>Ga0185299_10003383_pt1 | contig 21390 bp, 21 predicted proteins | sample PaiPotPPA55metaG_FD_128002 | JGI IMG/M metagenome (GOLD analysis project Ga0185299, IMG submission 128002) | Iron sulfur acid spring bacterial and archeal communities from Banff, Canada, to study Microbial Dark Matter (Phase II) - Paint Pots PPA... ... | reverse complement strand
ATCGAGCTGGGAGAGCCTTTGCTGGAGGATATTGCTGGCGAGATCATACATCTGACCGCGCGACTTGGTCTTCGACGTCATGGTGAGGATAAGGATCGGCGCATCGGCGGGGTTGATCTTGCGATAGGTCGGATTGGTGGGCAGGTTCGTTGGCAGATCGGCACCTGCGGCGTTGATCGCCGCCTGGACGTCGCGCGCGGCGCCGTCAATGTCGCGGTCGATGTCGAATTGGAGGATAATGCGGGTTTGCCCGAGGCTGCTTGCCGAGGTCATTTCCGTGATATGGGCGATCTGGCCGAGGTGGCGTTCGAGCGGGCCTGCCAAGCTCGATGCCACGGTGTCCGGGCTCGCGCCGGGAAGCTGCGCCTGCACCAGGATCGTTGGGAAATCGACTTGCGGAAGCGGCGAGACCGGCAGCTTCAGAAACGCAAGACACCCGGCAAGCGCAATCCCCAGGGTAAGGAGCGTGGTCGCCACCGGGCGCGCGATGAAAGGCGCGGAGAGGTTCATACTTGGGACTCGGCGGCACGCATGAGCGCGGCCAACAAAGGCGCGGCTGCGGCCAAGCGGAGATTGAAAAGCCACACCGGATTAAACTCGTTCTTTACAACCTAACGCCATCGCACGATAGGGGTCCGATGAGCGATGGCGCACTTTGAGAATTTCCGCTATCGCTTTGAAAGCAGCCGCCGTTGGCGCCGTGCGGAGCGCCGCGTGAACGATCGGGCGGATATTTGGCGCAAGGGGGAGCGGGCACTATGCACGAGGCGGAGTCTGTAACGATCGAAACATTCGACATTCTGCGCTTGTTGAAATCCCTGCCGCACCGCTATCCATTTCTGATGATCGACCGCGTGATCGATGCGCGGGGCGACCAATCCGGCATCGGCATCAAGAATGTCAGCATTAACGAGCCGCAATTCCAGGGGCATTTCCCGGAGCGCCCGATCATGCCCGGATTTCTTCTGGTCGAGGGCATGGTCCAGACCGCCGGGGTTTTGTGCGTCAACGCGCATTGGCACGGCCGAAAGCCGCCGCTTGTTATTGTCACGGGTATCGACAAGGCCAGGTTCCGCAAGCCGGTCATGCCGGGTGACCGGGTCGAGTTTCATATGACCAAGACCAACCGGCGCCGGACCATGTGGTGGTACAAGGGTCGCGGCTTGGTGGACGGCCTGCTTGTGTGCGAGGCGGAAATTGCGGCGATGCTGGCCGATGACGTTGCATAGGCTTTCGCGGCGGGATTTCTTCCGCTCCGATGGAGCAAGCCAAAGCGGCTGAAGGGCGGGGGGACCGAAGAGCATTATCCGCCGCGGAAAATGTAGAAGAGCGGAAGGAACCAGGCCCAAGGTTCTCACGTATCACCCCGCCTGGATAAAACTCTCCAACACCATCTTGCGCCCAGCTTTGTCGAAATCGACGGTGAGCTTGTTGCCGTCCACGGTGGCGACCGTGCCGGTGCCGAATTTCGTGTGAAACACCCGCGCGCCCTTCGCGAAGGCCGAGCCCGCGCCCGAAATCGCGACGAGTTCCCCGTCGATTTGCCCCGGACCGCGCCGGAGCTTGCTTTCTTGAAAATTTCCTCGCGTGCCCTCCCTTGCCTCCGCGCCTCGCCGCTGCGCGCGCTGCCACCCAGGCGTCGCATAGGGCGACCCATAGGTATCCATATTGGAGAAACGCGATTGTGCATAGCCGCCATAAGCCGAACCTGTTGCCGCCTCGATGACTTCGACGTGAGTTTCCGGCAGCTCGTCCAGGAAACGCGAGGGAATCGTCGTTTGCCAAAGCCCATGAATGCGCCGGTTGGTTGCGAAATATATTTTCGCCCGCCGCTTTGCCCGCGTGAGGCCGACATAGGCGAGGCGGCGCTCTTCCTCGAGCCCCGCGCGGCCCGAATCGTCGAGCGAACGTTGATGCGGAAACAGCCCTTCCTCCCAGCCAGGTAGAAACACGGTCTCGAACTCAAGCCCTTTCGCCGCATGCAAGGTCATGATCGAGACGCGGGCGCCGGAATCGGTGTTCGCCGCGTCCATCACAAGCGAAATATGTTCGAGGAAGCTGCCTAGATCGGGAAATTCCTCCATCGAGCGGACGAGTTCCTTGAGATTTTCGAGACGGCCCGCGGCATCGGCGGTCTTCTCCTGGCGCCACATATCGGTATAGCCGGATTCCTCCAAAACGATCTCGGCGAGTTCGCCTTGCGGTTTTGCCTCGATCAAACCCGACCAGCGCGAAAAATCGGCGAGAAGGTCACGCAAGGTCTGGCGCTGCCTTGGCTTTAGCTCCTCGGTCTCGACGATGGTTTGCGCGGCCTGCATCAAGGGGACGCGCGCGTGCCGCGCATGATTGTGAAGGATCTGCAAGGTGGCGTCGCCGAGACCGCGTTTGGGCAGATTGAAGATGCGCTCGAAGGCCAGGTCGTCGGCTGGTTGCGCGGCACAGCGCAGATAGGCCAGGGCGTCGCGGACCTCGGCGCGTTCGTAAAATCTTGGGCCGCCGATCACGCGGTAAGGAAGTCCGAGGGTGATGAACCGTTCTTCGAATTCGCGCATTTGGAACGACGCGCGGACAAGAATGGCGATCTCGTCGAGGGCATGGCCCTTGCGCTGAACTTGCTCGATCTCTTCGCCAATCACGCGTGCCTCTTCCTCCGAATCCCAGACCCCGGTGACGGTTGGCTTCTCGCCAACTTCGCCATCGGTGAAGAGGGTTTTTCCGAGCCGCCCCTCGTTATGCGAGATCAAGCCCGCCGCGACCGCGAGAACGTGTCCGGTTGAGCGGTAATTGCGTTCGAGCCGGATAATTTTCGCACCCGGAAAATCTGTCTCGAAGCGCAGGATGTTATCGACCTCGGCGCCGCGCCAGCCATAGATCGACTGATCGTCGTCGCCGACGCAACAGAGATCTTGGCGCCCTTGCGCGAGCAGCCGCAACCACAAATACTGGGCCGTGTTGGTATCTTGATATTCGTCGACGAGCATATAGCGGAACCGGTCCTGATAAAGCTTTAGGACTTCCGGATTTTCCCGAAACATACGCAACGATTCCAGTAAAAGATCGCCGAAATCCGCGGCGTTGAGAATTTTTAGCCTCTCCTGGTAGAGCTTATAAAGCGCGGCGCCCTTGCCATTGGCGAAGGTCGCCGCCTCGCCCGCTGGAACGCGCGCAAAATCAAGTCCGCGATTTTTCCAGGCGTCGATCTGATACGCGAGCGCGCGCGGAGGCCACCGCTTGTCGTCGATATTTTCGGCTTGCAGTACCTGTTTCAACAAGCGGATCTGATCGTCCGCGTCAAGAATGGTAAAACCCGATTTCAAACCCACAAGCTCGGCATGGCGGCGCAAAATCTTGGTCGAAATCGCGTGAAAAGTGCCAAGCCACGGCATGCCTTCGGCGACCGGCCCGGCAAGCGTTCCGACCCGCTCCTTCATTTCCCGCGCCGCCTTATTGGTGAAGGTCACGGCGAGAATTTCATGCGCGCGGGCGCGGCCTTGGGCGAGGATATGGGCGATCTTGGTGGTCAGAACACGGGTTTTCCCGGTGCCCGCGCCCGCGAGCACAAGTAGCGGACCCTCAAAGGCCTCGATCGCTTCGCGCTGTTCGGCGTTGAGCCCGTCAAGGTAATGGCGCCCGCCCGCCCGCGCGCGGGCGGCGATTCCTCCAGGCGCGGGCGCATTCAACGCGGCAAGCGAAAGGACATCGGTCAAGGAATTGCGGCTCCCCTAAGAATCAAATGGGAATTACTTTAGCAAAAGCGAATCATCCGCATTGCGTGCATTATGCGCTAAATTGGCTGGCGCCAAAGCGGAGCCTTTCCCCTCCCCTTGCGGGAGAGGTGGCTCGACGAAGTCGAGCCGGTGAGGGGAAGCAACATGACGGCTTTGGTATTCGAGCCATCGAATTCGAAGCGAAATTGGGCGCCTTCGTCCTTCGTCGGGATGATCAATGGCGTGGGGCTGGAGGCGCTGTTCTAGCGCACGGGCACCCTGCGATACGCGTTCGTAGCCAAAGCGGTGCGCGCGAGTTTTACCGGGACCGCGAGCCCGGTGTATGTAACCTTGACTGTCGGTGGCGACAGCGGCGCCCCCTCAGCCTGATGCTGCCGGGCAGATCACTACCTTGCGTTGCTGCGGCAAACATATACTGGTTTTGCCATTGTAGCCAAGGGAGGTGGGGTACGGACACCGGAACAGCTACTATCATCGCGGCTGTACTCTCTTCGGGAGCATCAATTGCCGTCGCATTGATCACGATGCGCAACAGAATAGGTGTGCCGCAAACGTCGTCTGAACCTCGGGTCGCAACAGCCGCGACAGAGTCTACTTCTGTGCGAAAATTCCGTGGACTTGGGTGGGTTCTTGTAGTGTTTCTCTATCTTATGAGCTTCAATTTTTTTTCGTCGCTATTGGTTGGCTCGGTGATACTTTACGCGGTGACACTGAGGGTCCAAATATGTCTGTCGGCTTTGTGCTTGGCCCCCTATTTTTGCTTATTGCGCTTTGGGCTCACAAGCGTTTACGTGCGTAGCCACGCCTGACGCCGTTTCCGCTACAATCAAACTGAGACCCTGCCGCTTTTGCTCTTTTGCTTACGCGCCCGCGCCGCCAAGGACACGCAGCCGGTCGAGCGCGCCCTGGAGAATGAAGGCGGCCGCCATCCTATCGACGGCGCGCGCGCGCTTGGCACGGGAGACGTCCAGCGCGATCAGCGAACGAGTGACGGCAGCTGTCGAAAGCCTTTCGTCCCAAAAGGCGCAGGGGCGCGCCGAAAGCGGCGCAAAATTGCGCACGAAGGCGCGGGCCGCTTGCGCGCTCGGACCTTCCGATCCATCCATATTGAGCGGCAAGCCGATGACGAGCGCCGCGGCGTCAAATTCATCCATGAGCGAGACGAGCCACGCCGCGTCCTTGGCAAATTTCGTGCGCCGGATCGTGATAAGCGGCGTCGCGATTCGCCGCTCCACGTCGGAGAGCGCAAGGCCGATGGTCTTGGCGCCGAGATCGGCGCCAATGAGTCGCTGCCCGGCGCCGATGCGAAGAGCCAAACCGTCGAGTTCCAAAACTTCCGCCGCCATCAAGCACCCTTCAATGCATAACTTCGTCTATATTTATTTCGTGTATAATTAGGGCTGTGTGGGTATGCTCTTCGCCACCCGCTTTGTGCGCGCTTTGGATGGGGCTCCGGATGAACCTGATTTGGCTCGGCCACTCGGCTTTCCGCATCGAGCTCGGCGCGGCGGTCATTTTGATCGACCCATTTCTCAGCGGCAACCCGAAATTCACCGGCGACGCCGCAAAGGCGGTCGAGGGAGCGACCCACATTTTGCTGACCCACGGCCATGACGATCATATCGGCGATGCCGCCCAGATCGCCAAGACGACCGGCGCGCAGGTCATTTCGAATTTCGAGATCTGTATGTATCTGAACGCCCGAGGCGCAGAAAATATCAACCCTGGCAACACCGGGGGGACGATCGATTGCGGCGCGTTCAGCGTGAGCCTCACCCAGGCGTTGCATTCGTCGGGAACCGTCGTCGACGGCCAACCCATTTATCTCGGCAATCCGAACGGAGTTGTCGTCAAGCCAAGGGACGCGCCCTGCCTTTATCACATGGGCGATACCGATGTGTTCTCGGACATGGGTTTGATCGCGGAGATTCATTCGCCCAAGATCGGTTTTGTGCCGATCGGCGACCGTTTCACCATGAGCGGGCGGACGGCGGCGCTCGCGGTCAAGCGTTTCTTCAAATTCGAGACCGTCATCCCCTGCCATTATGGGACCTTCGATGTTCTCGATCAGGACGCAAGCCACTTCGTCGCGGCGATGCAAGGCCATCCGACAAAAGTTGTCGTGCCCCGTGCAGGCGAGGTCCTGGCGTTTTGACGACCGCGCCTCGGGTTTGGCGTGGATAGGCGCAAACGAAAGGCGCGGGGGAGTTAGAGCATGATCCGAAAAAGTCGCGCAGTCTTTGGGTAAGTTCATGCGAACACATAAATGAACGAGAAACGCCATGGACAATTTTTTTGAAAGCCTTCGCTTGACCGGAGTCGGCTGGGTCTTCGCGTTCCTTGTCGTCGGCGCAACGATTCTTGCCGGCCGCTGGTTGCTCGGCTTGGGATTGGCGAAATACAAGCGGGAGGCCCCAGGCGAGCGAAACGGTAAAGCCACGAGCGCAGGCGTGGCGGCCCCCGTCATGCAGCAGGAAACCAAGACGCTGTTCGATGGGGCGGACGAACTTTTGAAGCAAGGGACGCAGTCCGAAGATAATCGGGCGCTGATCGAAGCCATCGAGACCTATCGCCGCGGCCTCGCTCTCCTTGCGCGCTCGGAGAGCCCACTCCAATGGGGTTTGGCGCACACCAAACTTGCCGTTGCGCTCGAAACGCTCGGTGAGCGGGAGAACGGGACGGCGCGGATTGCGGAGGCCGTCGAAGTTTATCGCGAGGCCTTGAAGGAACATACCCGCGAGCGCGCGCCGCTCGATTGGGCCGCAACCCAGATGAATCTCGGTAATGCGCTCGCGAGGCTCGGCGAGCGGGAGAGCGGAACCGCGCGGCTCGAAGAGGCCATTGCCGCCTTTCGCGAAGCGTTGAAGGAATATACTCCCGCGCGCGCGCCGCTCGATTGGGCCGCCGCCCAGACGAATCTCGGCAATACGCTCAGGGTGCTCGGCGAGCGGGGGAGCGGGACGGCCCGGCTCGAGGAGGCCGTCGAAACCTATCGCGAAGCGTTGAAGGAATATACCCGCGAGCGCGTGCCGCTCGATTGGGCCAAGACCCAAATAAGTCTCGGCGCCGCGCTCGAAACGCTTGGCGAGCGGGAGAGCGGCACGGCGCGACTCGAGGGGGCCGTCGAGGCCTATCGCGAAGCCTTGCAGGAGTTGACCCGCGAGCGCGTGCCGCTTGAATGGGCAACGACCCAGAACAATCTCGGCACCGCGCTTAAGGACCTCGGCACGCGCGAGAGCGGCACGGCGCGGCTCGCGGAGGCTGTCGAAGCCCATCGCGAAGCCACGAAGGAATTGACCCGCGAGCGCGTGCCCCTTCAATGGGCCGTCACCCAGCACAATCTCGCCGTCGTTTACCGCGCCTTATTCGAAAAGGATCGCGAGCCGCGTCATCTCGACGATGCGATTGTAGCCATCGATGGGGCTCTCGAAGAATTCCGGACGGCCAATAAATCCCGCTTAATCGAGATGGCCGAGCCCCTGCGCGAAAAAATCCTCGCCGCAAAAGGCGCGTTATAGACGCTGGAGGCTACGCGCGAGCGTCCGCTTCTCCTGACAGCAGGTTGGCCCTCGCCGCCGCCGTCCTGGCGGCGAGCGTGAGCGTGCTTTGCCGCGAGGTTTTGGCGAGGCCATGCTCGGTCTTATGCCAATGATAGGGCCGCAGAATAAGATCATAGATCGCCATCCAGGCCGCGGCCGAGGTGAGCAGATAATACAAAGGGAGCAGCGGCAGAAAAGGCCAAAGACCGAGCAGTTTGCGCCGCTTCATGCCGAGCATCGCGAGCCATAGGATCGACGCGGTTCCGAAAAGCCCGGCCGACATCCAAAGCACGACCTCGATAAGTTCAAGAGCGGAGGCGGGCGATGGCAGGCCGGCGGCAAGATCATGGACAAGGAGCGCGGTAAAAAATGGCCAGAGCGGCGGCGCGATCACCAAACTGGTCATCGTCAGGGCAAGCGCCAGGCTGTGCGCGACGCCAAGCTCCGCGACGAGGCGGCGGGGATCGCGGGTGAGCGTGATGAGGGTCTGCATCCAGCCCTTGGACCAGCGCCGCCGCTGCCGGAGCCAAGCATCGATGAGCGCCGGCGCCTCTTCCTGCGTGCTCGAAGGCAAAATACCGACGCCATAGCCGAAACGGGCGAGGCGAAGACCGAGATCGGCATCCTCGGTCACGTTCCAGGCATCCCAGCCGCAGACCTCGCGCAAAACCTCGGTGCGAAAATGGTTGGAAGAGCCGCCCAGAGGCAGCGGCAGGCCAAGCCCGGCGAGGCCTGGGTTCAAGACATCGAACAAAACTGCGTATTCGATCGCGAACAGCCGGGTCAGCCAGGAATCCTCGACATTGTCGATCGCGAGCCGCGCCTGCAGGCAGGCAAGCTCGCGTGGGGCACGCAAAAAACGTTCCGCCGCCTCGCGCAATTGGCCCGGAGCAGGGGCGTCCTCGGCATCGAATATGACAAGAAGATCGCCGCGCACAAGCGGCAAAGCGATGTTGAGCGCGCGGGGTTTGGTCCTTGGCCAGCCTGCGGGCGCGACGACGATCTCGTAGGTGGCGGGCAGATTCAAGGCCTCGATTGCGAGCCGCGTCGCGCGATCGTCGTGCTCGATCACAAGCTTGATATCGAGCTTGCCGCGCGGATAGTCGAGAGCGGCGAGGGCGGCAACGAGTTGCGGCACGACGCGGGCTTCCCGGTGCAGCGCGACCACGACCGAATAAACCGGCAGCCGGCGATCCTCGACACGAGCGCGAAAAGGCGCTTGCCTACAAGCGGTACTCGCCGCCCCGGCGAAGAGACGAAGCCAGATCGAGGCCAGGAATAAACAGGTCATCGATAATGAGACGACGGCGAGGGCAAACGCCGGCGCTAGGCCGAATGCCAAGGTGGTGGCGGCGGCGGCGGCCAGGGCGAACGTGCATTGGGCGGGGCTAGGGCGTTCTTTCGCGGAAAGACCCGGATCGAGGTTGGCGAGGCCGAGGCTTGCCTCGCGCAGGATCGACGCGGTCGCCGCCGCGCGCACCAGGCTGGACAAATGCGAAGGTGTCGTGATTGCAAGGCGCGCGCCCAAGTGTTCGCCTCCGCGCGCCCTTGCTAAGAGATGGGTAAGCAATTGGCCGCTCGGCGCGGCGAGCCAGCGGCCATCGCGGCCATCGAGCGGAGCGAGGCCCGCGTGAACCGCGTGCGGATAGCGCGCGCCGGCGCCGAGCGCTATCTCGTCGTCGATAAAGGCGGCGCCAAGGTGATGCGCGAAACACTGATAAAAGAAACGCTCCCGGATCGTTCCGCTCGCGAGCACGGCGGCTTCCGGCGCGATGGCTTGCCGGCGCGCCTCCGCGGCAGCAGCGAGCAAGACCGCCGGGCTCACACCATGGACGGTGAGAAACGCTAGCGCGGCGGGCAAAGCGGCGGGGCGCCGCTCCGGGGCCGCTCTCGAATGCGGGGAAAACGGCGGCTTCGCCGGCAAGCCGGCAATTGGCGGGCCGGCCATAATTCCGCCGTGTCGGTGCAAATCCACCCGTCCAAAAAGGCATAATACGGTAGAGGAATCTGAGCAAATATGGACGCATTTATCTATGATATTCGTCAAAAATCCTGCAAAGCGATGAAATTCCGCACCTGCGGGCGAGCGAGCCCCTGCACGGCATTACTGGTGCCGTATCGCCGCTACGGACGTAGCCGAGGACGAGCGCGGGCGGGGTTTGCCTTGGCGTTGCGACCCGCTGAGAATGAAAAAGGAAAGCAGGCCGGAGACGTAGCCGATTTGAAGACTTGCGATCAGCGCGGCGAATTCAAGGAGCGGCCGCAGCAGGCCGTGCTCGACATCGGCGGATCCGGCGAGAACCGCGGCGAGGACAAGCGCGCATGCCGGGACGAGAACCAAAACCTTGAAAAACCGCCCCAGAACCGCCCCCAGCAGGACGCTCCCGATTAATAGGATGGCCATGCAACGTCTCCTGGCGCTGCGACAAGCTAGTGGCGGCACTTGCTAAATGCTGATAGTTACAAAACACCCGGCAAGCAGTGGCCTGAATGCCAGAGCTCAGGTTTATCGCGAGGGTAACCGCGCAGCGTAAACACTTCGGCTCGTATTCCGGTTCCATTCGAGCGAACGTGCGTTATTTGCGAAGGAATGTGAGATAGATAGGCCTTCGACCGCCGCGCAGCGCTTTCGCTTCGTATCTCGTGCCTGTCCATCCGTCCCAGGGCCTTTGCCAATCCATGGGGCCCGCCGGCGCCCAGACAAAATCGGGCGAGCGCAAGATACGCGCCAAGCTCCAGCCAGCGTTGGCGTCGATATCGGTTGCGAAGTGAAGCTCCGCGTCCCGACGCATGATCCGCGCGAGCCGCAACAGCATTTCGTCGGACAGGAACCGGCGCCTGTGGTGGCGACGCTTTGGCCAAGGGTCGGGATAAAGCAGATAGGCGCCGTCCAAGGCCTCCGTTGGCAGCGCTTCGATCACCGCGCCGGCGTCGCCATTGTAGAGGCGCACATTGCGCAACCGACCCGCTTCGATGAGCGCCAAAGCCTTGGCGATGCCGTTCAAAAAACTTTCGCAGCCGATATAGCCAGTATCCGGATGCGCATGCGCTTGGGCGGCGAGATGCTCGCCGCCGCCAAAGCCAATTTCGAGCCAAACCGTGGAAGGCCTCTCGGGAAATAGGCAGGTGGGGTCGGGGATGGGCCGCGATGCATCGAAGCCGAGACACGGCAAAAGCGTGTTCAGAAGCGAGACCTGATGTGCGCCCAGCTTCCTGCCGCGGCGCCGGCCATGCAAGCCGACGGAATTCGCCTGGGTTTCCCGCGGCGTTGCAACGCCGGTTTCGTGCCGCTGCGATCGCGGCTTTCGGGTTTGACTTCCGGAGTTCATGTCCTGCGGAGCGCCCGCCCAATCTTGGCGATATCAGGCGAGATGAGCCTTCAGTTTCTCCGCCAAATCGGCGTTTTCCCAGGAAAAACCGCCTTCGGCGTCGGGCGCGCGGCCGAAATGGCCGTAAGCGGCGGTACGCGCGTAAATCGGACGGTTAAGCTTAAGATGTTCCCTGATGCCGCGCGGGGAAAGCCGCATAACCTCGAAGAGGGTTGCCTCGAGCTTTTCTTCCGCGACTTGGCCGGTGCCGTGGGTATCGACATAGATCGACAGAGGCTCGGCGACGCCGATCGCGTAGGAAAGCTGGAGCGTGCAGCGCTCGGCGAGCCCGGCGGCGACGACGTTCTTGGCCAAGTACCGCGCGGCATAGGCGGCGGAGCGATCGACCTTTGTCGGATCCTTGCCCGAAAATGCGCCGCCGCCATGTGGCGCCGCCCCGCCATAGGTGTCGACGATGATCTTACGGCCGGTCAGGCCGCAATCGCCGTCGGGACCGCCGATCACGAACTTGCCAGTCGGATTGACGTGCCACACCGTGCCCGGCGTGATCCAGCCTTCCGGCAGGGTTTTCCAAATATAGGGTTCGACGATATCGCGAACATCTTGCGAGCTCATCGTTTCGTCCAGATGTTGCGTCGAAAGGACAATCTGCGTCAAGCCGATGGGCTTGCCATGAACATATTTGACCGTCACCTGGCTTTTGGCGTCCGGGCCGAGCTTGGCGGCGGCGCCACCGCCGGCCTTGCGTTCGCGGGCGAGGTCCTCGAGAATTTTGTGGGCGTAGTAGATCGGCGCCGGCATGAATTCGGGTGTTTCCCGGCAAGCGTAGCCGAACATGATCCCTTGGTCGCCCGCCCCCTCGTCCTTGTTGCCGGCAGCGTCGACGCCTTGCGCGATGTCGGCGGATTGGGCATGGAGCAGGATTTCGACTTCGGCGGTTCGCCAATGGAAACCGTCCTGCTCGTAGCCGATGTTCTTGATCGCGCCGCGCGCCACGGCCTCGATCGCATCCTGGTCAATCGCCGCGCCGCGCACTTCGCCCGCGATGACCACCCGGTTGGTCGTCGCCAAGGTCTCGCAGGCAACTCGGGTTTGATAGGGATCCAAACCGGCCTTCGCGCCTTCGCGGAAGAAAAGGTCGACGATCTCGTCGGAAATCCGGTCGCACACCTTGTCCGGATGGCCTTCGGCCACGGATTCACTCGTAAACAGGTAATCTTCGCGAGCCATAGGCTTAACTCCGATAGAAAAGATTATCGCGCCAAAGCTTTTGGTAAGCTGTTCGTTTTGTCAAGCCATTCGCGCCCTCGTGTTCGTTAAAGCGAACATGCTCCAATCATCGTGTCGTATCTTCATCAGGGTTCTGGTTTCCCCGCGCATCTGGCCCTGGCTCTTCGCCGGCGAGGGAGGACACGAGATCGACGATCCGCTTGCGGATTTTTGGATCGTGAATCCGGGCAAAGGCCATGTTCAAATGCAGACCCTCGGCGGTCGCTAAAAAATCCGCGACATAGGGAACGTTTGAATCTTCCGCGACGCCCATCCGTCCCGGTTCGGGATTGGCAATTGCTTCGAAGGAAGGCGCCCCTTCGAAAAAGAAGGCCGGAGGAACATCGAGCGTCCGTGAAATCTGCTGGAGTCTGCTCGCCCCGATCCTATTCGTGCCTTTTTCGTATTTTTGGACCTGTTGAAACGTGAGACCCAATGCTCCTCCCAATTTTTCCTGACTCATGCCGAGCAGGACGCGCCGCATGCGGACGCGGCTGCCGACGTGCCGGTCGATCGGGTTGGGTATTTTTTTCACGAATGTCGTTCCAACCGCCACGCTTCGGCCGCAGCGGTCGGAACCGGTATGCCGGAACGTTTCGATGGCGTCACAGCCCCTTATAACGCAAAAAGGGCGCGGCTCATATCGGCGGTCCGGATTTTCCCCGGAAGCGTTTGATAATGGTTAGTATAAAACCCCGGCGGGCGCCGCCGCCCGCCGGAAATCGCGGCCTACCTCAGGCATGCAGCAACTCTGGTCTTTCGAAGGATTCGGCGAGGACCCGGCGTCGGTTGCCGCGCATTTCGCGAAAGCGCTCAAGCGTTCTCCAATCGAAGGTGAGCGTCACCGCAAGCACCTCGCGTCCGTTGAACTTGTGCGGCAAGCCGAGAGGTAACGGTTGGAAATGAAGCTGCACCAGGGGGAGTAGCCCCATCGGTTCGATCTCGATGATGAACTTTGAGACACCGCACTCAAGGGCCCATTCGAGCAAGCCCGACCCAAGGGCGTTGGCAATCGGACTGGCGTAACGTCCGCCGGTTCGATGGCCCGGCGCGACGCAATGGCGCGAAATCTCCCAAATATCGGCGCCGATTGGCTGTTCGACCTCGCAAAGCTCCGGCATGACGTGGGAAAGCAAATGCGGACGAGTTGAAGGTAATAGACGCTGGTAGCCAAGCACCTTGCCGTGCTCGATGTAGAGCATATGCACGGTATGCTTGTTGTCGAATTGATCGATCTCGCGCCCATCCGGCTTGGCGAGATTGTTCCAGCCCATCTCCTTGACAAACACTTGATGACGCAAACGATAAGCTTGCTCCATCTCGTCACGATAAAGATAGTCGTTTTCGGGGGTTACGATGTGAATCACGGACATTCTCCAGGTTAAAGTCTGGAAGATGCCACATGTCACTTGCTCCAGGCATCCTCCCGCGCAGCGACCTGAGAATGCCGCATATAGGGAGGGCGTGTGTAGTACGCATTCGCGTACCTTTACGCGATCAACCCCCGGCGAATCGCCTCGGCGACCGCCTGCGTGCGGTTGATCGCTCCGAGCTTCGTGCGGATCGACCGCAAATGTTTGTCCGCCCCATGTTCGGAAATATTCATAACCTCGCCGATTTCCCAGTCGCCTTTTCCCTCGGCCGCCCACTGCAAAGCCTCGCGCTCGCGCGGGGACAAGGTGACGTTCTTGCTTTTGGTCGACGATTCCTGCTGCAACGCGATCGCGCGCCCTACGGCGCAGCACGCGATAAGCGTCAGCACGCCGCGTCGTTCAGGATCGATCTCGAAATGCCGGCCGCCGATGGAAAACCCAATCGTTTGTCCATCGAGCGTGGGTATTGCGGCAGAAAACCCCCCCACGAGATTGAACTCACGCGCCTCCCCCATTATGAGCCGCGCCTCTGGATCGGCCTCAACAATAGGATCTAGCTCGTCCCAAAAGAATGGGGCAGCGTTCGATTTTGCGCGGAGTATGATTGAATCCTTAAGCACGTATCCCCGTGACACATACCGGTTCAGCCACTCCGCTGGCCAATTACCGAACAAAGCCTGGCTAAGCTGTTGGCGCCGAGGCCCCGCTCCTGGGATTGTCCCAGCTATGACGTGTTCGGCCCCAATCTCCGAGGCGTGACGCAGGACCTGCGCCGATATATCACCGATGTTGCGAGCACGGTCGAGATCATGAACAAATCTCACCGTATGCTCCAAAGCGCGCGGCTGCACGATTCCCTCGCTTACATATGCCCCGGCCGCCCATAAACAATCGCTTTTCCCAGATCGCGCCGGCCGGAATTGGGAAAGAAGTAACGATTGATCGTAATCGCTAACATATACCCAAACATTTTGCAAGTACGGCCCACCGACGGACCCAAGCTCGGCAATGGGGTTCGGATGGGATTCGAGAAAACCATGGTCGCTTTTCTCGAGCATATCAAGAAAATTCCGGCGTCCCGACCGATACAGGCGTGTCCTGCCGCCGCGCTTCGCGCCCTCCTTGTGAAAGCGGGCGGCGTGTTCATTGCCGCTCGGTTCGGCTCATCCCTAATCGCAGACGCCGGACCGTCGGCTTTGCTGCGACCGGGGTGCTGAGGGACAGCCGCGCATAGGACCATCAAACGAACGCTTCTAAGCACGACGCGAGTGCTCGCCCGACAGGGCGGCATCGTGATCCGGTGGCGCGGGCCGGAGGATAAGCCACACGCTCAGCATGATTAATGCCGCGCACCCGAGCAGCAAAAAGGTGTTGCGCGCGCGTTGCACGACATTCACGAGCTCCTGATTAGAGGCGGGCGCTCGCGCGCGCATAAAGTACGTGAGCAAACCCGCGATCCCGATCACCGCAGGCACCGTCTTCAACAAGCTCATCAAGTCCATGTGGCACCTCACGAACAGATCGCTTTGCCGCATTTCTTAATATTGGCGACCTTGGCTTCCAATTCGTCGTAGCCCACGGCGCCGACGATGACATCCTCGCCGATCACATAGGTCGGCGTGCCGGTCACCTGGAGCGATTTGGCGAATTTGCCGGATTCCTCGATGCCCGAGGCGATACCCGGCGCGGCGGCGTCCTTGGCCAATTTGTCCATATCGGCTCCGAGATCCCCGGCAATGGCAAGGGCTTCCGACTTGCCGACAGGACCGCGCGAGCCGAGAAGCTTTTGGTGAAATTCCCAGAATCTTTCGCCTTGGAATTGACGGAGGAACGCATTGGCAATCTTCGCCGCCTCGACCGAACCCGGCGAAAGAATCGGGAAATCGCGCAAGACGACGCGGAGATCGGGATTGTCCTTCATGAGCCGCGCAAGATCGCTCAAGGCGCGTTTGCAATAACCGCAGTTATAATCAAAAAACTCGATCAAAGTAATCTTGCCCTCTGGATCGCCGATCACCGCCTGATTGGCCGCGCTAAAGAGCGCGCCGGAAGGATCCGAGACGACTTTTTCGCGCGCCTTTGCTTCGGCGGCTTTCTCGCGCACGTCAAGCACGCCGATTGCTTCGCGCAGAATTTCAGGTTTCTGTAATAAATAATCCTTGATAATCGCCTCTATCTCCGCTTTTTGGCCCGATGAAAAGCTTTCCGCGCGCCCTGGAGCGTAAGGCAGCGCGAGAAAGGCGAGCGCCAGCGCCGCCATGCCACGCCAACGATAGCCGCCGTGACGACAAACGTCATGGCGAAAACAGCCAAAGTGCAAGCCCGAATCCGCGTGCCTTCGCCAAAACATGATTCATCCTCCTGAATTAAGTCCGGTATCTTAGTGCACCGCCGGTGATATGGAAACATCCCCGCGCTCGAAACCAACGCTGGCGGGGTCTTATTGGCCGCCAATTCGAAATTGCTTCCAACGGCGGCGGTATTTTGGCGCGAAGCGGCCGGAAAGACCGGGAATATGACAAAAGACTCATCTACGGCGGACCTTTCGCTGTCGAGGATCCCTCTGTCCCTTAGATCCAATGTCGCGCCTTTCATGGCCTTGGATGTGCTTGCCAGCGCCACCCGCCGGGAGCGCGAGGGCCAAGACATCGTGCATCTCGAAATCGGCGAGCCCCGCGCGCCGCCGCCGCGCGTCGTGCGGGAAGCCGCTCTCTCCACGCTCGATGGGCGCCGGGTCGGCTATACCGAGGCGCTCGGCCGCCCAAGCCTGCGCGCGCGGATCGCGCGGCATTACCGCGACACCCATGGCGTCGTGGTCTCGCCCGAACAAATAGCCGTCACGAATGGTTCGTCGGGCGGCTTCGCGCTGGCGTTCCTCGCCCTTTTCGACTCCGGCGCGCGCGTGGCAATCGCCGCGCCGGGCTATCCGGCGTACCGCAACATCCTGGAGGCCTTCGGCATCGAAACGGTGACGATCGAGTCCGCGCGGGCAAACCGATTCACTGTCACCGCGGAAATGATCGAGGCCGAGCATTTACATCGGAAGCTTGACGGAATCTTGCTGATGAGTCCGGCCAATCCGACCGGGGCGATGATGCGCCGCGACACCTTGCGAGACGTTTGCGAGACATGTGAGCGCCTTGGCATCGCGTTCATTTCCGACGAGGTTTATCATGGGCTGACTTATGGCGAGGCGGCGGAAACGGCGCTGAAATTTTCGGCGAACGTCATTGTCGCCAACTCCTTCTCCAAATATTTCTGCATGAGCGGGTGGCGCATCGGCTGGCTGGTGCTGCCGGAGCAACTTGTCCGTCCCATCGAACGCTTGCAGCAAAGTCTGTCCATCTCAGTCCCGTTTCTCAGCCAAATCGGCGCGGAAGTCGTTTTCGATGCGCAAGACGAGCTCGAAGCCGTGCGCGTGGGCTATGCGAGAAACCGCGAAATCCTGCTCCACGAATTGCCCGGCATGGGGTTTGACTTCCTGCCCGCCGATGGCGCGTTTTATCTTTACGCAGATATTTCGCGGTTCAGCGGCGACTCGATTGATTTTTGCACAAAACTGCTCGACGCGACGGGGGTCGGCACGACGCCGGGTTTGGATTTCGACCGGCGCCGCGGCAACTCGACATTGCGGTTGTCTTTTGCCGGACCGGAAGGCGATATAATCGAGGCGATGCGGCGGCTAAAAACCTGGCTGCGATGAACAAGCGGCCTTGATCCAAAGCCAAGACGTTGTGCGAGTCGCGAACCTGGTTCTCTCCATGAAGGATGTTTTCGAGAAATATTTGCTCCTGCTGAGACAGGACCGCGACGACAAAACCGAGCATTCCGACCGGAGCGCGCTCGAAACTCTGTTGAACGCGGCGGCTCAGGCGGCCGATCCCGGTATTCGCATTATCCATGAGGCGAAAAAGGTGCGCGGCTCCGGCGCGCCGGATTTCAAGGTCATGAAGGCGGCGATGATCCTCGGCTACGTCGAGGACAAGACCATTGGCGAAAACCTCGATCAGATTCTCAAATCAGATCAAATTGCCCGCTACAAGAAGCTGTCGAACAACATCCTGCTCACCGACTATTTGGAATTCATCTGGATCAAGGACGGCAAGGTCAACGGGCGGGAACGCATCGCCTTTCCGGACGATCTCGAAGGGAGGCCAAAAAAGCCGCGCGAGGATCGCGTCAAGGTGGTATCCAATCTGCTGCGCGGCTTTTTTTCAATCGCGCCGGAAGGCATCGGCCGCGCGCAACAGCTCGCGCTCGCGCTTGCCACCCGCAGCCATTTTCTGCGCGATTTTCTCGGCGACGAATTGCGGCGGCAGGAAAAAGAAGAGCACGCGAAAGGCCGACTTTACGGCCTCTACCAAATTTTCCGCGATCAGGTTTTTCACGAGCTGACCCTCGCCGAGTTTGCCGACGCTTTTGCGCAGATGCTCGCCTATGGTCTCTTTCTCGCGAAGCTGAATTCCAACGGCGAAGTGATCACCCTTGCCAACGCTCGCCAGTTTGTGCCCGGCTCCTTCCGCCTCATCCGCGAACTCGTGCAATTTCTCGACGATCTTTCAGCGCCCTAATATGCCGGAATCCGCTGGGTGGTCGAGGAAATCCTGTCCATCGTCAACGGGCTCAAACTCCGCGATATCCTTGAGGATTTGTCGTTCAAGAACCGCAACGCGATCAGCCGCAAGGTGAGGGCGCAGGACGAGGAGGAGCACCGCCTCTTCGAGCGCGATCCCTTCATCTATTTTTACGAGGATTTTCTCGCCAAATACGACGCCAAGATGAAAAAGGCGCGCGGCGTCTATTACACGCCGCCGCCCATCGTGAATTTCGTCGTGCGTGCGGTTGATGACATTCTGAAAGAGAGCTTCGAGATTTTCGACGGCCTCGCCGACCATAAGCGCGTTACCGTGCTCGATTTCGCCTGCGGCACCGGCACGTTCCTGCTGGAGGTCTTTCAGCGCATCTTCGACAATATCGGCGGGCCGGACGCCGGGCGCGCCGAACCGATTGTGCGCGAGCACTTATTGAAGAATGTGTTCGGTTTCGAGTACCTCATCGCGTCCTACACTATCGCCCATCTAAAACTCTCACAATATCTCAAGGACCAGAACCATCCATTAAAAAATAACGAGCGCCTTCAGGTCTTTTTGACAAACACATTGGAACCAGTGGAGCCGCAGGCGAATTTTTTGCTCCCCGCCATAAGCGCTGAGGTCGAGGCAGCACAGACAGTCAAAGACCGCGAAATATTGGTGATCGTTGGCAATCCGCCGTACTCGGGCGAGTCCAAGAACAAAGGTCCCTGGATACGCGCAGCTATCAACGGCTATAAGTTTACGGTCGAAACGGACGAAGCGGGCCGGGAGGTTAACAAGCCGCTGGGTGAGCGCAATCCCAAGTGGCTCAATGACGACTACGTGAAGTCATTCGTTTCGCCCAGCTGAAAATGGATGCGGTCGAGGAAGGTGTCGTCGGTCTCATCACCAACCACTCATGGCTCGACAATCCGACCTTCCGGGGGATGCGCCAGTCGCTGATGCGGAGTTTCGAGCAGATTTACGTTCTCGACCTGCACGGCAATACAAAAAAGAAAGAGCGTTCGCCGGACGGCTCCGACGACCAGAACGTCTTTGACATCGAACAGGGTGTCGCCATGAGCCTGCTGGTAAAGAAACGGGACGCGAAGTGCGGGGTCTGGCGGGCCGACTGGTGGGGTAAGCGGCTGGCGAAATATCAGGCCGGGGCTGAGCAGACGATTGAATCGGTGGAGTGGCAAAAACTGGAGCCGCGCGCGCCGGACTTCATGATGTTGGCGCAGGATTATGACGAGAAAGCACGATACGGGGCCGGCTGGAAGGTAACGGATATTTTTCCCAAGAATAGCGTTGGAATCGTCACGGCACGCGACAACTTATGTATCCATTTTGATGAAGCCGAACTAATGAGGACGATACGGGACTTTGCGGCGTTGGATCCTGAAGCAGCGCGGCAAAAATATCAGCTGGGCAAAGACGTCGATGACTGGAAAGTTGAATGGGCGCAGGCCGACGTTAAGGATCATGGACCCAATGAAAGGAACGCGACGAAAATCCTGTATCGACCAGGAGACGATCGGTGGACCTATTTCACTGGACGGTCGCGCGGCTTTATTTGCCGTCCAAGGCAAGATGTCATGCGCCATATGATGCGGGAGAATGTTGCAATTATCACAACACGGCTAACAAAAGACGATTGGTCGGCGTTGGTTACTGACTCACTTGCTGCGCACAAGTCAGGGTCGCGATACGACATTACCTACATTTTCCCCCTCTACCTCTACCCACCGGAGCCCGGCCAGCGCCGCACGAAATCCGATCTCTCCGGCGACAATGATTCGTTCGCGGGCGAATCCCGTATCGATAGCTTTGCACGCGCCTTTCGCAATTGGCTCGACGAGAAATATGAGCCCCATTTCTCGTCGGAAGAAATCTTTGGCTACATTTACGCCATTCTCCACGCGCCGACCTACCGCACGCGTTACGCCGAATTCCTGCGCATCGATTTTCCGCGCATTCCCTTTCCAGATTCGGCGGAGGATTTCGAAAAGCTGTCGCTCCTCGGCTGGGCGCTGGTGCAGGCGCATCTCTTGCGCGAGCCGCCGCGGCGCAAATTGGCCGTTTATCATGGCAAGGGGGGCCACACGGTCGAGACGGTGCGCTATTCGCCCGAGCAACAGGCGGTCGCGATCAACAAGAGCCAGTTCTTCAAGCCAGTGCCGCAAGCCGTGTGGGATTTCCACGTCGGCGGCTATCAGGTGCTCGACAAATATCTAAAATCGCGCAAGGGCCGGAAGCTCACGCTCGACGAAATAAATCATGTATCGGCTGTCGCCGACAGCCTCGCGTTCACCATCGAACAGATGGCGAGGATCGACGAGGCATACCGGGGCGCTTTTCCCGACCGGGGATCACTTTACGCAACGCTCGCGCAGGCCGAGGCGATGGCGTATTAAGCGCGTGATTTATCTTGAGCGCGGTGAACTCATGCCTCGCACCTGTCAACCGGACTTCTTCGTCACGGAATCGCAGTCCGATCTGTTCGGCGCGGAGGCCACTCCCGCCTATCGCCCCGATCCCGACAAGGTGCGCGCGCGATTGCACAAAATTCTTGCCGAGGCGCGGGCGGCGCAAACATCGCCCTGGGAGCCCACGCGTGTTTCGCTATACCGCACCATTTTCCCGCAGATGACGCTTTGGCTGCCCGAGGACGAAGCCGCCCAATTGCGCTTCGAGTTCGAGACGGAAATGACGCGGCTGGAGACGGCTTGAGCTGCTTTCTCTTTGGCTCGAACACCAAAGTCGGCATGTTGCTTCCTCTCACCCGGCTCGACTTCGTCGTGCGACCCTCTCCCGCAAGGAGAGGGAAAGGCTCGGGGCGCGCCGGACTTCCAGGTGATGAAGGCGGCGATGATCCTCGGCTATGTCGAGGACAAGACCATTGGCGAAACCTCGATCAAATTCTTTTAAATCGAATCCGGAACGACGGGAAAGGTGCGCTTTGTGAACCGGTTGTTCCGTCGTGCCACTTGATTCGGCGAGTTCGGAAGGACATAGTACGCTTCGTCCTTGCTAATTCAACAGAGCCGTCCAAACTACATGCAAAAGAATCATTTGTATCCCTAGGTGAAGGAATGGCGCTTATGAGCGATTCTACCGAGAAGTGGTATTATGCGGTAGGAGGCGAACAGAAGGGTCCCTTTTCTGTTGAACAGCTAACGGCTCTTTTTTCGGCAGGTGCAATCCATGCAAACACCCTCGTCTGGACGCAGAAGCTGACGAACTGGGAGCCTCTCGCCCGAACGGAACTTGCGTCACTCCTCAGGATCGGCCCCCTTCAGCCACCTCCGCTTGCTTCCGCACAGCCAATGCTTGAAGGCGCGATGCCTATCCAGGACGCGCCGGTGATCAGCCTGTCCAGCGTCAGCGCCTATAAGACAGATTGGGCGGGTTGAAGAAGGGAGGATTTCTGGCTCATCGTAGCCTTTCAAGGAGCGAAGATGAGACAGAAATCCGGGCCGGTGAAGGAACCGGCGGAAAAGGTCGTGAAAGACATCCGGCGGGCGACACGCCGGCAATTCTCGGCAGAAGAGAAGATCCGCATTGTGCTGGAGGGC
>Ga0185299_10003382_pt1 | contig 21399 bp, 19 predicted proteins | sample PaiPotPPA55metaG_FD_128002 | JGI IMG/M metagenome (GOLD analysis project Ga0185299, IMG submission 128002) | Iron sulfur acid spring bacterial and archeal communities from Banff, Canada, to study Microbial Dark Matter (Phase II) - Paint Pots PPA... ... | reverse complement strand
AGGCTCTTCATCATCTTGCGCGCCTGGGCGTACTGTTTCAGCAGGGCGTTCACTTCCTGGACAGTAGTCCCGCTCCCTTTGGCGATGCGCCGCCGCCGCGCCCCATTGATGATCATGTGATTCGACCGCTCTTTGGGCGTCATCGAATCGATAATGGCCACCACTCGCGTCAGCTCTCCCTCATCCACTTTCACGTCCTTGAGTTGTTTGATCGGTCCGATGTTCGGCATCATTCCCAGGATCGATTCGAGCGGGCCAAGCTTGCGGATCTGGCGCAGTTGATTGCGGAAATCGTCCAGCGTGAACTCGTCGTCCAGCAGCTTGCGCTGCATCTCCTCGGCCTGCTTCTGGTCGATGTTCTCTTCCACTTTTTCGATCAGCGAAAGCATATCGCCCATGCCGAGAATCCGCTGCGCCACGCGCTCCGGATAGAAGGGCTCCAGCGCGTCGAATTTCTCGCCGACGCCCACGAACTTAAGCGGCTGATTCGTGATGGAGCGAATAGACAGTGCCGCGCCCCCGCGAGCGTCGCCATCCATCTTGGTGAGGATCACGCCGGTGATGCCCAGTCGTTTGTGAAACTCATCAGCCGATTTCACGGCGTCCTGCCCCGTCATCGCATCCGCTACGAACAGGATCTCGGCCGGCGACAGTTGCTCCTTCAGCTCTTGCAACTCCTGCATCAGTTGATCGTCGATGTGCAGCCGCCCGGCCGTGTCTACCAGCAGAACATCCCGACCTGTTTGCGTGGCATCCCGCCGCGCCGAACGCGCCAACTCCGCCGGCTTTGTTTCTTCAGGCGTTCCTTCGTAGATCGGAAGTTTTATATCCCGCGCGATCACGCTCAACTGTTGCCGCGCCGCCGGACGATATACGTCGACAGACACCATCAGTGGACTGTGCCCATTTTTCGAGAGCCAGCGGGCCAGCTTGCCGGTCGTCGTAGTCTTACCCGAGCCTTGCAACCCAACGATCATGATGGCGCTAGGCGCCTCATTGGCCATTCGCAGCTTGGATTGATGGCTACCCAGGGTCTTGATCAGCTCATCGCGAACAATTTTGACTACGTGCTGCGTCGGCGACAGCGCCGTGAGCACCTCTTCGCCCATGGCCTTTTGCTTGATGTTCTCGATGAACTGCTTGACGACGCGGAAATGGACGTCCGCCTCGAGTAACGCCACGCGGATCTCGCGCAGTGCCGCCTCCATGTTCTCGGGAGTCAGTTTCCCTTCGCCGCGCAGGTTCTTGAAAACCCTCTGCAGCTTATCGGATAAGTTATCAAACATGATTTACTTCGGAGGCGCTCAGGCTTGAGGGCGACGATCCAATTATACGGTATAAGATGGGGCGTGGATCTTCCAGTGAACCCTCCGGTCCTCCCGATGCTCGCCAAACGTGTCGACGAATTGCCGGCCGCCGGATCGTGGATCTTCGAACCGAAGTGGGATGGCTTTCGCGCGTTGATCTTTCGGGACGGCGACGAAATCGAGATCCAGAGCCGCGATGAGAAGCCGCTCAACCGCTACTTTCCCGAGTTGGTCGACACGTTGCGCCTCCAGTTGCCAACTCGTTGCGTGCTCGACGGCGAAATCGTCATCGCCAAGGATGGCGGGCTCGACTTCGACTCGCTACAGCTCCGCCTTCATCCGGCTGCGTCTAGAGTGAAGCTTCTGTCCAAACAAATCCCGGCCTCGATCGTGTTCTTCGATCTGCTCTCAGAGGGCGACCGCGACTTGCGGGGCGAGTCGTTCGAAACCCGGCGCCAAATGCTCGAGACCCTGCTGTCATCGGCTAAGCCACCCATCCATCTGACTCCCGCGACTCGCGAATCGAGCGTAGCGTCCGATTGGTTTCGGCGTTTTGAGGGTGCGGGCCTCGACGGCGTCATCGCCAAGCCAATTTCGGGGATCTACGAGTCGAACAAGCGCGTGATGCTCAAAGTCAAACACGAGCGCGATTGTGACTGTGTTGTCGCCGGCTTTCGATGGTACAAGAAAAGCGAGCGCACCGCGGTCGGCTCCCTTCTGCTCGGGCTCTTCGACGATTCGAGCGCGCTCCAGCACGTCGGCGTATGCGCCAGCTTCACGGCCGAGAAACGCCGCGAGCTGGTGGAATTTCTCGCGCCTTATCGCGAGAACGCGCTCGCCCATCATCCTTGGAAGGCGTGGGCGGAATCCGAACTTGCAGACGGGGAGGCCGGACATCGCATGCCCGGTGGCCAGAGTCGCTGGAGCCAAGGCAAAGACCTGTCCTGGGAACCGTTGCGTCCGGAGCTGGTGGTCGAAGTCGCTTATGAGCACATGCAGGGCGATCGCTTCCGCCACATGGCGCATTTCCGTAGATGGCGCACTGACAAGAAACCCCCCGACTGCACCTATGCCCAACTCGAAGTCGTTCCGCCGCACGAGCTAGCCGCGATTTTCGCCGCTGGCCGATGAGAGATGCTGAACGGTCAGCACAAAGAGATTATGCAAAACGTGACGTTTCGGCCGTTCGTTGCCTTAGGTCGTCTGACTTGCTGTTCCGCCGCTCACTTCCAGAACTCCACTTCGAGCGCGAGCGGCCAAAGTCCGGGCTAGCGACTTGACGTCCAAGTGGATAGCTTCCGGATTACGCTCACAGCCACAAGTTTCAGAATGCCCTGAAGGTAGGTCTTCCTTCACATCGTGTACACGTACCGGAATGGTCTATGTCTGCTGCTCTTCCAAAAGTATGCGAGGATGATGACACTCGCGACTGCCGCGTAGGCACACCACAGTGAGGTGAACGCGTACCGCTTAACCACCATTACGGTCAACAAAATGACAAGGTTTGCCGCTCCGAAGAGGATCATGTCTGTGATTTGGGAGAAGAAAAGTGAACCACACGTTGCGATTACGTACACCACCGCAACGGCAGTATTGTTCGTGGCTGGATTAATATACACGATGCTGTTGCTCTTGATGAAAACCTGCAGTGAATAGGCCGTTAGCGCCCACAATATGTATAGCGTCGTTGCCCCACCGATCACGAGGAACGGCAGCATGCGCCTACGCCTCTTGACTGTAGGCTCGAACAGCAGCACGCTGAGCGGCAGCAAAAATGGGAGAAGACCCTGTGCGTAGAGCATGAAAGCCGCGCCCATGTTGTGTGCTATCGCGGGCGAGAGAGTCCCGTCCAACCCTAGCCAGACGAACCCTTCGATGAACTGGTGAACGGCGAAAAGTGTGGGAAGCGCCGCAAAGAGCAGTTCTCGCCTGTGTTTAACCTTCGCCAGGGTGACAGCCCCGATTGTCCCCAGAACCCCACTGCCGATAAAGTTCGCGGTAGCCGAAAAACACACTGTCGTCCTCCTTGCGTGCTTGCGTGTATTGACACCAAAGCATCTTAGTCCAACGTCGTTCTCCGATGACACCTTTCGATCTCCCACGCGCCAGGGTTGCGGCCTATAGGGTTGCGGCCTATAGGGTTGCGGCCGATAGCTTTGCTGCCGCCCTTGCATCGCGATCGCGGCCTTCGGAGTTCAGCTCAGTTTAGCCCATCAGAAAAGGTTGTTGCCTGGATTGTAGGCGCATCGAGACCCCCACCTTAACGCACAACGCCCTATGCTCGCGCGCAAGGACCAGCGATTTCAATCCACTGTTTGGCGGCTCTTGTGGTTTACTTCGGAGTGGCTAGCACACACTCATGAACCCTGGTACTACTTCGTCAGCTCGTCATCGCCGAAGCCTGAACTGACCAGGCCATCCTTAGCGCAGGGCGTCGTCCCGGCCTGAGCGTGTCTCGGCCGAGCCGATAAGGCGCAGCCAAGCGGAATTATGCAGCTCTCGAATCTGTCGTCTCGGAGATATGCCCCCAATTTCCCACGCCCTTTCGTCATGACGGCTCCGGTGAAGGCATCCGGCGCCCGTGAAAAGGGCATTACAACATCGGCAAGCGCCCGAGGCTCGCGCATCCAGCAGCCGGCCGATCTCCAAGCGATGGCGCCGGTTTGCTTCGACGATGAAAAGGCGTTCTTAAACGGCGTTCACTATTTCCCCCCAGGTCAAGGCAAACTTCGGCATTGCACTGTCCGATCTCGTCGGACGGTATCCAGAGCTTGAACCGGGATCGATGGCTAGTAGGGGTAATAAGCACATCCAACCGAAAACTCCATTAAGCAACGGGTGATGGCGACCGGTCGATATCTTGTCGCATTCGGCTGAAGTCGAAAAGATACCCAAATGGGTTGATGTGCTTGCGCATGAAGTAACGTGGCTCAGCGTTTCGTCTTCAATATGGTGTCCTTCGCTGCGCAAGTCGGCTGTCGCCAGGGAACAGCCGCACGTCGCCTGGGCAATTCATCGAGGTCTCTCCGGGATCGGCGATGCCGTTTCCGCAAGTGGGTAAGCAGTCCGGGCTGTTGGCAAAGGTTTCGCCGCGGCTCACCTCGCACACGCCGTCTCCGGAGTAAGGTTGAGGGAATGGTGGTGAATTCGGCCAGAGCGAAGGCTCACCGTGATCGCCCAACACGAACGGGAACCAGATGGTCAGGGTCCATTCCGTGCGGTCAAAGCTTCGGGTCCAGCCGCGGTCATCGAAAATCGCCCCGAGTGGGGGAGCGCTGGCTAGAGCGCCCAAGCTGGCAAAGTCAGGGACAGCGGGATTGTTGGGAAGGACACGGCCGCCAAAATAGACCAATGACACCAGAGCTTCGTCCTTATCGTAGAGCAGCCACACGCTTGTTATTGCTCGTCTGTCTGCTTCGGCGAGGATGGCATCGAACCTCTGCTTGAGCACGTCCTCCTGGTTACCGGTCACCATCCAACGTTCCGTTCTCAGCACGACCTGAGAGGTATGAATGTCTCCGAAATCATGCGCGTCGATCACGGCCCAGGCGTGACACTCGGGGTTGAGGAAGTATGGACGATGAAGGAACAGGACGCCGTCGAGGATATAGCTGTTGAAGACCCAGTCCTTGTAATCGTTGGCATGCTCGATGGTGTCGAAAAGGTAGCGCCCACCACTCAAGATGTTACCAGTGGTGGGGTCAAAGTTGATGGGAATGTGCTTGTGAAGCATGCCGGGCCGCGCGGACTGATACATCCGGTCGCGCTCAATCGCCGGGCCAATTTGCGAGGCTGGGAAGCTGGCAGGAAGGGCAAAGTCGCACGTGAAAGCGCCTCGGGCTTCATTCTCCGTTGTGCCATCATCCTGAGCCAGAGCCAGATGTGGCGGCACGGTCAGCAGCAACAGCGTGTACAGAACGTCTCTCCTCCGAATCATACATTGCTTCATAGTGATTTCTCTTCTCTGTCTAGTACCTGAAACACATCATTTTCATAACTTCTGCAAATGAACAGCCAGCTTGGCCAGCGTATTGCTCGCTGTCAGAGGTTTTGCGCCATCCTGCAGGTAAAAGGTCATCCCGTCCGTCACCCACGGGCCGGTTTGAGCCGATCCGAGATTCCCTCCAGAGGCGAAGAGCGGGCCATCCGGGCTGCCGACGTGAATCTCAACATAGGATGCGTTTGGCGCATTCCAACTGATGGTGGTAGTTCCATCCGCCGCGCCCATGACCGGTATCGGGTTTGGAGACGCGGTCAGGGATGCTCCAGTCCCCGACGCCGGGACCTCTCCGAAGAGCGTTTCCACCGGCAACGCCCGGTAGGGAAAGCCAGTTCCCGGAGGAATCTGCAAGTCCAGGACCGCCACGGCGTCGGCCTCGGGGCTGGTGTCGGCTTCGACGAGCGTGTATGTCTGCGGGCTCTTCGGGACGAGCGTCGTCGGATCGACGTCGGCGCCGAACCAGACGATAGTGTTTCCGTTCTCAAGCCGCTGGGCGGCGCCCACTCTATCGGAGTACTTGTAAACCGGATCTCCGCCGCTCGCGCCTACCTGGTGACGATACTCCCATACCTTGGACGCCGTCATCGTGCTCCAGTCGAGGGCGAGCTCAAGTGCGCGGGTATACAGCCCGCCTTCAGCCGCCGGCCGTCCGTTCCCGTTGTCGAAGAGGAGGAGATTTCCGTTCTCGAGCATGCGGACGTAGTGCTCGTGGTAGAACCTGTCGCTTGGGTTGGGAAAGGTAAAATCGCTCTTGAAGCGGCCGATCCGCCACGCGATTCGGTCGAGCTGCGGCGAGATTGCAATCACCGTATCGAGGTACCTCACCGACATGAGGATCACACCCGACGGCGCGACCTGGAGCGAGTTCGAGTGCATCCACTCTTCGCTCTGAAGCGAGGCTCCGGCGCAGGGAAACGCACTGACCAAATCTGAGCTGTTTCCCGGATCGGTGTTCGATACATTCGTCCTCTCGGTCAACGGATCGAGGAAGTTGAAGGGGTCCCACACGACCTCGTCTGTCCCTGCCGCGAGGTTCCAGCGGCGAATGACGCTCCCCGCCTGCAACCGCTTGCCCTGCGAAGCCTGCCCTGCGTCGAAGTACGGGTCCTTGAAGATCCGGCCAAGGTGGAGGACCGTGCCGCGGACACCGTCGGCGCCTGGAAGGAGATGTTCATGCCAGTCGTTTCCCTGGCCCCAGATCCAACCTGCGGGCGCCGGCGACGCCTGCGGCTTTGTCACGCCGCAAACGGCCGGGCTTTCCTCAAGAATAGTTCCCTCGGGCGTGATCGCGCGATAGAAAGTGTCCGTGGACGTCGGACCTCCCGATCCTGCGTCACCAAAGAGAATATTGCCATTCCGCTCCCGAACGATCGACCCCACCGTGTCGACTTGCAATGCGCCGGTTGCGTTGCTAGGGACGTTGTTGTAGTACCAGACGATCTGCGGAGCATCGGAGGAGTGGAGATCTAAGCCCACGAAGCCGCGGAAGCCCACCTGGTTCTCCTGCATAATTACGAGCGGCGCCGTGGTGCGCCCTGTAAGCGTGTAGGTGTTCGTCAACAAGGGCGCCGGAAGCGAGCCGGTCGAGAAGCTTCCGATGGCGGTTCCCGCCGGAGCGCCATCGCGGTCAAACGCATCCACGGTGTAGGTGTACGTGCGGTTTGCCCTAAGCCGTCCGATCGTGATCGTGGTTAAGCTTGTGGACGAGACTTGGGTGAGGCGGGAAACGAGCGGGTCAACACCCGCGGTCTGGTAGGTGATGAAGACGTGCTCCACACTGGGGCCGGTTGTCACTTGAACATCGACAAGCAGCGAATTATTCGGCCTCACCGCGGCGCTTGTGCTCAGGATGTCCGCGTAGCCACAACCGCCCACGAGCAACACGGCTGCCGCAGCAGCCACCCGAACCAGGGAGCCACCGTGTCGCGAGATTTTATGCAGCCCTTGCATCGTCATCCCTCCTTATAATGGGATTTTGAGCCAGATTGGCATTGGCCGCCGCGAAAGGTCAATCCACGGGCGGTGTCTTCTGTGTTCCCTGTGTATTCTCGGCTAATTCAGTGGAAAACAAGATCTTATCGAGGCGTGTGAAAAGCGAGTATACTCGATCTACCAGGAGCGAGTATGTCCGGGAATGGCCGACCGATCCGCATTGGTGTGTTCGAAGTCGACCTGCATACGGGCGAACTGCGCAAGCAGGGTCTGAAGATCAAACTCCGGGACCAGCCTTTCCAAATTCTCCTGCTTCTGCTGGCGCACCCGGGTGAAGTAGTATCTCGCGACGAACTCCAAAAACAGCTCTGGCCGGCCGACACATTTGTCGATTTCGATCGCGGTCTGAATAAGGCAGTCAATCATCTCCGTGACGCCTTGGGTGACTCGGCGGAAAGCCCCCGCTTCATCGAAACGTTACCGAAGCGCGGCTATCGGTTCATCTATCCAATCGACGCCGGCAACGGCCACCCGCTCGAACCAGCCCCGGAGACACAGCAGGAACTCGTCGAACAGCCAGGGCGTTGGGCGCGCGTCCTACCACTTGGCCCACGTGGGGCAACCCACGGCTTAAAGCCGAAGCTCCCGTGGATGATCGCAGCCCTTGCATCGGTGGTGGCGGCAATTTGCGGAGCGGTGCTATGGCTCACCACACGGCCGCCGGACCGGCCCTTGATGCGCCTCAGCGTTGACTTGGGACCCGAAGCTATCCAAGGACGGGCGGAGAATGGTGAATTCTTCAACCCGGTGGTCTCGCCTGACGGAACACGTTTGGTTTTCCCCGCGAAGGGGGCGGATGGACGTGAGCAACTGGCAACGCGTCGCCTTGACCAGTCCATCGTCACCGTGCTCGCAGGCACCGAGGGCGCGACCGATCCCTTCTTTTCTCCGGATGGCCAGTGGATCGGATTCTTCGCCGGCCGGAAGTTGAAGAAGATTCCGCTACAAGGGGGCGAGGTCGTTTCGTTGTGCGATACGGCCGGCCAGGAGCGCGGCGCCTCCTGGGGAGCGGACGGCGGGATCATTGCCAATCTGGATAGCTACCATCTGTTCAGCGTGCCTGCGACCGGGGGTGAGCCGCAACTCATCGGCAAGCCGGAGCAGCACGGCGAGCGGAGCTGGCGTTGGCCGCAGGTTCTGCCCGGCGGCGAAAACGTTTTGTTTACCGGCCTCGCCGCAGCTTCCTACGCCGCTGGGGATGGCGCCAACATCGAAGTTCTCTCGCTCAAGTCGGGACGGGTCAAGGTGGTGCGGCGCGGCGGCTATTTTGGGCGCTACCTGCCAAGCGGTCACCTAATATATGTCCATCGGGGAACGCTCTACGGCTTATCGTTCGACCTCGGGCGTCTGGAGACACACGGCGCGCCGGCGCACTTGCTTGAAGATCTCGCCGATTCGGAGAACACGGCGGCTGGCCGGATCTCTTTCTCCCGAACGGGAATTCTGCTATACGCGAGCGCAGCGACAAGGGTCGCCCCCATTGCCTGGCTGGATAGCGCCGGAAAGTTAGAGCGGGTTGTAAGCCCTTCCCTCAACGCCTCGCGGCAGGCGGAGACTCCCCGCCTTTCGCCGAACGGCAACCGGCTGGCGCTGGAAGTCGCGGGAGATCTCTTCGTTCACGACCTCCAACGCGGCGCGGCAACCCGGCTGACCTTCGATGCCGCTCTGAACCGGCATCCGGCTTGGACGCCGGACGGACAGCACATTGCGTACAGCTCGGATGCTCCTGCGAGCGACGGTGAATTCGGCATCTGGTGGGTGCGCGGCGATGGTTCGAGTCAGCCTTTGAAGTTGTTCGGCGATAGAACTCCTCTTCCATTGTTTTCGATTTCCCCCGATGGACGCACCTTGGCTTTTGTTCGGACTGGTCAGCATAGGGGGTTTGAGATTTGGACCGTCCCGCTGGATTTGAACGATCCGGACCATCCCAAATCGGGGAAGCCCGAGCCGCTCGCGCGCGAATCCCTCAGCCAGGTAGACCCGGCCTTTTCACCCGATGGCCGCTGGATCGCATATGTATCTACGAACGGCGCGGGGAAGGGAGGCCAAATTACCGTACGCCCGTTTCCGTTTGCGCCTTCGGCGGGCCGGTGGTCGGTATCGGAATCAGAAAGCGGGGCAAAGTTTCCCGTCTGGTCGCGCAATCGCAACGAGCTATTCTATGTGAATTCCGACAACCGCATCATGGTCGTCCGCTACACGGCCAATGATCAGTTGTTCGTCTCGGAGAAACCCCGGCTATGGTCGCCGGCGCCTCTCTTCCGGCCAACCAACAACGCTCTTTGGAATCTGGACATAGCGCCGGATGGGCGGCGCTTTTTAGTCCTCGCTCCGCCTGAATCCAGGGGCGAGGAGCCGGCTACGGTCCACGCAACCATCCTGCTGAACTTCTTCGATGAACTTCGGCGCCGCCTGCCGGCGATCTGAGCCCCGCCAGCGCCGCAGCTTTGACCCGTTACGCCCATTCGGTGGAACTGGCCGCCCTAACTTCCCAGGAAGCCCAATCCAGGAAGTTAGCACGCCAGAGGTAGGGAACGCGGCAGCTACGTCGGGGTCGAACACTACCACAATACGTCCCGGGGGCGTCGCTTCATAATTCTTCGCTCATGTCCGCTGGCGGGTCTTCAGGACTCGTCACTCTCGTTCGACTTCCGCTTCGCCCATCGTTCCCGCCACTCCCGCGTCGGATCCTCGTCCGGGTCAGGCGTTTCCTGCGGTGGCCGCACCGCTTCCGGCACATGCCGCAAGTTCACACGGATGCGCGTCCAGGTGGATGACCTGCCTCGCATGGAGTCCACTAGGACGTCGTCCACAGCGAGCAGCCCGGCCGCCTCGGGATATTTGCGCTTCCATCTTTCCAGACCCGCCAGCGCGGCCGCTTTGTCCGGAGAATTCGCCACCACCAACAACGGCATTTTCGTCCGCGGCTGCTTAGTCACTGCCGTACCCGCGGCAGACTTACCCCGCGATGGCGCCACCCTCGGCGCTTCCCCCTCCATCTTGCGAAAGTGCGGCGGCCACGGCGCGTCGGCCATGCCCGCTGCTTCATCTTTGGCCGCGAGTTCCAATAATTGTTCGAGCGAACCCGCTGCAGCGTTCATGCCCGCATGCGGATCGCCGACTTTCTGGAAGCGCTTCGGTACCGTGAGGATCGTGAAGTCTGATGGCTCGCAATCAGGAACTTGACTCCAGCTAAGCGGCATCGAAACGCGGGCGTCGGGCAGCGGCCGTACAGAATAAGCCGAGCAAGTGGTCCGATCCTTCGCGTTCTGGTTGTAATCCAGGAAGACGCCATGCCGCTCTTCCTTCCACCATTTCGAACTGGCCAGCGCCGGCACGCGGCGCTCCACTGCGCGCGACAGCGCCACCGCCGCGCGGCGCACCTCAGCGAAAGTCCAGCGCGGCTGGATACGTACGTTCACGTGCATTCCGCGGGACCCACTGGTTTTGGGCCAGCCCCGAAGTCCCACCTCTTCGAGCAGCGCCTTCACCTCCAGCGCGACCAGGCGCACGTCCGCCCACTCGACACCCGGCCCTGGGTCGAGATCGACACGCAGTTCATCTGGATGCTCCAGATCGGCCGAACGCACCGGGTGCGGATGCAGCTCAATGCAACCCAGATTGACGATCCACGCCAGCCCCGCTGCATCGTCTACGACAACCTCCTCGGCAGTGCGTCCCGATGGGAATGACAGCGTCACTGTTCTGAGCCACGCAGGCCGCTCCGTTGGCGCGCGCTTCTGATAAAACGTTCTCCCTCGGCGCCCTTCACGAAGCGCTTCAGCACGATTGGACGATCCTCGATTCCGGCTAGAGCGCCCGGCGCGATCGATAAATAGTAACGGACCAGGTCCAGTTTCGATACTTTCGTCTGCTTCGAAAAATACAGCTTGTCGGGATGCGTTACCCGGACCTCGCGTCCGTCGACCGAAAGCACTTCAGCGGCTTCTTCCTTCACAAAATCAGGTTAGCTGTTAATCGAGTGTAGTGCCTTAGGCCACATTGGACCGTCGATTGCTACACTGCGGGCATGGACTGGACTCCGGGCGGCGTAAGTAACGACATTGAGGATCGCCGGAATGAGAGCGGAGGTGGAGGCGGCTTCTCCGGCTTCGGCCTACCGCACTTCAGTATCGGGGGGATTCTCCTCCTCGGGATCCTCAGCTTGGTCTTCCATCGCAACCTTTTCCTGCTCTTCCTGGGTGGCGGCTCCGTGCCGGACCGCCCCGCTGTGACCTCCGGTCCGGTCTCCGGCGACGCGCAAAAGACCGAGGTTCAATTTGTATCGTTTGTTCTCGACGACGTACAGACCACCTGGCAGAATTTACTCCCAGCTCAGGCCGGCAAACAATACCGGCATGCCAAGCTGGTGCTTTTCCGGGATTCAATCGAGTCCCCCTGCGGGCAAGCTGGAAGCGCCACTGGACCATTCTACTGTCCTGAGGATGAAAAGGTTTACCTCGACTTAGGCTTCTTTGATCAACTGAAGAACCAGTTTGGGGCTCCCGGCGAATTCGCTCAGGCTTACGTCATAGCGCACGAGATCGGACATCACGTCCAGAAAATTCTTGGAATCGAAAGCAAAGTGGAGCGCATGCGTCGAAGTGACCCGTCCGAAGCGAACCCGCTATCTGTTCGCGTGGAACTACAAGCGGACTGCTTTGCCGGCGTGTGGGCCAACTCCACCGAGCAACGCAATATTGTCCACGAGGCTGATATCCGCGCCGGGCTGCGAGCCGCGGCAGCGGTTGGCGACGACCGTTTGCAGAGAATGGCGACCGGCCGTGTCAGCCCCGAGACCTTCACCCACGGCTCTTCGCAGCAGCGCGACCACTGGTTTCAGACCGGCTTGAATTCGGGCCAGATCTCCGCCTGCAACACCTTCGCCAGCGCTCAGTAACCATTTACGCCGGCCTAGATCCTGCTAAACTCACCAGCAAAGCCCTCCATGTTGTTGCCCTACCTTCACCGGGTCGCGGCCCGGGAAAATCTATCGGCCGAAGACGCGCGCCAAGCTATGCTGGCCGTGCTCAGCGGCGAAGCAACTACAGCGCAGATCGCCGCGTTCCTGGTCGGGCTGCGGACCAAGGGCGAAACATCCGACGAGTTGCTGGGCTTCGCGCGTGCCATGCGCGAGAAGGTTGCTCGAATTGACGCGTCGGTAGATTCGGAACCATTGCTCGACACCTGTGGCACCGGCGCCGCCGATGGACCACCCACCTTCAACATCTCCACCATCACCGCGTTCGTCGTCGCGGGCGCAGGCGTGCGGGTGGCTAAGCACGGCAATCGATCCCTATCCAGCCAGTGCGGAAGCGCCGATGTCCTCGAAGCGCTGGGCATCGACCTCTCGATTTCCCGAGAACAAATCGGCCGCGCGATTCGCGAAGTCGGCATCGGGTTCCTCTTCGCGCCCGCGCTCCATCCCGCCATGAAATACGCCCAGCCGGCCCGGCTTGAATTGAAGATGCGGACGGTGTTCAATCTGCTGGGACCGCTGACGAACCCCGCCGGCGCCAAGCGGCAGCTGATCGGCGCACCCTCGCCGGATGCAGCGGTTTTGATGGCGCAGGCGCTGGCTGGCCTTGAGCCCGAACGCGCGTTTGTAGTTCACGGATCCGATGGTTTGGATGAAGTAACCACCACCGGCTCGACGATCGTATTCGAGGTAGTGGGGCGCCAAGTTACTCCCCTAACGTGGAGGCCAGCGGACTTTGGCGTTGCCCTAGCCAATGCCGCGGATTTGAGCGGCGGCGATCCGGTCCGGAATCGCGACATCGCGATCGCGGTGCTGCAGGGCGAGCGTGGACCGCGACGCGATATCGTGCTGGTGAATGCAGCCGCAGCCCTATTAGCAGCGGGGCCGGCTACCGATCTTCGCGCTGGGATGCATCTGGCCGCTCATTCCATCGACACTGGAGCCGCCTGGAAAAAAGTTGAACAGCTAGCGCACTTCAGCTAAACCAGTTCAGCCAAAACGTAGTCGGCTAGCTCGTTCATATCGTCGATCACTAGGTCAGGTGGGTCCTCTGCGAAGCCCTCCGGTTGAAAGCCGTAGGTGACGCCGCAGGCGCGTATGTTGGCATTGCGGGCGGTCCGGATATCCACGCCGCTATCGCCCACCATGATGCTGCGCTCCCGCGCAATGCCGCTTTCTCTAAGCAAGGTCTCGATTCCGATCGGATCCGGTTTCTTTTGCTCGAAGCTGTTGCCGCCGTAGACCTGGAAAAAGTGTTGTCCCAATCCCAACCCATCCACCAGTGCCCTGCTGAACCGGACCGGCTTATTGGTAAGCACGGCCATGTGCGATCCGGCATCACGCAGGCGATCGAGCGCCTCCTTAACGCCGGGGTATAACCGCGTGTTGTCCAGCATGTGCTCGCGATAATAGCCCAGAAAATATTCGAGGGCGCGTTGAACGTCAGCCTCACTCGCATCAGGTCCCAGGGCACGGCGCATCAACACCGGAGCGCCATTGCCGACGTACGAAGAAACCAGTTCCTCGGAAATCGGCGGCAGCTTCATCAGCTCGCGCGCGGCATTGACCGAATGGACCAGGTCGATTTTGGAATCGATCAGCGTTCCGTCCAAATCGAAAATCAACAGATTCATTCCCGGCGCAGCCCCCCCGATTCGCGGCGCGCGTGCTCGGACCAGGCCTTTTCTGCTTTCTCCCTGGCATCCCGGAAAGCGTCTTTGATCTCATGCGGCGTCATGAGGGCGAAAAAGTCCGACGCGCCCGCGAGAGTTGGCATCAGCTTGGAATCGACCACCGAGCGCGGCGGCGGCGAGGGAGCGAAAGCCATCAGGACCGTGACCAGCGCGATCGCGATGATCACGCCGCGCACCACTCCAAAAGCTCCGCCCAGCAACCGATCGAACCACGAGAGCCCGACCCACTTGAAGAACTTCGCGAGCAAACGGCCCACGATCGCGCCCAGCACTGAAATGACCATGAAGATGATCAAGAAGCCGATCAGGTTCGCAATCGCTCGGGAGCTGACGTAATCGAGGAAATAAGCGGCGACAATTCCGTAACACCAGAAGCCGAAGAAAATACCCAGAATGGTGGCGATGAATCCAACTCCTACGCGCGCGAAGCCCGCCATCAGACCCGACAGTATCGAGAATACGATGACCAGCAGAAGCAGCAGATCGATCCAATTCATAGCGGCCTCCCCGTCAGGACGCGATACGCCTCCCGGTATTTATCGCTGGTCCGCTGGATGACGTCGGCCGGAAGCGCGGGCGCGGGCGGCTGCTTGTTCCAGTGAATGGATTCCAGATAATCCCGAACGTATTGCTTATCGAAGGAGGGCTGCGGACCGCCCGGCTGGTAGCTGGCCCGCGGCCAAAACCGTGACGAATCGGGAGTGAGCACTTCATCGGCCAGCGTCAACTGATCGCCTATAAAACCGAATTCGAACTTGGTGTCGGCGATGATGACGCCCCGGGTTTCGGCATACTCGGCGGCACGGCGATAAATTTGCAGTGTCAAAGTCCGCAACCGGCCAGCCAGTTCATCGCCGATGGCGCTCGCGGCCGTTTCGAAAGATATGTTCTCATCGTGACCGGATTGAGCCTTGGTGGCCGGCGTGAAGATCGGCTCAGGGAGCTTATCGGACTCACGCAAACCAGCCGGCAGCGAAATGCCGCAGATCCGTCCCTCTCGCTTATAGTCCTTCCAGCCGGAGCCGGAGACATAGCCGCGCGCCACGCATTCGACGTCGATCATCTGGGCGCGGCGAACCAGCATCGACCGTCCTTCCAACTGCTCCCCGTAAGGGCGAAACTGCGCGGGATAATCCGCGAGGTTGGCCGATACGAAATGATTGGGCACGATATCGCGCAGCAGATCCAACCAGAAGAGGGTGAGCTGCGTCAGCACTTTTCCCTTGTCGGGTATTGGCGTGGGAAGAACATAATCGAAGGCTGACAGCCGGTCGGTGGCGACGATAACCAGAAATTCACCGGCGGAATAAACATCGCGAACCTTGCCTCGGGCGTGCCGCTCGATGCCGGGCAGGCTGGTCTCAAAGATAGCGTCCAATCTCTAGTGGTATCACGAGCTCGCGTCTTTCTCCTAGTACATTTTGCAAGGTTACTTCCAGGTGGCATCGAACAATCAATTAGTTAGGAGTGGACGCCCTCTTGCTGCTATACGGGTGAAGGAGTGTGAATCATGAATTGGGACAGAGTAGAAGGCAACTGGAAACAACTCAAAGGCAAGGCCCGCGAAAAGTGGGGCAAGCTCACCGACAGCGATTTTGAGCAGGTGGCCGGCAAGAAGGATCAACTGGTTGGCCGCATCCAGGAGCGCTACGGAATTTCAAAAGATGAAGCCCAAAAGCAAGCCGACGAATGGGTGAAGGCGCAAAAGTTCGAAGACGAACCCACACACGCCACGACCACCAGACGGTAAGCTCACTTTTTGCAACTTACGTTTTCATGGAATCCTGGGCCGCCCGCAGGGGCGGCCTTTTTTGTGCCAACACCACGCCTATATACTGGGGAATGCGGCTCTCGATACTTATCCCTGTTTACAACGAGCGCACCATGGTGGAACGGAGCCTGGCACAAGTCCTGGCCGCGCCACTTCCGGAAAACATGGATCGGGAACTGATCATCGTGGATGACTGCTCCACCGATGGCACCTCGGAGATCCTGGATCGGCTGGCAGCCCGTGAACCCGGCATCCGGTTGATTCGAAAAAAGGTGAACGAGGGAAAGGGCGCCGCGGTCCGAACCGCGATCCAGGAGGCGCACGGCGACTTCTGCATCGTTCAGGATGCCGATCTCGAGTATGATCCTTCGGAGTATCCCAGACTCTTGCGGCCGTTGCTGGATGGACACGCCGATGCAGTTTTCGGGTCGCGCTACCTGGCCGGCGAACAGACGCGCGTACTGCCCTTCTGGCATTCGATGATCAACAAGTGGCTAACACTGCTCTCCAACATGTTCTGCAATCTTAAACTGACCGACATGGAGACCGGCTACAAAGTCTTTCGCACCGACCTGCTGAAGAGCATTCCCATCCGATCGAACCGTTTTGGGTTCGAACCCGAGATCACGATGAAAGCGGCCAAGCGTAAGCTCCGGATTTATGAAGTCCCTATCAGCTATCACGGCCGCACTTACGAAGAAGGCAAGAAGATCGGCTGGAAAGACGGGGTCAAAGCCCTGGGTGTGATCGTGCGGTTTTGGATTATCGACGATCTCTATGTGGAACCGCACGGCCGCGCGTTTCTCAATAACCTGACCGGCACGCCGCAATATCTGAGCTGGATAGCCGGCGTGTTGCGGCCTCATTTAGGCGACACCATTTTGGAGCTTGGCGCTGGAATCGGAAATCTGGCAGGCCGCCTGATGGGCCGCAGACTCCTGTACGCCGCAACCGAGAAAGACCCTCTGTACCTGCACTCGCTTCGTAATCGCTTCCTTCGGACTCCCAACGTTTTGGTGCTCCAGCTTGATCCGGAACGTCCAGAAGACTTCGCGGAGGCGGGCGGCCCATTCGATACTGTCTTGTGCGTCAACGTGCTCGAATATGCGGCGGATCCCGGAGCCCTGATCGAGTCAGCGAACGGCGTTTTGAAGACCGGCGGAACGATTGTCCTGCTGGCGCCGCAAGGTCCCGCTTTGTTTGGCAGCCTCGATGAGAAACTGGGGCATCTGCGACGATTCAGCAGACAGCAACTGAGCGCGCTGCTCGAAGAGCACAGCTTCAGAGTGCAGCGCATGGCGAATCTTAATAAGATCTCGACGCCGGCCTGGTGGCTGTATGGAAGAGTACTGCATCGAAGCCGCATAAGCAAAGTGATGCTGAAGGTGTTCGATAAGACGGTGTGGATCTGGCGGCGCGTTGATGGCTTGTTGCCATGGCGCGGGCTGTCGCTGGTAGCGGTGGCCACCAAGGAAAAGACGGTGTGAGCGCTTCTTATCGTTTTCGACAGGCCATCTGCAACGAAGTTTATGAGAAGCGGCCGCTCGCCGACGTGTGCGGGAGCATTCGTCAGATTGGATATACCGGCATTGAGATTGCGCCGTTCACGCTGGCGGAGCGGCCTTCCGATATTACGCCCGCAGAGCGGCGGCGTTATCGCGACACCATTCGCGACGAAGGACTGACCTTCGTAGGTCTGCATTGGCTGATGGCTTCGCCCCAAGGTCTGCATGTCACAACGCCTGACCGCGCTCTTCGGGAGGGAAGCTGGAGGCACGTCTACGATCTCATCGATCTGTGCGCTGATCTTGGCGATAATGGCGTCATGGTTTTCGGATCGCCCAAGCAGCGCGGCACCGTGGCTGGGCTGAGCCGCGAGGAAGCCACCAGGAATTACACCGATGGGCTCGCAAGCGTAACTCCGCATGCAGCCGAACGAAGTGTGACGATTCTGGTGGAAGCCTTGCCGATCGGCCAGTGCGACGTGATTACGACGCTGGCCGAAGCCGCGACGATTGTGAAACAAATTAACAGCCCGGCGGTCCGAACGATGTTTGACACACACAATGCGGTTGATGAAAAGGAGGCGCACGCAATTCTGGTGGATCGTTATTTCAATCTGATCCGGCACGTGCACGTCAACGAAATGGATGGCAGGCATCCTGGCACGGGAACCTACGATTTCAAACCTCTGTTCGAGGTCTTGCAGCGCCGCGGCTACGATCATTGGGTATCTCTGGAGGCTTTCGACTTTACGCCCGGAGCGGAGAAGGTAGCCGCCGATTCGCTGCGGTTCATCGAACAGATAGTCGCGCAAGTGGCCGTATGACACGATTCGTGGTCACCGGAGGCGCGGGATTCATCGGGTCCACGCTGGTGCGGCGGCTCCTCACCGAGCCCGATGCCGAGGTGCTGGTAATCGACAACTTTCTGACCGGCCATGCCAGGAACCTGGAGGAAGTTCGTTCGCGAATTAGTTTCACTGAGGCGGACATTCGCGACTATGCGGCAACCGCGAAGGCAATGGCTGGCGCGGAGGTCGTGTTTCACCTGGCGGCTATTCCGTCGGTGCCGCGTTCGATTCGCGAACCCGCGCCCTCGCACGAAGTCAACATTGATGGCACCTTCAATGTCTTTCGGGCGTGCGCGGAAGCGAAGGTGCGACGGGTAGTCTACGCTGCCTCGTCTTCGGCATACGGCGACACGGAAGTGCTGCCTAAAGTGGAGACCATGTTTCCGAGGCCGAAATCGCCATATGCGGTTCAAAAGCTGATGGGCGAATACTACGCCAGCGTTTTTGACGAATGCTTTGGTCTGGAAACAGTAGCCCTGCGCTTCTTTAACGTATACGGCGAGCGGCAAGATCCCTCCAGCCCATATTCGGGCGTACTCTCGTTGTTCATGCGGGCTCTCATTGAGCAGCGGCCTCCGACGCTCTTTGGCGATGGCGAACAGACCCGCGATTTCACCTATGTGGAGGATGTCGCGGGACTGTGCGTGAAGGCCTCGCGAGCCAAAGGCGTGGGCGGCAAGATGTACAACGCTGGCAATGGCAACCGCTACACGCTCAACCACGTGTGGAACCTCTTACAGAAAATCGAAGGCATAGCATTGAAGCCGCTCTATGCGGCTCCTCGTGAAGGCGATGTGCGAGACTCGCAAGCCGATACGACGGCGGCGCGTCGCGATCTGGGTCACGACCCGCAGTTCACGCTGGAGCAGGGGCTGCGCCGCACGCTGGCGTGGTACCGCGCGCAATAGGCCGGCTTTGCTCAGCACTATCCGCGACACTATTCGAACCATTCCGAAAGGGAAGGTAGCGACATATGGTGACGTGGCTAGTGCCGCGGGTTTTCCGGGACGCGCCCGGCAAGTGGTGTGGGCGTTGCGTGGCGCGCGCGGCCTGCCCTGGCATCGGGTGGTGGGCGCTGGCGGAAAAATCATGCTGCCGGGTGAGAACGGCCTGGAACAGCGATTGCGCCTGGAGACTGAAGGCGTGGCGTTCCGCAACGGCAGGGTGTGGATGGAAAAACATCAGCATAAATTTAAGTAGCCTCCGGGACTGCTTCCGGTTCGGCCGCCACCTCCTCCGACGCGATAGCGTTCAGCATGTCCGCCAGCGCCACCGGCGGCGGCTCATTCAACGCGTCGCGCAGCGCATCGAAACCTGAACGCGTGTAATCATACGCCCCGGCGGCCGGCAGTTCGAGCGCCAGCGCATAGCCACTCTCGCACGCCGCGCGGGCTTCGTCAGTCTGTCCTTGAAGCCACAGAATCGACGCGCGAGCCTGCCAATATTCGGCATCGTAATCGATGTCGCGGTGTGCCTGCAATCGTTGCCACCAAAGTTCCGCGGCCGCCACATCCCGCTTGAAGATCGCATTCAGGAATACGAACAACGCACAAATACCGGCGGGGCTCTGCACCGCGCCACCTTCGTATAACGTTTCTGCTTCTTGAAGACTCGCGACTGCTTCCGGCACTTGGCCTGTGTCCAGGTAGTGCGTGCAAGAATACAACCGGAGCAGCATGCCCCGATCGCCTCGCGCCAGGAAATTCCCCGCTGCGTGGAGCACATCGATGTCGTAATCGCGCGGCCGCCGCGATGTTACGAGACTGGACGCCACCATAGAAAAAGCCTGCTCCACCTGAGCCCACGGACCATTGGTCACCAGTTGATAAATGCGCGCGCCGTCTGAATACTGCGCCTCCGGCTTTTGTGGAATCAGGTTGACCATGAAGTCCAGGGAAGCAATGGTGGCGATTATACTCAGCAGCGTCCAAGACCCTTCCCAAAAATGACCCTTCGCAGCGAGGGTAGCGATGCAACCGATTCCCGCCAGTACCAGCGACGCGACCGGACCTCCAAAGGTAAAGAATGCGCTCCGTCCTCGAACATTGTTCAAACGCGTCGGCGCCATCCCAGTCACGCCGCCCATACTCGCGAGCAGCTTGAATTTCCACTTGCCTCTCCGATGAGACCAGCGGAATGGTCCAACCTGAAAGCTCCGCAGCTTCATGTCAGACGCCCAGCCAGCCAGTACGTGGCCGAATTCATGAATCGCAATACAAATCAACACCGCAACCTGCACCTCCACCACCCAAACCAGGAAATCCGACTGACGCAGGTGCTGGCCGCGCCCCCATACCCTCCAAAAGTGGAGACAGAAGAAGAGCCACGCAACTGCCACAACACCGGCCAGCCGTTCAGCGGCCTTACTCGTTCCATCTCCAGGCAGGCGCTGCGGCTTGGGCTTAGCCGCGTCGGCAACTTGGGACACTACCGGGCCCCGCGAGAACGCGATCAGTCCGGCCACTCCGATGAGCGCGCTTATCAGCCCGGCCGGGGAATGCTTAAGCCCGGAAAAAATCATCCACGAGCGCGAGACGGCGGGAAGGGGCAGCACATTCACGACGCTCGCCGCCAACGCCCACACGCGCGCGTAGCGGTTGCCCTTCTTCAGCGTCCACCACGCAATGGCCGGAACCATCTGCAGTGCCAGCATGCCGAGAGCCAACATTTCCGTAATGAGGAACAGGGTGGAAGACGCTTGTTGCCATCCCAGCTTCAGGCTCAGTCTGAAGGCCGCGATCAAGAAAATGGGTATGCCGGCGATGAGGCTCAGAGCCTCCAGCCCAAAGCAGAAGCGGACAAACTTGCCAAGTTGCCCCATTAACAGTTGATCGGAATTGAAGGGAGAAGGCTGCGCCTCCAAGTCCCCTATTTCGGTGGGTTGTTAAAGCTTAGCTCTATGCTGGGTCACGGCCCATTGGTAAGTCCTAGGCACCGGCGCAGAAGTTATGATGATTGGCCTGTTGGCGGCGTTGTTCGCGGTTCAAATAAGTCTCGATTTCGGCTTTTGAAAAAACGAACCCATCGTCAATGGGATTGTAAGGGGCGTTCTCGTCCTTGTGCATTTTCAAAATCTTAGCGGCATTGTCGAGCTGGCGATCTTCGTGTGCGCGACGCTCGGCCTGGATCTGGCGGAGCAGAACGAGGGTGCGTTCGAACTGGCGCGTGAGGCGCTGGCGGTAAGTGCTGATGTTGGCGAAGGCTCGATTGTGCTCGCGGTAGGCCAGAGCCATCGCGAGAGCGGTCTCGGCCTCAGGATGGCTGGCGCGGATCCGTTCTTCCATTTCAGTGAGGCCGAGCGAGA
>Ga0185299_10003380_pt1 | contig 21405 bp, 20 predicted proteins | sample PaiPotPPA55metaG_FD_128002 | JGI IMG/M metagenome (GOLD analysis project Ga0185299, IMG submission 128002) | Iron sulfur acid spring bacterial and archeal communities from Banff, Canada, to study Microbial Dark Matter (Phase II) - Paint Pots PPA... ... | reverse complement strand
CTTTGGATCACCGAATTCATCCTGACATATGACGGCAAGCCGTCCTACACCGTGAGCATCATGGAGTTCAGGGACGACAAGGTTGCGCGGGAAACACAGTACTTTGCGGATCCATTCGAAGCTCCCGCATGGCGCGCTCAATGGGTCGAACGGATGGACACATAATCTCGAGGCGCGAGAATTTCGCTAACGACACCGAAGTCGAACTGTATGACGGGGGTATCGTTTGATGGAGGGACAAGAGGTGGATTGGAAACGGTTGGTCCAGTTTGCGCTGCAGGGTAGCAGTGATTTGGAACCATATGCCATCCTGCTGGTACGCGTTTCGCTCGGGCTGTTCTTCGCCATCTCCGGGGCAAACAAATTGTTGGTCGCCGGCAGCAGGCAGACTATGTACGAAACTCTCGTTGAGGCCAAAGTCCCGTTTCCCCACCTGATGACTTATTTCGTGTCGGTTGTCGAGTTCGTTGGCGGTTCCTTGCTGACCGTGGGGTTTCTTTCGAGCCTGGCCTGCGTGGCTTTATTGGTCGATATGCTTGTCGCCATCGTGACCACCAAGCTTTCCGCTATGCCTAAAGGACTTTCGCCTCTTAACTGGCTCGACGACTTCCTCTACCTTCCGGAAGTCCTGTACGTGCTCTTCTTTATCTGGCTGATCTGCTCTGGTCCGGGAAAGTTCAGTGTCGATTACTGGCTCGCCGGCAAGTTACGGAGGTGATCGATCGACGAAGCAGCTTATTGGTAGACAAAAGCTTGATGGTCATTACGAGACTTTTCAGCCGCAGGACTGGCGCTAAGCCCTGATTAACGATAGGTCCCTATCGTTTATGGAGCGTAATCCGGGCCAAGCTTGTTCCGACATACGCCGCAAAATGCACCGTGCAGAATCCTAAGCCGCCATTAAAGGTCTGTCCCCACGAATAGAGACGCCTCCAAAAAAAAGATTTGTTGAGACCGTGCCAGTTCTGCGCCAGCGATTCCGTGTTCCCGGGCGGGAGCGAACGATGCGGATTGCGGCTATGGGCGGGGACGGGCGCCCGCGCCGGGCAAATCGTGGAAACAGTAACTGTCTTCCTGTCGAACACCGCGATCGTGCCGAGCCAGGTAATGTTTGTCTCTCAGAACCTCGCGGCAAGAATGTTCGTTAGCACAGGGGTTCGGATTGTGTGGCGCTTGGGCGGGGCAGCCGATCTCCGGCCGGGTCGCGACCGTGCCATCGTGGTCAGGCTGGCCACGGATACTCCAGCGAATTATCTTCCGGGTGTGCTGGCCTATGCACTTCCCTACCAAGGAAACCAAATCGCCTTCCTCTACGACCGCGTAGAGCAAGTGCAAGAGATCACGAATGTCCTGCAAGGGATGAACCGGCATTCAGACAGTGGCGTCATGAAAGCGCATTGGGACAGGGACAACTATATGGCGATGGCAGAGAGCTGCTCTACCAAGCACCGGACATGCGCATCAACGCCGCCGCCTACACAGTCCAGGCCGATGCATTCGCCCCGAGTGCGCCGCGGCTTTGGTCCGAGAAAGCATCGTCCATACTCTCTGGAGGGTCCTTTCTGGATATGATGCCAGACGGTAAGCGACTCATCGTTGTGCTCGACGCGACTTACGCAACCTTAGCCCAGCAGGAGACCCACGTCACGTTTCTGCTGAATTTCGCCGATTGGCTGAGACACGCGGTACCGGCGGCGAAATGACCGGTATACCGGCAAGCTCGGAAGGCAAGGATCAAGGTTGTGGACTCACTCCAGTGCGGGATGCGGACGGTTTTGTCCCACCCAAGCCGCGCTTTTGACCTGAAGAGCAGACTTATCATCCCGGCGCAATCAAACTCGACGAACTGCCGTGGCGCGTGCCGATGCGGAAATGACACGAACTGATCGCTACCGCCTCATTCAACGGATTCCGCCCTGAAGTCTTCCCGCCTACTGACAGCGAACGCACCACAAAACCCTCGAACGTGGAAGATCTGATTCTGGACGTATGGCTGCCGACTCGCAGATTGGCCAGACACGGGGTTCGAGGAAAAGGCCTGGGCCTAGCGCAGAGCTTTACTTCTTGCAACGCGGATCGGCGGCTTGCATACCGGCAATCTGCTGATCGGTCACGGGGATCGGCGCGCAGCCATGCCCCTTTTCGCACACGAAATCGAATTTCGCCGCGGGCGAGTGGCAACCCAAACACGGCTTTTTCAGCGATGTATTGATCACTTTGTCTCCCCGGTCCTGAATCGTTGTGCCGTCCGGGGAAACCTTCAGAGCAAAAAATTCCCAGCCGTTAGTTTTTGGAAAGGCTGATAGATCGTGCTTTACCATTGCCTCCGTCGGGATCAATTGCAGAATCGTGCCTATCGGATATTCCGTATCGGGCACGCTGTCCCGAAAGATCCGGATGGCTTCCTTGAGCTTTTCGGGATCGGGATTCTGAATTCGCGTGTTCCTCACTTTCGGCAGGTCGAGCACGCAGCCAAAACTCTTCTCCGTGATCACGAGGTCATCCGCCGAAAGGGTTGCGGCGAAATAGAAGCACAAAACGAGACTGGCGATCTGGCGCATTCTTCCAGTTTAAGCATTCGACCAGCGTCTTGCCCGCGCTCCCGCCGGCCCGGTCGCTTCACGCAAGTAATGTCACACGACCGGACTTCCGGACCGCATCGCGTTCGCTCAAGGCCAACGTCCGGATGGCGCGTGAATCCGGGACCTGTCTGTTTTCTGATCGAGTGTATTAAGCTAAATCAGTATATGCCGCTACAGCTCCCAGGGCCAAGACCTGTAGTAGAATCCTCGAACGGCCGACGACGACAATGATCAAGGAGGACGCCGATTATGGATTCGACCAGACGCACCATACTAGCAGCGGGCGCCGCAGCAGCGGCAACGGCCGCCGTGCCGCGCGTATTTGCTCAGCAGGCGGGCAAAGGAGGAACTGGCAAGTTCTACGAAAAAGGCTCCGTTCGCATCTACTATGAGGAGGCCGGAGCCGGTTTCCCGCTGATGCTGCTTCCCGGCGGGGGATTGAACGCGACCATATCCTTCTTCATCGGCAACTCGCCCTTCAACGCCATTGAGGAGTTCAAGGGACAGTATCGCTGCATCACGGCGGACCTGCGCAACGCCCCCAGCGGCCAGTCCACCGGCCCGGTCGAGGTCGACCGGCCGTGGGATTCCTACGCCGACGACCAACTCGGCCTAATGGATCATCTGGGCATCGACAAGTTCATGGTGATGGGTTTCTGCATTGGCGGGCCCTTCATCTGGAATCTCTTGAAGCGCGCACCCAATCGTATTCCAGCAGCCGTGCTGGCGCAGCCCGTGGGCTGGCGTCCGGAGATGCGCGACCCTAAGTACCCAGGCACATTTTGGAAGAGCTGGGGTCCGGCGCTGATTGCTAAGCGGCCCGAAATCACGATGGAGACGACCGAACACTTTGTGACCAAGATGTTCGAAACCGACGCCGACTTCGTCTTCACCGTGACCCGCGATTTCGTGCGTAGTTGCCAAAACCCAATCCTGGTCCTGCCGGACGAGGTCCCCGCGCACCCATACGCCGTCGCCATGGAGTGCGCTATGCTCGCGCCGAAAGCCGAAGTAAGCATCTTCCCCTGGAAAGAGCCTAAGGAGCGGATTCCCCTAGCAGTGCGCCAAATCCATTCCTTCCTCAAAGCTCACCGGCCCGCTTAGTATTCACTCAAACGTTGCGTGGTTCTCTTACGCGTCGCCCCGGAAATCACAGAACACACGAATGAGGTTGCCATCAAGATCGGCGGCCATAAACTCATGCAGCTTCCACGGCTTGTCCTCGGGCTCGGAAACAATCTTCGCTTGAGCGGCCTTCCACTGTGCGAAGAGTTCGTCCACCTCAGCCTTGCTGTTGAGATTGAGCCAGAAAAGGATAGGGCCTGTGTTGCCGTAGGACTCCCGGAAGGAGCGATTGGTGATAAACAGTCTGCAATTCCCCCTTGAGATGCCTGCAATGCCGCCCTGGTCGTCCCCCCAATCGAAGGTAAAGCCCAGCGTGTTGACGTAGTAGGCTGCGGCTTTGTCGACGTTGGCCGCGGGGATTTCCGGGACCGGAGCGGGCAAGGTCATCGGGTTGTTGGGCTCATCGTAGCACGAGCTCGCGGCTTGGACGGCCCGGTAGTGTCCTAAATCTGTGTGGGCTTGGTGGCGGCCTCGCGAGTGCGGGCCGCCAGTGGATCACTTGAGGATCTCTCCCTCAATAACCAGAGGAAGCTTTTGTTGAACCCCAGGACTCACCTTTCCAAATGCCTTCGAAAAATTATGCTCCAACTCTTCTCTTGTATCAGAGACCCGCATAAGAGTGATTACAGCCGTAATCTGTCGATCCAGGTGCTTGTTTCCGGTGTCTGCCGTGAGGTGCTGGAAATGTTTACGTTTTCTCCAGCCACTCTCCGTAACAGGATTAACGCGCCTGAGTTCATCGAGGACGCCGGGCGGCAATTGCCCGTAGACGTACTTGTTAATAATGTGTCCGACCAGCGGCGTGCGTTTGGCGTTGCCGGGCTTGTAAGGCCAGTTATGGACACGGTAGGTCTGACGAAAAACTTCTTCAGGGAACATGCGCGTCCAGGATCTATACTCTTCCTGAACGTAAGCTTCAAGAATGCGGGCCAACTCATCTTTGGCGCGTTCCTCTTGGTATCCCGTAGCCTCGTCTACTAAAGCGATCACGCCGACTCGTGCAAAACCGCGTATTAGCAAATCGGCCATTTTGTATAAATGGCTTTGGTTTGATTTCAGAGCCCCGGCCTTCTCTGCATCAAGAAGAACTTCGCAAATCTTGGGCAAGAGGCTAGCTTCATAGCCGAAGGCGGTCCGCCCCCCGTGTTTCGGCCGGTATTGAATCGGCGAGATCAGGCGCACCACTAAATCATCAGGAATAAAAGGTTTAAGGCTGGAGGACGCCAAAACGCCCCGATCCAAAAAGAATTTGCACGTCGATTGTCGAGCGCCAGAACCTCATCATGCGGATGCAAATTCGCAGACTAACGCGGTTAACGAATGCCTTTTCAAAGAAATGGGAGAATCTTTGGGCTGCGCTGTGTCTGCACTTCGCGTGGTACAACTTTGTTCGTGTTCACCGAAGCCTGCGCGTGACCCCTGCGATGGAAGCGGGAATTTCGGATCGTGTTTGGACGATCCAAGAACTGCTAGACTCTAAAGCGATCTAGTTTCCAATTTCAAATCGCTCTAAATGCGCAACACACCTTGAGCCAAATAGATGAAACCATGTCTCTCCATCAGAGCTGATGTCAATATCGGCGTTTGTGATATTAAATGTGCTGACCGCAGAGTCAATATGGAGAAGGCCAGAAATCTTTCCGGGAACGGCTGTCACCCTGTAATAGTATTGTGCCTTTTCGCCGTTCTCTTTTGCGGCTCTGGGGCGTGTACTGAAATCGTCGTCAAAGTGGTAGGGAATTACATTTACATCGCCGCCGACTCGCGCGGGATCGAGGGAAAGAGCGTTTTTGATACCTGTAAAATTACCCAGATCGGAATCCGTCAGTTCTTTTCCTTTGCCGGATATCGAGGGCACCCCGTTTACGACATCGTCACTAACGCCTTTGCTGCTGTCAGCTCTCCAATATCCGAGACCGACTCGCGGTTTGATCGCAGTGTCACCACCGACATGAGTATCTATGCGCGGAACAACGGTCTCGTTAGTAGTACTTCCAGCTTTACCGAAACTGTCTTCTATGGATTCGATAACCGAATACCTACCGTACTTAGGCGCCAATATTTCTTCCCGCCCGATGCTGTAAAGATGGACTCTATTGAGATAGCATGCCCACCACAATGCGGGGACGCATTCATACTCAGCGGGACCAGAGAATTCCAGTCGGCTGCCAACGCTTATCTGGGTAGGAACGCCTCTCGCATTGACGCTGCCTTGGATTGCGTTATTCGTGCCGCCATTCAAGTCTCTCCCATCCGCCAGGTTCAAGGAGTCAATTGGCATGTGGCCGGTGGAGAGATTTCCGTTGGAAGAATCACGCCGACAGGCATCATCGAATGGATACAACGCGGGGCTTGTAAGGCAGGACCAAATCAGACCGCTCAGTATCAGCGTTCCCAACCTACGGCGGACCCGTTGCCGTGCTCCGATTTTATTGGGCGGTAATCCGCCCCCACCCCAAGGCTGACGCATGATCCATCCAGAATGATCGAATGGCCAAAAATAAGCACGCCACAAAATATGTGGTAGAAACTTCCTTAACCCACAAGATTCTGTGTTCCCTAGTGATTTGACACAACCAGACAGCATCGGCTATTCTCCAATCGCGAGCCGATACAACGTCGGCAGGATTTCCAGGCGGGAACCCGGCCCTGGCAGGAAGAGTTCCCCCTGGCCCTAATTCTACTCCCTCGTGTCAAGTTCCTTGGTTGCGCGGTAGTGGGTCCATTTTGGGCATCCGCCAAAAGTCTAGTGAGTGGCGAAACGAGTGCGTAGCAAAGAGAACAGCACAAACGCAACGGCGAGCACAACGATTGCGCCTCTGGGCTCAGGGGTTGGAACAAACGGCGTGAGACTGCTGACCACAGACTCGGTGGCAATCGCGTCACCGTAGTTAGTGTTCACAGTAGAGTAATCCTGTTCGATGGTGTAATCACCGACTCCCAGATTGACGAGTCCACTCTGACCACCGGACAATGTCAAAAAACCGACGCCAGGAACTTCCCAGAGTGCCGAACCAGAATCGGAGAAAGACACGGAAAAGTTGGTTGGCCCGGATATTGTGATGGTGTCTGAAATAGTTAGCGAGAATCCGCTATCGAGAAAATCACAATGAACTGGCATACACTGACTTCCGGTGAAACTATCGGTGGCGGTGCTTGACAGATTGAACAGGCCTGGCGAAGTAACCGTGAAGGCTCGGGCAACGGAAAGCACCACATCAGATCCAAATCCGAAAGTTGAAGCGCATTGTCCAGAAATCAGGAGCCCTGTATCGGTAGGAGTAATGCCAAGCGATCCTTGGTCTGGACCTTCATCCGGAAACGCACAAGCGACACTTGGAATCGATGGATTCCCGGTCCACGCGTAGGTTGGATCAGCTCGCGCTGTTAGCGAAACAGCGCTTCCGATGATAATCATCACAAATGCGAACTTGAACGAGATCATAGCGCCCCGCATCTTCATTCAAGAGCCCTCCTTGTTCCAAACAAGCATACACAGCATACACCCTATTGCCCACACAGAATTACGACACTACCGACGGCCCAGGAATAAGAGGAGTTGAGTCCAGGCCATTACTAATATGCCGGTTCAAATCCGCCTCGGCCTCTCAAGGCGTTTCTCTGAGCTAGCCGTTTTCGACGCGCTCCTTTATATCGGAGTACGCCGTATCGATGAGCCTGCTTAGCGCCGCGGCGTTTGTGGCCGTTCCCGGTCTTAGCTTCACATGGCGCATGAACTTGCCGTTGCCTTGCAACAAGCGGGCCGGATCCGGCAGCGCTGCGCCGTGAAAGAACCCCACGTTTACGTGCGAAGTGAATACATTGACGTAGCCGAAGGGCACATCTCCCAAACATGCAACCGGACAGCCGTCATGCAAAAGCTCCCGGACTTCGTCCCCGCATTTTCGCATCACCTCAAACCACCGAAGCGCGATGGCTCCCAATTCACCGGCATGCTCTTTCATCCACGCATCGATGGCAGGATCCCGCTCGACAGCGCCGTTGAATCGCAGCAATTCCGTTCTCATAACGGCACAGTTCTTTTATAACCCGCCGGTGACCGGCTTGCCGGCAGCCCGGAAGTTGGTCCGAACGGCGTTTGCAAGGATCTAATCGATCCCGAGTCACGCCCAACTTCCAGTTGACGGTTCCGGGAACGCGCTTTGGGCCTGCTCCCTCAGAGCCGGAACTCGAACGCCACGATCGTTTGCGGTTCAAAGGGACTGCGCTTTTCGCGCGCGCTCGGCACGCGCCAGGAAGTCCGCCATGTTCTTGTCGTTGGCAGCGTGGCGCGCCCACCCCTCCGCGGTCGCGTTCCAGCGATAATCGCGAATCGTCGTATCGATGCCGCGGTCAATGAGAAACTGCGCTGCTTCGTAGTTCGCGTGGACGGCGCACTCATGCAAGATGCTAGCCGGCTCGTGCGTGCTCCAGTCCGTATTGATGTTGGCTCCGTGCTCCAGCAGAAAATCCGCAATCTCGAATTGGCGATTCATGCACGCCCATGCCAGTGCGACGTCCAGGACGTGCTGGGCGTTCGGGGGCATCCAATGAAGATTCCGGAGCCAGGAAGGATGGTTGGCCGGGTGATGCTGAGTGAGGCTCCCCAGCCTGGGATGGCCGGCCTCACCAAACCAAGCTCTGACTCGCGCGAAGTCCCCTACGCCAGCCGCGTGAGGCAGATCGTTGGGCAGCGGCCAAATCTGAGTCAATAGAGGGATGAGATGCGCGTTCCCATACTCCAGCGCGAATTCGAGCGCGGACGAAGTTGGGCGCTTCACCAACAGCGCGGGACTGAGCTCTATCAGTCGAGCGATGAAAGGTCCCCGATCGTTGTACGCCGCATTCTCGATTAACCCCACCTGAAGCCCGACGTTGGATTCGCCGAGCAGATCGGGTTCCCGCTGTAGCCACCGGTTGAACTCTTCCAGGTCATTTCCATGTATCGCGGCTTTTAGTTCGTTCATAACGACCGTCCGCCAGGGGCTTCCGTAGACTGGATGTTCGGCCAAGTAGTCGATGAACCCGCTTCGTCCACGCCATTTCTCCACTCGCTCGCCGAGCGCGGGGTCGAGCTCGACGCAACGGCCGAGAAGGATAGCGGCGACCGCCTTATGCTGAAAACCGCAGGCACAAAGGAACGCATGCGTGAGGGTGGCGACGTCGCCACCGGGGCGTGTTGCCTCAAGACAATCACGTACGCCGCCGATGTCACCCAGCGCCGCGAGAACATCCAGCGTGCGCGGCAGAACACCCTTGCGCAAAAGAAGCTGCAACACTCCCTTCGCGCGGGCGCTAATTGCGCGTTCCCATATCGCCGGCTCTACTGTAGCGCAGGCATCCAGGAGAAACTCGGCGCAGTCGATGCGCGTGAACATCTTCTCCCGGTAAGGATCGCCGCTGTCACCAAACGAGGCGGTGGCAATCCCAAGTAATGATTCTCCGGAATCATCGCGCCACAATAGAAGCGCAGGATACTCCTGAACGAGTTGCCTTAATCGTTCGACCTTGTTGTCATGGATGGCGCGCTCCGCCTCCGCTGCGGCCCACTCCAAACCCTTGCCTTCCAGGCGGAGGACTGCGGCGCGAAGATCCTGCCAGCCGGCGAAACCGTATTCTCGGGCGAGCACCAACTGCGCGTCGCGTAACGATAGAGGAAGGGCCGGAGCCGGCAATTGCGCATGCACACGAGTGAGCGCATCCGCGTCGGCGGCGGCGAACTGGCGCGCCAGTTTCTTTGCTTGCTTCCGGATGGATTCGAAAGACGAGTGAAGGGGTAAGAACTTCGATGGGGTCACAAGACCTCCTTTCATATCTGCCGGTGTCCCGCTGATACCAGGCTGAAAGAAGGTAACGGACGCCTCAAAACGAAAACAGGTGGGATGCTTCCCTTGCCGCGGTAGGAGACGCCCTGTTAGCGCACTGCCTCAACTGTATCCGGCTCCGTGGAGATTGTCAATTTCATTCCGCGCCACGTAATTTCCTGGTTGAGCCAAGAGCCCGGTTCCGAGAAGTTATGGGCAATTCCACCAGCACCTCGTTTATGAAGTTTAGCATCCTTACTTTTCTTCATTTACCTCATTTCTTGTCCCGCTCACTCCTGCGCTCTCGAGGTCGTGACGTGAGCGGCGTTTGCCAGGACTAATAGAACCTAAGCCGAGATTACGAGGGCTACAGCATCCGCGCGTTCTTCTGCCCTTTGAGAACCAGTTCCGTGGCCAACAGGGCGGCGGCCTGATTCTGGGCCACCTGCGTACGGTTCACAATGTCTTCAACGAACTGCGGCCCGAACGGCAAGGCCAGATTCTTGCAGTCAATGTAGCGGGCCGATTTGCGGTCGACGATCAACAGGTGATCTCCACCCGACCGTCCGGCAATGTCGATAGTCTTCCGCATTTCGATATATCCCTCGGTTCCTAGAATGAAGGTTCGTTCGTCGCCAAACGCCCCCAGGCCATCGGGAGTGAACCAATCCACTCGAAAATATCCAAGACCGCCGTTGCCATGGACCAGCATGTCGCCGAAGTCCTGGAAGTTCGGGCGATGGCGATAATTCAAATTCGCCACCTGCGACATCGTCACCTCCGCCACGGTAGATCCGGTGAAGTATACGAACTCGTCGGCCTGGTGCGAGCCGAGGTCACACAGAGTGCCGCCGTAGCGCACCGGATCCCAGAACCAGTCGGGGCGGGTATCCTCGTTGACCCGATGAGGAGCGAGCTGGATCGTCTGCAACACCCGGCCAATAGCGCCGTCCTTCAACAGCGCACCCGCGTGCATGGTCACTCTTGACTCCAGGCGTCCGTACATGATTCCGAAAATATGACCGGTTTCCTGGACGGTCCGCCGCACCTCGGCAAGCTGCTCCAGCGTGGTGATGGCTGGCTTATCGCTCAGGAAGTCTTGGCCGTGGCGCATCACGCGTACGCCGAGCGGCGCCCGAAGATCAGGGACGGCGGCGGAACACACGAGCTGGATGGACGAATCATTCAGGATTTCATCCTCGCCGCGGGCCACCCTCACGCCGTCATAGCGCTTCTGAAATGCAGCGAGAGCCGGGGGATTGGTGGAGTGCACCGAGACCAGTTCACCGCCGCTGCGCCGGATCGTGTCCGTAATGCCGTTGATGTGGCTATGATCCAGGCCGATGACCGCGAACTTAATCGTGTGTTCGGGCGTGTGCTCCTGCAGGGGGCCCGTAGCCAGCTCGCGTGTTACCTGGCCAGTCGTCTGAAAGGCCAGCGCTGTCTCGGGCAATCGCGCCATGATACCCGCCGATGCCGCGGTTTTCAGTAGAGACCGCCGACTTACATGATCCATTGCCATGCCGGTAGTGTAGCTCGACATTGGCGCGCTTGCTCGTCAGCATGTTTCGAATGAAAACCTACTTTACGGCGATGCTTACAGTGCCCTGGCTTTGCGCGTTTCCGATCTTGAGAATCACGGGCACGCTGGAACCAACGGGCGTATTTGAGGGAATCGCGGCATTCACCTGGAACAAGCCGGAAATTTCCTCAGGCGCAGAATCGGCATCGATCACTTGCGCATCGAGGCCACCGATCTGAACGTCCACGGGCAAGATGGACTTTCTCAAAGGGGGACCAGTAATCTCTCCCGTAATGCCGGGCGGAGACGTGAGCCCTTGCCCGGTGGCAAAGATCTGGACAATCGAGTTACGCGCGGTGGGATTCGATGGCGTATTGATCGAATTATCCTGATTCAGAACGGCCGCTTCGCCCTCGCCGGTGGAATTGAGCGCGAAGATAGCCGGAGCAGCGTCCGTGATGGGAATTCCGCCCGCAAGAATATTGGCACCACTGAAACTTACCGCGATACTGGTCACGGTTTTGCCAGCGACTTCATACGGCACGATTGCGTTGATTTGGGTAGCCGACGCATAGATCAACGGCGCGGGTAAACCGTCGAAGAGCACCTGAACGCCGCCTAGATTTGTAGCGGCTTTGCCATCGGCGCCGAGCGCGAAGTACGCAGGCGTGGCCGGTCCGATGTTCTGACCGAAGATGGTGATAATCTCGCCGGGAGAAACACTTCCGTCGGCTTGCGATGCGGCGTTGAGCACGGCCGCGACGAGGGGGATCGCGCCCTGCTGTGGCAGCGGCGGAGGCATGGGTGTGACCGTTAGTGTCACGGCGACCGTGGCCACGTTCGTCGACCCGGGCGGAGCCGTAATGGTGACCGTTCCATGATAGACGCCCGGAGCGAGGGCTGCGGGAGACGCAATGATCGCCGACGCGCCCGGCGTGAACATGGGCGGGAATAGGATCGGACTTGGTAGAGTCGCGACGCCGAGCCAACCGCTGCCATCGGCTGTCGAAACGGAAATGCCGAAGCTGAGGGGAATGCTGCCGCTCGCGACGTTGATAGTTTGAGAGACCGTGGGGCCGCTGCCACTGGCCGCAGTAAAGGTCAAGTTCGAAGGGCTTACAGTCACGGGCGGAGGCGGGGCATTCCAGATCGTCAGAGTGACCGGAACCTGCCCGGGCGCGACCGCGGCGGCGGAGGTGATGGTAACGATGCCATGATAGGTCCCGGCAGCGAGATTCGTGGGATCGACGCTCACCATGAATCCCTGGGGGACCTGGCCGACAGCGGCTGACAACCAGCTTCCGCCATCGCTCGTCTGAACCGTGAGAGTAAACGGAGCAAACACCTGCGACATTGCGATGGTTTCGGCTGCGGGTGCGGGTTGTCCGGCCTGTACGGAGAACTGGGCGGCGGCGGGAGATGTCACGATTTTCGGGGGCCCTTGCGGGGCCACAAGATCTAGTACAACGGGGATGGTCTGGCTGTTGGATGGCCCTGCTACGGTTACGATGCCGGTGTCATGGGAGCCGTTGAATGCCGCGGGATTGACCAGGATTTTGAAGGTTGCGGGCGTTGAGCCTTGCTGCGGCGTTACGGAGAGCCAGTTCTGGCCGGACTGCGTGGTGGCGGTGACAGAAAATGTCAAGGGATCGGCGTTGCTGGTGACTTGAACCGTTCTCGATTGCACGGGGTCCGTAGTTTGAGACGGGAAATCGGTATTCGGCACACTCGCGAAGATCAGAGCTTGAGGCTCGACATACAAAACGACCGGAATCACGTTGGGAACAGGATTCAAGCCGCTGGATGTGAACGTGAGAGTTCCGTTGTATGTGCCAACGCCCAGATGGGTAGGATCCACAGTGACGTTAACCTGGGACGCGGCAGGGCAGGTAACAGGGCCGTACTGAGGAGCTCCCGAACACGTGTTTCCCTGGGTAGGCGAGACCGAAAGCCACACGCCATCCGATTGCGTCGCGGACGAGACCGTGAACGAGAGAGTCAGATTCGTGGCGTAGAAAACGTCCAGCACTTCGGGTCGAGGCTGAGCGGAGCCAATGGCCCAGTGAAAGGTCAGAGGGGCCGTGCTGTAAAGATACTGAGCTGTGCCGTCCAGAGCCACCTCCACCTCCGTCGTGGGAACTTGGATCGGGCTAACAAGAACGGCAGAGCCCGAATCGACGATGGCCATTCGGATCGGGGAGGCCGGAACGATTTCGATCTGAGGTCGCGGACCATTGGCGCCCAGCGCTTGCCCAGACTCTACATACACACCGCCGGGGGGAAGCGTAACGAGCGTTGAAACGATGTAGGCGGAGGTGATAAAGGCCGACACAGCCTCAATGGTTACGTCGATAGAGCTTTGGCTCGGGTTTTGCAGCGCGATCCCGGCTGTGGAATTAAGAAAGGATCCCGCGTTCGCGGCCGGATAGAGCTGCATGGGGAAGATAGGCTGAACTATAGCCAGCGAACCGCTCGTGGGGCGATGCACGAAGGTCCCGCGAAGAGCAGAGAAATAGGTCCCGGTTGCACCGTCGGGATTCTTAATCACAATTCGCTTCGCAGTGAGATCGGCAGGGGCCCTTAGCGTGAGATTGATTTGCTGGGAGTTGACGAACTGGGTGGACGCAATACTCACTCCATCGGCCTGGACGGTTGTCCCAGCCGTGAACCCGGTTCCGTCGATCCGCACCGTCGCTCCCTGCGCCAGTTGGCCTCCCCCGGGAGTAACGGATTGGATGGATAAACCGCCTTGCACGGTAATCGTCCCCGGCGAAGCGACAATTGAATACTGAACGCCCTGTGCATCTGTCCAGATTGCGCCAGATTGGGTGGTGCCGGATTCGAAGGTGATCTGCGATGTCGTACCGGCCGCCACGCCCGGCAGCACTGGCACGGAGACCACCAAAACTGGGAGGTTCGGCAGGCGTCCGATGCCGCCTGTCTGCGAGTGGAACACGACGTCTAGATGCCGGCCTTGAATGGCGGCGCTGCCGACCTGATCCCCGGTGGCGCTGAAAACGTCCGCGGAGAGGATGCCGCCGAATACCGTAGGGTCAAGATCCATGACGATCTCCCCGGTGACGATGGTCGCCGGCGCCGCCAGAAAAATCTGGATTTGAGCTGTGCCGCCTGCCGGCACGGTCGAGTTGGCAATGCTAGCCATTAGGGTTACGGAAGGCGATGCTCCCGCTGCGCTGGCGGCAAATACGATCGGCAAAGCCCAACGGAGCACAATGCCACACAGCTCGTGGCGGCCGAGGACACTCAGAAAGCGCGAGGAGATTCGGGAAGGGAGCATTTTCAACATGGAACAGTCGACTTCGATTATCAAGTCAGCACTTAGTGTTCCGTAGTTGGATCTCAAGAATCGCCGAGGTCACCATCGGTTTCTGCCTCTCGAGTGCACCCCGATGATCAGCGCAAAGCAGCACTAACGGCGCAAAGCTATTCTTAGAAATCATAGCTGGACGGGAATAACTCCGGCCGCCCCCTCGGTCGGAGAAAACAAGCAGCCGAAACCCGCCGGGCTATGCTGTAACCCGAAAGGAATTTGCATGTCGAGCTGGTATACGCCGACAAAGCCCGGGGCCAATCCTGCAAAGAACACAGGAGCCGCGATCGACGGCGCTAATCCGTAGGAGAAGGAGCAACTGGGGGTGTTGACGGTACTCTGGAGCGGACCTCCTACTGGCGCCGGCACACCTGTCTCGACGGCTCCCGTGACCGGGCCAAGCCCGGTCATGTAAAAATGCACAATCTCACCTGGAACAGCCGGCTGGGCCGCCGTAACGAGGCCACTGAAGTCCTGGTGCAAAAAAGCCAAAGCGGGCTGGCTACTGTCAAAGTTGAACGGTAGAAAACCGGGGTATATGGCCTGCACCAGGGCAGCGACTCCGGAGTCGAAAGGCGACCCGGACGTGTCTTCGACAACGATCCGCGCCGGATCCACGACCGACGTATCCCAAGGGATCTGAAATACGACCGCAGTATCCGCGACAGAATAAACGGGGGCAGGTTCGCTGTTCACGTAAACCTGATTCACGGCCGCGAGGCCCGTTCCGATCAACCGCGCAAGTGAACCCGCAGCCGGTAACGAAATCGAGGATACTTGCGCGGTCGCTGGCGCGAGTTCGGTAACAACTCCCGAAGCGGTATCGATCCGCAACAGCCGGGCAGTGGATGTCGCGGCATAGACGACCTTGCCGGAACCGGTCAAAGTTGCAGTCTTGATACCTTCCGGTTCCCGAGTAAGCTGCTGCTGATTTGTCCCATCGGTGTTGATCACGAATGCCTGCTGAATGCCGTTCTCGTCGTTTGCCGAGTAAAGCACGGTCCGCCCATCGTTCGTGATGTGGGGAAAAAAGGCCGGCTGAGAGGCTTCCAAAGGAGTAGCGACGAGGACTCTTTCAGTTCCAGTGGGCACATCATACGCGATGAGCCAACCATAGGACTGGTTCACTTCGAAAATAGCGGCAGCGTAGACGACTTTTGTCCCATTGCGGCTCACGCACGCTTGAAACGGAAAATGGTAGAGGTTCACTGGGCGCGGCGAGGTTGGATTCCAAAGCCAGACCGTCTGAGGGCCCAGCCCTGGGGCTGTCTGCACCAACACCGATCCGTCGTCTGTGAAGGCCTGACGCCCATCACCTATGGGATAGTAGTTCGACAAGACAATGACGTTGCCGGTCGACAGTTCGATGACCCGCGTGCCCTGCCTTACTCCGTAGAACATCAATGCGTATTGGTGGTTGCCGCTCAGACGGATGGTGCCATCATCCAGCAATCCGGGCGCAATGTCGGCCCCGACAATATTGCCTTCATTCTGAACCTCAAACAAGCAACTCGAGTGAGTGCACACCGCACCAGACGTATAGGCCAATACGCTGCCATCGCCGCTGACGTCAGGATCAGTTAGCTGGAAGCTGCTAAACGGATAGCTAGGTACCGGGGACCCTGTGTCACGGAACAACTGAAATCCCCCTGCATACTGGAATATTTTGGGAAAAACGGGCTCGTCCGAACCGCGCAACCGCAGTGCGGATGAGAAATACAACTGTCCACCGTCATCTGTTGCCGTGAGACCTGAATGCTGCGCTTCAAGAAGCATAGGACAGCCTAACAGCAGAACTGCCAGGGTCTGTGATGGCATGACTATCGTTTCTTCAGCAATGTTTCCGACGTACCGTTTCAAAGACCTTTCTGAGCCTCGGCCAACTACACCATCTTCAGATTTACTTTGGAAGGCTGCGTGCTATTTTTCGTATGCCGAGGGAATAGGTTGAGCTAAAGTACTCTGCGTACCGGATAGCGTGCCTCGATAAGCACTCACTACGCGCTCTGAGATAAAACTTCGATCTGCACGGAAGCACTACAAATGCCGAGCATCTCGACACGTACTTGTGCGATACCGGCAGGCTGGGTTCTTGGAGCTTGGATATTTACTTGAGTGGTGCCGTTCAAATGTACGGGTCCAACGTATACAGTAGAGACCAAGGTGTCATTGAGAACGACCCTGACATTGTTGACGTCCGAGTTTCCCGGCAATCCTTCGACCCACATTGCGATTATATCGCCGGTGCTCAAATCGAGTTCGTTCGTCTTCCAGGTACACCCATCAGCAATCCCCACGATTGCAATGGTTCCGACCTCTAGAGGTAGATTCACCGCAACCCGCTTTTCGTTGCTGGGCCGACTATTCCCGAGCCTCACCCTCACGTCGTGCCAGCCGGAACGCAGTCCCGGGGGTAGCTTAAAGTGCGCGCGCCAGGTCGCGTTTCCTCCTAGTTGCACCCTAATTGGTTTCACGCCAAAACCTGAGACCTCGGGTTTTACCTCTTCTCGTTCGAGCTTTGTCGAAGGAGATCGAAAAGTACATGTGATGTACTCATCGAGGCGACTGTCAAAATTGATGCCATAATTCATGCTATGGTGTGCAGAAAGCAACTCGGGGCCAGACTCGGCGTCTGGCTCGGCCGGAAGCCAGCTTCGATAACATATTACGCAGGCACTAAACTCAAATACTTTTTGCGCTTCTACTCGAGCGAAACCAGCGGTGCGGCATAAGCCCAAGAGGCAGGCCAAACTGGGTCCGTACCAATTGTCCGTTTGCCCGCCCAATTCGTCTGTCTCGTAGAACTCTAGAACCGGACGTTCCGCGACGCCCGCGCCCGGACGATGTTCTTCTCTGAGAATGAATGACTCGACTGCGACGAAGTCGGTTGCGAGCGCGCAAACGCGCTCCAATGCCAGCAGGGGATGCTTTAGATGATATAGCACGCCCATGAAGAGCACGATATCGAATTTGCCGATGCGCTCGGGTGTCAATTCGTACATGTCGAAACAGCGATAGTCCACCTTGGAATTGAGGAGCTTATGGATCACTCGAAAACGCGGATTGTCCCAACAATCTACGGCTACTACATCGGCGCCACGCCGCTCCATTTCAAAGGCAAACCAGCCGTCCCAGGTTCCAATATCCAGAACTCGCTTTCCTTGCAACGCTGCCGGAATAGGGAACGCTTCGATTCGTCGCTTCTGATGTTCTAAACTCGAGACCCCCTCGATTTTCGTGCCATCGGCGAGTTCAAAGCTGTGCCACCATCCTTTAATCTCTCTCAGCCGGTTCCATTCGCGAACGTAAGCAAATGGATCAGTCACGCGGCGTTCGACAACTTGCCATCCTCATGCATGGGGTCAAATTGCTCCGGTCTTCAGACATTTTCTCACGTCTTAGATCTCCTCATATGTACTGGAGGCGCCTGGTTTTGTCGGTCCTATAAGAAAGGGACTGGCCCACCCGCTCTCGGGATTGCCGCCGACTTGATAGGGATCCCAGAGCATCGGGTGGCCGTGGTGCCATTGGGCGGCCTGCACCCGCAACCAGGGGCTACTTGGTTGGTCAGATCGGGTTTGTCGAACTCCTGGTACTGACTCGTCAGGAGCGTCTTCCAGGGCACCCCGATAGTCAGGGCGAGGAGGATCAACGGCGCAAGAAACAATTGTTGGGCACGCGTGAGAAAATATCAAGCTTCGCTTCAAAGACCTTTTTGGAGTCTCATTCAACTACACCATTATCAGTTTTCTTAATTGGAAGTTTCCGTGCTAGGTCTGCAGGGAAACCCGATTGGGTTGCGCCAAAAGTTTGGAATTTCAAGGAAAAGTAATGTCTTTTGCCGTGTAGTAGGGGAAGGAAGTACGTCCCGAACATGGTTTTGTCCGAATCATATAAGAAAGGGACCCAGCCCTGCCAATTGCCCTTTCCGAATCACGTGGTCCACGACGGTTGTTGATCCAAACGGCGTCGAGGCGTGCCGATGCCCGGAATTACTGAATCGGCGTAACCGCTATTGTGGGGGCTGAACGCAAATCGCCGCACCATCGAAACTTATAGCCACCCCCTTTATTTTGTCGCCCTCAAGAAAAGGGGCCAGCCCCGGATTCGGGCGTAGGGAGTATTTTCAATATGAAACAGTCGACTCCACTATCAAGCAGGCACTTTATGTTCCGTAGTTGCATCTCCAGAATTGCCGAGGTCACTCATCGGTTTCTGCCTCTTCGCCTTCAATTAGTCCCGCTCCCGAATGTGACCGCCCCCGACATGCCGCTTCGGTTTGTCGCGGGTCGGGGTGGGACTTCAGACCACTCCCTGCGGTCGCGGCTCGGTAAACGATTGTTGGCCGCAAGCACATTAGCGGGCCGGAGACTTGCGCCATGGTGAGAAAATGAAGCATGTCGTCGTCCTTGCCCACATTATCCTTTCTTGACCAGCGCACTCAGGCGTTTCCAGTCTTGACTTCAGCGCAGATCGATCGTATTCGTCCCTTGGGACGGCTGCGACAAGTGCAGCAGGGCGAAATTCTCTTTGAGCCCAACGACACGGCCATTCGGTTTTTCGTCCTGCTCTCGGGAAGCATGGAGATCGTGCAGCCGAGCCTGGACGGCGAGCGCGCACTTGTGTCACATGGTCCGGGGCAATTCACCGGCGAGATGACCATGATTTCCGGACAGCGCTCTCTAGTGCGCGGACGCGTGACGGAGGCGGGCGAGTTTCTCGAGCTCGACGCGGATACGCTGCGGTCGCTGGTAGCCAAGGACGCCGAACTGAGCGAGATCTTGCTGCGCGCGTTCATTCTGCGCCGGATCGAACTTATCAAACAGGGCTTTGGCAATGTCATCCTGATGGGATCGAACCACTCCGCCCGGACGCTCGAGCTGCGTGAGTTTCTGGGCCGGAACGGATATCCCTACACCTACGTCGATCTCGATACGGACCAAACCTCTCAGGAGCTGCTCGACCGCTTCGAAGTGAAGTTGTCCGAAGTGCCGGTGGTGATCTGCAACAGCCGCACCGTGCTGCGGAGCCCCACCATTCAGGAGTTGGCCAACTGCCTGGGCTTCAACAGCCGGATTGATCAGACGCAAGTGCGCGATGTGATTATCGTGGGTGCAGGCCCGGCTGGCCTGGCGGCAGCGGTTTACGCGGCGTCAGAAGGCCTAAATACTTTGATGATCGAGACCACCGCTCCGGGGGGCCAAGCAGGATCGAGCTCGAAGATCGAGAACTACCTGGGCTTTCCGACCGGAGTCTCAGGACTGGAACTGGCTTCGCGCGCGACCACCCAGGCGCAGAAGTTTGGGGCGAACATGCTGATCGCGCGCAGTGTGGTAAAGATCAATTGCAGCCGCCGACCCTACGAAGTGGTGCTCGAAAGCGGCGATGCGTTGGCGGGAAAGGTTATCGTGATCGCCACCGGAGCGCAATACAAAAAGCCGCAGCTTTCGAATCTGGCTCAGTTCGAAGGAGAAGGTGTCTATTATGGCGCCACTTATATCGAGTCGCAGTTGTGCGGAAACGAAGAGGTGGTTGTAGTAGGAGGAGCAAACTCTGCCGGCCAGGCCGCGGTGTTCCTGTCGCAAACGGCAAGCAAGGTGCACATGCTGGTGCGCGGGTCAGAGTTGTCGAGCACCATGTCCCGGTATCTCATCCAGCGGTTGACGCAGAACCCGCAGATTGACTTGCATTTCGATACTGAAATTGTCGGGCTGGAGGGCGACGGGCGCCTGGAGCGAGTGGTGTGGAAGAACAAGAAAACCGGTGAGATTTGTACTCGTGATATCCGCCACGTGTTCATCATGACCGGAGCGTCGCCGCGAACCGAGTGGCTGCGGGGTTGCATTGCCATGGACGACAAGGGCTTCATCCTGACCGGGCGCGATGTGGATGGCCGCGTTCCCACTGACCAGACTCCCCCGTGGCCACTCTCACGCCCTCCCCAAATGCTGGAAACCAGCCTGCCCGGCATATTTGCGGTAGGTGACGTTCGCGCGGGAAACGTGAAGCGGGTGGCGGCGGCGGTCGGAGAGGGCGCCATCAGCATTTATCTGGTTCACCGTGCGCTCGCCGAGGTATAGCGGCCAAGCCGGTAGCGGGCAAGCCGCTTACGGCATCTGTGGGCTGGCGCTTCTGAGCATTTTCGCAACCCAATCGGCGTGAGGAAAACCGGACGCCGAATAAGCGCGAATCTCTTGCTCCACATCGTAATCCACGCGCCGGATGGAAGGCTTGGAATCGTCCAGCAAAAGATAAGCGGCGCGGCGATCGCCATCGTAAGAAAGACTGACGCTGCCGGTATTGGCGACCGTCATCCCTGAAACAGTTCGAATGAAGGCGTGGTGGATATGCCCATAGATAACAATCGACTGGCCGAGCGGCGAGTAGACCGAGTGCAGCTCGGCATCACTGGCTGTGTGGCCGGGCGAGCGCCAGGTACTTTCGGGACTGGCATGCACCAGCGCTATTGGATCCTGAACTTCGATGCATGGCAGGTCGCGCAGCCAAGCGATTCTCTGGTCTCCAAGGGCTTCGCGGGTAGCTGCTACCATTTCACGGATTGCAGCCCAAAGGGCCGGCGGCGCTGATGATTGGCTCGCGAACTCCTCCAACGATTCAGGCTTGAAGAGCACTTCATCGGTATTGCCAAGCACGCCTGGCCAGCCCAAGGAGCGAATCTGGTCCACGATATTCGCCGGACTCGATCCTCCGTGAGGCAGATCGCCGCCATGCAAAATCAGATCTGGAGAGGCTTGCCGAAGATCCGCCAAGACTGCTTCAAAAGCGATTCGGTTGCCGTGGATGTCAGAGACAATTGCAATGCGCATCAAATTTCTTGGTAATCTCCGTTGAATTCATGTTATGATATTCACTATCGCCAGTACCGCCGCTGTCCTGGACACTTAAGAGATTCAGCCGCCGTTCCGCAAAGCTTAAGAGATTGCTGATGGAATCTCGCGCATGGATAGGTTGGCGGCCTCGCTGTTTGTTGTCCTCTTACACTTCCAACTAACAATCTCAGCCGGATTTGTTTGGTCAAGA
>Ga0185299_10003379_pt1 | contig 21408 bp, 21 predicted proteins | sample PaiPotPPA55metaG_FD_128002 | JGI IMG/M metagenome (GOLD analysis project Ga0185299, IMG submission 128002) | Iron sulfur acid spring bacterial and archeal communities from Banff, Canada, to study Microbial Dark Matter (Phase II) - Paint Pots PPA... ... | reverse complement strand
CGGCAAAACTGCGATTCACCAGAATGTTGGTGGACTTTGGATCCTCGCGGCAGAGTTCGCCGCTGAGCAGTGGAATTTTCATCGTGGCGAAATATCCCGGCGAGACAAAGCGGCTTTCGACAACCACCTTGTGCTCCGGATCGTTTTCGCCTTCGACAAACTTGAGTTCGGTTTCGTATTTTCCGGGCACGCCGGGCAAGGCTGCCGAAGTGGCCGCGGCCTCGAGGCCGGGCGTCGAGCGCAAGAAATCGATGATGCGGTCGACGCGTTGCGTCAATCTTTTCATGTCCGCGGTCTCTCCCCAGGAGCCGCTGATGTGCATGGTCAGAATATGGCTGGAATCGAAACCAGGCGACACGCGCCCAAGCGCCTGCAAACTCCGCAACAGCAATCCCGCTCCCGCGAGCAGCGTGACCGCAAGCGCCACTTGGACGCCCACCAGTAAAAATTGCAGTCGATTGCGCGCGGAAACTAGGGTTCGGCTGGACTGTGCCAGCGAGCCAGAAATCCCCGAGCGCGCGCCGCGGATGGCGGGGACCAATCCACACAAAGGGGTTACTGCCAGCGAGCACGCAAGCGAATAAGTCACGATCCGCCAATCGAGCCGAATTTCGTCGACCCGCGGAAGGTCCGCGGCGAGAGAGCGGAACACATTGGCAGCTCCCCGCGCCACGATGAGCCCGAGTGCTGCACCACACAATGCCAACACAAAAGTTTCGGTCAGGAGCTGCGCCATGACGGCGCCGCGGGTAGCACCCAGCGAAAACCGCACCGAAATTTCGTGCCGACGTTGCGTCCCTCGCGCAAGAAGCAGCGCGACGATATTCGTGCAGGCAATCAGGAGCAGCAACGAGACCGAACCGAACAGGACCCACAGAGACTTGCGAGCGCCTGCCACCGTGGGCTCCTTGAGTGGCTGGACATCCACGGCCAGATCCGCGTCTGTTTGTGGAAACGCTTTGCCCAATTAAGCTTGCGCGGTTGACAGGTTTGCTTGCGCTTGCGCAACCGTGATGCCAGGTTTGAGGCGGCCGACCGCTCGATACCAGGCGTCGGTCCTTTCCAAAGTGTAGGGGCCGCCCAGTTGTACCGGCAACCAGACGTCGACCTCGCGCAACGGAAATCGAAATGAGGCGGGCATTACGCCTACAATTTCACTCGCGGAGCCCGCCAACCGCAGTTTTCTCCCAAGAACGTCGGGGCTCGCTCCAAACCGCTGCCGCCAATACCGGTCGCTAATCAATACGACCGACGGTCCACCCAATTGCTCCTCTTCGTGGCTGAAGTTACGCCCCAAGGCCGGCGCAATTCCCCACACTTGCAGGAAGCGGGGAGCAACGAAGGCAATCGATACTTTTTCCGGCAGCGCTCCGGAAGTCTCCGTGGAATCATCGGCGAAATATCCGGTGATTGCCTGGAAGGTGGAGTTCATGCGGTTCCAGTCCTCCAGGCGAACCGGGGCGACGAACGTGGTGGGATTTTGCACTTTGGGATTGAACTGCGAGATGGCCATCAGCTGGCCACCGTCAGGAAACGGCAGAGGCCGCAGCAAAATCGCATCGATGGCAGAAAACACCGCACTGTTCGCGCCGATGCCGAGCGCCAGGGTCAAAGTGACGGCGATGGAAAACGATGGAGATTTGCGGATAAACCGAAACGCGGATTTCAGGTTGGCGGCAACACTTTCAATGATTGGAAGCCGGTACACGTCGCGCAGCTCCTCCTTGATCTGTTCGCGCCCGCCAAATTCCAAAACGGCCTGCCGCCGGGCTTCGCCGGCTGACATACCTGCCGCAATGTTGGCGTCGGTCAGCGTTTCGATGTGAAAGCGCAGTTCCGAATCGAGTTGAGTGTCCCGGTCACGCTTGCCGAAAAACGACTTCCACCAACTCACGGTCGAGCCTCCTAATCGGGCCTCCTACTGCGCCGTCTGCATGATTTGCGTAACCGCCTGCGCCAATCGCTCCCAATTCGTTTCTTCACTCTGCAACTGTTTCCGCCCCTTGGCCGACAATTTGTAAAACTTCGCCTCTCTGCCGTTTTCCGATTCGCCCCACTCTGCCGCAAGCCACCCGCGCTTTTCCAGGCGATGCAACGCTGGATATAGCGAACCCTGCTGCACCCGCAACACTTCTTTGGAAATTTGGCGGATGCGCTGCGAAATGCCGTAGCCATGTACCGGACCCAGGGCCACGATTTTCAGGATCAGCATGTCCAATGTGCCTTGCAGCAGATCGGATTTCTCAATAGGCATCGTCTCTCCTAGGTTGTTCTACATATGTACGCCCGCGATAGGTAGAGTGTCAAGGAGAAGAGGTCCAACGACCGTCGTGCCGAGCGGCCTCGCGTGAAGTAGCGCCCGTTGCTGGGGCGGAGCAAGCCCCGCCCCTACAAGTTGTTCCGTCACAAGAAGACGGGCGTGCGTTGACAGGCGAACATAACGCGGCAATACTGGCGGGCGATGATTGGCCAGCTTCGCGGACGCCTTACCGATAAGCGACCGAACCAGGTGCTCGTGGATGTGGGCGGCGTTGGATATATCGTGATGGTGCCGCTCTCCACATATGCCGCGCTTGGGGAACTCCACACGGAAGTTACACTGTTGATCCACACGCATGTGCGCGAAGATGCGTTTTCGCTGTACGGATTTCTGTCCTCGCGTGAAAAGCATTTCTTTGAGATGCTGCTGTCGGCTTCGGGCGTGGGACCAACCTTGGCGCTGAAAATTTTGTCGGGGATGAGTGTCGAGGAATTGGTGCCGGCGATTCGCGGCAACGACTTGGTGCGCTTGACGAAGATTCCCGGTGTTGGGCGCAAGACGGCCGAGCGTATCGTTGTGGAGTTGCGGGACAAACTGGACGCGGTGACCGTCGAGGTGGAACGTCCCGCGGCGTCTTCGCCTGCTGGCGTGGAGGCGGACGTGGTTTCAGCGCTGGTTAATTTGGGATACGAGGCGCGAGCGGCGGAGAGCGCGGTGACTGACGCGCGGCGCGAGAATGGGTCTGGCAATTTCGAGAAGCTGCTGCGCGCTTCGTTGCAGGCTTTGAGCGCGCCTAAAGGCCGCGCGGCACGGACTTAGGAAGAAAGATAACGCAGAGACGCAGAGGTCGCTGAGGTACGCTGAGAAGAGAGAATGGCCGACGCTAGCGCAAAGCGGATGATGGCGCCACAACAACCGGACCGAATTGTGTCTGGAGCGCCGTTTGACGAGGACGCGCGGATTGAAGCGAGCGTCCGCCCGAAGCGCCTGGACGAGTACATCGGGCAGAAGCGCGTCAAAGAGAATATTTCGATTGCAATCGAGGCGGCGCGGAGCCGCGGCGAGGCGCTGGATCACGTGCTGCTCTACGGGCCGCCGGGATTGGGCAAGACCACGCTAGCCCAAATCATCGCCAACGAACTCGCCGTACCCATCAAAACCAGCTCCGGCCCAATGCTGGAGCGCAAAGGCGATCTAACCGCGATCCTAACCTCGCTTGAACCCAAAGAAGTTTTCTTCCTGGACGAAATTCATCGCCTGCAACCCGCGATAGAAGAAGTCCTCTACCCAGCCATGGAAGATTTTCTAGTGGACCTGATCATCGGCCAAGGCCCCGGAGCTCGCATCCATCCGTTGCCCCTGGGCCATTTCACACTGATCGGCGCCACTACCCGCGCCGGCTTGATCACCGCGCCGCTGCGATCCCGTTTCGGCATCGTGCACCGCCTCGATTTTTACGAGCCGAACGATTTGCTGATCATCCTCAACCGCTCCGCCAAAATTCTGAACATCGAGATGGACGAAGGCGGCGCCGAAGAAATCGCCCGCCGCTGCAGAGGCACACCGCGCGTCGCCAACCGCCTGTTGCGCCGATCCCGCGACTTCGCCGAAGTCCGTGCCGCGGGCCGCATCACCCGCGCCGTAGCCCAGGAAGCGCTAGCCATGCTGGGCATCGACGAAAGTGGCCTGGATGAAGTAGACCGCAACCTGATGCTAGCCCTGCTGGATAAATACGGTGGCGGCCCCGTCGGTGTAGGAACATTAGCCGCAGCCCTAAGCGAAGAAGAAGACGCCATCGAAGAAATGTACGAACCCTACCTGATGCAGATCGGCATGATCGACCGCACCCCCCGCGGCCGCATGGCTACCCCGCGAGCGTACGAATATTTCGGCCGGGAACTGCCGCGACGTCAGCCACGATTGTTCTGAAGGCGCGAGAAATCCGCCAGCGACAGTCATCGCGACCGTGATTGGCGACCGAGGGATGATCAAGTCGCCGGTTGCGCGCGTTGAAGCCCAATTTGGCAATCAAAGAAGTTCGTAGCCTCACTCTTCCTTTCGAACACGTTCAACATTCCAACAAAAGCAGCTCAGCTCGCGAATTGCGAGGCGGCCACATTTTGGGCAGGAGTGCCCTTTAACGGGCACTATGCCGACTGCGCGGCAGATGGTAAACAAAATGTCAACAGATACCGTGAAATATACATTGGGGTGACCCCGGCGCATCTTTCGGGTAGCGGATAAATGTTTGAGTGCCGCAATTTGAAGACTAGTTGTCGAGGAGGAAGTTGTGAGAGTCAAGAAGATCGCAATTGTTGCATCGCTGGTGCTGTCGGGACTGATGGCAGGAACGGTGCGCGCAAGTGAGGAAGACCAAGCTATCAGGGTGAATTTCAGCAAGGAAGTACAAATCCCGGGCCACGTTCTGCCGGCGGGCACTTATTATTTCGTGATCATGAATACAGGCGATCGGAAAACCGTGCGGATTACGAATGAGGACGGCACGCGAACAATCGCAATGGTGCAGACGATCAATCGCGAACGTTGGCAAGGGACTTCCGGCACGGAATTTACCTTGGCCGAAGGACGTGGAGTCGAACCTGAGGCGGTAATCGCGTGGTTTTATCCGGGACGCACGACGGGACACGAGTTCGTCTATCCGGCGCCAGAAGAGAAACAATTAGCGATGGCAAAGAAAGACACGCAAATTTCAGGCGACTAAGTTTTTAGTTTTGCTGAACAATGACGAAGGTGGCTGGCGTGCACGGCCACCTTTTTTTACGACCGCTAGTGCCAGGCGGTCAGATGCGGCGAATGGCGTGCCACACAACCAGCACGATCACCGCGCCGACAACAGCTACCAGTAGGCTGTAGAGATTCAAGCCGGTGACGCCCATGTGGCCGAACTGATTGAACAGCCAGCCACCCACCACGGCGCCGACGATGCCCAGGATAATGTCCAGGAGCAGGCCTTCACCGGTTTTGTTTACGATTTTGCTGCCGATAAAGCCCGCCAGGAGGCCCAGGACGATCCATGCCAAAAGTGACATCGAAGTTCTCCTTATGAGAATGCGTCGACCAACGCTTGAATCTGACCCGACCGGTGCGTGGGCGGGGACTATGGCTGAGGCCCTCGGATTTGCCTATACACTGATGCCTGTATTCTTGAATGGAACGGGCAGATACGAAATAAGCAGATTCGGGCGGATCGTCTGACGAACGGTGGGCGATGGGCATGAATGGTCGGGGATGAACGATGGCCTCTGAACTCGTGTATTTGTCCCTCGGGTCGAACATTGGCGATCGCGTGGAAAACTTGAACGCGGCGATTGCGGCCTTGGCTGGCGCGCGCTTTCGGGTGCGGCGGGTGTCTCGTTTCTACGAGACCGAGCCGGTGGACTATTTGAAGCAGGCGTGGTTTTTGAATTGCGTGGTGGAGGGGGACACGGAGTTGCAGCCTGGGGAACTTTTGCGGGTGCTGCGGGGGATCGAATCGGGGATGGGAAGCAAGAAGCTGATTGCGAAGGGGCCGCGGCTGATCGACATCGACATCCTTTTGTATGGGCAGCACGTGATTGATACGGCGGAGTTGCAAGTGCCGCACCCGAGAATGACGTTGCGGAGGTTTGTGCTCGTGCCGCTGGCGGAGATTTCGCCGGGATTACGGCATCCAGCTTGGAGCGGAACCGTGGAGGAGCTTTTGAGGGAGACGCCTGACAAGAGTGGGGTTCGGAGAGTCGGGGCGAGCCAGAAGACCCAGAAGAAGGAAAAGGCCTAACACAGAGTTCACGGAGTTCGGAGCACAGAGGGCATGGAGAAACCTAGCTGGGGTTCAGCTCGGCTAGGCGGCGGCGAAGATAGTTTTGCTCGATGGGGTTGCGGGCTAGATTGAGGGCGCGGGTGTAGGCCCCGGCGGCTTCCGTTTTGCGGTCCAGGCGGCGCAGAAGATCGGCGCGGGCGGCGTGAAACAGGTGGTACTCGGTGAGATCGCCGGTGGCGCCGAGTTCGTCGATTAACGTGAGCCCGCGGGCCGGACCTTCCGACATGGCGATGGCAACCGCGTGATTCAGCGCGAGCACGGGCGACGGAGAAATACTTTTAAGTTGGCTGTAGAGTGCGGCGATCTCAGCCCAATCGGTTTCGGCGAACGTTTTTGCGTGAGCGTGAAGGGCAGAAATGGCGGCCTGGAGCTGATAGGGGCCCACATGTTGTAAGCGCAGCGCGGTTTCGATGAGATGGAATCCTTGCTCCATCTCCGCGCGGTCCCACAGAGAGCGATCTTGTTCTTCCAATGTGACCAGTTGTCCCCCGGCGTTGATGCGGGCGTTGCGGCGCGAGTCATGCAGCAGCATAAGGGCGAGCAGGCCGAGCGTTTCGGCATCGCGAGGGATCAGGGCACAGAGAGTCTTCGCGAGGCGAATCGCTTCGTAACAAAGCTCCTTGCGGATCAGAGTGTCGCCGGCAGTGGCGGCGTAGCCTTCGTTGAAGATCAGGTAGATCACCGCTTGCACGGATCTCAGGCGTTCAGGTAGCGCGTGGAGGGGAGGCACCTCGTAGGGAATGCGTGCCTGGGAAATTTTGGTTTTAGCACGCACGAGTCTCTGGGCGAGGGTGGGCTCCGGCACAAGGAAGGCGCGGGCGATTTCAGCAGTGGTCAAGCCGCCGAGAGTGCGAAGGGTGAGCGCGACTTGCGCTTCCGTATTGATGGCCGGGTGGCAGCACGTGAAGATCAGCCGCAGGCGATCGTCGGGATAGTTCATCGCGGATGCATCCAGGAGGTTGTCGTCGGAGGGATCGTCGGGGTGGTAGGAGGTCGGAGTTTCATAGCGGAGAGGATCTTGTTTTTCGCGTCGCGTTTGGTCGCGCCTCAGCGCATCAATTAGTTTTCGATGGGCGGCGGTGGTGATCCACGCGGCCGGATTGTCCGGGACGCCAGTCGCGAGCCAGCGCGCGAGGGCCGCGGCGAATGCTTCCTGCAACGCTTCTTCCGCCAGATCGAACGAGCCGGAGATGCGAATCAAGGTGGCGGTGATGCGGCCCGATTGTTCGCGGAAGACCGATTCCGCCGCGGCCCTAGCGTCTATCATAGCCACCGATTATGCGGGGGCTGCGGCTGTAAAGTAAGCCGCGGCGAGACACGCGGCGATGAACAACTCCGTGATGGCTGGCGCGATGAAGAAATACCTCCAAACCACGACGGACATCGCGACGAAATTGAAAAACAATAGAACGAGAATAGGTCGGGTCCACGCAGGGTTGGTCCTAGACATGGTAGCGAGCTGCCAAAAGAGCAGGCCCTGGATCAGAAGAGTGATCGTGACACCAAGGCCGTAGCCGAAAAAGAAGTCCCAATAGCTGCGCATCGAGCCCATCACGTTGAAGACGTGACCTTTCATGGTCTCCTGAACGGCGATCTCTTCCGGTCCGTTTCTCGGCTTGCCAAAAAGGCCGCCTATAGTGTGCCCGGCGCAGTGGATAAAAGTCAGTACCGACGCGATGCGCAGAAATATTGCCGGTTTCATAAGAGACCCCCGATTGGACTGAGATTTAGCCACTACCGTTGCTGCAGGTTATAGTCACCAAGCGTTTCCGCTGGTGCAATGCCCGGAACCGGAAGATGCCCGGCCGGCTTAAGCACTCGCAAGCGTAGCGTTCGATCTAAGGATGGATTCCGGGACTCCCGGAAGCTCCTGAAGCGGACGAATTTCGATGGCGCCGAGTGTGCCGCCGCAGGTCGTCGGAATTTGCGCGGCCCAGGAGATGGCTTCGTCCAGGTCTTTGCAGTCCAGGACGTAATAACCGGCCAGCTGCTCCTTGGTCTCGGCGAACGGTCCGTCGGTGATGAGCGGCTTACCGTTTTCGATCCGGACCGTGGTGGCACTGGAGGTGCGCGCGAGTGGGTTTACGGCCACAAGCATGCCGCGTTTGCGTGTTTCCGTAATCACGTGGATGTGCCCTTGCCGGGTGCGATCTTCTTCTTCCGGCGACATCGAGCCGGCGTTTTCTTCTTTGGTGTAGATCAGCATCATGTAGCGCATCCGTCTCGCTCCTGGGTAAGTCTCTAGGTGCCGTACAACGTAACGACGTGCGACCAGCGGGAAATCGACAGCCGGTGCGTAGCTTTTTTCGGGGGTTATCCCCGGGTAATGGCGCCAGTCTGCCACAGACACCAAATGTAAAACACCTGCTTATTCACTCGGGCCGTGTCGATTTCGATGATTTCGTGCTTCGCCATGTCGGTGGAAATTGGCCTCGTTACTTCTTTACGTCATTTCTTCGGAGTTTTAGCGGGTGCCGGGGTCGCCCAGGTTGGTGCGGGGACGATTGCGTCTGAGCTTGGCGGATTCACTTTCCTGGCGTTCGTATTCGGCTAGTTCTTCGTCGGAGTAGGAGAACGAATCGCGGGAGGCGAACATCGCGTTTGAACGGCCGGCCTGGCGTTTCTTTTTCCGCGCCTCGCCGAACTCATGGCGCACTTGGCGGAGCGGAGCTTCGATGGCTTTGATCTCTACTAGTAAGTCGCTCACTTTTTCAAGGAAGTCGTGCAGGTGAAAGGGCCGAACGACGTACGGGAGCCGGGCGAATTCGAGGGTGGCAACGTACTGGCTGCCGGTCATTTCGGGGACCAGATATAGGACGCGAACGCGCGCGCCTTCGGCTGCCGGGACGCCGGAAAGTTCACGCAAGGTGAAGAAAAGCGGGCTGTCGAGGCCGGTCATGGCCACATTTGCGATCACTAGGGACCACTCGCCGGTTTTTAGCTCCGCGAAAAGGAGTTTCGTGTCTGCGACGACGCGGACGCGCCAGCCCTCGGAGTCGAGAATTTGGCGCAAAGCGCCCTGGTTGGCGGGATCGTCGTCGAGGACCAGGATGCCGACCTGGCGAGGGGCGGGCGTGGGTGTGCTGGCCATAAACGCAGTATATCGGTGCGAAAGCGGGGCGGCTCTGTGTATACGGGTACCTGACGCCAATTGGCTACTGACCTTCGGGTCAGGTCAACCGTGGGCTGCGGGGGCGTCGCCGGGACGTCCGGTCCGTTTATTTGCCGACGACCAAGTCGCTGCCGTCGAGGTAGCGTTTAGGAGTGCTTCCGTCCCACAACATTCGATATGTGGAAAGTGCGGCGGACACGCGGCGAGTGTAGAAGACCTGCACGCCATCGCGGGACCATTCCGCGTGCCGCGCCCACTGGTCCGCCGGACTCAACACGACGCGGCGCTTCGAGCGCAATTCGAAGAGGAAAAATCCCGCAGCCAGACCCATAGAGTCAGTTGGCGCGCCCGGGGGAGCCTTCACGTAAGGCGCGGAAACCAGAAGCAAGTCAGGATTAATGGGGTTTACTCGAAGCGTGTCGGAACCCGCCACATCGAAGGCTTCGCCATAAATTTCCTTCAGCGCGACGGTTTGTATGGGCCTGCCGTCGTCCGAAATCCAGTAGGCGTTTTGCATGTCGCTGACGAGGACCGTGTGTGCGTCGGTCCACCCGTGCAAGCTAGTGAGGCTGTTGACGTAAAGCGGCGCGGCTTGCTCCGGCGATCCTGCCGCGAGCGTGAATAGCTGCCATTTCTGGTCCTGAAAATCGAGGAACGCCACGCGGCTATCGTCAGGAGACCAGAACGCCTGGCGCACCCCGCCGCGAACCAGGTCCTGCGAATGGCCCGTGGTGAAATCGTAGAGGACAATGGTGCGGTCGGGTCCGTTCTTCGAATCCGACCGGGTGTAGAGGAGACGCTTGCCATCGTGGGACGGCGACAGTTCCGTGCCTTCCGACCCGGCGATCTTTCTGATTTTGGCGACATCGACAACCACCTTGCCGGCCGGGCTGACGTAGGCCACCGCGGTTGGCAATTGAAACTTGATGATGTCGGCGGGGAGTACCGTCGGCTTCTTGTCCGCGTCGTCCTGATCATCGGGCTGATTGTTGATTTTGGGGAATAGCTCGGCGGCGATGCGGGCGCAACCGTTTAATGTGCCGATCTGCGTGTGCTGGGCGACGGCGCGGAAGGTGTACTTTGCGCCGGTCGCGTCGGGGGAACAGGGCTCGCGCGTGAGATGAACCGCGACATCGGCGCCCGTTGCGGAGTCTTTCCCGCGGTAGATCCAGGCGTCGTTGGCGCCGTCGCGGGTAACGTCGATGGGGTCGAGCATGGCGGGGGGATAACCGGGGCGGTCGAGGCGCTCGGGTCCCTTTTGGCCAATGCGGATGCTCCATGCCGGCTCGTTTCCCGCGGCGGGGCCAAAAGCGAGCAAGAGGATTGGAAAATGGGTCGACTGCGGGGCCGCCGGCGCCACCGGAGTGGTCGTTGGTTTCTTGGCTTGGGACGATGCCACGGGCGCTGGTTGCTGCGACCGCGAGGGCAGGGCGACGGTGCCGAAGGCAATGACAGGGGCTAAGCCAAAAACGGGCGCTCGCATCGGCATTCGCAAGGTGCTTCCTCCGGGCGTGGCAGCATGGCGCGAGTGCAACGGCTCATTGTCGCACGTCCCGTCGCTCGCCCGTCCGTTTTTGGCTATGGCGTCGGCACCGCGAGTCCCAAGAGTCATGGCTGACAGGAGCACGCGAAAGAAAAGCGAAAATAGTTCTTGCCTAAGCGAACAAAAAGCGAAATACTCACGGGGCTGTGAGGTGGGCTATGCCATCAACTCTTTCCCCTTCGCCGACGGTTCTTCGGACTCGCCGGCGCCGCGTTTCACAACCCGCTCTTTTTCCTACATGCCCTAATGCGCAAGGCCCAAAACAAGTAGCTGGCCGTGATCTTGCCCCGATCGCGGCTGGTCCTGGTGAGTCCATTTCGGATTACCAGGCGATGGCGGATTGCCCCCCGCCTCGCTCGGGAACGGGTCCGGTTCCGCCGGAGTCGGTGGCCGCAGACGGCGCCCAACGCCGCTTGGAAGGCCAGCCTCGAGATGCAGACGCGCCGATGGTCGGCATCGCCCGCCTCGCAGCAAATTCTCCTTGCGCGGAAAGTTCGCGAAAATCGGAGCAGCGGCCGGAGTATTTTCTGCTGCCGGTGCGCTCGATCCTGAATAAATGTGATTCCAATCGCGTGCCCTTCGAGTGGACGATCAACCCGTATCGGGGATGCGAATTCGCCTGCAAGTACTGCTACGCGCGGTATACGCACGAATACATGGAGCTGGACGGCGGCGAATTCGAGAAAAAGATCTTCGTGAAGCAAAACGCCGCGGCGCTTCTGGCGCAGGATGTATCGCGGAAGTATTCCTACCAACGGCCAGGGGCGGAGGATGGGCGCCCGGAGCACATTGCGATCGGCACGGCTACGGACCCGTACCAGCCGGCGGAGCGGGAATATCGTGTGACGCGGGATTGTCTCGAGGAATTGGCGAAACGCGAAGGGCTGAGTGTTTCCTTGATCACCAAGTCGAATCAAATTGTGCACGACATCGACGTTTTCAAACAAATTGCGGCGCGGTCGGAATTGTCGCTGAATATCACCGTGACCACCCTGCGGTGGCGGTTGGCTCGATTGCTGGAACCGCGGGCGCCTCGACCGGATTTGCGATTGGACGCGGTGCGGCAGTTGCGAGAGGCGGGATTGCGCGTGGGTGTTTCTGCCTCGCCACTGATTCCGGGAATTACCGATCGCGAGGGGGAACTGGAAGCCGTGGCGGGTGCGGCCAAAGAGGCTGGCGCGGAGTGGTTTTTCTCAGGCGTGTTGTTTCTGATGCCGTCGTCGGCGAAGCAGTTTTTGCCGTTTGTGCGCGAGAAATTTCCGAAGCTGGCAAAACAGTACGAGCAGTGGTACGCAAAAAATGGATACGCGCCCGAGGAGTATCGGCGGAAGATTGCCGAGCGGGTTGCGCGGATCAGATTAGAGCACGGGTTTCATGCGCGGCCGTTTGAAGAATTGCAGAGGAAGGTCCAGAGCCCGCAATTGTCGTTGGGATTGAATACTGCGGCGTGAGGCGGAGAAAAGAAGGGAATTAACGCAGAGGGCACTGAGATCGGAGCACAGAGTTCACACGGAGACGTGTGTAGCGGGTTACGGCACGATGATGCGGGATTCTTCGCGTTTTAGTTCCTGGACTTCGGGGAATTGGCTACGCAGGAATTCGATGTAGCGGCGCGAACGGGGGCGGCCGTTCGTCCGCAGAAGGCCCATCCGGTAAAGAAAAATGAGGAGATAGAAAAAGTCGGAATCCTTTGCTGCGGCGCCGCCGTGCTGCGTTTGTTTCTGCTTCACTTCGGCCACAAATGTAGTAAGCGCGGCATAGAGTTCGCGTCGCAGCACGCCATTCGGTTGAGTCTCGTAATAGATGCCGGACATCAGCGTCCTGGTCGTTTCGGCGAGCGCTTGAACGGCGGAGAGGACATCGCTGTCCGTTGCCTCTCGATGGGAGGCGCAAAACTTGGCGATGGCAAAGGCGAGTGCGGCCATGAGTTGTTGATGCGTGTGGACGATGTCGGACGGCAGCGTGACGTCGAGCAGTGGCGTGTCGGGTGGAAGTTGGCGCTGGTGCTCGTCCTCGTAGCGGTGCGCGGCGATCAGGTACGAACAATCGACGGGACAATCGATGGTGACTTCGCGCTCTCGTCCACAACAAACGGCGCAGATTTTCTCGCCTTTCGCAGGGCAAAATCTCTCGGCTTTGCGCTTTTCGCAGATGGGACAGGGCACGACAAGCAGAATACGCTGTGATTGCAGGAAAAACAAAATCGCTGACCCTCGCGTCTAAGCTCGAGCCGCGGTCAACTTCACATGTTCCGGACGAAGGCCTATTCCAATCAATCGCGCTGGGATTCTACGTAGCACCGGGTAATCGTTGAGCAGCCGGACGGCGAAGGGTAGCTTCGTGAAGTTCACCTGCCCTCTCAGCGTGGGTTCCACAACCCGTTTGTGCGCTTGTACCTGCAAGGCTTGCGTCCAGCGCGTGGGCCAAAAGCGGCGCTTCTGGAAGGCAGCCAAAAGATCGGGCGTTACTGCGTCGCGCCGGAGTGGCTCGGCAAGGATGTTAGCGGCGGCGACGGCATCTTGAATCGCCAAGTTAATGCCAATTCCGCCAACGGGGGACATCGCGTGAGCGGAATCGCCAATGCATAGCAGGCCGGGCCGCCACCAAGTCAGGAGACGATCCACTCGAATGGAAAGGAGGCTGATGTCTTTCCAATCGCGCAACGCGTCCGTGCGATCGCTAAGAAATGGAGCGACGTCGGCAATATCGTCGCGAAATGCTGGCAACCCTCGTTGCTGAATTTGCTCGAACGCCCCTTTCAAGATTACGTAGGCGCATTGCCAATAATCGCCGCGATTGATGGTCACCAGCATCTTGCCTTTTTTCAAATGGCCCAGCGCGTAGTAGGAATCATCGGGCTTTTTCGGCATGCGCATCCAGAGCACATCGATGGGCGCTCCGAGATCCTCGATCTGTAATCCGGCCTTCCCTCGAACGACGGAATGCCTGCCGTCGGCACCGATGGTCAAGTGAGCGCGTGCCTCAAACGCTCCATTGGGAGTCTTGCCTTTTACTCCGACGATGCGGCCGCTTTCTTCCAGCAGGTCCATCACCTCGTACTGCATCTTCATCTGGAAGCCGGGAAAGTTGCTCCCTGCCTCAGTGAGGTAATTCAGAAAATCCCACTGAGGCATGAGTGCGACGAACTTGCAATGCGTGGGCAGATGAGAGAGATCGACGATCTCGGCGGCAATGTCGCCGAAACGAATGGCCAAGTGGCGATATTCCTGGTGGCTGCGCTGAAGAAAGCCTTCCAGCAGACCGAGTTCGTACATGACTTCCAGGGTAGACGGGTGCACGGTGTCGCCGCGAAAATCGCGCAGGAAATCTTTATGTTTTTCGAGGACGATGACACTGACGCCTGATCGCGCCAGAAGATAGCCAGCCATCACACCGGCGGGTCCTCCGCCGGCGATGCAACACTGTGCATTCAAGCGTTCGACAGATTGCGATCTTTGTTCCATGGCCAGCGTCGCGATATTTCGCTTACGCGGAGATGACTTTATTCTGGAAACGTCGCGCGGCGACGATCAGCAAAAATGTGCCGATCGCGAAAAGTGCTAAGCCGTCGGTCCACAAGTGACGAATGCCCGCACCGCGTAGAATCACACCACGCGTGATATTGATGAAATAGGTAGCGGGAATCACATAGCTGATGGGCCGAAAAATGGCGGGCATGGTTTCGCGGGGGAAGATGTAGCCCGAGAAAAATACGCTGGGCAGAATCGGAAGGAACGCGAGCTGCATGGCTTCGGCTTGTGATGCGGCCTTGCTGGAAATCAGGATGCCGAGCGATAGCGCCGCGAACAGGTAAGGCAGCGAGAGAAAAGCGAGCAACAGGACGCTGCCATGTATAGGAACGGAAAACAGGAAACGCATGCAGGTCAAAATCAGGCAAAGCTCGAAGAAGCCCACACCCAGATAAGGGAGCAGCTTGCCGAGCAAAAGGCCAAACGGGCGTACCGGCGTCACGAAAAGCTGCTCAAGCGTGCCGCGTTCTTTCTCCCGGACAATCGAAAAGGCCGTCAAGAAGGTGGTGACGTTGAGCAGCATGATGGCCGTCAAACCCGGAAGAAAGAAATTAGGCGACCGCGAATCCGGATTAAACAGCATTTTCGGACGCATTTCGACGGCCATTTTGTCCCGGTCCGGAAGCACGCGGCGCAGAGATTCGTCCAGGCCAATGGCATTGCTGACGTTGATGGCCTGCCCTGCAACCGACGAATCGGAGCCGTCGATCAGCACCAGAACCTGCGCGCTCATCTGGTGCAGCAAGCGGTCGGAATATTCGACTGGCACTTTGATACCGACTCGCGCCTTGCCGGCGACAATCAGGTCGTTCATGTCGCGATCGTTTTGGACGTAACGGATGATGTAGAAGGTGTCGGAATTTTTCAGGCGGTCGATCAGTTCGCGACTCTCGCGGCGGCCGTCAGCGTTATAGACCACTGTCGGAATCCGCCGGATGTTGGTGTCGATGCCGAAGCCAAGCAGAAACATCTGCAGCAGCGGCATCGTCAGGGAGAAAAATAGCGTCCCAGCGTCGCGCCTGACATGCAGCGTTTCCTTATAGAAAACCGCGCCGAAGCCACGAAAGATGTTATCCACGCTGGGCCTCCAGCAACGTCTGGTGTTTGTACGTGAGCTCCACGAAAACGTCTTCAAGGCTCGGCGCCAGCGGCCGAATCTCCGCCACCGCGATGCCTTCGTTCAGAAGCTGCTCGCGCAGGTCATCTAGATCAAAGTGGTCTTCGATCAGAGCGTGGATCGATTGCCCAAAAATTGTGGCACTGCGGATTCCGGGAAGTTGCCGCGCGAATCGCAGCGCCCGCGTCACTTCCGGCGTAGTGATTTCGACGCGCAACGTTCCTGGCGGCTGCACATCGGGAAGCTCGCGCAAAGAATTGGGTGTGCCATCGGCGATCAACTTACCAAAATAAATGTAGGCGACATGGCTGCAGCGTTCCGCTTCATCCATGTAGTGCGTGGTGACGAAGAACGTGATGCCGTGGCCGGACAGCTCGAACAGCAAGTCCCAAAGCTGTCTGCGCGCGACCGGGTCGATTCCGGCGGTGGGCTCGTCCAGGAACAGCAGCTTCGGCTCGTGCAGCATGGCGCAACCCAACGCCAGCCGCTGTTTCCATCCGCCAGAAAGCTTCGCGGCCTGGCGATCTAAATAGGGACCAAGGCCATTTAGCTCGACGATTTCGGACATGCGGCGCTTCAACCGGTCGGCGGGCAGGCTGTAGATGCGACCGTAAAACGTTAAATTTTCCGCTACCGTCAGGTCATCGTACAGGCTGAATTTCTGCGACATGTATCCGATACGCTCGCGCACTTCCTCCGCGTGCGTGCGGACATCCAATCCTTCGACCAGCGCTGCCCCACCGCTCAAGGGCAGTAGGCCCGTGAGCATCTTGATCACCGTGGTCTTGCCACTGCCGTTGGGGCCGAGAAAACCGAAGATTTCCCCCTTTTTCACTTGAAAGCTTACGTCGTCCACAGCCGTGAACGCACCAAAGCGCCGCACCAGGTGTTCAGCCGAAATGGCAATTTCAGGTATCGCAACTTCGCGCGTGGGTTCTGGACTCGCGGCCATATTAGCTCGCTGCTTTCAGTTTTACGTCGGCGGCCATCCCGGCGCGAACCTGGTTCGACGAATCGTCGATGCGAACTTTCACGCCGAAAACTTGGTGGACGCGCTCTTCCCGTGTCTGCACGTTACGGGGAAGAAACTCGGCTTGTTGATTGATCTGCTCAACGGTGCCCTCGAAAACAGTCTTCGGGAACGAATCGACGCGCACTTCCGCCTTCTGTCCGAGTTTCACGAGCCCGATCTCCGTTTCCGGAATGTAAATGCGCACATAGATCTGATCGCGCTCCAGCAAGGTGGCCACCGGAGTGTTTGGCGGAATCAGGTCCCCTGGCCGTACGTCCAAAACTTCGACGGTAGCCGCCGAAGGCGCCACAACTTCGCGCTCGCGAAACCTGGCCTCGTCATAGGAGAACGAAGCCTTCGCAAGATCGACATCTTCCCGCCGGTTGCCGCGCTGAAACTTCTCAAACGTGGCTTGCGCTTGGTGATAGCGCGCCTCCGCCGACGCGATCTCCTCGGGGCGATATCCATGCTGCAATTCCGCCAGCTTGTGGTCGGCGTTCTGTTCTTGCGCCAGTGCGATGCGCCACGCGGCTTCCGCGGTATCGCGTTGTTGCTTGGAGACGAGGTCCTTCTTCGCGAGCGCGTCGTAGCGCTCGAAGTCCAGTCTCGCGCGAACTTCGTCGGCTTTGGTGCGGTCCAGATCGGCTTGCGCCGCCGCAATGTCTTCGCGGCGATAGCCATTCTTGCGTTGTTCGTACTCGGCCTTGGCTGCCTGTAAGGATGCCTGCGCTTCGGCAATCTCCTCCGGCCGGTAACCGCGCCGCGCTTTTTCCGCCGCCGCGCGAGACTGATCCAGCGCTGCCTGCAGCTCCTTATCGTCGAAGGTGATCAGCACCTGTCCTGCCTTTACGGTGTCACCCTCGCGAACCAGCACTTTGTCGATGCGCCCGCCCACTTTCGAGCCGACTCGAATATCGCGCGCTTCCACGGTCCCGGAACCTTGCAGAGAAGAATCGCGGTGGAACCAGCCCGACGAGAACGCGATGCCCGCCACGATGGCTGCGGCCACCACCACGACGATCAAGACTCGCTTGCGATTCATGACGCGCTTCTCCTCACCACCACTACGACTGTGCGACTCCCAGAGTTACCGGCTCGCGTGGCGCAAGGCCCATCCACAAAATCTCCATGGCCCGCTCGATTCGATCGGACAGCGAAGCGTCGCCGTATAACGACCACATGAGCAATGTCCCGAAAATCGTTTGGCGAAATACCTGCGCCAATTCCAGCGCAGGCACATCCCGTCGAAATTCTCCGCGCTCCTGTCCGATTTCCACCAATTGCGTGAGCAACCCTTCCGAACGAGCGCTGCGCTCCCGCATCACGCTTCGAACCGACGAACTGGTAAGGTTTGCCTGCAAAATGGCCCGCACAACATCGGGGGCCTTCGCCGGCTCTTGGGTCATGCGCAGGGTCATATCGCGAAGAAACGTCCGCATGGGTTCGTGCTTGTCGCGCATTTCATCTACTGTCGCTTGGAGTTTGCTCAACTGCATGTCGCTGAACGCGACCAGGATGTGTTCTTTGCTCGGGAAGTAGTTGAAGAAAGTGCCTTTGCCGACGTCGGCGGCGTTGGTGATGTCCTCCACGGTGGTTTCGGCGAAACCCTTCTCGGCAAAAAGCCGAAGCGCGGCGCGGAACAGGCGCTCGCGGGTTTCGGCGCTGCGGCGCTGGCGGCGGTCCGGGCTTTCCGCATTGACGACGATATCCCCTTTGTTACGAGGCTTATTGCGCGCTTTGCTGCTTTCTTTGTGGTGGGATGTGAGTGAAGCTCGCCGCGACATGACCGTTCCTCATAAATGACTATAAGTCATTTATGGTTAAAAGTCAACTTGTTTTGTGCAAAGCCTTCGTGCAAAAAAGAAAGCCCTAGCGAAAACGCCAGGGCCGTCCTTCAACTGCATTAAGCCGATGTTGCGCTAACAGGGAAGCTACTTATTCGAGCCCGCTTCGGAGAGGTTCTTCGGCGACTTCTGGTTCAGGGTCCTGACCATTTTTTGTGCGGGCGGAGGCACCGGAACCGCGCCCTTGAAGACGATGGACTCCGCCTCCAGCTTTTTTCCGTAGACTCTTTCATTTGCATCTCGATCGGGACGAATCGTCGAGCCCTCCAGCGAAATGCCCGCGAAAAGTCCGCGCGACCGCGAGTAACTCAGCACCTCGGCGCGCAGGCTCACATCCGTGTCCGCCGAGGCCGTGCGCCCTTTCGGACCTGCCGCAACGGAAGCATCCGCTCCCAATTTCACTTTATTGCTCAAGATGGAGTGTGCCCCGCGCCCATTCATGACCAGCAGAACGAAGTCGGTGGCCTGCCCGCCAATCTGGAAGCCGACGCTTCCGCCCTCCAGCGCCATCATTGTTGGCGCGCTCCAGGGACCCGTGTAGTGCTCGCCCGTTCGGCAAGTCATCGCGCCGCGGCCGTAACTACCGCCGATCACAAACGCGGCTTTCAGCACCGAGGGGTAAATAACGACGCATTCCGCCTTATCGAGCAGATCCTGGGGGATGTCGTCGGGAATATCCAGAATTTCCTTCAACACTGTGCCGCAATTTTCGAGACGATCTGCTTCTTTCGTATCTTCGGCGGCAGCCAGCGGCAAACTCGCGATCACCAGCGCCGTTACATAAACCAATATTCTCTTGATCATCCATCACCTCCTTTTTTAATTTCTTGCGGTGCAGTCTTAGGTCGCCAGAGCTTGGGTGCACCGTCGAAGCTTCGACCTGAACTCCTTCGCTTCATAACGTCCGAACATTTCGGACCGCGGCTGTGAAGGGAAGAAGTGTTCCTTGGCCTTTCGACTATACTTTCTCCAGACGCAATATACCAGCAGAGGATAACGGTGAAACGCAGGGTAATCGAACGACGGGTGGCGCTGATTCTGGCTACTGCGATCTTTGCGGGCAGGAACCTGGCGCCGGACGTACACGCGCAGTTGAAACCACAAACCGAAGAGTCAGCCAAGCGCAAGGAGCAGGCGAAGCGTCCTGTCAACGCCGCGGCGAACCGATTTTCGGCGCGCGTTGATGTTGAGTTGGCAGCGCCGATCATAGGCAAAGGCGAATGGGGCCTCTTGATCGTCGATGCGGCTACCGGTGACACCCTTTACGAGCTGAACGCAGACAAATATTTTGTTCCTGCATCGAACATGAAACTGTTTACCACCGCCTTTGCGCTGGCCAAGCTCGGGCTGGACTACCGCTTTCACACCACGCTCGAAACGCGCGGCACACTCTCGCCCGAGGGCAAGCTCTCCGGAGATCTCTTCCTCGTCGGCCGGGGCGATCCGAATCTCTCCAACCGCAGATTTCCATATGACCTGAAAGAGGAATTCGACGGCCCGCCGGAAAAGGTCCTGGCCGAGCTTGCCGACGCGCTGCTCGCAAAAGGCGTGAAGGAGATCAGCGGCGATGTCATTGGTGACGACAGCTTTTTCCCGCGTGATCCCTATCCTGACGGCTGGGAAATCGGCGACATGGTTTGGGAGTATGGCGCTGCGATCTCTTCGATTGTGATCGACGACAACACTGTCGCTGTTACATTGACGCCGGGTCAACTTGCTGGTGAGCCCGTACAGGTCGCTGTCGCACCTTCCACGCCGGATTTCTCTGTCGAAAACAACGTGGTCACCTCCGCCGCTGAAGTAAAAGGCGATCTTACGCTTACGCGTGAGCCTGGATCGCAGCTCGTCGTCATCCGAGGCACGCTGCCTGCCAGAAGCGCACCTCGCAAACTGGTTCTCGCCGTGCACGAGCCCGCGCAGCACGCTGCGACGCTTCTCGCACGCTTGCTCACCGATCGCGGCGTAAAGATCGCCGGAACAGTCCATTCCGTGCATGTGCAGGAAACGCCTTCTGAGCCACCCCGTGCTATCCTCGCCGAACATGTCTCGATTCCGCTGAGCGATTCCGTAAAGCTCATCAATAAAATCAGCCAGAACCTGCACACGGAAATGCTTCTTCGGGCTGCCGCGCGCCAAACCGCTGTTTGGGTCACACCCGACGACCTGGCGAAATTTCCAGCGGACTTTTACGCCGCGGCGGGCATCGATCCAGGGGATGTCCTTCAGACCGACGGATCAGGATTGTCGCGCCACGATCTCGTCACGCCGCGCGCGATCGTCACTTTGCTCAAGTACGCGCGAACCCAGCCCTGGTTTGCGCCGTATTACGCATCGCTGCCCGTCGCCGGGGTTGACGGCACGCTCGAAGACCGCATGCGAACGACGATCGCCGCCGGCCGGATTCACGCAAAAACGGGCTCGGTCGAGCACGTACGCACGCGCTCGGGTTTCGCGGAGACTCCCAGCGGAAGGCTGCTGATCTTTTCTTTCTTGAGCAACAATCAAGCCGGCAAAAATCACGAAGCCACCGACGCGCTGGATGCGCTGTGCGTCGCCATGCTCGAAGAGTTCGACAACAAGACGCCGAAACGCCCGGCTGGCGCCACAGCCTCGGGGCACCAGGCAAGGTCTCATTGATCAAGAAAAATGATCAACAAAGAATGATCAAGGAAAAAGTCATTACCGTGTTTGGCAGCTCGCGCCCTCAGCAAGGGGAGCCCGATTACGAAGAAGCGCGCGCACTCGGGTACAGCCTGGCGGAACGCGGGTTCGCCGTCTGCACTGGCGGTTACGGCGGAGTCATGGCCGGCGTGTCGCAAGGCGCGAAAGAGGCCAGTGGGAAGGTCTACGGCGTGACTGCCGATTTTTTCTCTGCCAAGGTAAACGCATGGGTCGATGTCGAAGTTCGTGTCGCCACTTGGCAGGACCGCCTCTTTGAATTGATCCGACTCGCCGACGGTTTCGTCGCGTGCAAGGGGGGCACCGGCACACTCGTCGAGTTGGCGGTTGTCTGGGAGATGCTCAACAAATCGGTCGTCCCCGTAAAACCGTTTGCCACACTAGGTGATTTCTGGCAGCCCATCATCGAACGCGTGCGCGAAGTCGAGCTTGCGCATCAGTCGGCATGGGGTGAAGCGCATGGTCGGCTGATTCATTCGGCCGCGTCACCT
>Ga0185299_10003378_pt1 | contig 21408 bp, 14 predicted proteins | sample PaiPotPPA55metaG_FD_128002 | JGI IMG/M metagenome (GOLD analysis project Ga0185299, IMG submission 128002) | Iron sulfur acid spring bacterial and archeal communities from Banff, Canada, to study Microbial Dark Matter (Phase II) - Paint Pots PPA... ... | reverse complement strand
CGGTCGGTGTATCGCAGGATCACGTCGAGCAAGGCGATCTGGTCCGCTGCCCGCTGGAGCGGCACCTCTGGGCCCATTTTCGCGCCACCACGACGGCGCGGCAACAACGCGCCAGGATTACTCAGAGGGCTTCCGTCGTCGAAGGTTCACATCGATGCCGTCAGCGCTGACGGCCAACAGCGGCAAGCGGAGCTCCCGCTTGACTTGGACCATGCCCTCCACGTTACCGACGCACCTCATTGTCAGGGGCCGAAATTCGAAAAGCTGGACTTCGAGCTTTTCGCAACCTCGAAGTCGTCGGAGCGAGGTTGGCGAGAGTGCGCGCTCTCCGCTTGACACGGCAAGCGTTTGGGATCCGCGGCCAGGCAGGGTGCTGCGTCCGCCTTGCCCCGGACGCCGCCCGCCTCGGCTCCCACGAGCTGAACTGCAACCTGCTCGCCCACATGCCGCCTCACCCACCCCTAAGATGGCCGTTGACAACAATCGAGCGGCTTGGCCCTACGTGGCCGAGTCAAGGCTCTGCCGATGGGCCCGCTTCGAGATCAACTCCGCACGTTCCGGCTCCTGCGGGCGCTAGTAGCCGAGCACGTCAATGGGTCGCGCTTCCGTATGTATAAATCCTGATTTCGATCACGGGACTCTGGGTATGCTGGTGCTGACTGCAGTGGGGAATCCTGAAGGCGGGCGATTCGTGCGGCCAGTGCTCTTCGAGTTCGCGATGCTCGACAAGAAGCGCGCGCTGTTGTTCATCGGTCGCGAAGACTTGGCGGAGCCTGTTGTACTCGAACTCGCTCTGGATCGAGCCGCGTTGCGGGAGTCGCTCGGCCATTCCGGCGCCCATCGGTGGCCCGACAACGCCGAGTTCGGAGTCTGGCAGGAACTGCTCGGCGCGCTCCTGGAACCGGTCGCCGAGTGGTCGCAGCCCGGGGACGTGGTGTGGTTTGTTCCGCATGCGGAGCTCCATGCGGTTCCGCTGCACGCGCTGAAGTTGCCCGGCGGATCGTTGATCGACCGAAATCCCGTGTGCTACACGCCTAGCGCTTCCCTTATGAGCCACTGCCGGGATCGGCGATCCGAGCGCCGCAGCAGCGTCCTTGTCGCGGCGGATTCCCGATCAGACCGCCGCCTCCGGTACGCCGCGCTCGAGGCTCGGGAGGTAGCGGCGGCCTTCGACCACGCCATCGTCCATCTAGGAGACGAAGCCACGCTTACCACCATCGATGAGGATCTCAGCTCGAAGCAGCCGGCCATCGACGTTCTACATCTGGCCTGTCACGCTGAATTCGACGACATGGACGCCATGGAGTCTGCGATCGCGCTTGCAGGGCAGGAGCGGCTCACCGCGCATCGGCTTGCGCGCTTTCGCACGGAGGTGTCACTGATCTCTCTGTCGGCCTGTGGAAGCGGCCGTACACGGCTCGTGCCCGGGGACGAGCTTCTCGGGCTGAGCCGCGCGGCGTTCGCCGCGGGCGCTGCTGCGCTTGTGGTGAGTCTGTGGTCAGTTGAGGAACTGTCCACAGCTTTGCTGATGCGGGAGTTCTACCGCGGGCTCGGCACAGGTATGGGCACCGCCGAGGCTCTTCGTGCGGCTCAGCGCCACGTCCGGGATCTTACGGTCCGGGACCTGTCTCGATGGTGTGCCGAGGTCCGGGCCGCAGCGGCAGAGGCCGGGGAGTGCGAACTGGTGGCGAGGCTGGATCTCGATCTGGCCCACGCCGCCTACCTGGGAAGGGACTTCGAGTCCGCGCTCTCCCGTTACCGAACGCTCGCCGCAGCGGGCCCGAACTCCGAAGCGGAGGCCGGCGTCCTGTACTCCCGCAGAGCCCTACGGCACCCGCTCCCACCGGACGATACCCGCCGTCCATACGCCGATCCGCACTACTGGGCACCCTTCATACTGATCGGAGACTGGCTGTGACGGACAGTCGAACCCGGCTCAGCACGCTGGCGGAGAGCGACTGGACGCTCCTTTCCGCGCGGTTGTCGGCGAGCGAGGCAGCGGTGGCTCTCGCGGCGGCCCGCTACGGGCTGGTCACGAGTCCGGATGGCGGACTGCCGATCGCGCTGATCACCGCTGCGGATCTCGCGGGCGGCCCTTTGGATCCGGATCGCGATGCGGCTCTGCCCGCGGCAGTGTATGTCCCAGCCGACTACACCCTTCACGATCTGACCGCTCCAGGTGTTCTGCTCCTGCTGGATCTTCCCGGCGTCCACGGCGCTGTCGTTCTCAGCGACCGCGGCGTCCCGGACGGAGTGATCCCCAGCGAAGTCGTCGACGAATATCTGGGCTCCGGGGCGCACCGTCCCGACGAGATCAGGCGGGGCGCCGTCGGCGATCCTGGTGACGGACGGCTGGGCGGCCTGCCCCGACTCCCGGCCGTCCGGGTCCTGTGCGCGAAGCCCGGCTGCCGCTATCCGAACGATCTGATCGAGTTCGCGCCCGGCGACCCGCCGGTATGCGCCAATCCCGACAAGACGCCGCATCAGCTGCGGCTGCCGCGCAGGTGAGAGCAGGCTCGTGTCCGATCTCATAACCAGCAGCCTCGATCGCAGGTTTCTGCTCAGCGCACTGGTGCCGGTACTCGCCCTGGCCGGGTGGCTGGGGCTGCTGGTCGCCACGCCGTCCGCCCTCGCGACCTGGGAACGGCAGGGTGCCGCTGAACGCGCTATGCAGGTAGTGCTGTCGATCATCGCGCTGGTCCTCGCGGCCACTCTGCTCAGCAGCCAGCGCGACGGGGTGCTGCGCCTGTTCGAAGGCTACTGGTGCGGCCCACTGGACCGGACGCTGGGCGAACTCGGCCGGCGCCACCACCGTCGGCGGGCCCGGCGGATGGCACAGCGCGCAGTAGTGGGTCAGGCCGCCTTCGCGGCACTGCGCGCACGGTATCCATCAGGCGGCCGCGACGCGGGAGAGGCGGTCATGCCCACCGCGTTGGGCAACGTCCTCGCGGCGGCCGAGGCATATCCGTGGGTGCGCTACCGCATCGACGCCGTCGTGGTGTGGCCGCGGCTTTATCCACTGCTGCCGGACCGCGTTATCGGCATGGTGGCCGCCGCCCGAGCCGATGTCGATTTCCTCGCGGCCTGCTCGCTGTTCGGCATTACCGCCTCGGTTGCCGGGGGCGCCATCGAATGGGCCCAGGACGCGGCGTGGTGGCAATTCGCGGGCGCGTTGTGGGCACCCGCGATCGTGGCCGGACTCTGCTACGCAGGCGCGTTGCGGGCCGCCGACACCTACGCCGACGGTATCCGCGTCGTGTTCGACCTGTATCGGAGCGAGTTGCTCCGCCAGCTCGGCCTCTTGCCGGACAAGGGCCTGACCGCTGCAACCGAGCAACAACTGTGGCTGGACCTCAGCCAATTCTGGTATCGAGGGATACCCCTCGGCACCAAGCAGGTGGAACCACCATCGCCGGCACAGCAGAAGGCCGTGTCTCTACCCGGCTCGCGGATCCCCCTGTGGGCCTGGCTCTCCATTCCCTTGATCAGCACCACCGGGATCTGGTTGGCGGTGCGGGTATGAGCTCTGCATGGACGCTCCTCGCCGCCGCTCGCGGCGAGCAAGACCCACAGATGTCCAGATGGCTGCAGCGACGGCTTCAGCTGCAGCTCCTGGCAGGCGTCGGCAGCGTCGTCCTCCTGCTCATCGGGGGCGCGCCGCTGTACCGTGCTCTCGGCCCCCGTACGCTGACCTGGCTTCTCGTCCTGGCGGCGGCAACCGCGTACTACGACTTCTGGCGGGAACAGCTGGGGCGCAAGCTCAACGAGCCCCGTCGATCGGCCCTCGTCGCGGCTACCGCGCTGTACGCAGTCGTTGCCGGGGCCATGGTCGCGCTCCCCTTCGACTTCGTCTCGCATCTCTGGCTGCGGAATTCGTCACCCGGCGTTCTCCAATGGCTGATGATCGCAGTGCTCTGGATCGTGGCGAGCTTCGTCGGCGCAGGCATGGGAGGCGAGTTCGGACCCTGTCTCGCCGTCGGCGCCGCGGCCACATTCCTGGTTTTCTGGCCGAGCGACTTCGACGGCATGTGGCGCACGGTGCTGCCCCTACTCGTCGGAAGCATCAACACACCGGTCCAGCCGGTCCAGCTGTCGCAATTCTTCGCGCTGGGCCGCTCAGCCCGCACGCGCTCGGTGGCCTTCGCGGCACTGCCCGCGGTATTCGTCGTGACGCACCCGATCGGCACTCCGATGCTCGTGGTCGGACTGTCCATCACCGCGGTCGCACTCTCCCGAATCCACCGTGTACAGGCTTCCATCCGCTCTTTCCGCACCGGCGCGATGATAACGTTCGCACGGCTCGTTACCTGGACGCCGCTGGTTGCCGTCACAGTGGTGGGACATCGGGTGGCGCAGGTCGCTCTGGTCGATCCGCGCATTGCGGCCGCGGCCCTAGTCCTGATCGCCATGGCCTTGAGACAGACGGCGGAGATCTCCCGCGTCACCCGGATCCCCCTGTCCACGGCGATAGTCCTCGCCACCCCAGCCGCTTGGATCACCGATCTGGGCCTGTTCGCCTTCTGCGTCGCGGCAATCGCGTGGCCGGATCCACGCCTCGTCCCCGTCGCGATCGCCGCGGCAGCCGTGGAGGCGTGGTACGAAGCGAAGCGCCGCCTCTTCTCAGGCCAAAGGCCCACGCGCGAGCTGATCGCACTGATGGCGATGACGCCGGAAAGCCGCGCCCTCGACTGGGCGCTTTGGATGCGCGACCGGGTGATCGTCCCGAGGCGACCCGACTTCGGCCTCGCCCGAGCGCTGTCGGCCGAGGCCCACCGGATCGCGGCTGTCGGATCCAGCCCTGCCGACTCCCTAATCCCGGTCCCGGGCCTACCGCGCGGCGCCGACTCCGCAGAACAGTGGCTAGACCTCGAAGCGGAGGCGCTTTCGGCAGTCCATCAAACACTTCCGCACCTGCACTGGTCACGTCGGGAACCGATCAGGAACGCCCTGGCCGTGCAGATCGCCGCGCATGCGCATCGCAAGGCATCGCTCAATCAACTCATCCACCGGCTCGAGGAGGCTTTGGCTCTCTGGCAGGAGGCCGATAATCTCTGGATGGCCGCCGACCAGCCACTGACCGCGAAAATCGCCCGGCTCAACGCGGCCTCCCTGCTCTTTCGACTCGGCTACCTCGAGGCCGCCCGCGAGCGCTTCGAGCAGATTGTCGCAGAGCCGGGGCTGAACACGATGCTCCGGGCGCAAGCGCTGCACGGTATGGCGTTTTCACACTTGTATGACGGCGATTTTGATGCTTTCCTGGAGGACGCCAAGGCCGCGCGCACGCTACGCCTGAAGGTCGCGGACCTGCGGGACATCGACCGCGCCGTATCCTCGATGGTCGATGTCCGGCTCGTGTTCCGCCTACCCGGATGGCTCCATCGGCGGTTGACCCAACGGCTTCTCACGGCGTACTTCTCCGCGACGATCGGGCCGGGCGACCACCCCGCGCCGATGCGGCGATTCCTGCGCGCAGATGTCAGACGCCGCGAGACGTTCAAAGCCGAGGCGTTGGCTCTTCAGGGAAACAACGAGGCGGCGGCGCAGTCGGCGCTCAAAGCCCTCAAGCAGTCCCGCAAAGCCGGTCAACTCTCCTACGAGGCATCGACCCTGGAACTCCTCGCCAGAGTGACCCCGGACGATCGGCCGGACGAGAAGTTCGCCTACATCGTGCAAGCGATCGACGCTCGCGAGCGCACCAGAGAGCAACTGCTCATGACCGACACCAAGATCCACCTCGGCGGGCGACACCTCGACAGGCTCCACGAACAGGGCTTGGCCGTCCTCGTGCGATCCCATGAACGCCCCCGATGGCGCACCGAAGCCTTCAACCTCACCGAGCGCGCCCGCGCCCGCCACCTTCTCGAATTGATCAGCACCGGCACCCGCCGGTCACCCGATGATCCGCTCGTGCGACAGGAAGAGCGCGACTTCGCGGAATACCGCAGTGCCACAGAGCTCCTCGACGACGAGCGACAGCCGATTGCGCTCCTGCGAAGCCGCGCCGCTCACACAACCCTCGGCCAAACCTGGCAGCAGCTCGAACAGCAAGGGGGCGACCTCAGTAGCTACGCCCGACTTCGACGCGGCACCCCGCTCGACTACTCTCAGATCAGAGATCTTCTAGCATCACAATGATCTAAAACGCAGTACGGTTGAAGGTCATGAAAGCACCGGACGGTCAAAACTCCTGAGTCGGTATCCCCGGCTGCTGAGGACGAGAACCTGACGACGGCTGACGCCGTGTAGGAACACGTGGAGACGCGATAGCGCGCGGAGAGTCAGGTCTTCAGGCGCGACTGAATGCCTCCGGGCTGGCCTCGGAGATATGGCTCAAGAACTCCCGGCAGCTAGCCGACGCATCACCCGCTGGCATGTTATTCCGCAAGTTCCAATAGCCGAGGTTACCAATAATCCCAGCGAAAATGCATCCGATTTGTCGATGGGCTTCAGCGGACTCTCCGAGAAACAGATAATTGAACAAACGCGGCTCTTCGAGTTTGACCGTGCGCACGGGATGTAGCTGCGTGACTACATATCAATAGGCTGTTGGAAGCGGAGCGCCCGTAGCGCTGTGCGATCTTGGCTGATGTCGAGTCAATCAAAATCGAAGAACTACGGGCATGGTCAACGATACGACGAAACTGCTGGGTCTCGAAGGAGTGCAGGTCACAGGCGTGGAGCTGGATGAGGGCGGCGTGCCGTGGGTGATGCTGATGACTGATTGCGAGTCGGCACGGCACTGTCCGATGTGCGGGTTCCGCTCCGAGAGCGCCCACAGCAACGTCGCCACCCGGCCCAGGGACCTGGCCGTGGCAGGACGCGGCACGGAGCTGACCTGGCATAAAAGGCGTTGGCGGTGCATGGAACCGACGTGCCCGAAGGTGACTTTCACCGAAGCGGTCCCGCAGATCCCGCCGCGCTCCCGGCTCACCGGCCGGCTGCGCCACGAGGTCGGCCGGGACGTCGCCGATCGGGGCCGCACTGTGGTGCAGGCCGGACGTGACCACGACGTATCCTGGCCCACCGCCATGAACGCGGTGCACGCTTACGGCGCCGACGCCCTTCCCCGGGAGCACCCACAGGTCACCGCGCTCGGGATCGACGAAACCCGGCGTGGCAAGGCGACATACGCCTTCGACCAGGTCACCGGTAAATGGTTCACCGTGCGAGACAAGTGGCATGTCGGCTTTGTGGACCTCTACGGCGGGACCGGGATGCTCGGCCAGGCCGAGGGCCGTTTCACCGACACGGTCGCGACCTGGATCAACACTCATGACGAGCGGTGGAAGGCCGCAGTGAAGTTCGTCGCGATCGACATGTGCCAGATCTTCGCCTCCGCCGTGCGCGCCGAACTGCCCGGCGCCGCCCTGGTCGTTGATCGCTTCCATGTCGTGCAACTGGCCAACCGCATGGTCAGCGAGGTACGCCGCCGCGTAACCGTCAAGGTTCGAGGACGGCGCGGGCGCAAGGGCAACCGCGAATGGGAACTGCGCAACAGGCTGACGCGCTCGGCCGCCAAGACCAAGGGCTCCCTGCTCGACCCGATGATCGACGACCTCAAGGCCCTGCCCAAGGAGATCGGCCAGCCGATCATCAAGGCCTGGCACTGCAAGGAAGACCTCATGGACCTGATCGCCCTGACCCACACGAACCCGAGCAGACACGAGATCTACCTGCGGCTGGAACGCTTCTACCACTCCTGCGCCGCCAGCACCGTCCCCGAGTGCGAGACCCTCGCCCAGACCGTGAGCACCTGGCGCCGCGAGATCACCGCAGCGATCCTCAGCGGCGTGAGCAACGCCGGTTCCGAAGGCCACAACCGCGTCATCAAGACCGACGCCCGCTGCGCCTACGGATACAGGAACCCCGTCAACCAACGCCTACGCGCCCGCCTGGCCACCACCCGCAGAGGACGCGGATGCCTCGAAACCAAGATCCAGCACGGTTAACCTCGATGAGCCGCGTAGGGCCAGCCGTCTCCCGCGGCCGCAACCCGAACATCACGCAACCTCCTCAGCCCGCCACCATCGGTAATCAGAGATCTGCTGCGCTCAGTATGGGGCCGCCATGGAAGCGGCAGGAGGGCCTATATCGTCTTGTGACCGGAAAATTTACGCAGCGTCAGATGAGAGCATCCGTGGGTGGCCACATGGAGTCGCCGATGACGCTCCCCAGAAAACGCCCCGCGTGACCGCGGACGACCACCGTCACCTCCCGCGGCCAGCTCAGCGCCGGCTAGCTGGAGCCGTAGGAGCCGCCCTTCTTGAGCCCGTTGAACTGCTCCTCAAGAAGCGCAACACCGCCGAACGGGCGATCAACAAGCTCAAGCAGTTCCACGCGGTCGCCACCCGCTACGACAAGCGCAGCTACGCCTACCTCGGCACCACGACGGCTGCCGCGCTGGTCATCTGGCTGCGCTCTTGAACACGCCGCCCGGCCGCTGGTACCCACGAGGCACCAGCCCGCCCTGCGCATCAAAGACCTCAGCGCCGAAGCCGGCATTCACCCCCATCGAAACGCTGGCGGGCCCAGTCCAGTAGCGGCACGGACGAGGAACAGTCCACGACCCCGTACGTGACTCGCTGACAGCTCGGTCAAATGTCCGCCACCGGGTGCCCGATCTTGCGGGCGCGGGCAGCAGTCGCTTCGAAGTCCAGCGCAGACTCAAGCGCCGCGACCGTCCAGCACGTTATCGGGCTGCCCGCCAGGATCGCGGCAACGGCATCGCGATTGACGGGTCGTCCGTGGTAGTCCTCGGCATCCCTGCTGACGGCCTCCGCACTGCCGTCCGCGAGCACCCCGAACAGCCAACCGGCTCCGTCGGACTTGCCCTCGGCGAGCACCACCGGCCCGCACTGCCACGCGGAGGCGCCGACCTCGCGCCATGCGCACACCGTCGCTTCGAAGAGCCCATCGGACTGCAGCTCCGGGTCTGCCGGGTAGTGCGCCAACCCTGCCGGAAGGTCGTCCAGCAACCCAGGCCAATGGGCCCGGGGCCGCTCGCGCGAGGCATCGCTCTCATAGCCGAAGCCGTAGAGGAGGACCCGGCCGGATCGAAGACGATCCCGTACAGATCGCCGGAGCCGTCCTCCATCGTGGCCAGGTCCGCCCCTGGGCGCCAGTTCGACTGATAGTCATATCTCGGAGCGATTTCGGCGAGCATGAAGTCAAGCAGCGCCAGCGCCCGGCAGCGGGCCCGCAGGACGTCCGGCTCGGCCAGCCTGGGCACCAATTCGTGAACGTTCATGACGAGCATTGAACAGGACCCCACCGACAGACCGTCAGCCGGGTCCGCGCACCAGGGGCAGGTACACCTGGTCCACGATCTCGACCAGGGCGCTGTCCGGGACGGCGGCCATCCCGTTGAGCGCCTACTCGTTGCGCAGCAGGTCGACCACCACGGTGGCCACCCGGGGCATCAGCGCGGCCGGGCCGATCTCGCCGCGGGCGGCGGCCCGGGCGCGGCCGTCAACCAAGGGCCGACGCCCGCGCAGCCGAGCTGGTCGCGGATCTCCCGTACGCGCTCGGGGTCATCCTCGACGTCGGCCAGCAGGGCCCACAGCACGGTCCCGATCCCGGACGACATCCGGGTGCTGACGCGGCGGAGCAGGGCGAGCGCGTCCGAGCGGAGGAGGACCACCGGGCAGTGGCAACCCGCTACGACAAGCGCGGCTACGTCTTCCTCGGCACCGTCACCGCAGCGGCCCTCGTCATCTGGCTTCACACATGATCGACCGGACAACTCCTAGTCTCCATCAGCCCCGGCCCGGTTCGTCAACCGCTCGGTGTCCGTCGGTGGGGTGGCGGCCAGTTCCTTCTGCAGGAGGTCGTGGCGAAATTGAAAGACGGCACCCGCTTGGCGTAATACCCCCCGGTCATAAGCGTCGGCGAGAAATCGCCATACCGGCCAAGGCAATCGACCGAAAGCGGATAGCCAGAAGCGCAAGACGATCCAACGGCCCCAGGCGCACGCGACCAGCGTGAACGCGACACCGATCACGGGTCCGAGGATGATCGCGTTCTTGAGTCCGGTCAGGACGTCCACCACGATGCTGAACGCAACGCCGTATGTCACTGCCTGAAAGATCGTGTAGACGCGGTTCGAGCCCAGCAGTTCCGTCGGCGTCACAACGGTCTTCGCGCGGGTCGGGGCCAGCAGCGCGGTGGTGAGACTGAACCCGAGTCCCACCGCGAGACCCAGAGCCAACATCGATGCGCGGCTGACTCCAGTGTGGACATGCGCCATCCGGGAATAGACGCCGATCACCGTCCCACCGGCGAAACCTCCGCAGACCCCGTAGAGGACATCTCGATGAATGGGTTTGGGATCGGCCTCGGGATCCTTGACGTGCGCCCAGCCGGAAAGACCGTTGCCCACAGCGTTCCCGAGGGCAGCGGCCGGACCCAGCGCCAGCCAGCCCCACGTCCGCACGGCGAACCAGCCGGCGAGCCCCACGACGATTCCGCCCAGCAGGCCCGATGCGATCTGTGCGACAGTGTGCTTGGCGCGGCCGGCAACGCGGAACTGTAAGCGGGCCGGCATCGGGCCTCGGGACAGGCCCAGCAATGCGCCGAGCACGCCGACGAGCGTTCCACCGGCCAGTGCGCCGGTAAGGCGGTGCAGGAGGAACCAGCCTTCCGCGGCTCCCGCAATCGCGCCTGGGCACCCGAACGCGGCGGCACGGTAACGTCGGGGGACGGCGTCGCCGAATCTCCACCAGGCAATGTCCGTATCTCCACGACTGGTCTGGCGACGGGCGATGTACGCCAGCGCCTCCTGGGCCTTCTTGATCCGCCATGCCGGGGGCGGCCGGCGTTCGCCGCCATTGGGCCTGGTTTGCTGTTTCGCGTAGACAGCGGGAACAAAGCTGCGTAGAAGGTGAGCCCTGATATCGTCCGCGGTCGGGAACCGAGCTGCGTCTAGAAGCTCCATCGGGTCGTTGCTGGCGGGGCCGTGTGTGTACACAGCACGCGCCAAGCTGACCATCAATGGGACAGACAGCGCTTGTCCGGCAATTGAGTCCTCCAGGCGACCGTACGCACTGAGGCGGACGAGAAATGCGTCCCAGGTCTTGTCGGCCGCGGTCCGCGCGGTGCGAGGCAGGTACTTCACCAGGTCGTCCAGCGTGAGCTCGCTGATCACGACGACAGCCGCGCGCCTGAGGGCACGTCCCGCGTGTACGGCCGCGCTGTATTCCGTAATCCGGCTGGTGAGTACGAACGGAAGGCCCGAATCGTCCATGCCGTCGAGCGCTTCGCGATACAGACCGTCGGCGATCTCATCGAACCCATCGAGGACTGGAAGGATCCAGCCGTCGTTGATCAGCGCGGTGACCAGAGCCGTACCGTTCGAATCGTGGACCTCGGGCACCGAGTATTCGCGCAACAGTTCACCAGCCAGCCATTTCCTGAGGTCGGTCTGGGGATCCCAGCCGTGGATACCGAAGACCACCGGGACCGGGTCACGGCCTTCGGTCCGCGTGAGCAGCTTCCCATGAACGAACTGGTAGGCGAGGACTGTTTTGCCAGCTCCGGGCCCACCCAGAACGACCAGCCCTCCTGAGGCGCCGTCGTATAAGGCCGCGATGTCCCGCTGTCGGCCTTCAACCTCCAGCGGAACAAGCTCGATGCCCGGTTCGCTGCCTCGAATATTCGCAAGATGATCAACAAGGTCCTCCGAAGCGGCACGCCATAGCAATTCCAAGGGCTCCGGTGTTTCTACCTGGTGATGCCTTTCCTGGTCCTGCGCATGCGCTAGGACCTTTCTCGCCAGTGCGTCGGCTTCCCTGACGACCGTCGTCTGCCACGGGAGGTCCGGCACACCGCCGAAGAGCGTCGGGCCCACAACGACGACGGCTGCGGCGGCCCCAACAACACCGGCCACCTCAGCCGCACTAGCGAGGTCGAAAAACACCCATGTCGCCGCCATGGCTACGATCACGGCGCTCGATCCGGTCACGGCCCCGAGCTTCTGACGACGATTCATGTTCTCAGTATCCTTGGTCAGGGCATGCATGTCTGGGCAAGGCAGAGATCTGCCAAACTGATATCTCACGCCCACCTGCCTGGACCTGCCGATGTGGCCTGCGGTAAGGCGCTACGCAACGCGGCGCAGTGCAGTGCTGGACGCGGTGCCCCGGCCCGGGAAGTGCTTGGCGGCGATAACGCGGCCCAAGTCTCGGCGACGACGCTCTGGTCGATCAAGTTGGCCTGGGATGCGTAGAGGTCGAGAATCGGCGCCAGGTTGACGTTCAGGCTCGTGCTTAGCGTCCGCGCGGCGCCCCGGCCGAAGCCACCGTCTTCGGGTTCGAGGACTCGCCGATGGACAGCTCCGGCCACGTCGGCTGGCGCCCGTCGATCCGCCGGAGCTCGCTGCACTACTGGGCTGGCTCATCAGCAGCACCGGCGTGTGTTCGAGGCCGGTCCAGTGCGCCGCGTCGAGTTCTTTGGCGAGCCCGGTCAGTCGGCTAATGCTCGAGTGCAACAGCCTCAGCCGGCGTCATCGCCTCACTCCAACCGAAGCTTGCCGACAACTTGATCAACCGGAAAGGCCCTGGAAGCTACTCCGCAAGTTCCAATACCCGGGGTTACCAGTACGCGTGTTCCACCCCGCGGTCGAGCAGGCCGGGCTGGACTGGCTGCCACGGATCCACGACCTTAGGCACGCGTCCGCGTCGTGGGCGCTGGCAGGCGGGGCGACCGTCGAGCAGGTGCGCGTGCACCTCGGGCAGGTCTCGCTGCGCGCAGTCGAGCGCTACCTGCACAACCTGCCCGGTACTGAACGCACCGCCTGCCAAGCACTCGCCCGCGTGCGCTCTCACGGTTCCTTGCACGTCGGCAGCTCGCTGTTGGGCCGGGAGCGCGTTGTCTGAGCTTTGTTCGAGTGCCGGGCTGAGCCGGCCGAGTCGGGTGGTGTCGGTAGGTGGTGGCAGTCTGGTGCGTAGTATCCGTTGAGAGGAGCGTGGCAGTGCCGGATCCGCTGTCTGTGAGGGTGCTGACCGCTTTCCTGTCGAAGAAGCGGCTTGTCGCGTTGGTCAAGAAGGACGGCGTGCACGCCGCCACGGTCGCCTACCAGCACGCCGATCCGAAAGACTGGGCGCTGCGCCTCGCCAGCGCGGGTTTTCGTGGTCTCGGCCGGCCCCGACCCAAGCGGACGCTGGCGCGCGGACTACGCAGGAAGAGGGGAACCCTCCGGGGCCGGCTCAACGACGCCCACGAGTTCAGCCGACGCGAGCCCGGGACACAGTTGGTCGATGATGTCTCAGCCGTGCTGGCCCGTTCTCCGCGCTGGCGGCGGCTGGGCGAGGCGGAGCGACGAACCCGCGCTGCGACGGTCGCGGGGAACATGCTTGCGGCGCTGCTCGAATCCTACGATCCCTCGACGGCGATCGCCGCAGCCGACAGAGCCGGCCGACAGCGGGCGGAGCAACTCGAGCAGGTCGTCGTCGAGTTCAGGGACGAGTACCGGGCCGAGAGCGATCAGCGCACCACAGACCGCACGAGCGACCGGCTGGCGTGGCTGAACGAGCAGCTGGGCGGACTCCCGACCTCGGTCGGTGCGTCGATTACGTCAGCGTTCCAGAGCGATTCGGAGAACGCGAGTGAGCTGCTCAGGGCGTTGACGGATGCCGATTCGACCCCCGGCGAGATGGCGGTGGCGTGGTTGACCCGCCCACCGGCGATGCTCGGCACGGTGGCCTCGCCGCGCAACGCCCACCTGTGGGTTGCACTCGCCGAGGTCGCCGCCGCCTACGATCAGTATGCTGCCGCAAGCACGGGCTTCGAGTGTTCGGCGAGGGCCGGGGCGGGAGCGGGGGAGCGGCTGCTCGCGTTGGCCTTGTGGGCGGCGGCACTTGGCGGCGTTGCTGAGCGTGTGGACGCTCTGCTCGAGGATGGGGATCTGCGGGGCAGTACTCAGCCGGCTGCGCGCGCCGTAGTGGCCTGGCTGGCCTTGGAGCGTGGCCTGAAGGGTGATCAGGCGGCCGGATCGGATGGGCCGGGATCTACGCGAACGGACCTGCGCGCGGCCGTCGCGGACTGGCGGCCTCAGAACTCGATCGAGCGGCAGGTGAGGACGAACGTCGCTGTGCGCCTGGAGCTCACCGACGCGCAGGCGATCGCCGCCGAGCAGTTCGCGGCCGCGCGCAGGGTGCTCGAGGCGGCGCTCGCGCAGGAGTGGGTGGCGCAGACGGCGCTCGGCTTGGCCGAGGTGCTCGTGCAGTGCGCTGCGGACGGGCTCAGCGCTGATCGGGCCGCGGATCTCAACCGCGGATGCGCGCTCGCGCTCGAGGTGCGCGACGAGCGGCGTCGTGTCCGCGGCGACGCACGGGTGGCTGTGCGCATCGCGGCCCGCGCGGCCGGCCTGGCCCTCAACCCGCGGCGGGTGATCGAGATCGGGAGCGCGCGCTACGGGCAGGCCGTCGGGAACGAGGCGGATTATCCTGACACGGCCCGCTACGTCGTACATGCGGTGGCGCAGTGCGCGCCGGAGATCGCCGTCGAGATGGAGCGCGAGCTTAGCCAGGGCCCGGAGGACTTCGCCCGGCTGTGGGCCCACGCGCATCTGGCAGTCCGGCCGGGGCGCACGCCTGAACTGCCGAGCGAGGAGAGGATCGCGTTGTGCCGCCGGGCGGTCGCCGCGGCGCAGACGCCCGAGCAACTTCTGCTCGCCCAGCATGATCTCACTGCCGTCGGGGGAACCCTCGAAGATCAACCAGGGCCTGCGGACCTTCAGGACCCTGACGCGGTGCAGATGTGGGCGCGCGCGGCGCTCAACTCCGGAGACGCGGCGTTGGCGGTGAGTCTTCTGCGCCTCCACCGGCTTAAGCACCCTGCGGTCATCCCGGTGCTCGCGGACGCCTACATGGCCCTGGGCCGTTCCGATGCCGCCATCGATGTTCTGCTCGAGGCTGCTCGTCGCTTCGACCAGGACGATTTCTGCGTGTACGCCGCGCACCTGGCCGCGGACTCCGGCGACCGGGCGAAGGCCGAGGAGATCTTGGACAAGGTCTTGCGGGAGGCATCGCCCGACTGGGCGCACCGCGCTGTCGCCCTCTACACGCTGGGCCAGATGCAGGGCGCGCGCGAGGCCTGGTCGGAGGCCACCGCGTCATGGGAGGCCGCGCTCGAACGCGACCCCCGGCACGAGACGTGCCGGTGGATGCTCACCCAGTGCTATGCCGCCAGGGCCGAGTTCGAGCTGGCGTGGCAGACGATCACCACCGACCCGGCCGAGCCCGGAGCGCGCCGCGAGCCTCCGGCGGCGCCCACCGCGCTCCTCGCCCGGATGCTGCTGATGCTCACCACGCACGTCGCCAACCGCCTGGCGACGCTCAAACTCGGAATCGGTCTGCTCGAGCGGTTCGGCGGGGACACGGAATTTCGCGCCGCCGCGCTCGCCATCATGACTACAGCCCGCCGCGCCCCCGGGGCCGAGGCACCGGCGGACCCGGGTGAGGCGATGCTCGAGGACCAGTTGCAGGCTGCGATGGGCCAGTTCACCCGTGAGCACCCGGACCACCCACACGTGCGGGCGCTGCAGGTGTCCCCGGATGCGACCGGCCAGGAGTTGCTGGAGCTGCTCGCCCAGCAGTGCCGCGTCAGCCAGCTCGAGGTATACCGGGTCAAGCTCGCGACCTTCGCGGTCGCCCAAGGCCTGCTGCCCCTGGGCGATCTCGCCGGTCTGCTCGCCGTGGCGTACACAGAGCTCCTCGTCGCACGCCGCGGCGATCCGATCACGGCTCGGGGCGGTGAGCGCGAGCACGCCCTGTGCGTCGCGGACGCCCTGCACGCCCTCGGATCCGACCCGATCGAGTCGGCCCTGACCGCCCCGGGCCGCACCGTCGCCAACCGTCTGGTCAGCGCCCGGCCACTGCCGACAGAGCCCGTCGTCATCGACACCTCCGCCCTCTACGCGCTGTGTGCGCTCGGCGAGGTGAGGGGGCTGGTCACCAGTGCGCTCGCCGAGGTGCGCATGGTCGATGACGCCTACCTCGACATCGTCGCCACCGACGAAGGCAAGTCAAGGGAACAGGGCATGTATGTGTTCGTCGACTTCGACACTGGGGCGCCGGGCGTCATCCAGACGCCCGAGGCCGTGCTCGATCACCAGCGCGCGCTGGTCGTGAGCATGCGAGCCCACGCCGCGTCGCTGCGCCGCGAGATCGCTCCGACGGTCTCGCTTCCCGTGCTCGACGAGCATCCCGCCGGCCGGGGCAGGCCCTGGCTCGAGAGCGTCCGGCTGAGCGCGTCGAGCGGCGCCGTGCTGTGGGCGGACGACGCGGCGGTCCTCGCCGTGGCGAGGCACTGCAACCTGCGCACGTTCTCCACCAGCGCCCTGCTCGAAGCTCTCCATGCACGCCACCTGCTCACCAAAACTCAACTCGAGGCCGCCACGGCGAGCCTGATCCGCGCGAACGTCGGCGACTTCCCCCCGGACCACGCCCGGCTCGAGCGGCTCTACCGTCAGGACGAGGACGGGCGCGACGCGGCCGTGGCCGTGGTGGCGAAGCCGGCGTTCTGGCGCGACAAGGCAGCGGAAGGCACCTTCATCAACCTGCTGGGACATGCCAAGGCCGACTCGACCCGACGCGTCGCGACGCTGGTGGGCAACGCCGTCCTCGGGATCATCCGGAGCAACGCGCCGCTTCGCGCGTCCTACGGCGTCGCCGTCCAGCTCCTTGCCCGTGCACTGCTCGAACCCGAGATGACCGGTCACGTACCCGCCGTGCTCGAGGCCGCCCGCGCAGTCGTTCGCCAAGCGCCGACGCCCGTGCCGGACCCTCTCGAACCTGCGGCGAGGTGCATTCTGCACGAGGAAGCCGAGAAGCACGGTCATGCGCACGCCGCGCTCGCGCTCCAAGGCCTTACCGCGCTCTGCAGCGAGGAAGACAAACGCACAGTTCGCCTGGCGATCCTGAGGCCTTGAACATCGGACTCGTCCGGAGGCGGAAACCGCCGCCTTGAACTGCAGCTGCAGCCGTCGCCTTCACCGCGACTAGACCCGCCGTAAAGGCTGGTCATGACCTGGAAGTGGAACAAGAACCTGTGAACGATCAACCTTCGCCCGTGCTGAGCCCGACCTGGGCTCTGACAGTCACCCAGGACCGGGTTCTCCGCGAACTGCGGCGGCTGATCGGCGAGGGGCCCGCCGCGTTCTTCCGCGACGCGTGCATGCTCATGGCTCTCGCCCCGCCCGTGCCGACAACGACGCATCTGGTTGCGCACCTGCTGCGCGAAGTGGAAAGCGGTGTACGCGGAGCCTTGACGCCGCGCGGCTTCAAGGTGCCCAAAGACCAGAAGGAGCGTGCGCACCACGTCAGGGTGGCGGCCGTGCTCACCTCGCTGGGGATCGACGAGGGGCACAAGGTCGCCGGTACCTGGCAGGCGTTGGCCAGCCGAGACGGATCGGATGGATTCGCCCGTCGCGCGCACCGCTCCGGGCTGGACGCCCCCAGGGCTCTGGACGCCGATTTCACCAGGTACTTCGCGGATATCGTTGAGCTCTTCGATTACGTGATGAGCCAGTGCGGCAAGCGGTATCAGCTGATCTTCAATCATCTCGATGCGCTAGTCGCGACCGCGAACCCGACGCGGGGCGATGTCGAGAGTCTTCGGGCACTGCCGCAGACCCTGAGCGTCGTGCGCAGGTTCCTGCACACTGCCGGTGCGCAGTGGATCAGGCCGTTGACCGAGGACGGCTACTTCACCACCCCGCCTGAGGTGCAGCCGGACGCCGAGGGCCGGGTCATGCTGTTCGACTGGCCCGGCTCCGACTACCTCGCCCGGATGGCCTCGATCGAACCCGGCCTCGTCGTGGACGGCGCGCTGACGATCCCTGAAACGGACAACAGCCGGGTCAACTTCGATATTCTGCGCATCGCGCTCGCCGTGCCCGCGGACCAGGCTCTGCGTCTCGCGCCGAAGATCGAGAAGTCGCTGGCAGGCAAGTACGGCGTGCTGATTCCCGAACAGGTAGGCGCGCTCGCCGCGCGGCTCGGCGGCGAGGGCCACGCGGATGCCGCACTCAGCCTGCTGACAGGTCTGCTGGAGGTCCTGCCGGGCCCGCCCGGGGAGCACAGTACATGGGAGATCAACGAGATCGTGCGACGGGACCTTCCGGCCCTCGCCGTATCCGTCGGCCCGCGGGTCTTGGCGGCATTCTGTGCCCGCCTCGACGTTTACCTGGAAGAAGAGCGATGGACCCGCGAAGAGACCGGCTCCGACCATTCCACGGCCTGGTGGCCGGACCTCGATCAAGTCGCGCCGCACGCGCAGATCGATTCCGCCGCGGCTCTCACAGCCGGGGTGCTCGCGGCGTGCACGCACCTGCTCGAACACGATCCATCATCGACGGACGCGGTGTTCGCCGAACTTCGCCGACACCCCTGGCAGATCTACCGACGCATCCGCCTGCACCTGCTGGCCCGGTTCCCGCAGACCACGACTGAGCTGCTGACCGAGCACCTGCTGGATCAGGAGAGTCTGCACGAGCCCAGGCTCGAACGGGAGTACCTGCACCTGGCTGAAACACGCTGCACGGAACTCGCCATCCCCGAACAGCAGCGCGTGGTCGGACTCGTCGAACGCGGACCGGACCTGGAGGCGTGGAGCGCGAAGCTCGCAGCAGCTGGCCGCGAGCCCTCGCCCGTACAGCTCGCGCAGTACAGCGACATATGGAGACACGATCGCCTCACCGCCTTCGAGCCGATCCTCAACCCGGCCGCCCGAGCCCTGCACGCCGCGCTGCTCACGCAATACGGACCAGCCCGGATCCGGCCGGATGTCCCGGCCGAAATGACCTGGAGCGTTCCTGCGCCGCACAGCGCGGCCGAGCTTTCCGCGATGGCGACCGACGAGATGATCACGCTCCTGGGCGAGTGGCAACCCGGACCGGACATGTTTCTCGGGCCGGATAGGAGCGCCATGGCCGGCGTGCTCAAAGAAGTGGTCGGCGCCGACCGCGCGCGGTGGTCGGCCGACGCGCGAGCCTTCCGGAGTCTGGAACCGGTGTACATCACCGCCGTCCTCGAATCCCTGGCACAGGACCGGAAAGACGCGGCACGCTTCGACTGGGTCAGTGTCCTCGACCTGTGCGAACACGTGAACGAACAGGCAACCCGCGAGCTGAGCGGCACACAGGAGTGGACTGCTCGCGTGTGGCGTGACGCACGTTTGGACAGCTTCCGGCTGATCGCCCAGGGCCTGAACGCACGCGCGATCCCGGATCCGGAACTCGAGCGCGTCTGGTCGATGATCACGAGCGGCTGCGACGATCCCGACCCCACCCCGCAGCGCGAGCGCGTCGAGGCCCATCCGCTGCTGACCGTGTTGAACGCGGTGCGAACCGAAGCGGTGGGATGCGCCATCGCCTACGGGATGGCCCGACGCGATCACCCGGACGAGCTCGCCGGGGCGCTCCAGCTGCTGGCCGGCCACCTCGATCCGGCTGCCGACCCGTCAGCGGCGGTGCGCACCGTCTACGGCTTGAACCTTCCGCAGCTCATCAGCCTTGAGCCCGACTGGTTCAGCGCACACCTGCCCCACATTCTGCCAACAAGCGAGCAGGACCAGCCGCTGCGCGAGGCGGTGTGGGATACCTTCCTGGACCGCGCGGCACTCTCCGGCAAGGTACTTGACCGGCTTCGCGACCAGTACGCGTTTGCCGTGGCGCACCTCGATGCCGAGCCGGGAGATGAGCGTGCGCAAGCACGGACGCTGCGGCTCGGCGTCCATCTGCTCAACTACTACTGGAACGGGGACATTGATCTCGACGACAGCGACGGACTCCTGCGCACCTACTACGAGCGCGTGCCCTCCGACGCCTGTGCGCAGCTCGCCGCCGCTCTTAGCCGCGGCCTGCGCGGCACCCCCGCGCCGACCCCGGCCCTGGTCGAGCGTCTTCAGGAATTCTGGGAGTTCAGAGAAGAGGCCGTGGCCACCGGCGCGGACCCGGCGGAGCTCGCGGAATTCGGCTGGTGGTTCTCTTCCGGCTTCCTCGACAAGACCTGGGCGCTCGGCCGCATCCAACGCGCGCTGACACTCGCCGGGTCCATCGAAGGCATCGAGGGCGTGCTCGAACGGCTCGCTCAGCTCAGCGAGACGCACACACTGCAATGCCTCAACGTGCTCTCCGCCTGGCTCGGGACAAAACCATCGAACCTGCACCCGGCAGCCCGCCGCGAGGCGGACATCCGCGCGATCATCGCCGTCGGCCGCAACGGTGATAGCACCGAGCAGGAAGTTGCCGAGACTGTGATCGGCCAGTTTGCCAGCTTAGGTATCGACATGCGAGAAACCCGGCCGGACGATGCCACAAGATGAGCGGGCCCGAGGTTGAGTCGTGGCTGCCTCGAACCCAGAAATGCGGGCTGTGCGGAGTGCTTCCGCGTTCCGGTAGAGGCCACCGGTTCAATCCGGTGTGGCGTTCTGGCGACGATCAGCCACTTGGAGGATGAGCTGGCCCACCCCCAAGGGCTCCGGCGGCCCGAGCTGCGGGCGAGGCTCGGGCCGCATGTTGAGGTCCTGTGATCCGCCCGGGGGTTCCGGGAGGCTGGACTGAAGTCGGGGCGGTTCAGTTTTCAGACCTGGTCAACCGCTGGTTCAAGAACGAGGATGGAGGGATGTCACCTGAACTGCTGACTGGGGCCGTGGGCCTGCTTGGAGCGGCCCTCGGCGCGGCCGGTGCAGTGTGGTCCGGATCGGTAACCGCCAAATCGCAACGCCAACAGACTCAGGATCAGCTTGAGGCAACCCAAACGCGGTGGAAGCTGGATAATAAGCGTGACATCTATGTGCAGCTATTGAAGTGCGCTTCCATCTGGCAGTCCGCTTCATGGGAGTTCTTCAACTGCCTCTACAGCGGTGCCAGCGACGAGGATAAAGCCGAGCTTCATCGCCGGAAGATCGGATGCTGGCAGGATTTCGCGGCGGCATCAACGGTAGCCAAGGTGTTCACCGCAGACACAGACGTCCAAGCTGCAACGGATCGGATGCAGGACGCTCTTCTTGCCCTTGATCGAGTGTCTGAGGATTGGTACCGCAGGCAGGGACGCAGCGGCCGGGAGAGCAGGGGAGAAGCCGCGAGTGCGAGGCTGCGACCGCCTCTCTGGCAGGGAAAGTCGAGGCCGCCCTGGATCTGTCAACGACCACGTCTCGACCTGAGACGTCGAACTCCCTATGAGCCTGTCTAATCCGACCGCCGTCCCCAAACTGTTGAACTCTTCCGCGCTCCGTGCATGGCCTCTTCCGCGTAGCGAAAGAGGGCCAAGATGAGCTTGTATCGGAGTAACTAGATAGGTCCCGGTTGGCGGCGTGCGTGTTGGCCGCCCGGCGGGTTGTCAGGCGGTTGCTTCGTCGGGCATCCAGGGGATGCCGCGTAGTGCGTCGGTCAGGGCTTCGAGCCAGTCG
>Ga0185299_10003377_pt1 | contig 21408 bp, 20 predicted proteins | sample PaiPotPPA55metaG_FD_128002 | JGI IMG/M metagenome (GOLD analysis project Ga0185299, IMG submission 128002) | Iron sulfur acid spring bacterial and archeal communities from Banff, Canada, to study Microbial Dark Matter (Phase II) - Paint Pots PPA... ... | reverse complement strand
GGCGGTTGACGAAGTTCTGTTCGATGAAATCATCCAGAATGTCCCCGTTCCGGTGCTTGTCGATTTCTGGGCGGACTGGTGCGGACCGTGCCGCATGGCTGCTCCCGAAGTGGCTCGCACCGCGGCGGAGATGGCGGGTAAAGCTGTGGTGCTAAAAGTGGACACCGAGAAATATCCGGCACTCGCGGCACGCTTCAATGTTCGGGGCATACCAAACTTTGCGGTTTTCGCGGGCGGCCGCGTGGTGACGCAGCAAGCCGGCGTGGTGAATCACGATCAGATGAAACAGTGGCTGAGGAGCGCCGCTGCGGTTTCCGCTTGAAGAACACGCCGATTTGAAATTAGCGCGAAGCGGTGCGCCAAGGTAACGGATCTCCCCTCCCTGCTACGGATGCATAGCGCCCTACACAAACCCCGCGCATTAACGGGCCGAAAGTAATTCGATTAGAATGAGCGACCTAGCGATTACTCCATTCATATCAGCCTAAACGTCTTTTCCCTCACCTCACCTAGTAATATAGCGGCCGTATTTGGATCTAATTGTTCCCAACTTTAACGAGTGCTGCAAAGCCACTTAAGCGATTACGCCTTTCTCGCTTCTTGTAGTGCTCGAGGGCGGCAGCGCGAAGTGTAACTTCATGAGGGTGATGCTTCGAATCACACAAGGTAACACGCAACTCATAAACTGCCCGTCGAGGTTACACTACCTCCAAATTGCAATAACAGTCCCAGGTGCACGAAGAGTTCTGGTAATCACGACGCCGCGCCATGCGCTGCTCGGCACGGGTTTGCGAGATTCGCGGAGATAAATCGGCACGTCTAGATTAAATTGGTTCCGTTTGGAGCATTTCGCACAAAGAAACCTATGGCTAACCGTTGGTGGATTTATCAACGTGAGCGTTTCCCTATCTTCGCGCACACGCCTGTCATTGCCGCCTTCAGTTTGTCTGCCGTATGTTATTCGGCGTTGCTGCGTGGCGCGAACCGCATGCCGGAATGGAAGCCTTGCTTGGTGGCATTTGCCAGTTCGTTTCTGTTCTTTCTGCAACTGAGGTTGGCGGATGAGTTCAAGGATTTCGAGGAAGATTCGCGATACCGGCCTTATCGTGCGGTACCGCGGGGGTTAGTTAGTCTTCGCGATCTGGCGAAGATGTGGGTGGGATGCATCGTCATTCAACTTGCGCTGGCATTGTGGCTGTCGCCCAGACTGATCGTGCTCTTATTGCTGACTTGGACTTATCTGGCGTTGATGAGCAAGGAATTTTTTGCGCGGCGTTGGCTCAAGGCGCGGCCAATTACTTACATGGTTACGCACATGGCCATCATGCCTTTGGTGGATTTGTACACAACCTCGTGTGACTGGGTTCCGACGGGAGCGGCGAGACCGCCGCATGGGCTGCTGTGGTTTCTATTGGTCAGTTTTTTTAACGGCATGGTGGTGGAGATCGGGCGGAAAATTCGTTCGCCACAAGACGAGGAAGAGGGCGTCGAGACTTACAGTTTTCTTTGGGGAAGGCGGAATGCCGTTGTTGCATGGCTAACGATGATGGCTTGCACGGCGGGTTGCGCGTACGTGGCGGCGCTGCGGATTGGATTCGCCCGGCCTGTTTTTATCGTGTTGCTAATTTTGTTTTGTGCGGCGGCGGGAGTTGGATTTTATTTTCTGCTGGGAGCGGTGCCGAAGCGCGGCAAATTGATTGAGACGACGGCGGGCGTGTGGAGTCTATTGATGTATCTTAGCCTGGGTTTAGTTCCGATGATTTCGCGGCAATGGAATATTGGATGAGTTGTTTCGTCAATCGAAACGGCGGAGTGCAGGAACTCGGTGGCAAGGCGCTGGCGCTGCTGCGCATGGGCGATGCCAATTTGCCGGTGCCTGCTTGGTTCGTGATTTCACCATCGGCGTTTAGGGCGAGCCTGACGACGGAGCAGTTTGAGGCGCTCGCGTCCGGACAACTGCGCTGCCTGAGCTCAACCCTGCTCACGTTTAAGCCGGCGGATGAAATCGAACGTGAAATCGACGATGCACTGCGTGAGTTATCCGTTGAAGGCGGGCGTTTTGCGGTGCGATCGTCGGCGGTGGATGAGGACGGATCGCAGCATTCGTTTGCCGGGCAATTGGATACGTTTCTTTTTGTCGCTGCGGATGACGTGTGCGGAAGAGTTGCGGCGGTGTGGCGTTCGGGGTTCAGCGATCGCATCCTCGAATATCGACGGCAGCGTGGACTTGCAAGTTCGCCGCCGTCGGTTCCGGCCGTACTGGTTCAGAGGATGGTGGACGCCGATGTGTCTGGTGTGGCGTTCAGTGCCGATCCGGTCAGCGGTAGGCGATCATTGGCGGTAGTGTCAGCGGTGCCGGGGCTAGGGACTGCCCTGGTTAGCGGTGAAGCTGCTGCGGATGTGTTTAAGGTGGATCGCACCGAGAAAATTGTTGAACGCGAGATCGCGCGGAAAACTATTTCACATGTTTTTGATTCGGCAGCTGACGAGGGAGTTTCTGCGGTGACATTGAGCGAAGCCGAAGGGATGAAGCCCTCGCTGACCGACGAGCAGGCCGTCGCTGTCGCGAGACTCGCGCGACACGCGGCGCAGGTTTTTGGGCGGCCACAGGATATCGAGTGGGCGATCAAGGGCGACGAGTTGTTTCTGTTGCAGTCACGGCCCATCACCACGCTTCTTGATCTCGCGGATCCCGAAGGCGCGTTGAACTTATGGGACAACAGCAACATCACGGAAAGCTACAACGGAATTACCACGCCGCTGACGTTTTCTTTTGCGCGCTACGTGTACGAGGGTGTGTACCGGCAGTTCTGCGTGATCATGGGCGTGCCGAAAGCGAAAATCGCGGCGAATGAACGAACGTTCGCACGGATGCTTGGGCTCATCCAGGGGCGTATCTACTACAACCTGTTGAACTGGTACCGCGTGCTGGCGCTGTTGCCTGGATTTACGCTGAATCGGCGATTCATGGAACAGATGATGGGCGTACGGGAAAGTTTGCCGAACGAGGTTGTTGGTGATTTGCAGCAGGCCAGTAGTTGGGATCGCTTTGTCGATGGATTGCGTGGCATGCGCACGATATTTGGCCTGGTTGGAAATTATTTCACGCTGGACCGGCAGATCGAGCGATTTTATCTTCGCCTGAATGAGGCGCTCGCGCCGCCGAATCCGCAGTTTGCGGATATGCGACTGGATGAATTGGTGACGCATTACTACAAGTTGGAGCAGCAGTTGCTGTCCCGCTGGGATGCTCCGCTGGTCAATGATTTTTTCGCGATGATTTTTCACGGGGCTTTTCGGAAACTCACGGCGAAATGGTGCGGCGATGCAAACGGGATGCTCGCGAATGATGCGATTCGCGGGCAAGGGGAGATTATCAGCCTCGAACCGGCGGCGCGGGTTCGCGAGATGGCTAAAGTTGCCGCGGTGCGTCCGGAACTGGCGGCGGCTTTGCGAGAAGCTCCTGTCGCGCAGGCGGTACGCGTGGTGCGGCGATACCCGGAATTTTCCGCGCTTTATGATGCGTATCTCGAGAAGTTTGGCGACCGATGCCTCGAAGAGCTGAAGCTGGAAAGTGAAACGCTTCACGATGACCCTTTAGTGTTGCTGAGGAATATTGGAGAAGTTGCGCGCGGACCTTCTGCTGCGCCCGCCCCGAATGCAGATGTTTCCATTGCCGGCAAAGCTGAAGGCAAGATGCGCACGGCATTGTCTGGTTCGCCGGTTCGTCGATGGACACTGTTCTGGTTGATGCGTGAGGCGCGGAAGCGCGTGCGCAACCGGGAGAATCTGCGATTCGAACGCTCGCGTTTGTTTGGGATGATACGCCGCTTGTTTCTGGAGGCAGGGCGGCGGCTGCAGTCCATCGGGCGTCTTGATGATGCGCGCGACATTTTTTATGTTGAGCTCGGAGAAATTCTCGCATTCAGCGATGGTACGGCGACGAGTACGGATCTTCGATCTCTCGCCGCGTTGCGAAAAAAAGAATTCGGGCAATACAGAGAAGAACCGGTTCCCGCTAATCGTTTCGAGACTCGCGGGCCGGTATATTACGCGCAAACTTATCGTTCGAACGAGCCTAGTGGAGCGCTTGAAGCCGGAGGCGAAGAACGCAGAGGTCTCGGATGTTGTCCTGGAATCGTGCGCGGAGTAGCTCGCGTGGTTCGCGATCCCAAACAAGCACGGTTGACAGCTGGTTGTATTCTCGTGGCGGACCATACCGATCCCGGATGGATCATGCTGTTTCCGTCAGCGAGCGGTCTGCTGGTGGAGCGTGGGAGTTTGCTTTCGCACTCCGCGATTGTCGCGCGCGAACTGGGCATTCCGGCGGTGATTTCGTTACCGGGGCTGCTTGATTGGCTGCAGGACGGAGACGAAGTCGAGCTTGATGGCGCCGCCGGAATTGTTCGGCGCATAACTGCCCAGGAAAGCCATGCGTAGCGAGGCGGCCCGACGCGCAGATTTTTCCGGCATTCGCTACGCGCAATGTTGGGAAGATGCGGACGTTTTACTGGCGGCGCTTGAGCCCGGTCCCCAAAAGCATTGCCTGTCGATTGGAGCGGCGGGAGATAACACGCTGGCGCTTTTGTCGCGTGACCCGGAGAGCGTGTTGGCAATCGATCTAAGTCCCGCGCAGATTGCCTGTCTCGAACTGCGCGTTGCGGCATACCGCGCACTGCAGCACAGTGAACTTCTCGCTTTGATAGGGTCGATCGAAAGTGATGCACGGCTGCGTTTTTATCAGTCGTGCCGAAAATATCTATCCGCGGATGCCACCGCGTTTTGGAATGCGCGACCAAAGCTGATTGCTAGCGGCATCGGGTCAATTGGAAAATTCGAGCACTATTTTCAGATTTTTCGCGAGCGAGTGCTGCCGTGTGTGCATAATCGCGGGCGGGTTCGGGAGCTGCTGCGCGGGAAGTCGGGGGAAGAGCGGCGAGCGTTTTATGACGAGAATTGGAACAATCTTCGGTGGCGGCTGATGTTTCGCGCTTTTTTCTCGCGCCAGCTAATGGGTTTGCTAGGGCGGGACAAGGAATTTTTCCGGTACGTAAAAGGCAGCGTTTCAGGGCGAATATTAAGACGCACGGAGTACGCCCTGACGGATTTGGATCCAGCGGAAAATCCCTATATTCAATGGATCTTGACCGGGTATCACAACGGCGCACTTCCTGTGGCCCTCAGAGAAGAAAACTTTGAGCGGATTCGCCGCAATCTCGATCGATTGCAGTGGCGTTGCGGGTCGCTGGAAGAGTCACTGAATGGAGCACAGAAATTTGATTGCTTTAACTTGAGCGATATTTTCGAGTACATGTCACCGGCGTCGTACGAGCAATTGTTGAAGCTGATCGTAAGTAGCGCGCGATGCGGTGCGCGCCTGGCGTATTGGAATATGCTCGCGCCACGTCACCGTCCCGAGTCTTTGTCTGCTGTACTTCGACCGCTGGAAGAATTGAGCGCGCACTTATTCGCGCGTGATCAGGCCTTCTTCTATAGCGCCTTGGTCGTCGAGGAAGTCGTATGACTTCACGAGATGTTGTGGCGATGCTGGCGATTCTCCTCGGGGCGTTGGTGATGCTGCTGACGCTGCGCCTGTGCCACGAACGGGCGAAAGTGAGCGGCGAGTGGACGCGCAAATTGGCGCACATTGGAACTGGCGCGATGTCGATCAGTTTTCCCTGGATTTTTTCGGGCCGCATTCCCGTTTTTATTGTCTGCGGAGCGTCGATAGCTTTGCTGCTGGCAATGAGGTATGTGCCGTTCATACGCAGCCGTTTGTCGGGGGCGTTGGATGACGTGGCACGCGAATCCTGGGGTGAGCTTTATTTTCCTTTTTCGGTAGCGTTGCTTTTTCAATTCGCGCATGGCGACAAGATGCTGTACTCGATTCCGTTGTTGGTGCTTACTATCGCGGACACCGTTGCGGCGCTAACGGGGGCGGAGTACGGGAAGCACGGCTACGCGACGACTGAGGCAAACAAGAGCGTTGAAGGCTCCTTCGCATTTTTTTGCGCGGCGTTTTTCAGTGTGAATGTCGGGCTGGTGGTTTTTTCCAACGTGGGACGTGTCGAGACGCTGCTGATTTCGCTGGATATCGGGGTGATCGTCATGCTCCTGGAGGCTATTGCGTGGCGCGGACTCGATAATATTTTTATACCACTGGGTGTATTCATTCTGTTGCGACTGTATTTAGCGATGCCGGTGGATCAGCTGTGGAACCGGTTGCGGGTTGCAGTGGTGCTGGTTATTTTCGTGACGGCGTATGCGCGTAAAACCACACTGCAGGGCAGCGCTTTGCTGGCGGCGGCTTTGGTGCTGTATACCTCATGGGCTCTCGGAGGATGGGAGTGGCTGATTCCTCCGGCGATTCTGCTGCTGAGCTACACGTTCTTTTTCCCAGGAAAGATCACAGCCGCGGACCGCACGCATAATGTTTACGCGGTGTTGAGCATCGCTTCGGCAGGGCTGGTGTGGCTTTTTCTGTACCGCATCTGGCAGCAACCGGATTTCTTATTCCCCTACACGCTGGCTTTCGCGATTCATCTTGCGGTGATCGCGTGGAACTTGCTTTACCCGCGATACTCGTCCGTGCGGGTTGTGATGATCGCGTGCGTACTGCTGTCGTGGTTACTTATGTTCGCACCTTACGTGCTGATCGAAAGGCGATCGCGCTTGTCGCTGGTGCAGTCGGCTGCAGCGCTGGTGATTTGCGGTGTGGCATTCGGTATTTTTTATTTATCGGAGCCGCGGCACGAAGGGATTTATCCGGCGACGGGGGCACGCTGGTTGCGGCAGGCTGGAATCGTGCTGCTATCTACCCTGGCAGCCCGGATTTTCTGAAGATGTGTGTCGTTCATTCCGCGGACACCTCTGAGATCGCCGGTTGGGCTAGCGCGCCAGCATTGCCACGTTTCAATGCCGCGGATTTCGCGGCGCACCACGCGGACATGCATTTATGCGCGCTGTCACGAGGTGGCGTTGCGCGAGCACGATGCTCTTGTTGGTGGACGCATGTTTCGTCTTATCGTCAGCATCGCGTCGGCGTGATTGGGCACTACGCTGCGACCAACGATGAGGCTGCGGCGATGGTGCTCAGTGCGGCGCTGGAACAATTGCGGCAGGCGGGTTGTACCATCGCGATTGGCCCGATGAATGGAACCACGTGGCGAAGTTATCGGTTTGTGACGGAACGCGGACAACAGCCAGCATTCTTTCTGGAGCCGACGAATCCTGAAGAGTGGCCGCGACAATTTGAGCGGGCGAGTTTTTCGCCGCTGGCTTCATATTTCTCGGCACTGAACAACGACGTATCACGCCCTGATCGGCGACTGGAGGAGATGGAAAAGAAGATTGCGGATGCGGGAATCACGATTCGGTCAGCGAATAGCGATTTGGACGCCGAACTCGGAAAGATTTATGCGGTGAGCAAGATTTCGTTCCGGCAAAACTTCTTGTATACGGAAATTTCCGAAGCAGACTTCGTTGCTATGTACGAACCGCTGCTGCCGATAGTGCGTCCAGAGTTGGTGCTGATTGCCGAGAAGGCTGGGCGGTGCGTCGGGTACCTGTTCGCGATTCCGGACGTCGCTATGAAGACGCGCAGGCCCGAGATCGACACGTTCATCATTAAGACGGTGTCAATTCTTCCGGAGCCTCACCTTCGCGGGTTAGGTTCGCTGCTGGTGGCTCGCGTCCAGCAAATCGGCCATGAGCTGGGCTTTCGCCGCTGCATTCATGCGCTGATGTTCGAAGACAACATTTCGCTAAATATCAGCCGCCATTACGCTTCGCTGATGCGGAAATACACCCTGTATTCCAAAGATTTGGCGAAATGAACATTGCTGAGATTTTGTTGCGGCGGGTCGAAGAATTGGGCGGCAACGCCGCGATTATTGATGTTCATCAGGGGCAACAGCGCAGCTACAGTTTTCGTGAGCTGGATAGCGCGACCGCTAGCATTGCCAGTCAGTTTAAGGACGCCGGTCTTCGGACGGGCGACGGTGTCTTGCTGTTGCAGCCAGTGGCTGCCGAACTCTACCTCGTTCTTATCGCGCTATTCCGGATTGGTTGCGTAGCGATTTTTCTGGATCCGTCTGCCGGGCGGGAACACATCAAGCGCTGCTGCAGTATTTTTCCGCCGAAAGCGGTTTTTGGAAGCGCGAAAGCACAACTGTTGCGGTGGACGATGCCGACGCTGCGCCAAGCGCCCCGGTCTTTCTGTTCTGCTTGGTTTCCGGGCTCACAGAAGCTGGACTTCGGTGGCGCGGCGAATCTTACGCGGGAAATTTCTTCCTTGCCCGATGACGCGGCTGCGTTGGTTACCTTTACCAGCGGCAGCACGGGTCAACCCAAAGCGGCTTCGCGGACTCATGGATTCTTGCTGGCACAACATCGGGCTTTGGCGGCGAGCCTGGAATTGCGAGCGGGTACTCGCGATCTGACAACTTTGCCGATTTTTGTATTGGCGAATCTGGCTTCGGGAGTTACCAGCGTGCTTCCTGACGCCGATCTTAGATTTCCCGGCAAGATTGCTGCAGGGCCGGTGCTTGGACAAATTCAGCAGGAAAAAGTTCAGACTACCGCGGCATCGCCTGCATTTATTTCGAGGCTTCTGGACGGATGTCAGCGCACGGGCGCCGCGATGGCTGAGCTACAAAAAATATATATCGGCGGGGCGCCGGTTTTTCCCGGACTACTACGCAGAGCAAAACGTTTTTGTCCAAACGCGAAAATCACGTCGGTCTACGGTTCAACCGAAGCAGAACCGATGGCCGAGATTGCGTTGTCAGATATTTCACAAGCGGACTTTGAGGCTATGGAACGAGGAAAAGGACTTCTTGCAGGACGGCCTGTGGAGTCCATTTCGCTGCATATCATTCGCGATCAATGGGGCGTTTCGATTCCACCACTCGACAGTGGGGCTTTCGAGCGGGAAATAGTTGTTGATGATGAGCCCGGTGAAATTGTAGTTTCAGGTAGTCACGTCTTACCGGGTTATCTCAATGCAGAAGGCTACGCGGAGACCAAGTTCGAAGTAGATGGCGCGCGATGGCATCGAACGGGCGACCTCGGATATCTAGATGCGCGCGGACGGTTGTGGCTGCTCGGAAGGTGCAGCGGCAAGGTGCAGGACGAACGAGGCACGCTCTATCCGTTTGCCGTGGAGTGTGCCGCCATGCAGAATCCTGCGATTCATCGCGCCGCACTAGCGGCCGTTGACGGGCGCCGAGTGTTAGCTATCGAAACCGAAGAACGGTTATCTGCTGATGTCATTCTGCGGTCGCTTTCGTGGGCGAACCTGGATCAAGTGGTTTTCCTTGATCGCATTCCAGTCGACAAGCGGCACAATGCCAAGATTGATTACGTCGCCCTCAATCACAAACTCCAAAGCATGAAGGGTCGTTAGACTGCCGCATTTGGAGGCTTCCCGTTAAATGAGGGATTTGAGATCGCACTCCCCGCTCACCCGCAACACGCAAAAGTTACCAATACATTAAGGAAAGCCTGTTATACATAAAAGGTTATTGCAGACTGTCTGGGGTCCCGACCATGGTCGGGAAACGGAGAGTCTAAATGAAAATCGCCGCCTAAGCCTAGCTGAGTTACGTGCAGCTCATTGGAACGAAATACCTCACTAGACCCCCCGATGGTGTCGTCGGCCGGATGATTGAACTGTAGTTGTAATCGACGTCCGCCCTAATTTCGGGGGAAAAAAAACTGGTCGCGTACGGGGTGTCCTTGGTGCGGGAGTTGCCGTTCAACCAAGTAAAATCGGCGAAAGCGAAGGGCTCCTCAGGAGAAGACGTATTAATTCCGCCTGGCTTCCCTTTTTCCGTTGCCTGGCCGCCCTGCGGGCCAATCGCCGGATGGCTAAACCTGGAATTCGAACTAGAAATTGTGTTTGCTGTCGCAGCTGTCGATGGCGTAGCGGGTGCGGCCCCCGGGGTCGCAGCGCTATTGGCCACGTCCGTCGTCCCGGGCGTGCTGGGTTGCGCGACACTTGCCGCAGGCGCTGCTGGTTGGCCGGCTTTGGACTCCAGTTCTTCAACGCGCCTCTCGAGTCGCTCCACGCGGTCCAGTAGAAATTGCTCTCGTTCGGTCAGTCCTGGCTTGGGCGAATCCAACTTGACCGGCGAAGATGTTGCTGAAGGGGTTCCGTCGTCTGCAAAAACATAACTAGGGACGATGGTTACGCAGAGGATCATCACCAGACACAGCCGCGTAAAGTTCATGTTCTGATCGATCACACGCATCTTTCTCTCCTAGAGTGCTTCTTTGCCTCAAAAATCAACGACGTGCTGGTTCCAACGCTTCCTGTGATTGATTTCCGGGTCCGCTCAAACCTGGCATCGGACTTGCCCCGTGGATCTTGAGTCCACTCCATGAGTGCATATAGCAGAAACCAACAACTCAGGAAACCGATTGTTATGAAAATAACGAGAGCCATGGCACCTGCAAAAGACCCGCCGGGGGTACGAAGCAACTCTGTGGGTACACGGAAGGTCCGCCCAACGGGTCCAACCATAGCTAAAGGCCTCTCAAGAAGTCCTGAGTAATTCGTAAGGAATTCATAAAGTCAAATGCTCGTCGATTAGATCCGCGACGGTGCGGCGCTCACGGTACAATACGTTCGCTTGGAGCGGAATCGAATGAATGAGTCCATCTACTTGCGGCAACGACAGCGGCCGCGCCGGCGTGTGTTTTTGCTTATCTTTGCCGTTCTTGCCGTCATCTTCTTCAGCAGCCGCACGGTGTTGTCTTATTACGTCGACGCCCTTTGGTTCGGGTCACTCGGCTACGCGGAAGTATTCAGGAAGACCATAAGCCTGCAATGGTTGGTCTTCGCGGTATTTTTCGGCGCTACATTTTTTGTTGTGTACGGATGGTTCCTGGCTTTGTGGCGGACGTACCAGCCATTCTTGCTAGGAGGTGGGTCGATTTTCGTTGGAGGGCGCCCTATAAGACTGCCGGTCGAGCACATGCTGCGCCCCATCGGGCTCCTGGTCTCGCTAGGAATCGCCTTCGTGACTGGCACGAACATGATGATGGAGTGGTCAACGTTTGCGCTTTATTGGTATGCGCCACGCGCTAACGGCATCGTAGATCCGATCTTCGGCAGGCCGCTGAATTTTTATCTGTTCACTTTGCCCGCATGGCAGTTCATAACAGGCTGGCTGCTGACGCTGGCCGTGATCGCCTGCGTCGTCGCTATTTTCTTCATTTTTATTACCGGCAGTATGCGGGCGTTTGGCAGGCGCGCAAGCCGGGATTTGCCGCTGCCCTGGCGCGGCTTTTCCATCGCGTTTGCATTCCTGTTGTTGTGCCTTGCAATGCGCGTATATATCAGCCGGTTCGAACGATTGTTCGAAGATCACACCATATTTGGCGGTGTGACTTACACGGATGCCCACGTGATGCTTACCGGCCTGCTCGTCGTCTGCCTCGGGTTAATTCTTGGCGCTGCAATTGCCGCTATGAATGTCGTATCAGCGCCGCGCATGCGGTGGCTAGTCGTAGCGGTCGCTCCCGCGACGGTTTGTTATCTCGCGCTGCAGATAATCGCTTGGTATGTGGGCAACTTTATCGTGAAGCCCAATGAACTGGTCCGCGAGCGGCCTTTTATCACCTACAACATTGATCTAACGCGGCAAGCTTATGGCTTGGATCGCGTTGCGCAGCGCGAATTTCCCGCCGAGACCACCGTCGAGGCCACTGACCCGGCCAACAATCAGGCCACGCTGCAAAACATCCGGCTGTGGGACTGGCGCGCACTTCAAGACACGCTGCGTCAGATTCAGGAAATCCGCACCTATTACGATTTTCCTGACATCGACATCGATCGCTATGAGATCGATGGCGCCATGCGCCAGGTTATGCTCGCCGCGCGGGAGCTTAACGTCGACAAGCTCCCGGAGAGCAGCCGCAACTGGATCAACGAGAAGCTTATCTACACGCACGGCTATGGGATCACCATGAATCCCGTGCACGGTTTCACATCGGAAGGGCTGCCGACACTGATCCTTAGTAACATGCCCATCCAGAGCACCGTGCCGAGTATTTCTGTAACGCGACCGGAAATATATTTCGGCGAGCTGACCAACACCGACGTGTACGTGAAGACGCGGCAACAGGAATTCAACTACCCCCAAGGACAGACAAATAGCCTTACCTCGTACGACGGGAACGGAGGCATCCTTCTCGGCGGGTTCCTGCGGCGGGTGCTCATTGCAGCTGACCGCGGTGACCTTACCAAGGTTCCCTTTAGCGACGACATCAACGCGCAGAGCCGCCTGCTCATGCGCCGCAATGTACGCGACCGTGTTGCCGCGCTCGCGCCATTTCTTACCTACGATTTGGATCCCTACGTCGTCATCGGCGATGACGGGCGACTGTCCTGGATGATGGACGCTTTTACGACCTCGGATACTTTCCCGTATGCGACCCACTACGCCCTCGGCAATAATTTGATCAACTACATGCGCAACAGCGTAAAAGTGGTCATCGACGCCTACGACGGCACCACCACCTTCTACGTATTTGACTCGCAGGATCCCATCCTCTCGGCGTATCGCCAAATTTTTCCGAATCTGTTCAAGGATGCGGCGACTATGCCTCCCACCCTACGCAAACACGTGCGCTATCCAGAGTTGTTACTCAAGCTGCAGGCCTCCGTGTACGGCCTGTATCACATGAGCGATCCGCAAGTCTTTTATAACCGCGAGGATTTGTGGACGGTGGCTTCCGAAGTTGGAATGGACGAGAACGGCCGGCAGAAGACACAGGCCATGGAGCCGAACTTCGTGCTGATGAAATTACCGGGCGAAACAGGTGTGGAGTTCGTGGAGATTCTACCGTTCACGCCCGCTAACCGGAACAATCTGATTGGCTGGATTGCGGGCCGCAGCGACGGCCCACAGTATGGGAATACTATAGTCTACGACTTCCCCAAGACCAGGCTGGTGGATGGCCCGCTGCAGATTGAAGCGCGCATCGATCAGAACGCGCAGTTGTCCGGGCAACTGACGCTGTGGAATCAGCAAGGCTCCCACGTGCGACGCGGAACTCTGCTCGTGATTCCATGTGGGCGCGCATTGCTCTATGCCGAGCCCATCTACCTGCAGGCGGAGCGCAGTCCAATGCCGGAGTTGCGTCTTGTTGTGCTGGCACTACAAGACCGCCTCGCATATGGGCCGACCTTTGAGTCGGCGATGCGGTCTCTTTTTGGCGGTGAGGCTTCCTCGCTTAGCGCCGTCGCAGCCCCCGCGGAACCGGGACGAAGCGCAGCGGCGTCTGTCACCCCCGCCAAACCCGGGACAGATCTTAACGCCATAATCGCAGAAGCGGCCAAAGACCTTGCTGACTACCAGCGCCTAACGGCAGAAGGCAAGCTCGGCGAGGCCGGGCAGAAACTCGAACAGCTAAAGCGCAAACTCGATCAGCTGAACTCGCGCGAAAAATGATTGTGATGGCTTGTTTCCGCGAAAAACATCTGGCCGAGAATCGGGCTAAGAGTAGAATGATCTCCAGTATTCCTTGACTCCCAAGGTCTACTTGACTTTCCGTGGTTTCCATCACGACCACGCGGTCAGGGCGCTATATTCTAAGCAGCCATATCCCTGGTCTTGTTGCTGGATGTGACTATCAGATCAGGATAAGTTCTGTTTTGCGTTTCCATATTGTGCCTCCCGTTCAATGCGTTTCAGCGGCGCGCTCGGATTTGGCTGCTATGGGGTTTCTGGCCTCCTTCACGAGTTGGGCATACCGCATCGCCAAATTGCTGATCAACTCCGGTTTGCGCTCTTGAAAGGCATGTTTCAGAACTAACTCGCCGCCCACGCCTAACGCAGCCGCACCGGCCCGAATGTAGTCCGCCGCGGTTTCCAGATTCACGCCTCCTGTAGGGACTAATGGAATTTGGGGTAGAGGTCCTTTGAGCGCCTTGATATAGCTCGGCCCTCCCAAATTGGCGCAGGGAAAAATTTTGACGAAGTCGACCCCTGCATCCCAAGCGGCCATGACTTCGGTGGGAGTGAGCGCTCCCGCCATGATAAGCAGGTCGAGATTGTGCGCAGCGGCGACTGTTTTCTGTGAAAAGCCGGGCGTGACAAGAAATTGAGCGCCGACATCAAAACATTGCAGCGCGAGATCCTGGTTCACGACGGTGCCTGCTCCGACAAGAAGTTTTGGCATGGTCTTCACCAACTCGGAAATGACGTCCAGAGCTCGCGGAACCGTCATGGTGATCTCAACGATGGGAATGCCCCCTTGCCAGACTGCTTCAGCCGCAAATTTCGCCCCTTGCAGAGAAGCGGCGCGGATAACCGGCACGATTCCTATTTTTTCGATGAGAGCGCGAACTTCCTGTTTGTTAAGCAAAAGACACGCCACCTTTTCAAGGGGTTCAGCGGGCGATTCTCGCACCCGCGTCTTTCATCACGTGAAGAACTTCATCGAGGGTCACCATGGTGGTATCGCCCGGCGTAGTCATAGCCAAAGCTCCGTGAGCTGCACCGCATTCGACGGCCCACTGCGGGTCTTTTCCCGCGAGAAATCCATAAATCAGGCCGGAGGCAAACGAATCACCGCCGCCAACACGATCGAAGATCTCGAGGTTCTCGCGATTCCTGGCCTGATAGAAATTGCCATCGTGGTAGCAGATGGCCCCCCAATCGTTTCGTGTCGCGGTGGTCGCTTTGCGGAGCGTGGTAGCCACGACTTTAAAAGAAAAGTCGTGCAGAACTTTTTGAATCATTTGTTTGAACGCTTCGGGGTCCAGTGCGGAAAGACGCTCGTCAGTTCCGGGCACTTCGTAACCAAGGGCGGCGGAGAAATCCTCTTCATTGCCGAGCATGACATCCACAAAGGGAGCAACACGCCGGTTAACCTCCTGGGCGCGCTTTTTTTCCGCCGAATGATCGCCACAAAGAATCGCGATAGTTGAGATCATAAGAGGTGACGACGCCATGTTTTCGCGCGCCCTGCAGGGCTTCGACGGCGACCTCTGAAGTCGTTTCGGACAGCGGCCACACCGCAGTGTCCACACTCAAACCGGGGCAAATCGATTGGGACGCGATCTTCGGCAAGAGCCGCGCGCGCTGGTTTCATACTGGCGGGATTTTCTCAGGCCGCGATCCGAACAGCCCAGCGCCGCTCGCAGGCCGAAGCCGCGTTCCGTGAAGTTCAGCCCGTTGCGGACAGTTCGGCCAACTCCGTCGTAGTCCAACCATCGGATCAAGGAGGAATCGACGCCGCCCTGGTAAATCAGGTCTTGGAGGAGCAAGCCAAGGGGATTCTTGGCAAACGCGGTAACGATTGAAGTTTCGAGTCCGAAACATCGTTTCAAACCGCGTGCAACGTTGTACTCGCCACCACCTTCGCTGACTTCGAAATGTCTGGTGGTCCAAATGCGATAGTCGCCTGGGTCAAAGCGCAACATCACTTCGCCCAGGCTTACAAGGTCCCAACGGCACGCGTCCTTTTGCTTGATGGCTAAAGCCATTCCGCCTCTTAACGAGCCAGCCAGCCGCCGTCCACGGCCAACACGTGTCCGTGCACATAGTCGCTTGCCGATGAACACAGGTATAAGGCTGCACCCGCGATATCCTTGGGCTCTCCCCATCGGCCTGCAGGGATGCGTTCTAGAAGTTGACGACTACGAGCAGCATCCGATCGCAAGGCAGTAGTATTGTCGGTCGCCATGTATCCAGGGGCTATGGCGTTTACGTTGATGCCGTGGGAAGCCCATTCGTTCGCGAGCGCCTTTGTTAACTGCGCAACTCCGCCTTTTGCTGCGGCATAGGCAGGGACAAAAACTCCCCCTTGGAAGGAGAGCAACGAAGCAATGTTCACGATTTTACCGCCAAGTCCTCGCTGAAGCATGTGTCGTCCGGCAAGTTGCGAGAGGCGAAAAGCCGCAGTCAAATGAACCGTGATCAGTTCGTCCCAGAATTCCATGGGATATTCCACCGCGGGAGCTCTTCGGATCGTGCCGGCATTATTAACCAGGATGTCAATTAAGCCAAACTCCGCGATGGTCTTTTCGAAAAGCTCGGTGCATGAATTGGGGTCCGCCAAGTCGGCAGAGAAGTAGAACGTCTTGCGGCCGGCTGCGGAAATCGCATCGCAGGTAGTTCCAGGATTCGGATCTCGCCCGTGGCACCCGACATTTGCGCCAGCTTCGGCCAGTGCAACAGCGATGGCAGCCCCCAAGCCTCTGCGCGAACCGGTGACCAGAGCGTTCTTGCCGTTCAATTGAAAGGTTTCCAGGAACATAAATTCAGAGTTGTCCAATTCGCGCAGGTATGAGTTTCGGACTCAGCAGATGAATCAACAGCAATGCAATAAGGTAAGCCGATGCCGCCATAAAAAACGGAATCATGTAGCTCCCGGTCCATTGCAACAGGTGACCAACAATTTCCGCGATCAGCATTCCACCCACCGCTCCCGCCATACCCCCGATACCACTGACGCTACAGCGCGCGAAGGAAACAGGTCGGAAGTCAGTGTAAAAAGGTTTGCAGAAAAACCTTGATGCCCGGCGGCGGCGAGTCCAATCAATAATGTGGCCGGCCATAGCCCGGAAACGCGAAATACCACCGCAACCGGGACGACACTCAAGGCACAGATCAACATAGCCCATTTGTGCGATGCGTTAATCGAAAAATGCCGCCGAATAAGACTGGATGATAGCCATCCGCCTCCGATGCTTCCCAGGTCGGAAATCACATAGATCACCAGGATGGACAAGCCAATCTGCGTCAGATGCAGACCGTGCCGTCGTTGCAGATAATCGGGAATCCAGAAAAGATAGAACCACCAGATGGGGTCAATCATGAATTTTCCAGCAGCAAACCCCCAGGTTTGTCGGTGAGGTAGAAGCTGACTCCATTTTATTTTACCGGTCTGCTCGACGGCATCACTCTGTATGTACTCTCTTTCAGAGCGGTTTCGTGATCGCCATTGGAAAAGGAAATCAAAGGCTTGGCGGAATTCAAAATAATGCGGCCATAGGATAGATGCCGCATAGTGCTGTTTTCTGGAGTGACCGCAACATGACGTCCGGTCTGAGCGTTCGTTTTTCGAAACACCATTTTGTCGAGAGCAACTGCGGATTTGCAAGACGCAGAGTTGACTCACGGCGATAATTGCATTGCTGCCAGTCCCTCACTCGTTGTAACTACATGAACTTTCTTTTGGGTGACGTACTCCACGATTAATCTGGATTCGCCTTCAAGGGGATGCGGTCCGATAATTTCCGCGAAAATTATACGAGTGCATGGGCGACCCAAAACTCAAAGATTTTCGAAAATAACCTCGTTGAGCACGAGGCTGGGTTTGACGCACTTTTATAAGAGCGGAAAAGGTCAGGCAGGCCGATACATCAGTTCAAATGGTTGAAAAGTTGAAGTCTTCTGACACTCCGGGCAGGTCAGGTTCATACCGCCGTCTGGGAACTCCGGCTCGCGCGGCCACAGCGGGTCAAACGGAATAGTCGCAGCCCTTGGTGGAATCTCGCTGTGGTTGAAAACGGCGTAGCAGGCAGGACAGGAGAGAATCCAGTGTGCCGTGCTTCGTTCCGGAACCGGAGCCGTTGCCATCACCCCAAGGCTACTCGCCTATGTGTTGTACCCTACAATACAGCGTTACATGTATTGAGACTGCCCGAAAAACCCTAGATATTAATCGACCCGTGCCAAAGCGCGTCTTAATTGCCGATGACAGCGACAGCGTTCGTTACGCCATTCGAACGTTTATTAAGGGTGTGGCCGAAATAGAGGTTTGTGGCGAGGCCGTCGATGGATTGGATGCGGTCGAGAAAGCTATCAAATTGAAACCTGATTTAGTTTTGCTAGACTTCAAAATGCCCATGATGAACGGTGCTGAGGTAGCGTCGATCCTGAAAAATACAATGCCGCACGTCGTGGTAATCCTATTCACGATGTACAGTGAAAACATCGGCAAATCGCTAATGTCCGCAATCGGCGTTGACGCCGTACTGTCGAAACCTGACGGAATCGCTCAGATAGTTGGGTCTATGAAAACTCTGCTTGCCGTGTCGCACAAAAGTTGTCCGCCAGAGGGTGCTGCCTAAAACCTGCCGCTGGGCTGCCAAAATTCCATAGTTGTGCTATTTTTATGCGCTCAGGAGGCAACATGGATATTGTCGGTCTGCTTCGGAAGGAACGAGTCGTACTAATGGCGAAGGTGAATGCGGTGGATACAGCTATCAGATTACTTTCTGGTGGCTCTGGTGGTGGCAATGTCCCGCAAGCGAAAGCTAAAGGCTCAATGTCCGAGAAAGATCGACTCCGTAGGAGTGCAGCGATGAAAGCGAGTTGGAGAAAAAGAAGGGCTTCACAAAAGAAGAAATAGGTCAGAGCGTTAGACCCTTATTACGTTTCGGAGGGTTCCCGAATTATTGCTGTATCTAGAAGGTGCACAGCACAACATGCGAACGCTCTCGAAAGAGCGAGTTTACTGCGAGAGGCCGACCCGACTTAAGAGATTGGCAAATCGTGGTTCCGCGCGCAGTCCATCGAGATTTGGGTCTACCTTGATCCATACTATCCAATCATCTCGCTCTTCGTAGGCTTTCTGAAGCCATTCTAGGGCGAGGTCCTTCTCACCAAGTGCCGCGTAGTCTTCTGCCAAGATGTAAGGACGTAGATAATCTTGCCGTCGTTTATTCTTCAGTCCATTTAATATCCGACCTGCTTCTTCTCTTTTCCCTTGAAAGCCGTAGGCCATAGCAAGCAACGAAGTGACGTTAATATCGGAACGCTCAGACTTTTGCATAATCCCGATTTGGGTAAACGCCTCGGGAAACATCCTCTTTGTGATATACAGTCGGGCAATGTGGAAACGAGCCGTTGTGATGGCCTCCTTCGATTGCAACTCAATAATTTTGCGATATTGGTCCAACGCCTCGTCGTATCGACGAGAGTAGTGCAGTACCACCCCAAGATTCGATCTTATTGGTAACGAAAGAGGATCAAGGTCCTGTGCTCGTTTAGCTTCAGAGATTGCCTCCTCGTATTGTCCTGTGCGGCAGAGGAAGAACGCATACTCAGCGCGAAGCTGGGCACCGCCCGGATTCAACTCCAGCGCCCGCTTGTATTCCCGTTTGGCAGACGTGAAGTCCCAGTCGTAGTAATGATGTAATTCGGCCAATGATTCGTGAGCCTCAGCTAGACTTTCATCTAGCTCAAGCGCCCGCAGGACCTCCGCCTTTGCTTTCGCATAGGCCTCTGCTGGAGGCATGAGCGACCAATTTCCTAGCACGACGTAGCACCGAGACAAAGCGGCGTGAGCGGCGGCGTAATCGGGGGCGACGGTCGTTGCCTGCTGAAGTGAATCAATTGCCTTCGGGATTTGCCCCTGATTTTCGTAGAATAGCCCACGGATCAGTGCGTCATGGGCTTCGGGATTGACCACCCGCGGGCTCATCATCCGGGCTTGCTCTTGTGGCGTCAGCGCGACTTGAATCTCGGCGGCAACGGTTCTTGCAACTTCGTCCTGCATGGCAAGAATGTCGCTCAGCGAACGCTCGTAACTCTTCGCCCATACATGTTTGTCAGTTGAAACTTCAATAAGCTGCGCGCGAATGCGGACGCGATCCCCTACTCGCTCAACCGTCCCTTCGACCACGCCATCAACATTGAGTTCTTTCCCGATCTGAGGGAGGGGTTTCTTCGTTTCTTTGTATTGCATTGCGGAGGTACGTGAAATAACACGGAGCCCGCTAATTTGCGCCAAGTCGGTGATAAGTTCATCTGTCATTCCATCCGCGAAATACTGCTGCGAAGCATCACCAGACAGATTTTCGAGCGGCAGCACAGCCAGAGATTTAAGCGTGGCGTGCCGAGAACGGGACCGCACGTTGTTTATACTGAAAGCGATCAGCACTCCTGCTGCGAATACGACAAGTAACCCTGCCGTCCACAAAGTTCGACTGCCTGAATACCGGGCTTGATTCGTCACCGTCCTCGAACTTATCGAGACTCCTGCTCGCTGCGATTCGGTATCACGCTTCAGCCGTTGCAAATCCGAGCGAATCTCTGCGGCGTTCTGCCATCGTAAATTCTTGTCTTTTTCCAGTGCCTTGCCAATGATGCGCTCCAAGGCCGGGGGTAAGTCAGGATTCAGGCGGACCGCCGATGTTGGTGTTCCATCCAGAATTGCCTTGAAGATCACGCCCGTCGCGTCGCCTCGAAACGGAAGCGTTCCAGTACACATCTCGTACAGCACCGTTCCGAACGAAAAAAGGTCGCTGCGAGCGTCTAGTCTTTCCCCCCGTACTTGCTCGGGAGACATATATGCCACCGTGCCCAGCGTTGAACCGGGAATAGTCAGGTTCTCCTCGGCATCCTCAGTTAGAGCGGTGCCGGTGGCAGCGTTGTCCAGTTTCAAATCGACTTTTGCAAGTCCGAAATCGAGAATTTTCGCCAGACCTCGCTTAGTAATTAGAATGTTCGCGGGTTTTATATCGCGATGAACGATTCCCTTCGAGTGAGCAGCGTCCAACGCTTCCGCGATCTGGCTGCCCAGATCGAGCACGGCTTCGGTCGTCAGCGGCTTGCCATTGATCCGGTGCCGTAGAGTCTGACCTTCCAGCAACTCCATCGCGATGTAGGCCCGTCCGTCGGCCTCGTCGATTTCGTAGATCGTGCAGATGTTCGGATGGTTGAGGGATGACGCTGCTTTGGCCTCGCGCCGGAAGCGGCTGAGCGATTGCGCATTGTTGGCCTGCTCGACGGGAAGGAACTTAAGGGCGACGTGACGGCCGAGCGTGATATCTTCCGCTTCATAAACTGCGCCCATGCCCCCGCCGCCGATCCTTCCGAGGATGCGGTAATGAGAGAGGCTTTGGCCGATGAGGGAGTCGGTGCCCGGCATGTCCGCACATGTTAGGTTGCCACGCGAGGCGAGTCAACGAACCTAATTCCCGATAGCGAGGCGGCAGCAGAGTTTCAGAAAATCCTCGACCATCGCGGGATTGTGCTCAACGAACCGATTGGCGTGCTAGCGCATCTCCAACTTGGACGTGCCTATACTTTGCAGGGCGACGTCACCAAGGCCCGCGCTGCGTATCAAGATTTCCTCACGCTCTGGAAAGACGCCGACCCTGACATTCCGATTTTCATCGCTGCCAAGGCGGAATACGCGAAGCTGTGACAACCCAAGGAAGAAATGCACGGCCGCTGATCGAATTAAAAAATTGGAGCCGAGGGCGAGAGTTGAACTCGCGACCTGCCGATTACGAATCGGCTGCTCTACCACTGAGCTACCTCGGCTTTGACTGAAAGGAAAGGCCTTGCTGTACTGTGTGCTGTTGATTTTCCTCAACTGCCATCAAATTGCCATCAAAATACTTTTCCACCTTCGCCATGGCTTCATGTAAATCCGTCG
>Ga0185299_10003375_pt1 | contig 21420 bp, 19 predicted proteins | sample PaiPotPPA55metaG_FD_128002 | JGI IMG/M metagenome (GOLD analysis project Ga0185299, IMG submission 128002) | Iron sulfur acid spring bacterial and archeal communities from Banff, Canada, to study Microbial Dark Matter (Phase II) - Paint Pots PPA... ... | reverse complement strand
GCGTCTTCAAATCCTACGACGACATCCTCGACCATTGCTGCTTCGCCTGGAACAAGCTCATCGACATGCCCTGGAAAATCATGTCCATCGGGACCAGAGACTGGGTCTACCGGTCATGATCATCAAGTCTTGGTATATCAGTGGTTTTCCATTTTAGTCCCTCGCGCACGTGCGCTTTGCGAAGAATATAGTTAAGCTTTAGTGTAATTGGTAACTAAGCGAAGTTATGGAGAGGATGGATTTTCACTGACTTCGAGCTTGAATCTCAACGCCCGGCGGTGTTGCTTTGCGCGGAACGCGCGATGGTCCAGAGCGCCCGCGCGGCTAGCGATGGCCCAAGTTTTGGCTCTCGCCGCGGGCTGGCAACCGCCTCGGCGAGGGTGTCGATTGCCCGGCCGAGACTTGGCCGCGTCCAAGCGCGGAGATGCCGCTCGAAAGCGTCCTTTTGCTTGAACCCCGCCCCGGCGAAACCCGTGCCTTCGCGAGGCCCCTGGGCTTCGTCCGCGTCGCGCCGGGCGCGATGCAGGTCCAGCGCGTGACGCAGCGCCGCCGCGAGCAGCGCGTGATAATCGCTGGCTCCGGCGAAGATATGACGCAGGCGCGCATCGAGCGCCGCGAAGCCGCCATCGAAGGCCGCGTTTACCACTTCGCCGACGATGAGGTTCGATGCGTCGCAGACTATGGCCGCGACATGATCGAGGGTGATTTCGTCCGCGCCATGCGCGTAAAGCACGAGCTTTTCAAGTTCGGAGCGCGTCGAAAGCCGGTCCTGGCCGAGCTGGGAAACGAGAAACGCCTTGGCGTCCGGCGCGATCGACAGGCCCTCCGCGCCAACCGCGGCATCGATCAATTGCGTGAGGTCATTGGCGGAATCGGGATAGCATTGGATCGCGGCGGCGTTTCTTTCGCGTTCGCAAAGTGTCCGTAAAGGCGCGTCCTTCTTCACCGTGCCGGCTTCGATGACGATCGTGCAATCGCGTGGAGGCGCCCCGAGAACCGGCTCGAACGCGGCAACAAATGCCTTGCCCTGCGCCTCAATCAAAATCGCCCGCCGGCCGCCGAACAGAGGAATGGTATTGGCCTCGTCGGCGAGCCGCGCCGGATCATTGGCAAGCTCGTCGCCGCCGATCCGGACAAGTTGAAAAGGGTCCTTCGGATCGTCGACCGCGCGCGAGACAATTTTCCGCGCCCGCTCGGTGACGAGCCCGGCGTCGGTTCCAAAGACGAGGTACAAATAAACATGCGGCGGCGGGCGGGCGAGGAAACGCTCGGCGTCATGGCTTTTGATCGCGACCACCGCCGGCTATCCCCGCGCGGCAATCGCGGCCGCGACGCGGATGCGGATCTGATCAGCGAGCCTTTTCGCGTCGCGGATCTCGGCATCGCGCGCGGCACGAAGATTGGAGAACCTTTGGCTCGTCCGGTCGTAACTTGCAACGACCGTCGCCTGACCCTTCGTAACCGGTTCGGTACCCCCGACCGGCATCAGCCGGTAATCCGCGTTCACCACGACGTTCGCGGCGCTCGGATAGCCGCTCACCGTATCGAGCAAGGGAGTCTGCACATTCTCCGTCACGGTCACAATAAGCCGGTATTTCGGGGGCACCTGCGATCCGGTGCCATTGAACCCGAAGATAAGCTCATTGCCGAGATAATGGCCGAGCCGGTTGGGGATCGGCTCGACCGCGATCGCCTGCAATTCGCCCGCGACATCGCCGCCCGCGCTGAGCGGCCCATAGAGCGGCTGGATGCAGCCGGAAAGGGCGAGTGCCATCAAGAGCGCGGCAAATGCACGCGCAAGGGCCCGGCCATGCGGCCGTTCAACCAACGACATTGACGATCCTTTGCGGAACGATGATGATTTTTTTCACGGGCCTGCCGTCGAGCGCGCGGCGGACCGGCTCGAGTGCGATCGCGGCGGCCTCGATCGCCGCCCTGCCGGCGTCCCGTGCAACAACAAGGTCCGCCCGCTTGCGTCCATTGACCTGGACCGGCAGCGCAATCGTGTCCTCGACGACGAGAGCCCGGTCCGCGACTGGCCAGGCGGTCTCGGCCGCCAAATCCACATGGCCGAGAGCCGCCCAGCATTCCTCGGCAAGATGCGGCATCATCGGTGCAATCAACAGCACTAAGGTTTCGCCGCCCTCGCGAAAAGCCGCGCGGATGTCCTCCCCGGTATTCGTGGTCTCGACCGCGCCGATCGCCGCCGAAAGCTTGTTCGCCAGATCGTGCACTTGCGCGACGGCCCGGTTGAACCGCAGCCGCTCAATGTCTTCCTCGACCTTGATCAGGCTCATGTGGACCGCCCTGCGGATTTCTATCGCGGCCGGAGACGGATTTCCGGGCGGGAGTGTTCCAGCACGTGCCGCGAGCCGCGCGAGTTCGCCAACGAGCCGCCATAGGCGCTGGACGAATTTCGCGGCGCCTTGGACGCCCTCCTCGGTCCAGATGACATCGCGGTCGGGCGGCGAATCCGAAAGCACGAACCAGCGTGCGGTATCGGCGCCATAGGTCGAAATAATGTCATCGGGATCGACCGTGTTGCGCTTCGATTTCGACATTTTCTCGATCGCGCCGATCGCGACTTCCTCGCCGCTATCGATGTGGAAGGCGCGCCGTCCATCGGGCCCCGCCTCGATGCTGACGTTGGCTGGATTAAGCCACTCGCCAGCCTTCGAACGATAGGTCTCGTGGACAACCATGCCTTGCGTGAAGAGCCCGGCGAAGGGTTCTTTTAAGGCGCCCACATGACCCGTCGCTTGCATCGCGCGGGTGAAAAACCGTGCGTAAAGGAGATGCAAAATCGCGTGCTCGATGCCGCCGATATATTGATCGACCGGCAGCCATTTCTCGACCAAAGCGGCCGTCGTCGGCGCGGCCGCGTTCCACGGATCGGTGAACCTTGCAAAGTACCAGGAGGAATCGACGAAAGTGTCCATCGTGTCGGTCTCGCGACGCGCCGGCCCGCCGCATGCGGGACACGAAACCTGTTTCCAGGTGGGATGCAGGTCGAGCGGATTGCCAGAGCCCTCGAAAGACACATCGTTGGGCAATTCGACCGGCAAATCGCGCGCTGGAACCGGCACCACGCCGCAGGCGCCGCAGTGAATCACCGGGATCGGGCAGCCCCAATAGCGCTGGCGCGAAATCCCCCAATCGCGCAGCCGGTAATGGACCTCGCGTCTGGCTTGCGGCCGGTTGCCAAGGGGTTTTGCCTCGAGGCGCCGGGCGACTTCTTCTTTTGCCGCTTGCGTTGTCATCCCATCGAGAAAGCGCGAATTGATCAACACGCCATCGCCTTCATAAGCGGTCGCGCCGATCGTAAGCGTTGCGGAGTCCTCGCCCGGCGGGCAGACGACCGGCGTATTGCCCAGGTCATAAGCGTTGGCGAAATCGAGGTCGCGCTGATCGTGCGCCGGGCAGCCGAAAATCGCGCCGGTGCCATAGTCCATCAACACGAAATTGGCGACGTAGACCGGCAGACGCCATTCCGGGTCGAAGGGATGCCGCGCCTTGAGCCCTATATCATAGCCTTTCTTTCCCGCCGTTTCGACCGCCGCCGCAGACGTGCCACCATGATGGCATTCAGCGATGAAGCGAGCCAAGCCCGGGTCGTTCCGCGCAACCTCCGCCGCCAGTGGATGATCGGCGGCGATAGCCAGGAACTTGGCACCGAAGAGCGTGTCGGCCCTTGTCGTATAGACTTCGACCTCGCGGGCCGCGACCTGCGGCGCCGGGTCGAGCTCGAAGCGCAGCGCAAGCCCTTCCGAGCGGCCGATCCAATTCGCCTGCATCAGCCGGACCTTTTCCGGCCAGCGGGGAAGATCGTCGAGGGATCGCAAAAGGTCCTCGGCAAAATCAGTGATCTTGAAAAACCATTGGGTCAGCTCGCGTTGCTCGACGAGGGCGCCGGAACGCCAGCCGCGCCCGTCGATCACTTGCTCATTGGCAAGTACGGTAAAATCGAGAGGGTCCCAATTGACCTTGGATTTTTTGCGGACGACGAGACCCGCGTTGAGGAAATCCAAAAACATTTTTTGTTGATGCTTGTAGTAGGCGGGGTCGCACGTCGCGATCTCGCGCGACCAATCGAGCGAAAGGCCCATCGCCTTCAATTGGTCGCGCATGCAATGGATATTGAAATAGGTCCAGTACTCCGGATGGAGCTTGCTGTGCCAGGCGGCGTTCTCGGCCGGCATGCCAAAGGCGTCCCAACCCATCGGATGCAGCACATTAAATCCGCGCGCGCGCTTGTAGCGGGCAATCACGTCGCCCATCGTATAATTTCGGACATGGCCCATGTGGATGCGCCCCGAAGGGTAGGGAAACATTTCCAGCACGTAATATTTTTCGCGCGGGTCATCGTTCCGTGTGCGGAAGATTTCCCTCTCCTCCCAAATCCTTTGCCATTTGCGTTCCGCGACGCGGGCGTTATAGCGTTCAAAGTCCATGTGCTTTTGATCGTCGATCGCTTCGCTAAGCTGGCCGATATGTGAGGCCTACACAGCATTAATTAGCGGACGCGGTCAATCTTTCCGCTCCCGAGGTATCGATCGGTTTAAAGTTCGGCTTTGCGCCGCCTTCTCCGCGGGTGTCAGTTCATGTTTTGTCCAAGCAGAAAGGGACGCAGGGGTGAAATCATGTCAAGCCTTGCAACGCCTTGACACGTTTCGTCTCATCGTCGCAATGCGGCGACATGGTCGGCGAGTTCTTGCCATGGCATCGCGTTCAGGTCACAACGGGGCGATGCCGCGATTCCCAAAACCGGCTCTACCGGTGCGTTAAATCCGAGGTTCCGAAGGAAAGTACTCCAGTAGCCTGACAACCGGGTCAGCCAGACGAGTTGGTCCTGGTACTTGTTGCTCCGGAAAAAGAAAAAGAATTGGTCCTCCTTCGAGACCGCCCGGCGAATAAAATCCCGCTGCCAGCCCTGATACGTCACTTCGGCGACGAGCAATTGACAGCCGCCAGAACGGCCTAACGCGCCGACCGGGGTTTGGATCGCGATGACGCGATCTGGTTGGAATCCATGCCGAGCAAGAAACGTGGCCATGTACGTTCCCACCATTTCGTCTTGGCCAGGCACGAACTGGGGCACACCAACCGAGACCTTGAGCGAGAGGGCCAGGACTAGCAGGCCGCAGAGGACGAGCTTAGGAACGAGCGAAGAGATCATCGCGAACCCTGATCACGTTGATCCCGACGATCGCGACGAGGGCGAGAAAGCTCGCGACACTTGCCCCGACCGCGCCGTGAAGGAGCTCGAAGTGCTCGCGGTGAAGACCGATGAGCGCAATGCGCGTGACGTTGATCACGATCACGGCGGAGCACGCCGCAAGACACCACAAGACATCCTTCAACGACGGCCGGCGCGTCAGGGCTTGGGTAAAAAGGGCCCACCCCAAGACCGCGAGAGAGACATCCGCCAGCGACGAACAGCCCGGTAGGATAATGAGATAGCCTGAGTTATCGGCGAACCCGACCGTGTTGCCCACGCGCTGCGTTCCGACGATCAGACTGACCAAAATCGCATCGGCCCGCAAAATCCAATCGCTCAGCATCGCGAACACCAATCGGCTCCAAAACATCGGAACCGTTACCGCGAGGATGACGAAAGCCGCCCGGCGCGCCGGCGCGCCGGCTTCAAAACAGCGCAAACCATAAATCCCGAGCCCGGTCAGCGCCATCCAGCTCACTTTAGCGGAGGGGACGAGCACGGCGGCGATGACCGCCACCCCGAGGATCAGATCGTTGCGGGTCACGGGCTCCGGGGGCTGGCGAAGCAGGAGCGACACAGCGATAAAGCACGCGACCCAAACAAGAACGCTGATTCCGAACGTGCCCAAGAGCGCGTTCTCAATCGTACCCTTCTCGATCGCCCAAGTGATCCGCTCGAAAATCCCGTTTGAAAATCCGAGAATGAACAGGCCAGCAAAAAATTCGCCGCGGCGAACCGCCTGCCCGATGTTCGAGAAGAACGGGGCCGCGAGCGCGCCGCCCGCGTTCACGGCATCGACGCGTCCCGAGGCACCTTTCGGCGCGTCAACCATGCGGCGGTCCCTCGATTGCGCGCGACCCTGGGTCCCGCGCGCCAATCGGTACTGGAATTGGCGAGGCTATTCCCCGGGGTTTTGCTTGCGCCAACGGCGAACCGCGTAATATCCGCCGGCGAGCACGAGAAAGCCAAGACCTGCGCCCGCGACCGGGCCGGGAACAGGAACGGCGGGCAAATTAAGAGCGCCCGCAGCAATAGCGGGGGAGGCGGCCACCCCGACGAGGAGCGCGGCCGCGAGGAAAGTCGTTGACTGGAAACGCATGTATATTCTCTTTATGTTCGAGTATGTTTGAGGAGCCCGGTGGGTCGGTTACCCGCTATCACCAAACATAATTCATCAAAACGCAGAAATCAAGTTCGTTTGTTAATATACACTTAACCTGGTCGATCGCTTCCCCCAATTGGGGCAACGATCGACATAAAATGGGAAAGCGGCCAGGCTCGCCGCCTCGCGAAACACGCGCACGGCTCCGGCAGCCTTCGACGCCGCCACCTGAGCGTCGAGCGTCTGCTCGTCCATGCTGACCCGCGCATAGCCGAAAATCGCCATGCCGGTAGGGGAGCAACGCGCCTGACTTTTGCAAGCATCTTTTGCATAGCGCAAGCCCTTGAAAAGCCACCGGCGCGCCTCTTGTGCAAAAGTCTAAATTGCGCACACACGTCCGACGCGTTAGTCCGCTTCTGGCGCGACGCGGACGTCATTCGAACTGACTGCGACGGGGCGCTGGGCGGGTCAATCCGGCAGGCCCCAGAACGCAAACAAGATCCGCGCCAAAAGAAAGAGAGAGGCAAAGGCCAGCAAAACAAGAACTAGCGAACGGGCCTGCTCGCCGGACCGGTCAGGAAAATTCCTTTTGAAGCTGTCCCAATACCGGCGCCACCAAGACGAATTTGGCGGCGGCTGATGCAGACGTAATGGCGACATGAAAAGTTCTCCTCTCATTGCCGATGAAGCCGGTCAGCGCGGACACTGCGTCCTCAGACCTTGCCGAGCCAGCGCACAACGGTATCTTCAAGCATCTCGAATGTCGTTCCATAACGGGCGACGAATATAAAAGCAGCCGCCAACACAATCCCAACCGCGAGCATTGCCCCACCTGTCAACAAAATCCGGTCCATCATCATTCCTCCTCGTCACCGTGGTCATCCATTTAATTCTTATAGCGAGCCGACCCAACCGCGCAGGTAACTCGCGCGCGTCACCCGGGGGATGCGCGTCAAAAGCCTGTTTCAAAAGTTTTGCCCTTCATCCTGCGGCGGGTTCGAAGAGCCCGTCTCAAATGATGAGGGTTCGGGGTTCCGGTCTAGCCGGACAGGAAAAATTTTAAAAAATTACAGGGCCAAAGCTAGATACTATCGCATTATTTCGCTCGCTCCAAATCCCCGCGCCCCACTTCGCCGCCGCCTCGCGAAAGTATCTTTGCCTAGACCGTCAATCGTAGCAAAATGTTGCACGTGGAACTTTTTGATACGCGCGCGTCAAATCATGCGGCTTCTTCATGTAGAGGAAAATACTCTCTAAAACCTCGGAATATCCGGGAACGGCAGCTCGCCCCCATGCACATGCATCCGGCCCAGCTCTGCGCACCGATGGAGCACGGGAAACACTTTTCCTGGATTGAGCAGCTGCTTCTCGTCGAACGCGGATTTGACCGCAATTTGCTGGGCGAGATCGATGTCGTTGAACATTTCCGGCATCAGATCGCGCTTTTCGACGCCGACGCCATGTTCGCCCGTCAGCACGCCGCCGACCGCAACGCATAGGCGCAAAATATCCGCGCCAAAATTTTCCGCGCGGGTGAGCTCCCCCGGGGCGTTGGCGTCATAGAGAATGAGCGGATGCAGATTGCCGTCGCCCGCGTGAAAGACATTGGCGACCCGCAGCCCATGGCGTTCCGATAATTTACGCATCCCTGCGAGAACTTTCGCCAATTCCTTGCGCGGGATCGTGCCGTCCATGCAATAATAATCGGGCGAGAGGCGGCCAATTGCCGGGAAAGCCGCCTTGCGTCCGGCCCAGAACGCGTGGCGCTCGGCCTCGGAGGCGGAAATCCGGCATTGCGTGGCGCCGTTCGCCAGGCCGATTTTTTCGACGTGACCAACAAGATGATCGACCTCGACGGGGGGGCCGTCGAGCTCGACAATCAAAAGCGCCTCAGCCTCACGCGGATAGCCGGCATGGACAAAATCCTCCGCCGCCTCGATCGAGGGCTTGTCCATCATTTCCATGCCGCCCGGAATAATGCCGGCCGCGATAATGCCGGCGACGCAGGCCCCCGCCGATTCGCTGGAGTTGAATGCAATCAGCAACGCGCGGGCAGATTCCGGTGCCCGAAGAATCCGCACGGTGACCTCGGTCACGACGCCAAGCATTCCCTCCGAGCCGATGACAAGAGCGAGGAGATCATAGCCCGCTTGATCGAGATGGCGCCCGCCGAGCCGGATGACCTCGCCGGTCATCAGCACCATCTCGCAGCCTAGGACATTGTTGGTGGTGAGACCGTATTTGAGGCAATGCACGCCGCCCGAATTTTCCGCGACATTGCCGCCGATCGAGCAGGCGATTTGCGAGGAGGGATCGGGCGCGTAATAGAAGCCTTGCGCCTCGACCGCCCGGGTGATCGCGAGATTGGTGACGCCGGGCTCGACGATCGCGAACCGATTGTCGAAATCGATCTCCTTGATCTTGTTGAATTTCATCATGGAAAGGAGAACGCCGTCCGCGAGCGGCAGGGCGCCGCCCGACAGCGAGGTTCCGGCGCCGCGTGGAACCACCTTCACGTTATTCTCATGGCAGAAAGCGAGCACGGCGCGCACCTGCGCGACGCTGTCTGGCAGGACCACGACCATGGGCAAGGCCCGGTAGGCGGTCAGGCCGTCGCTTTCGTAAGGCCGCCGGCCGGTCTCTTGTTCGATGACTCCTTCGCCGGGAACAATGCTCCGCAACGCGGCGACAATTTTGGCGCGCCGCGCGAGAACGGTTGCATCGACGTCCATCGCTTTCATTTCCTGTAAACCTCTTAAGTCCGAGCGCCTTGCCCGGCCCCGCGGCGGCGAGCGTCAATCCATAAACGGCTTGATATTACGGCAAAAAGTTAGTTTCGAGAAGCGTATGTCCAAGCCTTGCCTTCAGGCGCCCTGGGACTTATAAGCACCTCCATCCCACACGCGGATCGCGCGGCCCTGGCTACAGGGCCGCTCCCGGTGGCCTCCTCCTCTTTGGAACTCAAACAGGAGAGGTCCATGACGATCCGCGGCGGCCTTAACCGGAGAACAATCGACCATGGCCTTGCCTGAATTCACGATGCGCGCACTTCTCGAATCCGGGGCTCATTTCGGGCATCAGTCGCACCGCTGGAACCCGAAAATGGCGCCGTTCATTTTCGGGGCCCGCAACAATATCCATATCATCGATCTTGCCCAGACGGTGCCGTTGCTGCATCAGGCCTTGAAGGCGATCTCCGAAACGGTCGCGAGGGGCGGCCGCGTGCTTTTCGTCGGCACCAAGCGGCAAGCCCAGGACGCGATCGCCGATGCCGCGAAAAGATCGGCGCAATATTACATCAATTCGCGCTGGCTTGGCGGCATGTTGACGAATTGGAAGACTATTTCAGCCTCGATCCAGCGTCTGCGCAAGGTGGACGAACTGCTTGGTGGCGCCGCCGCCGGACTGACCAAGAAAGAGCGCCTGATGATTTCGCGCGAACGCGACAAGCTCGAAAAGGCGCTCGGCGGCATTAAGGACATGGGCGGAACCCCCGATCTCATCTTCGTAATCGACACCAACAAGGAGCAATTGGCGATCAAGGAGGCACAGCGGCTGCGTATCCCGGTGGTGGCGGTCCTCGATACCAACAGCGATCCGGACGGGATCACCTATCCGGTTCCAGGCAACGACGATGCTGGCCGGGCGATCGCCCTCTACTGCGATCTCGCCGCCCGCGCGGCTCTCGACGGCATTTCGCGTGCGCAAGGTTCGGTCCGCGTCGATTTGGGCGAAATGGAAGGCCCGGCCGCCGAGGAATCGCCCGCCGGCGATGGCGTGGTCGGCGACGGTCATGACTTGCCTGGCGAAGTTTTCGAGCTTCTTACCGCGCCGCGCGGTGCCCCCGACGATCTCGCCAAATTGCCGGGCATCGGGCCGCAAATCGTCAAGAAGCTCAACGATGCCGGTATTTATCATTATTGGCAGATCGCCGCCATGTCGCCGGAAAACGCCGCCAAGGTCGATCATGATCTCAAGCTTGCCGGCCGCATCGAACGCGACGGCTGGATCAATCTCGCGCGTGGCCTCGTCGCTGGCTGAGGCATCGGCTTCCGAGTTAGCCGAATGATTTCGTGACTCGCGGGTTTTCCGGATCCCCCCGACGGTGAGTCGGCTGCCCGGAAGCGCCTGCCGGAAGATGAAGGAAGGCCGATATGGCGAACGTCACCGCGGCGATGGTGAAGGATCTTCGCGAGAAGACCGGCGCCGGCATGATGGATTGCAAGTATGCCCTCGGCGAGACAGGCGGCGAAATCGAAGCGGCGATCGACTGGCTGCGCAAGAAGGGGCTTTCCAAGGCGGCCAAGAAATCCGGCCGGATCGCCGCCGAGGGACTCGTCGCCGTTTTAATCCGTGGCTTCGACGGGGTGGTTGTCGAGCTCAATTCCGAGACGGATTTCGTTGCCCGGAACGCGGAGTTTCAGGCGCTGGCCAGGAACATTGCGCGGGTTGCCGTCGAAACCGGCACGACCGATGTCGAGGCTTTGAAAGCCGCTGCCTATCCTGGCGGCGAGACCCTCGGCGACGCGATCGCCAACGCCATCTCCATGATCGGCGAAAACATAACGTTGCGGCGCGCCGCCGCCGTGCATGTCGGCCAAGGGTTCATTGGCCAATATGTCCATAATGCGGTATCCAATGGCCTTGGAAAGATCGGCGTTCTCGTTGCCCTGGAGTCGAAGGGCGATCCGCAAGCGCTGGCGCCGCTCGGACGCTTGATTGCTCTTCATGTCGCGGCGGCAAATCCACTCGCTCTGGATTCAGCGGGCCTCGATCCGGCCGCCGTGGCGCGCGAAAGCGCGGTGCTCGCCGGCAAGAATGCGGGCAAGCCCGCGCACGTGCTCGAAAAAATCGTCGAGTCGGGGTTGAAGACATACTTCAAGGAAGTTTGTCTTCTCGATCAGCCCTCGATCCATGCCGAACATGCGGGCAAGACGATCGGCCAGGCCATTAAGGAGGCGGAAAAGATTGTCGGGACGCCAATCAGCTTGAAAAGTTTTGTGCGCTATGCCCTCGGCGAAGGAATCGAGAGGCCGGACCCGGATTTCGCGGCGGAAGTCGCCGCCGCCAGAGGCGACATCTGAGCGGCTAAATCCGGTGGCTCGATCGCGGCCGCTAGGTAACGGCGCGGCCGGTTGCGCGGACGCGGTTCGCGGCCGGTCGCTGAAGCGCCGGGCAATTTCGCCGCCGCGCTTGCCTATTGTTTATATTTGACTTGCAGCGGATTTCGCGGGAGGTTCGAAAAGCTACGAGGCCGCAGCGGCTCCGGGCGCCTCGCAAGGAAGACTTCCAAGGAGAATACCAATGTTGGTTCGCCGTTCCATATTGCTCGGGTTCTCCATGGCTTCGGCCGTGTTCGGTTTGGCGCTGTCAAGGGACAGTTGGGCCCAAGACGTACGCCACCTATGCAGCGAAAAATACCAGGCCGCCAAGGCGGCGGGCACGTTGAACGGTGAAAGCTGGCCGCAATTTTATAGTAGGTGCACGGCTGAGGCCAAGGCGAACGCGGCCGCAGCGGCTCCGGCAGCCGCGGCGCCTCCCGACGTACGCCACCTATGCAGCGAAAAATACCAGGCCGCCAAGGCGGCGGGGACATTGAACGGCGAAGCGTGGCCGCAATTTTATAGCCGTTGCACGATCGAAACCAAGGCGAACCCGCCCGCGGCCGCGGCAACTCCGCCCGTAGCACCTGCACCAGCCGCGCCCGTTGTCGCCACACCGACACCCCCGCCCCCGGCTCCCGTCGTTGTGGCGCCAGCGCCGCCACCCCCGGCTCCGGCTCCTGTCGTTGCGGCGCCAGCGCCGCCGCCCGTCGCCGCTCCACCGCCGCCGCCCGTCGTCGCGGAGCCGGCAGTTACCCCGCCTCCGGTCAATCCGCTCAAAAAACCCGCGACGAAGCCGATGGCGCCGGCCGCGGCCGCGGCGCCAAGCACCGCCGTCTTTCCCACCGCCATTGCACCGGCCTATGCCAATGAAAAGCCAGGTAAGGCTCGCATGAAAACCTGCGACGATCAATATAAGGCGAACAAAGCAACCAATGCCAATGGCGGCCTGAAATGGATCCAAAAGGGTGGCGGCTATTGGAGCGAGTGCAACAAGCGTCTGAAAGGGTAACGCCTGGCGGCGCGCTTCTCTCGGCCGCGCAGCCGCGAGAACGCGCCGCGGAAACTTCGGGGTCCGGTTCCGAATGTCGATCTAGCCAATGTAGGCGTAGGCCGCGCCAGTAGCTCCTATCGCGCCGAGCGCAAGGGCGGCATACCACGGCCAACGCTGGCCCCGCACGATAATTGCGATGGTCGCGATCGCTATCGCCACATGAAGAAGCGTCACGGCTACCGTCAAAATATGATGCCGGTTTTCGTGTCGTTCGCTGTCCCTCAGCTTTTCCTCGGCTTGACGTTCAAGCGCCTGACCCTTGGCGAAAAGCTCCTGTTCGTCCACGCCGTACCTCTCCGCCTGTTTTTTGAAGTCGCCGGCGGCCGGCCCGGGGTTTGCCGCGGCGATGGCGTAAAGATTCTTCTTAATACTTTTTGCCTGATAAAAATTCCACGTGTCGGTTGCTTGGTTCTGCAAGAGCACCGCGGCATTCTTGTCGCCTATAGCATCCGCGGTTTCGAGCGTCTCGAGACTGCCGACGGTCGCGGCGATGACGGCAAGGATCGCAATCGTGATTGATACTTGCGTGAGAAATGGATCGCCAAGAAAAGCGGCATGGCCGGCGTGTTCGGCGTGCTCGAAATGCTCAACTGGAGATTCGGACATGAACCAACTCCTCGCGCTGGAAACGGGGGTAGTACCGCGACGCCGCTATGAGGGCAATTAAAGGCCGGCGCAAGTCCAAAACCCCGCGCGTCCGGCAAGCGCACTCTTCGACCTCCGGAAATGGCCGGCGTTTTGATGGACAGAGGAAGCCGGGAAATCTATAAATTGACCGCGCGGGGGGCACGAATGCGCGAGGGCCCTCCGAATCAAAGGCCTTGGCAAGAAATCATGCAGGACAGCCGCCTCGAAGACGCCGGAATCGCGGATCGCTTGTCTCAATCGGCGCTTCACCGCCGCACCATGGTCGATTGCCAGATCCGGACTTTCGAGGTGACCGACCAACCGCTCTTGGCGCGTATGCTGGCAGTCCCACGCGAGCATTTCCTTCCCGGGGAGCTGGCGCAGCTCGCTTACTCCGATATTGCGCTGCAACTAAAGCCCGCCGGACCCGGCGGAGAACGGCGCACGCTCTTGCCGCCGCTTGTTCTCGCGCGCCTCATCCAAGGGGCCGGCGTGGGTTCGACCGGCACTGTGCTCGATGTCGGGGCCGCAACCGGTTATTCGTCGGCGCTCCTCGCCGGTCTCGCGGGGCGTGTCGTGGCGCTCGAATCGGAGCGCTCCTTATATAATGCGTTGCGGTCCAATCTCGACGCCTTCGGTTTGGCGAAGGTTCAAACCAACCTGGCCCCGCTTGCGGAAGGCGCGCCCAACGAAGCGCCATTCGACCTGATTTTCATCAATGGCGCGGTCGAGGCCAATCTCGAGGCGCTTTTTGCGCAACTGACAGACGGCGGGCGTCTGGTCGCCATCAAGCCCCTCCCCGGCGATCCCACCGGGCGCGCGGGCAAAGCCTTGCGCTACGAGAAGATCGACGGCGCGACCGGATATCGCGTCTTGTTTGACGCCTCTGCCCCGGTCCTCGAAGCCTTCCGGCAGGACGCGCAATTCACATTTTTTTGAGATAGCGGAACACCGTTGCATCCGCGATTTCCAACGCCGGGCAAATGGAGAAGCGCGAGGTGTCACATTTTTGCGACGGACTTAGGATTTCTTTTGCGCTGGGTGGCTGGGCCGGTCGCGAACCGTCTTAAGCGAGTAAGCTACCCACAGCAGGACGTTCAAAGGTCCCGGCCGGGGACCATGCTCCGGGTGCAAAGCCGGTGCGGCGAGCCTGTAAATTAGGGATTGGTTTCCTTCGATGCGCCGTGCCGTCTTTATTCGTTCCCATTTCAATGTGCGGCCGGTTCTGGCGGGGATCGGGGGCGTCTTGATCGTCATGGCGTTGCCGCCCTGTGCGTCGCCCGGCCGGGCGGAAACAATGTCGAGCGCATTGGCGCGCGCCTACGCCGGCAACCCGGACATGAACCAGCAGCGCGCCGGGGTCCGAGCCACCGATGAAAATCTGCCCCGGGCAACGTCTACGTGGCGGCCGACGGCCACTGCAAACGCGCAATATGGCTTGAATCATCTCGATGAGACCTCCGCGAGTAGCGGCAGCACCTCCGCGGGCGCCGTGACCGGCACCACCTCCCGGATGGTGAGAGCCAATACCGCCACTTGGAATTACGGTCTCACCGTCACCCAAAATCTCTTTAACGGCAACCGCACAGTGAACGGCGTGCGCCAGGCTGAGTCCAATATCTTCGGGGCGCGCGAGACCATGCGCAACACCGAGGAGAATACTCTCCTAAACGGCGCGACCGCGTACATGAACGTCCTGCGCGACACCGCCATCCTCGATCTTCGCAAAAACAACATCATCGTCCTTCAAGAGCAACTGCGTCAGACAGTTGATCGTTTTACGGTCGGCGAGGTGACCCGGACGGACGTCGCCCAGGCCGAATCGAGTCTTGCTACGGCGCGCTCCGATTACTTCACGGCGCAAGCCAATCTAGAGACCAGCATCGCCAATTACCGCCAGGTGATCGGCGTCGAGCCGACAAGACTCGAACCCGCGCGCACGATCGAGAGTCTTCTGCCGCATACGCTTGGCGTTGCGGTGCAACTTGCGCTTGCCGAGCATCCCCAAGTTCAGGCGGCGTTGCATACGGTGGATGCTGCCGCCCTGCAGGTCAAGCTTGTCGAAGGCGAACTTTATCCGACACTCAACCTCGTCGGCAGCGTCCAAAACAATTACAACGATCTGGGAATTCCCGGACTGCGTTTCTTCAGTGGCTCGATCGTGGCTCAGCTGTCTATACCGATCTATGAAGGCGGCGAGGTCTACGCCCGCGCGCGGCAAGCCAAGGAAACGCTCGGTCAGGCCAGGCTGCAAGCCGACCTCCAGCGTGATTTGGTCCGCGCGACGGTGGTCTCGTCCTGGGGCCAGCTCGATAGCGCGCGCGCCGTCATTCAATCTTCCACCGCTTCGGTTAAGTCCAACGAAATCGCGCTCGACAGCATCCGGCAAGAAGCGGACGTCGGTCAGCGTACGACTTTCGATGTTCTTTTCCAGCAGCAGCAGCTGCTGAACGCGAGAGTGGCCCTCGTCACCGCTCAGCGCGACCGTGTCGTCGCCTCCTATTCGGTGATGGCCGCGATCGGCCGTCTTTCCGCGGCAAACTTGAACCTTGCCGTTACTGAATATGATCCGACGATCCATTTCGATCAGGTCAAGGACAAATGGATCGGCCTTCGCACGCCGGACGGACGCTAACCGGCCGCTCGACTGGCCGCAAGCTTGGGTCAAGGCGAATCCGCCAAGCTGTGCCCGTCCTTGTGATTACCGGGTGATTACCGGACGATTCTCGCTGGGCCGGGCCCGGGCCGGGAGTGAGTTAAAGTTTTGTGATACCCGCGCGATCTCGCCTAACCAGCGAAGTTAAGCTAGACCCTGATCGAATCGAGTTGAAGCGAATCATGCTCTCTGTCTCTTTGTCCTGCCACCGAAGCGGCACGTTCAATGCAAGAATGAGAATGCAAAAGGATGGAGTCCCTTCGCAAGTTTAGCGATCATGAGCGTGGCGGAGCGCTTTCGATGAAATCGGATCGCGCCCCAAGACGCTGGTTTTCGCAAGTTCCGCGTTTCCGCCTCGGCGGGCCAAAATCTAGCGGCTTGATGGCCGAGCCTGTTTCCGATGCGCGATCTTTCAAGGATCGGCGTATCTTCCTTTTGAAGGTATTTGGAAATCATGAGCCCAACCAACCCCCTATTGAAAGACGATCCGATGCCTCAGCCAAGCCCGCATGAACCATCGATGGAGGAAATCCTCGCATCGATCAGGCGAATCATCGCCGGCGACCAGGCGCTGCTTGCGAGCGAGAGCGAGTTGCGCGGTGAGGCTCCGCGGCCGGACCCTAATGGCGAAGCCTTCGAGCCGGGTTCGCGCTCGGGTGCCGGGCGCACTTTCGTCTCAACCGCCACCGACGGTTCGGTCGGCGCCGCCTTCAACGCGCTTCTCGCCAGCCGGTTTGTCCAGCACCGCGACGTCGTCATTGGTCTTACCCGCGAAATGCTGCGTCCCATGCTCAAGACTTGGCTCGACGACAATCTGCCGGGCATCGTGGAGCGCCTTGTCACTGCCGAAATCGAGCGGGTCGCGCGCGGCGAGTAAAACCGAATCCAACGGCGCGGTTGCGTCTGCGTTGCGGAAGAGGTCTGGCGGGGTGGATGCTGACCCCCACGCGCTTGCTTTTTGCCCGCTTGTTTGCCATCGCTCACATTTGACGCAGCCGGCCCCGGCTTGCCCGCCAAGGGTGCGCGAGCGACAGCGGAACAACGATCCAATGATGGAAAAGACTTTCGATCCAAACGCGGTCGAAGGCCGAATCGCTTCGGCATGGCAAGAGGCGGGCGCATTCCGGGCAGGTCGTCCGGAGCGGGCAGGGGCGGAGCCTTTCACGATCGTCATTCCGCCGCCGAACGTCACCGGCTCCCTGCACATGGGCCACGCGCTCAACACGACCTTGCAGGACATTCTCTGCCGCTTTGAGCGGATGCGCGGCAAGGACGTGCTTTGGCAGCCCGGTACGGATCACGCCGGCATCGCCACGCAAATGGTCGTCGAGCGGCAATTGTTGGAGCGTCAGGAACCCGGCCGCCTCGGCTTGGGGCGTGAGGAGTTTTTGGCGCGCGTGTGGCAATGGAAAGCCCAATCCGGCGGGGCGATCGTCGAGCAATTGCAAAGGCTCGGCGCCTCCTGCGATTGGTCGCGCGAGCGTTTTACCTTGGACGACGGACTTTCCCGCGCCGTCGTCAAGGTCTTCGTCGAGCTTTATCACACGAAAGATGAGAATAAGAGACGCCTGATCTACAAGGACAAGCGCCTGGTCAATTGGGACCCAAAACTCCAGACCGCGATCTCCGACCTCGAAGTGGTCCAGGTCGAGACCAAGGGCCATCTTTGGCATTTCAAATATCCAGTCGTCGATGATGCTGAGAAGGAGACCGGCGAATTCATCGTGGTCGCGACAACGCGGCCGGAAACCATGCTCGGCGATACGGCGGTCGCGGTCCATCCCACGGACGCGCGCTATCTCCATCTCCAGGGCAAAAAGGTGCGGCTGCCTCTCGTCGGGCGTCTCATCCCGATCATCGCCGACGAATATTCCAATCCGGAAAAAGGCACTGGCGCGGTGAAGATCACCCCCGCCCATGATTTTAACGATTTCGAGGTCGGCAGAAGGCATGGGCTTGATTTTATCAATATCTTCGATGCGAAAGCCAATGTCACACTTGGCCTGAGCAGCGATTTCTCGACCAGGCTCAATTGGCCAGTGGGGGCGCCGAAGGCGGATACGATGATGGCTCCGGGGCGGGGGGTCATTTTCTCAGTGCCGCAGTCAGCGCTCGATTATACAGATTTGACGAATAGACTGGAGGGCCAACCACGCGAGACCGCCCGCACTCGCATCATTGAAATGATGGAGGAGGGCGGATTTCTCGAAAAAATCGAACCGCACACGCATATGGTGCCGCATGGCGACCGCTCGGGCGCGGTCCTTGAGCCGTGGTTGACCGAGCAATGGTATGTCGACGCTAAGGTTTTGGCGGAACCGGCACTCGCGGCGGTGCGTGAGCGCAAGACGAAGTTCATCCCGCCGAATTGGGAGAAAACGTATTTTGAGTGGATGGAGAACATCCAGCCGTGGTGCATCTCGCGCCAGCTTTGGTGGGGCCATCGGATCCCGGCGTGGTATGGGTTCAGTCGAGAGAATAGGCCACCTCCAACGATGGTTTTTGTGGAAACAACCGAAGTGGAAGCGGTAAGTTCGGCTCGGGCATATTATGGCACTGACGACGTGATTGTCGTGAATGACGCTTTCGAGGCAGCAATAATAATTCAAAATGAACAGTTCCCTTTCAGAAAGGCCATCTGGCGCGATCCTGACGTCCTCGACACCTGGTTTTCCTCCGCGCTCTGGCCTTTCTCTACGCTTGGCTGGCCGGACGAGACGCCCGAGCTAAAATCCCGTTATCCGACGAGCGTGCTCGTCACCGGCTTCGACATCATCTTCTTCTGGGTTGCCCGGATGATGATGATGGGCCTGCATTTCATGGGTGATGTTCCCTTCCGCGATGTCTATATCCACGCCCTTGTCCGCGATGAGAAGGGCGCAAAAATGTCGAAGTCGAAGGGCAATGCGGTCGATCCCTTGCACCTCATCGAGACCTATGGCGCGGATGCCCTGCGCTTTACGCTCGCGGCCATGGCGGCGCAGGGACGCGACATCAAGCTATCGACGCAACGCATTGAAGGTTATAGGAATTTTGGCACAAAGCTCTGGAACGCGGCACGTTTCGCCGAAATGAACGGCTGCACGGGGCTCGGAGCGGTGCCGCCGCCGCGGGTCGAGATCACGCTCGATTGCTGGATCCTCGACAAGACTGCGGAGGTGTTTCGGGACGTCACCAAGGCGATCGAATCCTATCGCTTCAACGATGCCGCCAATGCCGCCTATCGCTTCGTCTGGAATATTTTCTGCGACTGGTATCTCGAGCTGGTGAAGCCCCTTTTGCAAGGGGAGGACGGCGCCGCCAAGGACGAGGCCCGGTGCACAACCGGTTTCGTGCTCGATCGAGTCCTGAAGCTCTTGCATCCCTTCATGCCCTTCCTCACGGAAGAGCTCTGGGCGATCACGGCCGGCGCCGACCATCCGCGCACAAGCCTCCTCGCGCTTGCCGATTGGCCGACGAAATCGGAACTCAACAGCATTTCGAATCTGGTCGGCGGACTAATGGAGAAGGGCGCGTCGTTTGAAGGCACATTTGACAAGCTCGGCGGCCCGGAGGCCGAGATCGGCTTTATCGTCGAGCTTATCTCGGAAATCCGTTCGGTGCGCGCGGAGATGAACGTTCCCGCGGCGGCGCAAATCCCGCTGGTGCTCGTGAACGCCTCCCCCGAGGCCAAGGCCCATGCGGAAGGTTGGGACGAAACCATCAAGCGTCTCGCCCGGCTATCGGTGATTTCGTTCGCGCCCGAGGCTCCGGAAAAATCCCTGCAAATAATCGCCCGCAACACCATTGCCGCGCTGCCCTTGCAAGGGATCATCGATCTCGAAGCGGAAAAGACTCGTCTCGCCAAGGAGATCGCCAAATTAAAAGGCGACGCGGACAAAATCGAAGCCAAACTTCGCAATGCCGATTTCGTGGCCCGCGCGCCGGAAGATGTCGTCGAGGAAAACCGCGAACGGCGAGAGGACGCTCTGTCCAGGATCGAAAAGCTCGCCGCCGCGCTGGTAAAACTTGGCGGAGCTTGAATCGGTAAGCGCATCCGGCGCTAGCGCGGGGCCAAGGCGGCACACGCGGCAGTCTTATCCCTCCAAGAACGGCAAGGGCACAGCAAAAGTTTGCAGCAGATGATGTTGCGAAGCAACACCACCGCGGTTCCGGCAATCGCGGCTACGCGGGCCCTACCCGAGGCATTCCGGAACACCTAAGCGTAGCCGCCCGCTTCTACTACGAGGTTAGAATGGCATGGACAAAAGCGTAGCAGACGATGGGGATGGCGATGACGACGTAAGCTCGCAGCAGGATCAGTAAGGTCAGGATTCGCCGGCCCAGTTTGCGGCGCGGGAGCGGATGCTCCGTCGCAGCCGTGAGCTGGCTGGGTTCGAGGGCACTGATCAACTCGTGATCGTAGTAGGTCATTCTTTGTCCTCTTATTTGCCGAGCAGGCCAGGAAACACCGTGATGACGCCATACAAGGCGCCGATGAGCGAGATCGCGATGACGATGGCTCCGCCTGTCAGGTTCGTCAGCCATCCGTTCGCATGGGTCCCCATGATCTCCCGGTCATTAACGAGCAGAAGAAGGAGAACGAGCGCCGGCGCCATGAGAAGGGTGGCGATGACGTTGACGGTCAGCGTCATCGCCAGCAGGGGAGCGCCGGGGATCAGCACGATCCCCGCTGCGGACAGGGCCGAGACGATCGCTGCCCCGTAGAACAGACGCCCTTGGGAGAAATCGAGATTCAGGCTGTGCCGGATGTGGACGGTTTCACCCAAGGCGTAGGCCGAGCTGGTGGAAATCGTCATTGCGGCTACCAAACCCGCCTCCAGGATGCCGAGAGCAAATAGAGTCGCACCGGTTGTACCGAGCAGCGGCTTCAGCGCCGTTGCAAAATCGGCGCCGCTGGCGAAGCTAGACACCTCCACGTGATGGGCGAATAGCGGCGCGGCGGCCACCACAGTGGCAATGGCAGCCACGGCAGCCACTGCCGCGCCGGCCGCCGTATCCAGACGGCCCGCCGGCAGGTCGGCCGTAGTCAGCCCTTTGTCCACGACCGCACTCTGCTGGAAGAAGATCATCCATGGCGTCACCGTCGCCCCGACATTTGCCAGGATGAGCGTCACGAATGTCGCGGTGAAGCCGCCCGGAAGCGGGCTCCAGGTCGCGATCGCGAGGGCCAGCGCAGTTCCGCTTGGGTGCGCGAACAATGCCGCGGGGACGAACAGTAAGTTGGCCGCTGCCAGCGTCATCACCGCACGTTCCCAGGTCGCGTAGCGCCGCAACGCGAGAGAGGCGGCGACCACCACGACTCCGAACGCCACCGACAGCCAGGAAGGGATTCCGAAATAGAGTCCACCCGCCTGAATCGCGATGAATTCGGTGACCAACGTTAGCAGGTTGCCAATCACCAGGTCGCCCATCGCAAAGTAGCCCCAGAACGGCCCGAAACGCTCAAAGATGAGCTGCGCATGCCCGCGATGCGTAACGGCGCCAAGGCGGACCGTCATTTCCTGCACCGCAAAGGCCATCAAGAACGTAAACAGAATGAACGGAACGAAGAAGCCGATCCCATAGGTCGCGCCGGTCGTTGCATAGGAAACCATGCTGGGCCCGTCATTCTCGCCAAGCATGACCAGAACACCGGGCCCGGCCAGGAGCCAGAGCAGG
>Ga0185299_10003374_pt1 | contig 21453 bp, 19 predicted proteins | sample PaiPotPPA55metaG_FD_128002 | JGI IMG/M metagenome (GOLD analysis project Ga0185299, IMG submission 128002) | Iron sulfur acid spring bacterial and archeal communities from Banff, Canada, to study Microbial Dark Matter (Phase II) - Paint Pots PPA... ... | reverse complement strand
TCGACGCGCCCATCGTTCAATTGCAGCCGATCGAGTAATGCACCGGACACTCCGCGCGCAACGGCTTGTTGCATATCGCTTTCGTTGGCCGCCAAAATCTCGCCGCGTTGGGCGCGCAGCGCCGCCGCGGCCGCGCGCAACGCGCGATTCTTCTGCTCGGTGGCGGCGAGCGCCAGCGCCAGCGCAGCGTCCCGCGCTGCCCGGCCGATGCCTCGCATGAGATCCGCCACGGTCTCCTGCGTCATGTCCATGCTCTCCTGCGTCATATGGAACCCGTCACATGCGCCCTTATCAGCACCAGGTCGTCGCGGTGCACGATTTCATCACGGCCTCGGAACCCCAGCACCTTTTCGATGTCGGCGGACTGGCGGCCGATGATCCGTGCCGCGTCGCCGTCCGAATACGCACAAATGCCGCGCGCCACCTCCGAGCCGTCCGGACCGATGATGCTCACGGTATCGCCCCGATCGAATCGCCCCATTGCGCGGGTCACGCCCGCCGGCAGCAAGCTCTTGCCTCCCATCAGGGCACGCACGGCGCCGTCATCGACGACGATCGCACCGGCCGGCTTCAAGGTGCCTGCAATCCACTGCTTGCGGGTCGCCATCGGCGTCGAGGAGGGTACGAACCAGGTGCAACGCGCGCCCTCCTCGATGCGCTGTAGCGGGTGCTGGACGGCCCCCTTGGCGATGCACAAATGACACCCCGCCCCCACCGCAATTTTTGCCGCGGCAATTTTCGTTTGCATGCCTCCTGATCCCATGTCGCTCCCCGCTCCGCCCGCCATGGCCTCGATCGCGGGCGTGATCTCGAGCACGCGGCCGATGAACTCCGCGTCCGGGTCTTCATTGGGATTTGCCGTGTACAAACCGTCGACGTCGGACAACAAAATCAGGCAGTCCGCGCCCACCATTTGCGCCACCCTCGCTGCCAGCCGGTCGTTGTCGCCATAGCGGATCTCGGACGTCGCCACGGTATCGTTCTCGTTGATCACCGGCACCGCACCCAGCGCCAGCAGGGTGTTCAAGGTGCTTCGCGCGTTCAGATAGCGGCGACGCTGTTCGGTGTCGCCCAGGGTCAATAGAACCTGCGCCACGGTGATTTCGTGCGCATCCAAGAGTTCCTTGTAGGCATGCGCCAAGCGAATTTGTCCTACAGCCGCCGCCGCCTGACTTTCCTCGAGCTTGAGCTTCCCGGAGTTCAATCCCAGATGGCGCCTGCCCAAGGCGATGGCGCCGGAGGAGACCAAGATGACATCCTGGCCGCGCTTGCGCAGGGAAACCACGTCCTCCGCAAAACCCTCGAGCCAGGCGCGATTGAGGCGGCCTTTTTCGCCGTCCACCAGCAAGGTGGACCCGACTTTCACCACTACGCGTTTGGCCTCCGTCAAGCGGCGGGCGATGATTTTTCGGTCTGCGGAGGTCATAGGATCACAATATTGCCATTTACTTGAGCAAGCAGCCTCCCCTAATATTCGCTTGGCCGTCCGCAGCTTGTTCAAAGATAGGTGAATCGTGGGCAGAGAGTACGAACCGACCGTCGGTCAGTGGTATGAGGACTTGGAAAACGATGAAACGTTCCAGGTGCTCAAGGTGGACGAGGATCGAGAAATCGTTGAGATTCAACATCTCGACGGGGATATCGAGGAATTCGACGTCGACGGCTGGGCGGAACTTGACCTGGAGCTTACCGAGGAGCCGGAAGGCTGGTCGGGCTCCAAGGCCGAGAAAGACGCGGAAGACGAAGAAGATGACGAAGACTGGGATGAGGACGAAGACGACGAGGATGATGACGACGACGACGATCTCGACGAGGATGAAGAGGACCGCGAGGAGTACTAGCCCTCTGCCTCTGGCCGCCGCCTCAGCCTCGCTCTGCGGCCGGGATTTAGACCCGCTCCAGCCACCCATGCCTGTCCGGTGCGTCGCCCTGTTGAATCGCGACCAGCTGCGCGCGCAGAGCACGCGTGAGCGGACCCACGTCGCCGTTCCCCACGCGATGATCGGCGCCGCGATAGATCAGGGTACCCACCCCGGCGAGCACCGCCGCAGTGCCCGATAGCGCGGCTTCACCGGTTTTCACCCACTCGAGCATCTCGTTGACGTCGAAGACGCGCTCCGAGACCTTGTAACCCAAGTCGCGCGCGAGCGTGAGCAGGGAATCCCGCGTCACTCCGTGCAAAAAAGTGGTATCGAGGCTGCGGGTCAAGAGTTCGCCGTCGCGGATCAACACAAAGTTCGAGGCGCCCGTCTCCTGCACCTTTCCGCCGGGGGAGAACAACACCTGATCGATTTGGTATTTGGCCCGGGCGCTCAACGTGGGGCCTAAGGCGGCGGCATAGTTTCCGCCGGTCTTGACCATGCCCATCTGCGCCGCCGACCGCGTGTTTTCGTCGTCGACCAGAATGCGCAGCGGCTTCATGCCGCCGGAAAAATAATCCCACACGGGGCTCGCAAGCACGATCAAGGAGGCTTCCGTGGTGGGAGTCGCGGCGGCGCCGATGTTCGCGGTCGTACCGAACAAGATGGGCCGGAGGTACAGGGCGCCCGGAGCTTCAGGCACCGCATCGCGGCAGCGATCGATCACCGCGCGAACCATGCCGGCGAGCTGTGCCGCATCCGGTTCGGGCAGCACCAATTGCCGCGCGCTCTGCCGCATACGCTGAACGTGCCGATCCATGCGAAAGACATGCACGGATCCGTCGGCGCGGCGGAATGCCTTGAATCCCTCGAAGCAGCTGCTCGCATAGTGCAGCACGTGCGCGGCCGGACTGAGTTCGATCGGCGCCACCGGCTTGATCTCGCTCGGGCTCCAGTGCCCGCCCTGATACGCGGCCACGGCCATATGGGATGTCAACAACGTGCCGAAAGCGGGTCGTTGGGGTTGCGCAGTCATTTGGATTTCACCTTGGGTATAAAAATCATCGCCGGATGCTCGAGCAGCTCTTTCAGCGCCTGAATCATCGCTGCAGCATCATAACCGTCCACGAAGCGATGATCGAATGAGGATGATAAGTTCATGATTCGACGCACCGCCACGGCACCGTGGTGCACCACGGGCCGCTCGATCGCCTTGTTCAGCCCGATGATCGCGACCTCGGGGGCATTGATGATGGGCGTCGAGGCGATGCCGCCGAGCTTGCCGAGACTGGTCACCGTGATGGTCGACCCGACGAGTTCATCGCGAGTCGCCTTGTTGCTGCGCGCGCGCTCCGCGAGACGACGGATCTCGGCCGCCGCCTCCCAGAGCCCTAAGGATTGCGCATTTCGCACCACCGGAACTTTGAGGCCGTCCGACGTCTGCGTGGCGATGCCCACATGCACCGCGCGGTGGCGAACGAGGACCCCGCGCTCAGCGTCATACAGCACATTGCACTGCGGAAACGATTCGAGCACCTTGGTCAGGGCCATGACGACCAGCGGCAAGTAGCTCAAGCTCGCGGCGTCCGCAGGCCGCGACAGATTCAAATGCAGCCGCAGCGATTCGAGTTCCGTCACGTCGATTTCTTCGACGTATGCAAAGTGCGGAATGTTGCGCTTGGCCTCGCTCATGCGTTCCGCGATCAAGCGGCGCAAGCCGATCACCTTGATTTCCGACGTTTCCGCGGAAACGTCCGCGCCGGCCGGCCGGGATTGCGCTGCCGGGACGGAGACGGCGGCCTCGGCAGCCGACGCGTTCGCCAAATCCCCACGCAGGATACGTCCTCCGGGACCCGAGCCCGCCACCGTGGACAAATCGATGCCGGCTTCACGCGCCCGGCGTCGATTCGCGGGTGATGCCATGACCCGCCCCTGGCGCGGCGCCGTCGCGGCGGGTATCTGCCCGGCAGCCGTCACGGCAGCGGGCATCGATGCCGCCGACGCACCGGGGGCGGCAATTCCGCCTGTCTTCGCGGCGCCGGTGGGTGCCACCGGTTTCGGCGCGTCGGGGGTCACGTTGGCCGGACGTCCCGCTCCACCATCGGCCGCAGCCCCGTCGCTCAGCTCGAACACGATGAGCGGGGAACCGACCGCCACTTTGTCGCCCGGCGCACCGGTGATCGACAACACCCGGCCGCTCACCGGCGCGGGCACTTCCACCGCCGCTTTGTCGGTCATTACTTCGACAATGAGTTGGTCCTCGGTCACGGCATCGCCCGGCTTGGTATGCCACGCGACGATTTCCGCATCCACCGTGCCCTCGCCCAAGTCCGGCATCTTGAATACGTACTGGCTCACGGCAACTCCATGACGGCTTTCAACGCCATCGCGACTCGTGCCTGGCCGGGAAAGTACTCCCATTCGAACGCGTGCGGGTAGGGCGTGTCCCAGCCGGTGACTCGCTGTATCGGCGCCTCCAAGTCCCAGAAACATTCTTCCTGGACGATGGACAACACTTCAGCGCCGAATCCCGAGAAGCGGGTAGCCTCGTGAGCCACGATACAGCGGCCGGTCTTTCGCACGGAGGTGCACAGGGTATCGACATCGAGCGGCACCAGCGATCGCAGATCGATGATCTCAGCGTCCACGTTCATGGCCGCCGCCGCTGCCGCCGCGACGAACACCATGGTGCCGTAGGTGAGGATGGTCACCTCCGCGCCGGCGCGCACGATATCGGCCTTGCCCAGCGGCACCTTGTAGTAGCCCTCGTCCACCTGACCCTTGGGGTGCGAGTTCCAGGGGACGGCCGGTTTGGTCGGATCGCCGTCGAAGGGTCCGTTATAGAGCCGCTTGGGTTCGAAGAAAACGACCGGATCATCGTCCTCGATGGAGGTGATCAACAGGCCCTTGGCATCGTGCGGATTCGATGGCATCACCACTTTGATGCCGCTGACGTGGGTGAAAATCCCTTCCGGACTCTGTGAATGCGTCTGTCCGCCGCGGATCCCGCCTCCGCAGGGAGTCCGAATGGTCACCGGTGCGAAGAACTCTCCGGCGCTGCGATAGCGGATGCGCGCCAATTCGCTGACGATTTGATCGAAGCCCGGATAGATGTAGTCCGCGAATTGAATCTCGGCGACCGGGCGCAGGCCGTTCACGCTCATGCCGATCGCGGTGGCGACGATGCCGCCCTCGGCGATGGGCGTGTCCAGGACGCGATGCTCGCCGTACTTGCGCTGTAGTCCTTCCGTGGCGCGAAACACACCGCCGAAATAGCCGATGTCCTCGCCCATGAGCACCACCGACGGATCCCGCTTCAGCATGATGTCCATGGCGGAATTCAAGGCTTGAATCATGTTCATGTTGGCCATGGCGCCTAAGTCCCTTCGGAGCGAGCCTCCGGCGACCCGCTCCTCTCCGCGCGCATCAAGACCCGCTGTTTTTGCAGATGCTCCGGCATCTCCTTGAAAACATCCTCGAACATCAAATCGGCGTCGAGCCGTGGGCCCTCGGTCATCGTGCCGAAGGCCGTTGCCTGCTTCCAGCTCGACGCGACCAGCGCCTCGAGCTCGGCCGTCAACGCCTGATGGCGCGCCTCGGACCATTCGCCCAATCGGATCAGATGCTGTTTGAGCCGCAGGATGGGATCGCCCAGGGGCCAGTGTTCGTAATCATTCTTGGCGCGATAGCGTGCCGGATCGTCGCTGGTGGAATGCGCGGCCCCGCGATACGTCACCAATTCGATCAACGTTGGGCCCGCGCCGGTGCGCGCCCGCTCGGCTGCCCACTGCGTCACGGCATAGACCGCGAGAAAGTCGTTGCCGTCGACGCGGATGCCGGGGATCCCGTACCCCGGGCCGCGCGCTGCAAATGAGCGTTGCTCGCCGCCGGCGTAACCCTGAAATGTCGAGATCGCCCATTGATTGTTGACCACATTCAGAATGACGGGCGCCTGGTACACCGAGGCAAACAGCAAGGCGTGATGAAAATCAGCCTCGGCGCTGCTGCCCTCCCCGATCCAGCTCGCCGCCAGATGATCTTCACCCTTGATCGCCGCCGCCATCGCCCAACCCACGGCCTGCGGAAACTGAGTGGCCAGATTCCCGGATATGGAGAAGATATTGCCGGCCTTGGAGTGGTACATCACCGGCAGCTGGCGGCCTTTGCACATGTCCCGTGTGTTCGACAGGAGCTGACACATGAGATCGACCAGCACGATGCCGCGCGCGATCTGCAGGCCCTGATTGCGATACGACGGGAACAGCATGTCGCCGGGACGCAGCGCCATGCATTGCGCCACCGATACCGCCTCTTCGCCCAGCGAGCGGATGTAGAACGAGATTTTGCCGGCGCGCTGATTGCGCTGCATGCGATCGTCGAACAAGCGCGTGAGCAGCATATGGCGCAGGCCGATTTGCAATTCCGGGGGATCGAGATGCGGATGCCACGGTCCCACCGCATCGCCGTCGTCATCGAGCACACGCACCAGATCGACCGACAGAGACTGGATGTCGCGTGCGCGCGCGTTGACGTCGGGTCGCGGCACCGCGCCGGCGGGCGAGAGCTGCACATAGCTGAAGTCAGGGGCTTCACCGGGCCGGGCCGGTGGATGAGGCAGATGCAGGCGTGAATGTCTGTTCATTCTCATAATTTACGTCCCCCCGGCGGAATTGTTGCAATCATTCGGGATGCGCCTGATAATTCGGTATGTTCATTCCGAAAACTCGCGATTAATGGAAGATTTATCTCGCCCCGCCATCGATCGGCTGGATCTACGCCTGCTCGACATTCTACAGCGGCAGGGCGCTCTGTCGGTTGCCGAGGTCGCCGCGCAAACCCGGCTCTCCACCACGACGTGCTGGCGGCGCATTCAACAGCTCGAGCAGAACGGGGTCATCAAGGCGCGTGTTGCGCTCTTGGATCGCAATGCCCTTGGGTTAGATGTGACCATCTTCGCGCACGTCAAGCTCGCGACCACCGGCCGCGACGCGATCGCCGAATTCGAAGCAGCGATTCGCGACCGCGCCGAGGTCCTGGAGTGCTACACGCTCACCGGCGAATGGGATTTTCTGTTGAAAATCGTCACCAAGAACATCAAGGCCTACGAAGCGTTCTACCTCGATTATCTGTCGCGCATCCCCTGCGTGCGGTCGGTGAATTCATCGGTGGCGGTCACGGTCATCAAGGAATCCACGGCGCTCCCGCTGGGAATCTAGAGTTGCCGCGGCTCACGTGTGCTTGCGCAGAGTGGAGCGCAGCTGGATCCCGTCATGCTCGCCGAAGAGTTCGGCGACCCAGTCGACGAACACGCGGATCTTGCTCGACAGGTGCCGATTCTCGGGATACACGACGTTGAGCGGCGCAGGCTCGGGGAACCAATCCCCCAGCAGCAATTCCAGGCTGCCGCGCTCCATCGCCTCCTTGAGCACGAAAGCGGGAATCTGCGCCACCCCTAAGCCGGCCTCGGCTGCCGCAACGTAGCTGTTCTCGTCATCGAGAGCGATGTAGCCGCGCAGGGACGTCTGCAGGCGAATGCCATTTTTGGCAAACACCCAGTCGAAAATCTTGCCCGTGTGCGGCGAGAAGTGATTGATGCAGCGGTGCGCGGTCAGTTCGTCCGGATGATGCGGCTCCCCCTGTGCGGCAAGATAGGATGGCGAGGCGCAGGTGCCGAAATAGAGCTGGCCCACGCGGCGCGCAATCAGTGTGGAGTCCTCGAGATCACCGCTCCACACCGCGCAGTCGATGCCCTCCTCGATCAGATCCGCGCGGCGCTCGCTGCAGCCGAGCTGCAGTTCGATGTCCGGATAGCGCGCGAAAAAAGCCGGCAAGGCCGGCACGATGACCAGTCGCGCCATCAGCGTCGGTACCTCGACGCGTAGCCGGCCTTCGGGACTCCCATGCCGCTGCGCGAGGGATTCCTCGGTCTCTCGAACCTCCGCCAGAATGGCGACACAGCGCTGGTAATAGGCGGCGCCGTCGGTGGTCACGCTGACGCTGCGGGTGGTGCGGTTGAGCAGCTTCACACCGAGTTCGGCTTCCAGTTGTTGGATCAGGGTGGTCGCAGTTGCCTTCGGCATCCGCAGGCTGTCGGCGGCGCGCGTAATCCCACCGGTTTCAACCACCCGGACGAACACCTGCATGGCCTGGAGCTTGTTCATGGGTATTGTTCAGAATACTGAATACTTATTTCGGATTATCGCACTTTAACCCTGCTCTTTTGAACAATATCGTGGAGTCTGGTTAATCAATCCAGGAAAGTTCATGAGCGACAAGATCAAGCACGTCACCGACACCACTTTTGCCAGCGAGGTCCTCGAATCGCCGATCCCCGTCCTGGTCGACTATTGGGCCGAGTGGTGCGGCCCGTGCAAGATGATTGCACCGGCGCTGGATGACTCGGCCGAGAGTTATGCGGGCCGATTGGATATAGCCAAGATCAACGTCGACGAGAATCAGTCGGTGCCCTCGCGGTATCACGTGCGCGGCATCCCCACCCTGATGCTGTTCAAGAACGGCGAGGTGGTCGCGACCAAAATCGGCGCCGTATCCAAGTCGCAGCTGGCGGCATTCATTGACGCGAATTTGTAGCGTCGCCCCCCGTGATGAGCCGTATTCCACCGCGAAAGGTCAGGTACGCCCAGAACCAGTTGACCATGGTGGCGACGCGGTTGCGAATGCCCAGCAGGAATCCGATGTGAACCATCCCCCACAACCACCACGCCGGCGCGCCCCATAGCTTGATGAAGCCGAAATCCGCCACCGCGGCCTTACGGCCGATGGTGGCGAGGCTCCCGAGATGCCGGTACGCGAAGGCCGGCGGCGGCGCCCGGCCTTCGAGCCTGGCGCGAATCTGCCGTGCCACGTAGGCGCCCCCCTGCTTGGCGGCCGGCGCAAGGCCGGGCACGGACTGGCCCTTCCAGGCATCGCTCGCGGCCGTATCTCCGATGGCGTACACATTCGGATGGCCCGGGACACTGAGATCGGCGGCGACTTTGATCCGGCCCGCATTGTCGGCCGCCGCGTCCAGCCACCGCGCCGCGGGTGACGCCGTCACTCCCGCGGCCCACAACACAGTCTTGGCGATGATGCGCTTGCCGCTCACCGTGACGCCCTCCGCATCGATGGCCTCGACGCGGCTGCCGGTTTCTACCTCGACCCCGAGTTTCTCCAGCGCCCGCCGCGCAACGGCCGACAGCGACTCCGGAAAGGCGGGCAACAAACGCGGCGCCGATTGCACCAATATCACGCGCGCGTCAGCCGGATCGAAATTGCGGAATTCCTTCTCCATGCCGAAACGTGCGAGTTCGGCGATGGCGCCGGCGAGTTCGACGCCGGTGGGTCCTCCGCCCACGATCAGGAAGGTCAACAGTGCCTCCCGTTCCGCACGATCGGCGCTCGCTTCAGCGTGTTCGAACGCCGTGAGAATTCTGCGGCGGATTTCAATGGCGTCTTCGACACGCTTCAGTCCCGGCGCGTACGGCGCCCAGTGATCCTTGCCGAAGTAGCTGTGGGTCGCGCCCGTCGCCAGCACCAGGAAGTCATAGGGAAGCTCGGCATCGTCCAACATCACGACCTGCGTGCTCGTGTTCACGGCCGTCACCCTGCCTAGCAGGATTCGCGTGTCGAGCGAATCGCGAAACAAGGGCCGCACGGGCGCCGCTATGTCGCCGGGCGATAGCGCGGCCGTGGCTACCTGGTACAGCAGCGGCTGAAACAAGTGATAATTGGTGCGATCGACCAGGGTGACCGATGCGCGCGCGGTGCGCAGCGCCGACGCGCAACTCATGCCTCCAAAGCCCGCGCCGACGATCACCACCCGCGGCGCTCCCTCCTCGGCGTAGCGGCGGCGTGCCTGGAGAAGCGGATTGCCGGCCAACACCCGCGCAATGACGGTATCGAGCGATAATTGTCCGGCGCCGAAGATCACGAAAATGGCGCCGAGCATGAGCAAATAAACCGTATCGCTCATCCGCGGATCCATCACGCCGCAGACCGACACCGCAACGATCAGCGCCGCCGCGGTATAACGCGTCCCCAACCCAAGCAGCAAGAGAGCGCCGACGACGAGGGCGAGAGTGGCGGGTAGATGCGATACCGTCATGACCGGGAGCCAGACAGCCAAGCCGGCAGCGGAATCGCGGTGCGCGGCATCAGGTCGGAGCACCGCCAGCAACAGTGCGGTGCCCAGCCAGACGCGCACCGCCGACAGATAAATCGGCCCACAGCGATTGCGCACGGACTCGGTGAACTTCACCACACGAGGAACGATGGGCAAGGCACTGTCGGCGAGTCCTCGACGCAGCATGCTGTCGACGGAAATCGGACCCGCGCCGCACACCACGTACCAGCCGAACAAGGCCGCCCAGAACAGCTGGTTGTCGAAGGGCAGGTACGCGAACTGCGCCACCAGCGCGAGAGCCAGCATGGGCGCCGCGGCGTAGCGGGTCATGAATCCCGCCGCCAGAAGCGCGCCGCCGATCACCTCGATGGAGACGCCGATCGTGGCGGCGCTGCCGGCTGAAGCCCAACTCACGGGATATTCGTGAGTCGCCAAATACAGTGCCGTATCCCAATGAGTGAGCTTGAGCACGCCGGAGACGAAGTAGATCTGCGCGAGCCACAGTCTGATGAGGAGTTCGGCCCTGGGCCAAGCGAGGGCGCGCAACACCCGCACGGAGAAATCGGTGGAAAGCCGGCTGAAGCGCAGCAACGCCGCGGCGGCGTTCATGCCGCGAATTCCCATCAGTATGCGTCCCTGGGTCACGGAATTTCCGTGGCGCAAGAGACTGTCTGACTAGTGATCGCCGTCACGAGGGCGACCTATTAGGGCAGCAGTACGGTCGCGCCGATCGTGCGCCGGCTCTCCAGGTCGCGGTGCGCGGCGGCCGCATCGCGCAGCGCCACGCGCTGGCCGACATGCGCCTTGACTTCACCCGAGGACAGCCTCGCAAACAGATCCGCGGCGCGCGACGACAGGTCTTCGCGGCTCTTGATGTAGTCGAACAACATGGGCCGCGTCGTGAACAGCGAGCCGCCGGAAGCGAGGTCGGAAAACTTGAAATCCGCGATCATTCCCGACGACTGACCGAAATGGACGAACATGCCGCGCAGCCTCAGGCACTTGAGCGACCCGCGCCAGGTGTCCTTGCCCACCGAATCGTAAACCACGTCGCAGCGCTTGCCGCCCGTGATCTCCTGGACGCGGGCGACGAAATCCTCGCTCCGATAGTTGATCACGTGCGAATAGCCGTTGGCTTCGGCCATCGCCACCTTCTCCGGCGAACCCGCCGTGCCGATCGAGGTCGCGCCGAGTGCCTTCAACCACTGCCCGAGCAGCAGCCCGACCCCGCCGGCAGCGGCGTGCACCAGGACGATATCGCCCGCTTTGACCGGGTAACACGAGGTGAGCAGGAATTGCGCCGTCAATCCCTTGAGCATGACCGACGCGGCCACGTCGAATGCAATGGCGTCGGGCAGCTTGACCAGCCGCTCGGCGGCAACGACGCGCTGAGTGCGGTAGGCGCCGAGCGGCATGGTGTATGCGACCCGATCTCCCACCTTGAAATCCGTCACTCCTTCGCCGATCTCCGCGACCACACCCGCGGCCTCGGCGCCGGGAATCAACGGCGTCGACGGCCAGGGGTACAGGCCGCTGCGGAAGTAGGTGTCGATGAAGTTGACGCCGATCGCGTGCTGTACGATGCGCACCTCGCCGCGCCCCGGCACGCCCAAGTTGAGCGGCGTCCACTCCAGCGCCTCGGGTCCACCGGCGGTGCGCACCACCACCCCCATGTCGGCCGTTTGCTCCGTCATACCTGCCTCACTAGAGTCATACCTGCCTCACTAAAGTGTCGACGAAGCGCCGTATGCGGACGATGGCTTCGCGCAACCGCCCCTCGTCGGTGGCGAAGCACACCCGCACGAAACCGCTCGTTTCCTGACCGAACGCTCCGCCGTCCAGCACCGACACGCGCTCGGCCCGATACAGCCCGCACATGAAATCGTAGCCCGCAAGTCCCGTGCCGCGCACATCCACCAACATGAACATGCCTGCGTCGGGACTGTAGCATTTGAGTCCGGGGATGCCCGCGAGTCCCTCAAGCAGTAGACCGCGGCGATCGGCACAATATTTCCTGACGCGGGATTCCGCCGCATTCGACACGCTCAACGCCGTGACGGCCGCCTCCTGCACGAAACCCGGCAGGCCGAACAGCATGCACTGCGCCATCGCCTCCGCGTGAATCACCATCTGCGGCGGACCCACCAGCCAGCCCGCGCGCCAGCCCGGCATGGAGTGTGTCTTGGAAAGACTGCTGATGGTCACCACTTGGTCGGGCAATTCCGCGGCCAGGCTCGGAACTCGGCCGCCCGGCGCAAGTCCCGCGTACACTTCGTCCGCCACCACCCACAGCGAATGCCGGCGCGCCAGACCGCCGATCACCGCCAATTCGGCTGCGCTCAAGATGACGCCGCTCGGATTGTTCGGCGTCGCGAAAAACAGCGCCTGCGTACGCGGCGTGATCGCCGCCTCGAGCCTCTCCAGGTCCACGCGGAAACCTCGCGCCGCCGGCGCGGCGACCCGCACCATCCGCGCGCCGGATATCTCGAGCGTGGCAGGGTAGCTCGGGTACAGGGGCTCGAGCGCAATCACCTCGTCGCCGGGTGCCGCAATACACAACGAGGCCACGAACAGCGCATTCTGCGCTCCGGCCAGAAAGATGACATTGGCGGCGTCGACCGGCTGGCCGGTCCGCGCACGGTGTGAAGCCGCGATCGCCTCTCGCAAGTGCTGCCGTCCCGTCGCCGGCGTGTAATGAGTGTCGCCCGCGCGCAATCTCTCGATGGCCCGTTCCAGCACCGGCGCCGGGGTTTCGAGATCGGGGTCGCCGACGCTCAATAATATGACGTCTTCGCCGCGCTCGTGGGCCGCCCGCGCCTCGTAGTGAATGATCCAGGCGTCTGCGCCGTCGCCCGCGATTCGCTTGACCAAGGGTGAATATCGCATCTTTTCTCTTGCCTAGCCGGTGGCGGTGCGCAATCCTAGCGCGCTTCATGAACTAATGTTCAATTTCAACGAAGGTTCATATGTCGCGCAATATCGGCGGTTATCTCGTCGAACTCTTGGTCGCCAATAACATCGACACCGTGTTCGGCATACCCGGCGTGCACAACCTGGAGCTGTATCGCGGCCTGACCGCAGCGTCCATGCGGCACGTGCTCGTCCGCCACGAACAGGGCGCGGGATTCGCGGCCGATGGATTCGCGCGCTTGAGCGGACGGCCCGCGGCCGCCTTCGTGATTTCGGGTCCGGGGCTCACCAACATCATGACCGCCGCCGCCCAGGCCTATTCCGACTCCGTTCCGTTGTTGGTGGTGGCAGCCGCGCCGGTTCGCGCCTCCTTCACCAAGCAATGGGGAGTGCTGCACGAGCTGTACGACCAAGCCGCGCTCGCCGCCGGCGTGTTCGGCATTGCGCGCTCGGCGCACAGTGCCGAGGATGTGCGCGAACACCTGCGGCTGTGCCTGGCCTCGTTCCGCACCGGACGCCCGCGGCCGGCGTACTTGGAAATTCCGCTCGATGTACTCGCCGAAGCCACGACCCTGGAGGCTAGAGCGTTCGAGGACAACTCACTCATGCCGCAAGCCAGCCCCGATCAAATCGGCGCGGCGGTGCGTCTGCTGAGCCAGGCCGCGCGGCCGCTCGTCATTGCAGGCGGCGGCGCGCGCCGCGCCGGCGCGGAGCTGCGCCGTCTGGTCGAGACTCTGGATTGCCCTCTGGTAACCACGGCCGCAGGCAAGGGGCTGCTCCCTGAAAGCCACCCGTCGAACTTCGGCACCTCGCTGCCCTACCCTCCCATTCAGCGCTTGATCGCCGATGCGGATGTGGTGCTTGCCGTGGGCACTGAGCTGGGTGAGACCGACATGTACTTCACCACCAAGCTGCCGCTGGGCGGTCTGCTCATCCGCATCGACGTCGATCCGGTAAAGCTCGCGGACCAATACTCGGCCGATGTCCGCGTCTGGTCCGATGCGCGCAGTGCGCTGCACTCCATCAATCAAGCATTGGCGAGTCGTGCGCAAGATGCGGTAACCCGCGCCGGATGGCGCGCGGAACTCGGCGGAGCCGCCAAATTTCACTCTGAAATCGAGAGCAGCTTGGATCCGAAGGCGCAGGCCCAGCGGCGCGCGCTGCGCGCCATCAAGAGCGCGCTGCCCTGGGACGGCGTCGTATTCAGCGACATGACGCAGATCGCCTATTTCGGAAACTATGCGTATCCGGTCGACAACCCCGGACAATGGTTCCACCCGTCCGGTTACGGCACCTTGGGATTCGCGCTGCCGGCGGCGCTCGGCGCCAAGATCTCGAGCCCCGCCCGCGCCGTCATCGCGCTCGCGGGCGACTTCGGTCTGCAATTCACGGTAACCGAGCTCATGACCGCGGTCGAAGCCGGCCTCAGTCTGCCGATCGTCGTGTGGAACAACTCTGCGCTGGGTCAAATTCGCGACGACATGGTCGCCGCGCACATTCCAGAACTCGGTGTGATCGCGCGCAACCCCGACTTCGTCGCACTGGGCAAGGCCTGCGGCGCAGAAAGCTACCGGGTACATGACGCGGCCGCGCTCACCGAGGCGATCCGCACTGCGTTGACCTATGCGGGGCCGACGTTGATCGAGGCGATCGCAGCGGATTTCTAGGAGCCTGTCTCAGGCTCCTGGCGCATCACCCCAACAAATCGCGAATCGCCGGCGACGGATTGCCGCCGCATATCAGCACGACTGCCTTAGCGCCAGCGTAGCGCGCCGCCTCCTTGAAATAAGCGGCCAACGCAACGCCGCTCGCGCCTTCCATCGCCCAACCTTGGGCGTGGCCCCAGCGCATGGCACTCAAGATCTCGTCCTCGGTGACCAGTACGCCGTGATGCATGACCTCGCGGCACAGATCGAAGGTGATGGAGCCTTCCTCGACGCCGCCGGCGGTGCTCTCGCTCAAGGTGGCGGACTCCGGGGCTGCGATGATCCGGCCCGCCTTCAGGCTTTCGTACAACACGGCGGAATTTTCCGGCCAGCAGCCGATCACTTCGGCGCGCGGCGCCATGTGGTGCAGCAGCGTGCCGATGCCGCTCATCAGTCCCCCGCCGCCGGTGGCGATGAAGACGGCGTCCATGTCGGGCAACTGACGCAGTAATTCCACGGCGACAGTACCCTGCCCCGCCACCACATAGGGATCGTTATAGGGCGACACGTAGCTGCGCCCGGTTTGCAAGGCCGCCTCCCGCGCCTCGACCTCGGCGGCCAGCGGGTCGTCTCCCACGACACGGACCCTCGCGCCCTGGTTGCGGATCTTTTCTTGCTTGGCCCGTGTGACCTGGGCACTCAAAAACACTTCGGCGTCGATCCCGAGAAATCTCGCCGCCGCTGCGACCCCCAGGCCATGATTTCCGGTGGACGAAGTGATGACCCCCGCGGCCGCCTGCTGCGGGCTCAAGCTCATGAGCTTATTGGCCGCGCCGCGCAGCTTGAAGGAGCCGGTAACTTGCAGCTGTTCGAGCTTGGCGTAGGCCGTTCCTGACTGCGGCGCCGGGGCACTGCGAGGCAGGGGCACCAAGGGCGTCTCGTGCGCCACGGAGTACACGCGATTCGCCGCTTCACGAATCAACGGCAGCACGTCGCTGGTCAGCATGGAGGCACCTTTACGTCAGCTGAGGGAATCCCCGTCCTTTGGGCGGGGAGGATGTCAAATGCTATTATTGCAAAGAATGCCGCCGCGGAAACGGCAACTTATTCGACAAACTGAAGGGGACACCATGAAAATCACCATCGCCCGCACTGCGGCGCTCACTGCGGCGCTTCTGACCTTCCCGGCTTTTGCCGCCGAACAAATCAAAGTGGTCGAACGGCCGGTGGGCGAGACCACCGTGGATCTTGGGGCTAAGGGCGATTCGGTCGGCGACATGCTGGTGTTCGCCAACGGCGTTTTCGACTCGGCCAACAAGACTCAGGTAGGCACCGATCAGGGCTATTGTGTGCGCACCATCGTGGGCAAGAGCTGGGAATGCCTTTGGACATTGACGTTGAAAGCAGGCCAGATCACCGTCGAAGGTCCGTTCATGGACGAGGGTGATTCGTTGTTCACCATCACCGGCGGCACCGGCAAGTATGCGGGCGCCAAGGGCAGCATGAAACTGCATCCACGCGACGCCAAGTCGTCGAGCTACGACTTCACCTACGATCTACTGTAATGGCCTACACACTCGAGCATTGCCTGCGCAGCCGGCAGGATTTTCCGGCATTGATCAAGAATCCTGACCTTGCGTTCCTCGACGGACCGGGGGGCAGTCAAGTGCCGCGCGTCGTGGTCGATGCAATCGCCGACGTCTATGCCTCCTGCAACGTGAACACACACGGCAACTTCGCGCCTTCCCGGGAAGTGGATCGGCGCATGGAAGTGGCGCGCAGCGTCGTCGCCGCCTTTCTCGGCGCGGAAGGCGGCTCATGCATATCGTTCGGTCAAAGCATGACCACGCTCAGCTTCAATCTGAGCGCGGCCATCGGACGCACGCTGGAGAAGGGCGACGAGGTGCTCATCACCCAACTCGACCACGAGGGTAATCGCGGACCCTGGCTTCAGCTGCAGGAACGCGGCGTCGTGGTGCGCGAAGTGCGGCTCCTGGAGTCCGGTGAACTGGATCCCGCCGACATGGCGGACAAGATCACATCGCGCACCAAGCTATTTGCCATCGGCGCATCGGCAAATTCACTCGGAACGGTGAATGAGATGGCGCTCGCTCGGCGCCTGACCCGGAAAGTGGGCGCGCTGCTGGTGATCGACGCCGTGCACTATGCGCCGCATTTTCCGATCGACGTTCAGGCGCTCGGCGCGGATTTTCTGCTCTGCTCGGGATATAAATTCTATGGGCCGCATGTGGGCGTGCTCTATTCACGGCCCGGCGCACTCGATCGATTGCCGACGGACCGTTTGAGCGTGCAGAATCCGGCGGCTCCCTATCGCATCGAAACCGGCACGCTGAATCACGCCGCCATCGACGGCGTGCGCGCGGCGGTGGAGTACATCGCAAGCTGGGGCAGCGGCGTCTCGCTGCGGGAACGCATCGTCGACGCCATGACTCACATCTCCGCGTACGAGCATGAGTTGGCGAAGTACTATCATGACGCCGTGCGCCGCATTCCCGGCGTTCGCGTCTGGGGGCCCGACTTTGGCGTGGGCCGCGCGCGCGCACCGACCGTGTCGATCACCCTCAAAATCACCGCGGCCGCCGCCGCAACGGCCCTGGGAAATCAAGGCATCTGCGTCTGGGACGGAGATTTCTACGCAGCGCGTGCGGTGCAAGTGCTGGGTCTCGCCGAGGGCGGGGGGCTGCTCCGCACCGGCATCTCCATGTACAACACCCGCGACGAGCTGAGCCGCTTGCTGACCGGGATAGAACGGCTGGCCTGAGCGTGCGGCCCGCGAGGGATCGGTCCGCGATGCGCGCATCGTTGAAAATTCTACCAAGCAGGTGATTCATTCTTTCGCTAACATTCTGCATAATTCGTGGTCAAATAGCGCATCGAATACCAGCGAGGGGCAACCCTATGCAACTCAGCAAATTGAGCTATTACTCGGACTTCGTCGTCTATCCTCTGGTACTCGTCGCGTTGACGGCGATCAATATCAATCATGTGACTTGGACGAGCGGCGCGGAATGGCTCGGTGCCAGCATGGCGGGGCTGGTCTTCTGGACACTGGCTGAGTATGCCCTGCACCGGATTGCACTGCATAGAATGCCGTACTTTTCGCCCATGCACGGCCTTCACCATGCCTCGCCGCTGGCGTTCATCGGCACGCCGTCGTGGATCAGCGTCTCGGTCCTCAGTCTCGCCGTCTTGGTTCCCGCGTGGTTGTGCCTGGGATTCAATGTCGCGGACGGCCTCACCGTCGGCGTGATGCTCGGATACTGGTGGTACGGGCTCGTGCACCATGTCATCCATCATCACGCGAATACGCCGTCTCCCTCCTATTTCAACGATCTTCGCGCGTGGCACATGCGCCATCACTACTCGCCGAAGAGCGGAAACTTCGGCGTGACCACGCCGATATGGGACCATGTGTTCGGCACCGCCATCAGCGTCCGCGACAAGGCTGTGGCATCATAGTGAGCTGCCCGCTCCGCGCCGCCTGCCATGGCGCTTGGCCGTCTCCCCTCGAGGGGACGTTGAACTTCGCAGAAGCGCCCATATCTAAACCCACAATGGTCAATTCGACCTGTCGGGGGCATTTATGCGAAGACTATTAGTTGCTGCAACTCTTGCCGCGACCGTGACGTTCGCGATCGGAATCGCGTCGCCGGCGTTCGCGGATAGCGACCCCACCATGGACCAGATCTATACCGCGGCGGCGGGTGGTCACCTCGATCAAGCTCAGCAGATGATCAGCCAGGTTCTGGCCGATCATCCGACCAGCGCCAAAGCGCACTACGTGCAAGCCGAACTGTACGCGAAGGAAGGCAAGACCGCTCTCGCGCGCTCGGAACTCAGCACTGCCGAACAATTGAAGCCCGGCCTGCCCTTCGCCAATCCGCGATCGGTGCAAGAACTCAAAGCGCAACTTGGGGCTAGGACGGGCGCGATCAGCCCGACCGTGATCCGGTCCGTGCCTCAGCCTCACTTTCCCTGGGGCACGGTACTGATTCTGGCCGGGGTGGTGGGCATCCTGTGGCTGGTATTCCGCCGGCGCAATACCTACGTCCAATATCCCGCGGCCGGCCCCGGTGTGGGCGGCGCACCCGGAGCTCCCGGATACGGACCCGGCGGCTACGGTCCCGCCCCGATGGGCGGTGGTGGAATCGGCTCCGGCATCGCCGGCGGACTTGCCTCAGGATTGGCCGTGGGCGCAGGCGTAGTTGCCGGCGAAGAACTGGCCCATCATTTCCTGGACGGCGGCCGCAGCAGCGGCGGCGGTGTCATACCCCCCGCCGAGGCGGGCGACTCGGGCTTCAGCAATAGCGACATGGGCGGCTCCGACTTCGGCGTGAACGACCCCGGCTCCGGCTGGGATGACGGCGGGTCGGGCGGCGGGGGCGGCGACGACTGGAGCTAGCCTCGAGGAGCCAGCCTCGTCTGACTTCGCCTCGCCGCATCCGGCGATGGAGATTCCTTCTTTGGGCGCCCTTCGGGGCGCCCTTTTCGTTTTCCCGTAAACTTCGTGGCGTTTACCCCATATGAGCCGGTATGTCTCAACGTTGGACCGCTTCGACGCGGCGAGGCCATCATCTATCAGGTCTGGCCTGCCTGCTCTGCATGTTGTGCTCCATCGAGGGGTGCATCACCCGCGTACACAGCTTTGTCGGGGTCCAACCCCTGGATCTGCACGAAGGCTACCGCGAATACTCAGATAGTCTATTGAGCTCGGGCCGCCTCAGCCTCGCGACCCGTCAGGCTCTCAATCTCGTTCCCGAGGCCGGCGTCGCGGGCACCACGGCCGCTCAGCTGGCCGCCCTGGGTGCGAGCGAGCGCATCGATCCAGCCACCCGCGCATTCGCTCGCTCCGAACTCGCGCTGCGCGCCGCGCAAGCCTTGGACGGCAAGGAGCCCACCCTGTCGCGGCAGTACTATCTCGTCGCTGCTCGCGAGGCCGCGCGGCTGTTGTTCCCCGGCGGCAAGATGATTCACATCGATCCGTTCGATCAGAAGTATCGCCTGGCTTCCAGCTTTTACAGCCTCGCCGCGGGGCGCTACTTCCTGATGCTGATGGCCTCGGGACGCAATTGGACCGGGGATCTCACGGAAACCACTCCCGCCGGAGCGTTCAACGTGACCTTCGACAATGACGACAGCGACCTATATGCCTATTTTTTCAGTAATTTCTCGCTCGCCTGGGGCTATCGCATCACGGGCCTCCGCAACCGCTATACGCGGGACGGCATCGGCATACCCATGGTGGCGCGCCGCTCGGTCGCGCGGCACGCGCCGGGGGAGGAAGGTTTCCCGCTGGAGCAATACTTTCCGGCGGGCGGGTACATCGCACCCATTACGGTGTACCTGCGCTTCGCCACCGACGATTTGAGTAACTCCCCGGATCTACAGAGCCAGCCGGAACGCGTGCGGGTAGGGCTCGCCGACACCCGGCTGGCGGAGTATGTGTGCTTCGGCAGGCAAACCCTGCCCGTGGCGGCTGATTTCACCGCGCCCTATGCGGTGGAGATCACGCGCGATCATTCGCGCGCCGCGGGCCGTGCCGCCCTGTTCGGCAACCGCGTTCCCGGCAGCCGCTTGGGTGTAACCATCAGCGCCCCCTGGGATCCCGACAAGATTCCGCTGATATTGATTCACGGGCTTGCCTCGAGCGCCGAGGCGTGGCGCGAACTCACCAATGACATTCTGGGATCCGAAGAATTGCGCGGCCGATACCAGATCATTCACTACGCGTACGCGACCAACGAGAGCTTCTTGGCCACCGCCACGCGCTTTCGCCGTGAGCTGGCCGAATTTCTCGCCGTGGTCAAATACGATCCCAATGTGAGCCCGAAGCTGGTATTGATCGGTCACAGCATGGGCGGACTGCTGGCCAAGTCGGTTGCCGTGGACAGCGGCACCAAGCTCTGGGACACTACATTTCGCGTGCCCGTCGACGCGCTGCACGCCGACGCAGCCGTTCGCAGCACATTCGAGGACGCGCTCCTTCTCAAGCCCTGGCCAAGCGTCGGCCTGATCATTTTCATGGGAACACCGCAACACGGCAGCGACAGGGCGGACGGACTGCTCGGTCGCCTGAGCGCCAGCCTTTTGCGCCTGCCGGCAGACTACGTGAATCTCACCCGCGAAATCGGGCTGCGCGATTCGCAGGAACTGCAGCCCGACATTCGCTCCGAGTTCACGTCCGGCCGCATGACCAGCGTGGCGTCTCTCTCGCCCCACAATCCGCTCATGCGGGCCTACGGCGATCTACCCATCGTTGACGGCGTCCCTTTCTATTCCATCATGGGCACGGCCGCGCGCGACTCCCAAGGCCGAGCCTCCGACGGCTACGTCACCGTGGAAAGTGCGCGGCTCCCCGGCAGCGTCGCGGATAACCTGCTGCCCATCCGCCACCGACAATTCGATCGGGCAGTGCCTCTCAATGTGGTCTATCGGATTCTGCGCGAGCACGTCGAGTCCGTGCCGAGCGCGGCACCGGCGTCGCTCACGTCATCCGGCGCGGCGTGCCAGTAGGCTAGCCGCCGTGCCCCACGGCGCTCGCCACCGCATCGTGCAGCGCCTTCATGCCGAAGGAGATGTCCTGCACGACGCCGTCGAGGAAGAACGTCGGCGTGGCACGAATGTGGCTGCGGCGGCCGCCCTCGATATGTTCGCGCACCTTCTGCAGGTAGATGTGATCGTCCATCTCCGCGGTATACCGCGCCATATCCAGACCTAGGTCCATCGCATAGCGATGCAAATCCCTGTCCTTGAGGTGCGCTTGGTTCTGGAACAGCAAATCGTGCATCGGCCAAAACTTCCCCTGCGCCGCCGCCGCCTCCGAGGCCTCGGCCGCCAGCAGCGCGTGCGGATGAGCGTCCTGCAGCGGAAAGTGCCGAAATATGAAACGAATCTT
>Ga0185299_10003372_pt1 | contig 21471 bp, 22 predicted proteins | sample PaiPotPPA55metaG_FD_128002 | JGI IMG/M metagenome (GOLD analysis project Ga0185299, IMG submission 128002) | Iron sulfur acid spring bacterial and archeal communities from Banff, Canada, to study Microbial Dark Matter (Phase II) - Paint Pots PPA... ... | reverse complement strand
CATTCGCCGCACTGGAAGCGGCTATTGACGAAGCCGGCCGCATGTCGGGCCTGCAATGCACGGTGGTATGCGGTGACTCACCGCAAGCCTGGAAGTAGCAGGACGAGGGCGGCCTCTAGTACAGGTCGGTCTTGAGGCGTCCGGGCAATGCGCGATCGTAGGCGTCGCCGTCGAAGCTGGCGTCGCTTACGTTCTGCAGCATGGCGCCCGCCGAGGGCAAGCTCGAGCGGTCGACGTGCTTCTCGCCGTTCCACAAGTCCGATCTCACGACCGCCTTCGAACAGTGGAAATACACGGACTCCACATGCACGAGGATCACCGTGCGCGGCGGTTTGCCGTTGACGCTGAACGAGGCGAGCAACTCGCTGTCGTCGGCAATCGATGCACGGCCGTTCACCCGCATCATTTCTCCCACGCCCGGCACGAGAAACAGCAAGGCCACGCGCGGGTCGTGCACGAGGTTCCTGAGTGTATCGATACGGTTATTGCCCGGGCGATCGGGAATGGCGAGCGTATGGGCATCGAGGATCCGCACGAAGCCCATTGCATCGCCTTTGGGCGAGCAGTCGAGCCCGTCTTCTCCCGCCGACGCCAGCATCACGAACGGCGACGCAAGGATGAACGCCGCATAGTCCTCGCTGATGAATGAAATCTCCTTGCGCACCGACCGCTCGTTCGGCTTGCCGTAGATATCCTCCAGTTGTTCGACGCTCGTCAGCATGCTCCGCTCCTTCGGTGATCCGGGTCCAGCCCGTACATTAGCAGGCCCGGCTGAACGTAACGTGACTAGTGCGATGTGACAGGGTCGAGTCCCGTCTGCGTGACGACCGGCGCCGCTTCCGGCGAGGCGAGATACTCGAGCAGCGCCTTCGCTTCGGCCGGATGTTGCGCGCCCACCGGAATGCCGGCTGCAAATCGCGTAATCGACTGCACGGACTCGGGGATCTTGCCGACGAACGTTACGCCCGGCACAGGCAGCAGTTCACTCACCTGCTGGAAGCCAAGTTCGTAGTCGCCGTTGGCCACCACCGACGCCACCGGAATCTTCGGCACCATGGTCGCCTTCGGCCGGATCTGGTCCTCTATGCCAAGACGCTTGAACAACTCGTTCTGTATGTACACGCCGCTCGCGCTGTCGGAGTAGGCGACCGACTTCGCGTGCAGCAATGTGTCCTTGAACGCCGCAACCGTCGTGATGTCCGGCGTCGGCGCACCGGCGCGCACGACCATGCCGATGGCTGAATCGGCGAGTTCCACACGTGAGCCCGGAATCACCTTGCCCTGTTTAATGAGGTCGTCGAGCGCGTAGCCGACCATGATCACCACGTCCGCCGGCTCGCCCCGGGCCAGCCGGTTTGGAATGGCTTCGGGCGCTTTGCCCATGGACGGGCCAAGGGCCGTGTCCAGGGTATTGCCGCTTGCCGCGGCGAATTTCGGCCCGAGGATTTTATAGGCCGCGGTAAATCCGCCTGAGCTCATGACGTGCAATTCGGCGGCTTGAACCGTAGTCGCGGCGCTCGCCGCTGCAACGCCGGCAATGAACGCGAATGTGGAAAGCTTTAGCAGGAACGATTTCATGGATAACCGTAAGGAGTGAATGAATCGATAACGTTTGCGCCGACGAAGTTTAAACGCCGTGAGCACACGGGTCGTTAGGGAACAACCCCGCGATATAGCCCGCGCAAACGTTTTGCTTTCAATGCCTTCGGACATCCCTGCCGGGGCGCTCTGGCCGGACTGTTAAATACTGACAAGTACGACAAACAGCGTATTGATTGGCGTTAGAGTACTTCATCGAAAGACATTTTTGGTTTGTCCTTCGGTCAATAAAATCAGTGGGAAAAAACATGCCCGGCGCCACGCGCCAAGGGCTGAGAACCCATGAAGGCGAACCGCATTATTCAGCGCTGAGAGGCTGGTTCGTTGCGCACAAGACGTCTGTTCTCGGGGATATCAAGTGAATACCAAAATGCAATACCAAGGAAATCGTGCGTCGATAATCATCGACGCTGAAATACTGCATATTGAAGCGATCATGTCGCGTTGTCTGGCAATGGGAGCTGATGGCGCGATTTTTCAAGCGAACTATTGGCGCAACCGTTTATTGACGTTACGGGATTCCGGTCTGAGCCATACGCAGGACGTTGCGGTGCAATCGCTCTTAAGCAATCTCGTGGCGTCCCACTAGACCGGGGGCTTTGAATGTTGAATAAATCCAGCGGCGGCCCGCTTGCGTGGAAGTCGAAAATCCGGCCGCAGCAGCCGGCCGACGGCTTGCGTTATGTGACGCTGGATCTCGCGTCGGATTCGCACGCTCGTGCGGCAATCGAGGCTTATGCCGATTCGTGCTCGGCCGAGTTGCCGTGGTTGGCGGATATTCTGCGGGCACGGCTGGAAAGATTAAACCGTTCGGCAGACCGCGCTCAGGATCAGTTTGCCGGACTTCAGGAAGATGATGCGGCCGCAATGCCGCTGACTTATTGCGAACACACGGCGCGGCGTTTGATGGCGTTTGCTTGCATGTGCGCGAGAGCGCGTGAGGATTACTCGGATGCGGCGTGGGATCACGTCATGAAAAGCTTTGACCGGATGCTGGTGCAAATGCGTTGATTTCGTATAAAAAAGTATAATAAGAATACAAGATAATCTGCGCTGGCAATCTGTACTGGCATTCGGTGCCCAAGCAAAATAAATGACAAAGCCGTCTTGACTAATTAATGGGATATCAGGCAATGCGGATTTGTGTGCTGGACGACGACCTGAGCCAGACGGCATTCGTGGCTCAGACACTGACTGCGGCCGGGCATTTCTGCCAGGTTTTTACGGAAGGCAAGAGCCTGATCCATGAGCTCAGGCGTCAGCCGTACGACCTGCTGCTGCTCGACTGGAACATGCCTGAAATGCCGGGCGACGTCGTGCTGAAATGGGTCAGGCAAAACCTCACCACGAACCTGCCGGTGCTCTTCCTGACGAGCCGCAGTGTTGAAAGCGACGTCGTCCAGATGCTCAACGCCGGCGCCGACGACTACATCCTCAAGCCGGTGTCGCGGCCCGTGCTGCTCGCCCGCGTGGAAGCGTTGCTGCGGAGGGTCTACATGCACCAGAACGAGGTGACCCAGGAAACCTACGGCATCTATCGATTCGAGCTGACCACCCAGACCGCCCTGGTCAATGAGGTGCCGGCCGCGCTGACGCAGAAGGAATTCGAGCTTGCGCTGCTGCTCTTTCGCAACCTGTCGCGGCCGCTGTCACGCACCCATATCCGCGAATCGGTCTGGCGCCAGGACGTGGATATTCCGTCGCGCACAATCGATACGCATGTGTCGCAGATTCGCTCCAAGCTGGTGGTGCGGCCGCAAAACGGTTACCGCATAACACCCATCTACAGTTACGGCTACCGGTTGGAAAAAGTGGGGAATGATTCGCCGTGAACGGGTTCCATAAAAACAGCCGCGGTTGGGTGGTGCATCAGCGTCCGCGCTCGGGGCTGGATGCTGCAATGGCGGTGGCCGGCGTCATCGCCCTTGCCCTTGCCCTTGCCTGTTCGATCCAGCCGGTCTACGCCAAACGCATGCCGCGGCAGGACATGACGCCTTATGTGGTGCGCGCGGATGATTCGCTCTACACGCTCGCGGACCGCTATATGCAGAGTCCTTCCGACTGGCGGCTGTTGCGCGACATCAATCATGTTGCGAATCCGCGGCACCTGCAGGTCAACGCTCACCTCTCCATGCCCACCTCGCGGCTTAGGCAGACACTGCTGACGGCCCGGGTATTGGCGGTGCGCGGCAGTGTCGAGAAGCTCGGCACCGCGGGCGCGCCCGCCACGCCGGTTGGCGCGGGGACGCTGCTGAGAGAAGGCGACGAAGTCAGCACAGGCCGCGACGCGTTTGTCTCCATGACGCTGCCGGACGGCTCGCATGTCGTGCTGCCGTCGAGCAGCCGGATCCAGATCGGACGCTTGCGGACCACCCTGCTGACCGGCGCGGTCGACCGCCAGTTCGACCTGAAGCAAGGCGAGGTCACGACCGACGTCACACCGTTCAAGAACCCGCGTGATTCGTTCCGGGTCGTCACGCCGTCGGTGGTGGCAGGCGTGCGCGGCACGCGTTTCCGGGTGAACTACCTGGCGGAGCAGGATGCGACCGCCGTCGAGGTGCTGGCGGGCAAGATCGGCGTGGATGGAGCGGGGCCTGACGGCGCGGGCAACAGCACGGTCAACAGCGCGGCCGCTCCGCTGCCGGTCCAGGGCGGTGCGCAGACGCTCGTGCTGGCCGGTTACGGCAACCTGACGCGCACGGGCGACGCCGCCGGCGCGTCGGTGCGGCTGCTCGCCCCGCCGGATATTGTCGATCCGGGCAAGTTGCAGCGCGCCCCCCAGGTGAGCTTCGACCTGACGCCGGTCGACGGCGCCCGGGCGTACCGCACCGAGATCGCGACCGATGCCGATTTCCTCGACCTGCTTCGCGACGAGCGCACCACCAGCCTGCACGCGGCGTTCGACAATATCCCCGACGGCAACTACTTCGTGCGCGTGCTGGCCACCGACACGCACGGCATCGACGGCTTGCCGCAAGTGTTCACGTTCAGCCGCTATACGGACACCACCAACGCGGCGGCCACGCCAGTCGAAGGCAATGGCTACGTTTTCCGCTGGCATGTCGATGGCCAAGCGAAGGGCGCGCGGTATCGGTTCATCCTGTCGGATCATGCGGACCTGAGCGCGCCGTATATCGACTTGCTCGATGTGGCGGGCGGTGAGATGACGGTGGCGAATCTGCCGTCAGGAAAGTACTACTGGACGATTGTTGTCGATACCTTCGAGAACGGCCGGCTCCTGTCGATCCCGAGCGAAATCCGGTCGTTCACTCAAACGCGGTAGGCGCGACCCATGCCATGGCGCTTCCCCTTCCACAACCGGCGCTGGCTGGGGCCCTCGATCGGCAAGCGCTTTTTCCTGGAATGGACGCTGATCGGCATGGTGGGAGTTGCCGCGGTGCTCTTTGGCGTGCTGAGCCCGCTGACCGAGCGCGCCAGTTTCCTGTTCTACGATCAACTGCTGTTGCACTCGTCGAGCCGTCCGTCGGCCGGCATTGTGATTGTCGCTATCGATGACGAGAGCATTGCGGAACTCGGGCGCTGGCCGTGGCCGCGCGAGACCCACGCCGCGCTGCTGACGCAGCTTGCGAAGGCGAAACCGGCGAGCGTCGCGTACGACGTGCTGTTCACCGAGCCGTCTCCCGGCGACGCCGCTTTCGCCGAGGCCATGAAGCATGTGCCGACCTACCTGCCGCTGCTCGTCGACCGGTTGCCCGTCAACCAGAACGAGCCTGCCGTGGTCGAGCCCGTTCCGGTGTTGCGCCAGGCGGCGGCGGGCGTGGGCCATATCGACCTGGAAGTGAATCACGACGGCATCGTGCGCAGCGTTTCGCTGTTCGAAGGCAGCGGCAAGGACTGGTGGCCGAGCATCACGGTGCCGGTGTACCAGGCTTTGCGGGGGCCGGACGCAGTGCTGCCCGGGATCGGCACTGCGGCTGCGGACGCGGCGTTCGCGGCGTCGGGACCGGCCGGCGCGGGCGACCTGAAGCGCGCGCACCGGATGATGATTCCGTTCTCGCGCACGTCGCTGGATTATCCGCGGGTCTCGTTTGCGGCCGCGATGCAGGGTGCCGTCCCGCCCGAATTCTTCGCGGGCAAGATCGTGCTGGTCGGTGCAACGGCGGCCGGTTTGCGCGATCGCTTTGCCACGCCGATCTCGGGCGAAGTGGGCGAACTGCCGGGTGTCGATATCTACGCGACCATCCTCGACGCATTGTTCGACGGCCGCGCGATCAAACCCATCGGCGACAAGGCGGCCGCCTGGGTGAGCATCGTGCCGGTCGGCATCCTGCTCGCGGCCCTGCTAGTGGTGTCGCCGTTGCAGTCGCTCATGCTGACGATCGCACTGGCCTGCGCCAGCCTGATTGCAAGCGCCTGCCTGATGTATCTGCGCTCGTCCTGGCTCTCGCCGGTGCCGGCGCTGGGCGGGCTGGCGCTGATCTATCTGCTGTGGAGTTGGCGGCGTCTCGAAGTCGCGATGTCGTATCTCGGACAGGAGTTGCGCCTGCTGGCTGCCGAGCCCAACCTGCTGCCCGGTCCCCAACCGAAACCGCAGGGCACGGCGGGCGACGTGCTTGAACGCCTGATCGCGCTCACACGCCAGGCCGTGCAGCGCCAGCGCAATATGCGGCAGTTCATCTGGGACAGCCTGAACAGCTTGCCCGAGCCGATCATGGTCTGCGATTGCAACGGCCGGATCCTGATGGTCAACGATCCCGCGCGGCTGCATTTCGGCCCCGTGCAGTTCACCGACCTGTCGATCATGCAGCTCTTCGGCGAGTTCCATTTCGTGCGTCTGGTCGACGAAGACAGCAGCGGCGCGCTGCCGAGCGGCATGCAATGGCCGGCGATGCTCGACCCGCGCGTCGAGCGTCACACGGCTGTGATGATGCACGGCATTGAAGTGCGCGATCGCCACGGCCGCGACCACATGCTGCGGTATGCGCCCTGCACGACCAACACGGGCGAATCGCTCGGGTGGATTGCGAGTTGGGTCGACATCACCGCGCTGCATGCCTCCGAGCGCCAGCGCGACGACATGCTGCATCTGCTGTCGCACGACATGCGTTCGCCGCAGGCATCCATTCTCGCGCTGCTCGACACCGAGCGGCCCCACATCGACTCGAAGCCGGCAATGGATCTGATGGAGCGCATCGAACGCTATGCGCGCCGCACGCTCGCGCTGGCCGATGACTTCGTGCAACTCGCCCGCGCCGAGTCGCAGCATTACAGTCTTGAACTGCTGAACCTGCATGAACTCGCGATCGACGCCAGCGACGAAATCTGGCCGCTCGCGAACGCAAAGGACATCGAGGTGCGCTGCGAGAGCGAAGGTCAGGTGTTCTGGGTCCTGGCGGACCGGTCGCTGATGACACGCGCGCTCATCAACCTGCTCAGCAACGCAGTGAAGTACAGTCCGCCTGGCACGCGCGTCGACTGTATTGTCACGGAGATGCCGGGCGTTATCGTGTGTGTGGTGCGGGACGCGGGTTACGGCATTGCGCTCGAGCAGCAGGCGCATTTGTTCGAACGCTTCCGGCGCTTTCATCTCGATGGCCAGCCGTCGAGCGACGGAACCGGTTTGGGGATGGCGTTCGTCAAGACGGTGATCAGCCGCCACGCGGGGGAGATCGCGATTCAAAGCGCGCCGGACCAGGGAACAACAGTGACGATCACCTTGCGCTCACAGACCATTGAACCGCGCGAGGCAAGCGGCGAAGAACCTGCTGCGCAGAAGCAATGAACGTTTTTTGGGGAACGAAGTGAACATACGATCGATGGCAAGCGCCATTTTCCTTCTCGCGCTCCTGACAGGTTGCGCCAGCGAGGCGCCGGTGAGGATCAGTGCATACAGTGCGCACGACGGGGATTTCGCGACGAACAGCGTCAAGACCTATGCGTTGCAATCGTCGAGCGTCGAGCCTCAGGGCGGTGCCACGGCCGATGCCGGGACCAATGCCGGGACCGATGCCGCAGCCGCTCGCTGGCTTGATGAAGCACTCGCCGCGAAGGGCCTGCGGCCGGCGCCTCAGAACAGCGCGGACTACCTCGTCAAGCTGGGTTATGCAACGCGTCCGCAAGCGGTGCACGTGCGCGCTGCCTGCACGGGCGCGCCCGAAAGCACGTGCGACGACGTGGCGCCGTCGAAGGAATGGTTTGGACGCAAGCACTACGTCCACGCGCTGACCATCCAGTTCGTTGAGCGGACGAGCGGGGCGGTGAGCTACCAGGTAAACGCCACCCATGCGGATCGCGACCCGGCCGGCAACGCGGCGCTGCACGGCCTCATGAGTTGTGCGTTCGCGGACTTTCCCATGCACAATGCCGAGCGGCGCGAAGTCGCGCATTGTGATTAGCGGCCAGCGGAAGATCGGCATGCGGAGACTGGCGCGGGGAATATTCGCGTATTCTTGCGCCTGAACGAAGCGGCGAGCATTGCAGGCGACACGCCAGGCCGCTGATGACGTTCAGTCCACACGAGCCCTAAGGACTCGACATGCCAGGGAACCCGCAGTGAAGTTTGCCGATTTTTGCCGTTGCACCGTAGTCTCGTTCAGTTGCATTTGGCTGACTAACGCGTTCGCCGACGAGCAGAGCGCTACCCCTGATGCCAGCGCCGCCGCCGACGCCAGCGCGTCCGGCCCGTGGAAGGTCTCGATCGGCCCCGCGCTGATGGTGTCGCCGAAATACCCTGGTTCCCGTGCGTTCCAGGTCCTGCCTCTGCCGTCGCTCGATATCTCCTACGACGACCGGATCTTCTCGCAAGGTCTCGACGTACTCGGCATCAATCTCCTGAAAGGCCCGGCGTATCACTTCGGCACGTCGATCAGCTTCGACTTTCAATCGCGCAACGAATCCGACGATCCGCGTCTTCACGGCCTGGGCAATGTGCACTATGGTCCGAAGCTGAGGGTATTCGCGGATTATTCGGTGTCGCTGTTGACGGGTTCAGTCGCGGCCTATCAGGATATCGCGGGGACGGGGCAGGGTCTGCTCGTCAGCGGCGATCTGGTGGCGAACATGCCGCTTACTTCGAAGTTGCTGGTCTCGGTTGGGCCGGGTGTGACGTGGGCGAATGCCGTCTATAACCGGACGCTGTTCGGCGTGTCGGCCAGTCAAAGCGCCGCGTCTGGTTTGCCGGCATATAACACCAGTTCAGGGATTCGGGACGTTCACCTCAACACCTACGTCAGCTACGATTTCTCGAAGAAATGGGTAGGGTCGGTTTCTCTCACGGCCGGTCGGCTGGAGCACAACGCAGGGCACAGCCCGATCACCGAGCAAAGAACCGAACTGAATTTTCTCGCTGCGGTGAACTACCGGTTCAAGTGACCTGATGTGAAGAATTACTGCACACGCAGTGCCGCACCATCGCATTTTCCAAACCTGCTCCGTTGCCGCTCCCTAAAGTACTGAACGCCGTGCACTACCCTGTGCGCTGGCTTGAGGAGGTATTCGGCCCGCTTTGACAAGGTGTTTTGCCACCGGCTTGACCACCTGCGGTGCGCTCCATATACTTATTTTTGTCAATTGAGACTTTACAAGCGGGTGGCTACATCGTGATCGGCGAGAGACTTAAAGAGTTGCGAACTGCGCACGGCCTGTCATTGCGAGACCTGGCGAGCCAGGCGGGCGTATCCGCGACGTTATTGAGTCAGGTCGAGCGATCGGTTACCGATCCCAGCCTGGAAACCATGCGCCGCCTGGCCGGTGTCTTTGGCGAGTCTGTCGCGTCCCTGTTTACCGCAACAGCGGCGCCGTCCGTGTGGATCAGCCGGCCCGGCAACCGGGCAAGGCTGATCGCGCCCATGGGCCAGGTGACCTATGAACGGCTGACCGCCGGCAACGGCCAGCTCGAAGTGCTGCGGGCCGTGCTCGATCCTGGCCAGACATCCGCTGAGGAGCCACGCGGCCACGCTTCAACGGAGTGTGTCTATGTGGTCGCGGGCGAACTCATCGCGGAGATTGCCGGTGTCGACTACACCGTCGTTGGCGGCGAGAGCGTTTCCTTCGACGGGCGTCTGGCCCATCGATACCGTAATGAGTCGGACAAGCAAACCGAGATCATCCTGTCGGTGACTCCACCGAATCCTTGAGCGCGGCGCTAAGCGATCAGCATTGGCCTATCAAATCTGAAAAGGGCAAGCCAGTCTGTCAATCACGCGGCTTCGGGGAGCGAAACCGCGAACGGGGAATCTCTGCAATTGCAGTGATCTCGATCATCAATTCGGGACGATACAGGCGCTCGACCTGAACGGTTGTGGTGACCGGATACGGTGCGGCAAAAAACTCCTTGCGAATGTCTGCCGCGCGCATGAACTCGTCAATGTCAGTTGCATAGTGAACGAGCGACAGCACGTCGGTCATTTGCCCTCCCATCGCCGCTAACACGTCGCGGATGTTTTCCAGACTCTTGCGCACCTGTGCGCGCATATTGTTGTGACCGACGATTTGCCCTTGCTGATCGAGAGAGACCTGGCCTTTCAGATGAACGATCTGACCATCGCCCTGGATCACAACCATCGAGAATGCGCCGAACGGCGCCCAGACATCGGCGGGATTTGCGGCATTCACCATGACTGAATTCCTGTGAGTGGTTGCATCGAGGAATTATGCGCCGCATGCCGTGGCCGCTGTTTGCGATGTGACGCCAACCCGCGTCGTTCACGGCCACCGTTCAATGGACTTTGCCGAACCGGCGAAACTGTCGGAGCGCGGTGCGGAAGTAGGCGGCTTCGCCGGCGGGCGCCACTGACGCGGTTATTTCGCGCGCGAGTGTGGGAAGCGCCGTCCACGGCAGCGTTGGGTGCCGGTGATGCAACTGATGCAGATGATGATTCATCAGTACTCCATGCCAGATGCGTGGCACGCGAAAATTGCGCGCCCGTTCTGGTTCATCGAGCGGGACATCGTAATGTGGCAGGTTGTCCGCCAGCGACAGCCACACGCCGCGGAGATACAGGGTCATGGCAAGCGCCGGCCACCACGCGCCATATAGATAAAACACGCCCGCATGCAGCACGAGCGACAGCAGCCAGTCGCGCCGGATGCGGCTGCGCCGTGCGGGATCACCAGCAAACCGGACGAACAGGCGCTGGACATCCATTCCCACAGGCCCTTCGTTGCCGATCGCACGCGCGACCACCTGACACGCGTGCCTGACCGGCAGAAACGTGAGTGCCGGTAACACCAGTTCCGCCACGTAGAGACCACCCAGTAAGCGCGCGTAATAGAGAGCGCGGGCGCGCACCCGATGCGTCGTGCCATCGTACACATCCGGGCGATCGTACGGTTCGCGCGTGAAGCGATGGTGCATCAGGTGACCGAAACGCACGGCGTCGAACGGCAGCAGGAAGGTGATGGCCAGTACACGGGCAACCGATTCATTGAGCCGTCGCCGCGGCAGCAACTGTCCGTGAATCGCTTCGTGTATCAAGCCCCAGTGAGTCGGCGTGAGCACCACGAGCGGCACGGCGAGCCATAGGGCCGCTTTCCCCCAGTACCGCAGCAGGAATGGCCACGCAAAGAGCTGCAGCAGCATGGCCGTGGCGACTAGCGCGAGCAGTGCCAGATTGACGGTGCTGTTGATTGCAACTTGCCTGGGTGTTCGCTGCGTGCTCGCTGCCGCGGGTGCGTCCGGTTCCGCCGTAGCGGATTCCTGTGGATCCATCTTCTCTCCGTCGACATGACATGTCGCCGCAGAAACTTAGCAACGCCCCGTGACAGTCTGAAGACTCGCTCGTGTGCCCGTAACAATCGGTAAGGTGCGCAGCAGGAAAAGGGTCCCAGCCTTTATTGCCGGCACCTGCATACAACGAGCGCTACCCACTCAGCGCGCTGCCCAAAGTAGCCCACGCAACGTCAGTTCACGGGCTTCCGGGACGTCGAAATCGGCGTTGACGTGACCAAGCGCCGAATAGAAAACCCTTCCCTTGCCCCACTGGCGTTTCCATGCGACAGGCATGACGACGCCCGCCACTTGTGGCTCATGTTCTCGTACATACGGCCCGTCGAAGCGGGTGGTCGCCAGTACCTCGTTGCTCGGATCAAAATGCATGTAGTACTGCTCCGAGTGCATCGAAAATTGGGCGAGACCGGAAACAACAGGGTCATCGGGCGCCGCGATCTGAACGGTGTAGTCAACGATGTTGCCGGGATGCGCAACCCATTGGCCTCCCACCATGAACTGGTAGTCGGTATTCGCGCGGAACGCGTCGCCGGCACCGCCGTGCCAGCCTCCAAAACCGACACCATCACGAACCGCTGCGAGCAGATTGGCGGTATGAGCTTTGTCCAACTGGCCCATGGTGAAGCAGTTGACGATCAGGCTCTGTTCAGCGAGATGTTCACGGTCGAGGTACACACTCAGGTCGTTGTGAAGTTCTACCGTGAACCCTTGGCTGTCGAGCAGGCTCGCGAAGCGCTCGGTCGTGAGGCGCGGCTCGTGGCCGTCCCAACCTCCCCAGACCATCAATGCCGAGCGGCGCGGTGTCAGGTTGTTTTCAGGCATGTGTGACTCTCTCGTTTGTCATCGGCAGGGGCTGCTCCGACATGGGTGCGGGCCGTTGGAAGGTGCTGTCGATCGATACGGTCTGACGCCGGGCCGCCGCGGCAAGAAAGCCGTGCATGACCTCCAGCACGTGATAGCCGATCTCCCCGTCCGTGCGCGGCCGCTCACGCGTCTGGAGTGAATGTGCCAGTTCTGCAATGCCAAGCCCTCTGGTGTTGTCGCTATAGGGATGAGAGAGCGGGACCTCGGTCCAGTCACCGTTGCGAACCTTCAGGCTTACCGGACCACCGAACGTGTTGGGGTCGGGCACACTCAGGCTTCCCTCTGTTCCATGGACCTCGATGAAGGGAAGTTTCGCACCCCAGATATCGAAGCTCGTCACAATAGTTCCGATTGCACCGTTGGCGAACTGCATCTGACCGGCTACGTGCGTAGGCGTATTCACTTCGATCAGTTGACCGCGTTTGGGCTTGCTCCCGATGACCCGTTCGGGAAAACTCGCGCGCGCAAATCCCGATACGGAATCGATGGGCCCGATCAGATTGACCAGCGCGGTCAGGTAGTACGGTCCCATGTCGAACATCGGGCCGGCGCCTGGCTGGTAATAGAAGGCCGGATCAGGGTGCCAGCCTTCATGGCCGTGGTTGGTCATGAACGCAGTCGCGGCGATCGGTTCGCCGATGACGCCGCTATCGATCAATTTGCGGCACGTCTGGATCCCCGCGCCCAGCACCGTGTCGGGGGCGCAGCAGATTTGAAGAGCGGCGGACCGCGCCGCATCGATCAACCCGCGTGCTTCATCGAGATCGAGGGTAAGCGGCTTCTCGTTGTAGACGTGCTTGCCGGACTGCAGCGCGCGTCGCGCCACCTCTGCATGGCCGGCCGGATGCGTGAGATTGAGGATCAGGTCAAGGTTGGCGTCGGCGTAGACCGCATCGGCGGCAAGGACACGCGCAACCCCGTGACGGAGTGCCGAAGCTCGTGCCCGTTCCATATCGAGGTCCGCAACAGCACAGACCTCGACGCCGGCGAACTTCGGGAGATTGGTCAGGTAAATGTCGCTGATATAGCCGCAGCCGACGACCGCGACGCGCAGCTTGTGATGGAGTGCTGAAGTCATATGGCGTTGCCTCGAACGAATGAACACGTGCCTATCGGCGGGCTGGTGGAAGACATTTGAAAAACATTTCACCCCTCGAATCTCATCCCTTGACGGAGCCGACCATCATTCCTTTGATGATGCGTTCCTGGCCGAACGCGTAGGCGACGATCAACGGCAGCGACGTCAGGGTAACGACCGCGAGAGTGGCTGGAATGTTCGACGCGTATTGACCCTGGAAGTCCCACACCGCGAGCGGCAGTGTGCGATTGGCTGGGGTCGAGGTGAGTACATAGGCAAAGATGAACTCATTCCACAACGCGATTGCGTTGTAGATGGCGACCGTGGCGAGTCCCGGCCCGGACAGCGGAACGAAGATGCGCCAGAAAATGGCAAACGGTCCGCAGCCGTCGAGCAGCGCGGCTTCTTCCAGCTCACGCGGGATCTGGCGCATGAACTCCGTGAGAATGAAGATCGAAACAGGAAGGCTCGACGCTACATAAGGACCGATCAAAGCAAAGGGTGTGTCGTACAGTCCCGCTGTGCGCGTCATCAGGTAGACCGGTACCAGGGTGACGTGCAGCGGCACGATCATTCCGGCGACAACAATCGAGAAAATCGATCTATTGAGCCGGGAGCTCATGCGCGCGAATACGTAGGCGGCCATTGAGGCGGTCAACAGGATCAGTGCAGTCGACAAGCCCACCACGAAAAGGCTATTGCGCAGATAAACCCAAAAACCACCTTCCAGGACCGATTGATAGCTGCTCAGGTCCAGCGCCGACGGGAGCGACCAGGCCGAACCGGAATATGTGTCCTGCTGGGATTTCAGGCTGGTTACCACGACGAACAAAAAAGGGAGTGTCGTTACCGCAAGCCAGCCGGTGCCGAGCGTCAGCACCATCGCACGCGATACGGAAAACCGGGGTGCACGAAACGAGGCACTCGATTCAAGATGAACGTTGGGGATCGCTTTCATATCTCGGTCTCGAAACGGCGTGTCAGGGTCAGGGTGACGCTGGCGACTACGAGCACGATCAGGAACATCGCCGAGGCAATGGTGCTGCCGTAGCCGAGTTGAAACGAACTAAAGACCGTGCGGTACATATAGGTCGCCATGAGCTCCGACGCGCCGTCGGGACCGCCGCCGGTCATCACGAAAATCAGATCGAAATAACGCAGCGAACCGATCACGGCAAGCAGCACGCCGGTGCGCAAAGTGCCTTGCAGATGAGGTAGTTCGATATGCCAGAACACCCTCCATGGAGAGGCCCCGTCAAGGCGTGCTGCTTCACGGAGTTCGGGCGAGAGGGAAGACAGTCCGGCCATGAAGAGAATCATGTAGAACGGGATGTTCTGCCAGCAGATCACTGCAAGCGTGGCGCCTAAAGCGAAGCGCCCGTCACCCAGCCAGTCCTGCGCCAGGTTGCCAAGCCCGAGGGCGTTCAAAGCCGCATTTAGCGGGCCGAAATTCGGGTCATACACGTTCTTGAACACGACACCAATGGCGACACTCGACATCAGCAGGGGCAGGAAATACAGGATCTTGAGTGTGCGCGATCCCCGGCCTGCCTTGTCGAGCATGACGGCAAGAGCCAACGCGATCGGCATCTGGATAAGCACCGAAAAGACCGCGAGTATCAGGTTGTTGCGCACCGCTTTAAAAAATGCGGGATCGTGCGAGAGATGAATCCAGTTTTGAGCCCCAATGAAGCGTCCCGTGGTGCCAAGTCCGTTCCAGTCGAGCATCGATAACCGGAAGCTGGAGATCAGGGGATACAGCAGGAACAGGCCGAGCAATGCGATCGCGGGCGCGAGAAACGTAGCCGAGACCAACCCGGAGGGTCTTCCCAGCCGCGATCGCTTCGGCATGGGCGCCATGGGAAGATTCGTAGAACTCACATCTTGCTCCGTCAGTCGAGGGGAATCGGCGAGTAGCTGGGCGCGCGCGTTCAAGCGAAATACAGGCGCTTAGTTAAGGTCTTTCTTTGCTTCGGTTTCCATTTGTTGTGCGGCTTCTTGCGGGCTCATGGTCAGCCCGAACAGAGCCTGCGTGGTGTTCTTGTGCAATTCGCCGAGCGCCGGCGGCAACTCCTGGTCGTACCAGAGCTGAACCGCGGGCGCGTCGGAGACCGTCTTGAGAAAGCGTTTAAGCATTGGATCGGTCACTTCCAGGTTCTTGACCGGCGGTATGCGCGTGTCGGCCACGCGTTCCCGCATGGATTGATCGTCCGTCATCGACTGGATCAACTTGAATGCTGCCTGCGGATCCGCACAGGCCTTGGATATACTGTAGAAGTTATCGCCCACCGTGCCGATAACATCGTTCGGGTCGCCTTTCCCACCCGGTACGGTAGGAAAGGGAAAGTAGTCGAGCTTTGAATAAAATGCCGGATTCTCGGCCTTCACGGTCGACGCTTCCCAACTCCCGATGAGTTCCATTGCGGCACGCCCGGAATAGAGAAGGCGCCTTGACGCGCCGATGTCGTAGTCAAGCCCATTGAAGCCCTGCGCGAAAGCGCCGGCCTTTACCAGTTCCTGCAAGCGGGTTCCTGCTTCCACGAAGGCGGGATCGGCGAAACTGCCGCCTGGCGCTCGCATGACCGCGCGGCGGACCACGTCGGAACCTCCTATGCGATCGACCAGGTACATGTAGTACATGGACCCGGTCCATTTGTTTTTGTTTGCCAACGAAAAGGGCGCGATGTTGTTCGATTTCAGCACGCTGATCACATGGAGCAACTCGTCCCAGGTCTTCGGGGGCGTCAGCTTGTACTTCTCGAAAATCTCCTTGTTGTAGAACACGACGGCCACCGACGTGTTCTCGGCAGGGATCGCCCAGACCTTGTTGTCGAAGGTGGCCGCCGGCCACGCGGTTGCCAGGAAGCGGTTCTGGAACGATGCGTTCTGCTGAAGATAAGGCGTGAGATCAACCACTTGATTGGACTTCACGTACTCGCGCAGAGGACCGCCTCCCCAGCTCGAAAAGACGCAGGGCGGCTGGTTTGCACCAAACGCGATTTTTAGCTTGGTCTTGTACGCATCGTTAAGGACGTGCGATGACTCGACCTTGAAGCCGGGATTCGCCTTCTCAAAACGCGCGGCGGCATCATTGATGATCTTCGGGCCGGCGCCGACAGTCTGTGAATCCCATTCGGTAAGCGTTTTAGTTTGAGCAGCGGCAATGCCCACCGGCCCCAACGTGCCGAGGCCTGCAGAAAGAGCCGCGCAGGCTATGGCCAAGGTCCGGCGGCGGGTGATAACCGAAACGAAGACCGAAACGATTCCGTTCATATCTTTCCACTTTTAGTTATAAAATGTTTTATAACGTTACCGCTAACGTTGTGTAACAATAATAGGGAGCGGCCATCCTCTATGAAATGCGTATTTACCCCAGCCGGGTTAAGACTTCGCACCGCGTATTTCAACGGATACACCCTGAAAGATCGATGGCTGGCTGTAATGATTGGTTAATCCTACTAAGTTGATTTGTGCTCATGGCAAGACAGACTCCCACGTTGGCTCGGCTCGCGGAGCTGGCCGGCATTTCCCAGATGAGCGCGTCGCGCGCCATCAACGACCGTCATGGGGTGTCGGAGCAGACACGTGACAAGGTTCTGCGCATTGCGGCGGAGATTGGTTATGTCGCCAACAGGACCGCACAGAAATTGTCAGGCGGACGTACCCGTATTGTTGGCTTGCTCACTCCGGTCCGGCAGGATCAGTTTGTCACCGAGTTGATCATTGGTGCGGGCCGGGCAGCTCGAAACGCGGGTTACGAAATGCTTGTGTATCCCATGTTCGACGAGGAGCGTGAGACGCACCACAACGTGTTGACGCTGCTGCAGCAGTTTTCGGACGGACTGGTGGCTATCCTTCCACACGACGACGCGCCCTATCTAAAGGCGTTGAATGAGGCGGACGTACCGGTTGTGGTGGTGGATCAGCGCGGCGTGTTCCCGCAATATCCCTCGGTTGCATCCGACAATTACGAGGGCGCGCGTCTGGCTGTACAGCATCTGGTCGCACTCGGCCATACGCGGATTGCATTTATCAGCGGTGACGAGCGGCTGACGGCAGCGCACGACAGGGCGCGCGGTTTTAATGACGCAATGCGGCAGCACGGACTGCGTCCCGAAGCGAGCTTGACGGCGATCGGACGGTTTAGTCAGGCGATGGGTTTCAAGGCGGCATTGCATCTGTTGAAGTTGAAGCGGCCGCCAACCGCGATCTTTGCCGCGAATGATCTGAGCGCGTTTGGTGCGATCGCCGCGGCGCACGAACTGGGAATGCGTGTCCCGGAGGACGTTTCGGTGATCGGGTTCGACGATGTCCCCATGGCGTCGCAGGTTTATCCCCCGCTAACGACCATTCGCCAGCCGCTGCAACAGATGGGGAGATCGGCGGTCAACATATTGTTGGCGCGGATTGCCGGAATCGAATCGCCCTCGGATCGCATCACGTTGCCGACAGATCTGATCCTGCGCAGCTCGACTGCGCAGCCTGCGGAAAAACGTGTAGCGCAGCGTTAACGTCGGAGCGTCTCCTTATCAACCCTGGCGGATGTCGCGGTGGCCGGTCACCGACACACGGCAAGATCGACTCTCCCGAGACCACATCCCGTTAAGCAGCCGCATATCCCAGATATGTCGCCGTCGTTCCCGCAAGCGCGAGGAGTTTGTCGCTGCCCGTCGGCGCATCGGGTATGACGTAGAGATCGCCGATATCGGTGACAGGGTCACTGAACGGCGTCGGGGCGCTACGTTGAGACATAAGAAAGTCGCTGATGGGCGAGGCATCCGCCAGGCCGAGGAAGTGCCCGATACTTGCAGCCGTCGCGACCGGGTCCTCGATCAAAGTGCGGTACGAGACGGTCAGCGCCAGCTCCGCCGGGATCTCGTCAAAAAACCCGATGATCTCGCCCACGTATTGTTCCCAAACCCGTATCCCATCTTCGATAGACCCGATCCAGTGCTTGTGCAGCATCGAATTGGCAACGTGGCGGGGATCGCGATGGATGTGAATGAAGCGCGCTTGCGGCAGCAACTCGCGTATCAACCCCAGGCAGGATCCTGAACGCGGCAGGCATTCGACCGAACCTGTGCGGCCGGACAGCACGGTGGGGTCGGCATAAGACGGATGCTTGTCTCCCCAGATGGGCGCTGTCATCTCGAGTTCTTCGCGATAAAAGCGTTCGACCCACGCGCCAAGCGTGCGCCGGCCGAAATTGGAAAAGCGGTCACGGCAGGCCGTGCTCAGCAGGTCAGGACGATTGCTGCCGACGTCCAGCATGTCTTTGAGTAACGCAAAGACCCGGCACTCATTGGTCAGTTGAATGAGCGGATGCGCGTTCAGGACGGAACAGAGAAAGGTCGTTCCGGACCGGGGCGAGCCCACAATGAAAAGCGGGAATGATTTCATTGGTCATCCTGATGATTGTTTCGATTCCCAGCATACCCAATGGAGATGGCACGAACCTGACGCAGCCATGACCTTTTCGGCCAGACTCGATTTTCTTAGACGTTTCCACGGTCTGCAGCGCCGCTTTGATTGCAATAAATTACCTGGGAGGCTCCGCGCCGGAAGCTCCCCACGCGGACTTTATTGCTCGCAAACTTGTCATGAACAGGCTCCCTATGCGGGGACAAATGTGTCCCAAGGGCGGGTTCTTGTTTTCATTTCGTCGGCGCAAGGGACGTTCCCGCGTTCAACCAGATCGACTTGAATATTGGGTGCCGTGCTATTGGGAGTGGGCAGAATCAGCCGGCCTGCGGATGTCACTTCGACGCCGGCATTCGCCAGTGCCGAAGCACGCGTTTTTTGAAAAGCTCTTTCAGTTGTTACCGCTCGTTGCCGGGGCTTTGATGCGTTTTCCGCAAGCTGCAACGCGCGACAGGTTCGCCGCCCGCAGGCAGCGCAACGGGAAAATTTCAACGGTCAATGTTGTTGCACTCATGTAACTCAATGCGAGCGCCGGCTAGCTAAAGTAAAGCCGTCTACTCGTCTGATACGGAGGCAAAAATGAAAAGCAGAATGTTGATCGCGCTAGGACTTGGGGCAGTCATCCTTGGGGCTTCGCAGATGGCCAATGCGGGTGTTTCGCTCGGATTCAACATTGGCGTGCCGGCGCCGGTGTACGTTACGCCCGCACCGGTCTACGCACCACCGCCGCCGCCCGCCTATGTTGCTTATGAGCCGGCGCCTGTGGTTGTGCCGACGGTTGTGATCGGCTGGCACGGCGGCCAGTACTGGGATGGCCATCACTGGTGGTCCCGTCATGACTGGAATGCGCGGCGCCATTGGTAGGGCTGCGGCCTCGCGTTATCCGTGTCTTCATCGCCGCGTGCCGCGCCGCGTAAAACCGCGGCTGCGGTTCTGTTGCAATCAGGCGTTGCCCGGGACATGGACAATGCGCTCACGCAGGTAGGCGTAAACGAAGCCATTGAGCTCCCGCCGCACCTCAGGTAAGCCGAGCTCGCCGCGCGACGCGGCCGCATGGACCACGCCTTCGACCGCCGACGCGAGTACCTGGGCCGCGATGGTGTCGCCCGCGCTGCGGCGCATTACGCACCGGGCACCTGGTGCCGCAATCCGCTGATACAGCAGCGCTGTCAGTCCGCCGTCAGAGATCAGCGGCCGAAAGCGTTATCCGTTCACCGGTGCCCGGCGACGCTTTCTGCTCTACAGCCTGCAAAAGCCGGCGCTTGCCAAGCTCGAACGCAAGCACTAGTTGTTTCGGGGTCTCGTTCGCAGCGCCGAGCTTTTCACAAACGGTTTCCGTTGGAAGCGCAAAGGCGCAGTATCCCCAGCCGAAACCGTAGGCAGAAAACCATAGTATCGAGTCGTCGGAAAGGAGTGGTGCCGTAAGTTTTGTACGGGGCTGGTCCATGGATGTCATCCTTCTGACCAATAGGAACGGGCTCTGATTTTCGCACATGGAAATTACAGAAATCCTTCCTCGTTCCTCCTGGCGGCTTGCGGCCGCTCATCACCGTCGCTGTCCGTCACTGTCCGCTTGTTGAAGTTGACGAACCAAATATCTCTGACTAAAGTCAGAGATATGAACGCATCCGACATTCTCCAGATTCGTAGCTTTAACCGCATCGTTGCCGAGAGCATTGGCGCTATCGATGATCGATTCCTCGGACGCGGCCGCCCAATGGGTGAATCGCGCCTCCTATGGGAAATCGGCGTTGACGGCGCGGATGTTCGTACTCTTCGCGCCCGTCTAAATCTCGACTCAGGCTATCTCAGCCGTACGCTCGCCTCTCTTGAACGACAAAAACTTGTCGCCGTCGTGACTCATCCGGGCGACCGCCGGGTACGCCGGGCTTGTCTGACACAGGCTGGCCGCAAGGAAAGGTCTGAACTCGAACGGCTCTCGGACGCGGTCGCTGCACGCGCACTCGAACCGCTATCCGACGAGCAGCGCAGAAGACTTGTTGCGGCAATGTCTGAAGTTGAGCGCTTGCTACAGGCGTCGCTTGTGCATTTCGCACTTGAAGATCCGGGTAGCGATAACGCGCGGTGGTGCTTTGAACAGTATTTCAGCGAACTTGATGAGCGCTTTGACGCAGGATTCGACCCGTCGAAAAGCCTGTCGGCAGACGCTCATGAACTAACGGCGCCGGAGGGTGCGTTGATCGTGGCAAGCCTCCATGGAAGTCCGATAGGCTGCGTCGCGCTCAAATTTCATAAGAAGTCTCCAGCCGAGCTCAAACGGATGTGGGTGAGCCCTTCCGCTCGCGGTATGGGTGTAGGCCGCCGGTTGATTGATCAGGCGGAGAAACATGCCCGGCAGACCGGGGTACGCGTTATCCGCCTGGAGACAAACCGAACGCTACATGAGGCGATTGCCCTGTACCGGCAATCTGGATATGTTGAAGTCGATGCGTTCAGCGCAGAACCGTATGCCCATCACTGGTTTGAAAAGCGACTGGTCGACAATCGGTTTTAGACGTGGTGTTCGCACGCGGTGATCACTATCCTGCGCGCCATTCCCAGCACGTTTTCAGGATCTGTCATCGTCTGTCATCGGGAGCGACAGCGTTCTGGTATTTAACGTGGTCGATGAATGCGCGCAGCTTCGGCAAGACCTGGCGTCTGCCTGAGTGGTATAGAAAAACGCCTGGCGTTGTGACTGCGAAGGGTGTCAGCAGCGCTTGCAACCGGCCGTCGGCAATCGGTGCTGCGGCAATCGGGCCGGGCACTTGTGCAAGTCCCACACCTCGAATCGCCGCTCCGAGGAGTGTGGGGTAGTCGC
>Ga0185299_10003369_pt1 | contig 21512 bp, 16 predicted proteins | sample PaiPotPPA55metaG_FD_128002 | JGI IMG/M metagenome (GOLD analysis project Ga0185299, IMG submission 128002) | Iron sulfur acid spring bacterial and archeal communities from Banff, Canada, to study Microbial Dark Matter (Phase II) - Paint Pots PPA... ... | reverse complement strand
TTGCCTGAGTCGCTGACACGCAGGGTGGTCGTCAGACCTTTTGCACCGCTTTCGCGGGGGTGGCCGGCATCACCTCGGAATGGTGGCCGGCTTCAGTTCGGAACGGTGGCCGGCATCAAATCGGAATTCCGGCCGACATCAAATCGGAATACCTGGCCGGAATGCGTCGGAATCTGCAAAGGAACGCGCAACAGGAGGGCCGATGCGCCGCCACTCCGTGGGGAAGGGCACTTGGAGGTACTATCCACGCGTTTACCTTGGAGTGAGTACGACCGCTTTCGACAGTTTTCCGCAAACGAAGCCAATTGCGCAAACGAAGCCAATCGGAAAAATCTAATGAAAACAACGTTTGAAGATGAACGCACAACCGAAAGCTAAATGAAAAATGATATGCATCCCCTGATTGTAAAAAGAGACCAGCCCCTGCACTGCTCGCTCCACAGCCGATAGCCCTCTCTCCAACAGCAAGGTATGGAGACGGTAACGCCGCCGCAGAAACCGATGCCATAGCCCTGCGCCGCCTGGAGGTGAGATGCTGGTGAGTGCGAGGGCACTGACGGTACTCGTCATCGCCCATAACGATGCGCAGAACCTCCTGCCCACGATCGAGCGGATCTACAGCGCGCTCACCGTGACTGTGGAGGAGTTCCGCATCGTCGTCTTCGATGACTGCAGCACGGACACCACCGCAGCCGCCGCGAAGCAGGCCTGCGAGCAATATCCCTTCGTCGTGGTGCATCGAAACCAGCGGCGCATGGGACTTGGCTATTGCATGATCGCGGGGAGCCGCGAGGCGAGCACGCCGTACGTGGTCTATGCCCCGGCCGACAATACCTGGCCGCTGCGCTCGTTCATCGAGCTGTTCGGGCATCTCGGCAAGGCCGACGTGATCACGTCCTATGCCAACAATCTGCTTGCCGCGATGCCGCCTCCCAAGCGGCTGGTGTCGCGCACCTATTCCGTGCTGCTCAATCTCCTGTTCGGCCGCAAAATTCATTACTACAACGGCTTGACCATCTACCCGACTGAATTCCTCGCGCAGGGGCCGCTCGATACCCATGGGTTCGGCTTCCAGGCCGAAGCGCTGCTCAAGGCCGTTGCCTCGGGCTATTCGTTCCTGGAAATCGCGTTGCCGGTTGACGCCAAGAACCTGCCGCTGTCGCGCTCGATCACGCCCGCGAATATTGCCGATGCCCTCGTCACGATCCTGCGGCTCGTTTGGGAATTCTATTTTTCCGGCAGGCCGAGCCCCCGCCGGCTCAAGCTCAGCGCCCGACCCCTGCATGGCCAAGGCGCCGACGAGATCGGGGTCAACGAGCCGCTGCGCAACTCGGCCGACGCGCACGCGGGCGGCGCGCAGCGCACGCCGCTGCGGATCCTCATCTCCGGCGCGAGCTCAGGCATCGGCGCAGCCCTCGCGCGTTCGCTCAGCAAGCAAGGCCACCAGGTCTTTGCGTTTGCCCGCCGTGGCGACCGCCTTGCCGAGGTCGCTCGCGGTCTTGAGGGCATCGAAACGCATGTGTGCGATGTTTCGGACGAAGCACAGATCGAGCGGTTGATTGCCGCCGTGCAAACGCGGACCGAAGCGCTCGATGTGCTCATCAATTGCGCCGGCGGCTTCGGCGAGATCGGCCCGATCACGCTCGCCGATAGCGCCCGTTGGTGGGCAACCATCGAGACCAATCTGAAAGGGACCTATCTTCTCACCCGGTACGCGCTGCCGCTGCTGCAGAAAGGCAAGCAAGCCCGCATCATCAATTTTGCCGGCGGCGGCGCGTTCAGCCCGTTTCCCAACTACAGCGCCTACGCCTGCTCCAAGGCTGCCATCGTGCGTCTGACCGAATGTCTCGCCGATGAGCTTTCGCCCCATGATATTCGCGTCAATGCGATTGCTCCGGGCTTCGTGCCGACGCCCATGCATGAGGCGACATTGGCGGCGGGCGAGCAGCGTGCCGGCCGGATGCAATATCAGCGCACCAACGCCATTCTGCAGCAGGGCGGGCCTTCCATGGAGCATGTCGTCAAATGCATCGGCATGCTGTTGCTGCCCGCCTTCGACGACCTGACCGGCAAGACCATCAGCTCGAATTTCGACCCCTGGGAAGCGCCGAGCTTCAGGGAATGCCTGCCCGACATCGTGCGCTCCGACCTCTACACCTTGCGGCGCATCAACATCGTCAACCTTCCCGACGGGCGCCTGCGCGAGACGCTGGCCCGCCCCTGGGCCGAGGCGAAGAGCGTCTAGCCCGCATGAAAGCCGTTATTGTTGCGGCGGCGATGACGCTCGTGCTGCTGGTCGTTGTCACGCTGGCTTTTCGATTTCACCCGACTGAGGCGCGCGCCAAACAAATGACCCTGCTATATTTCGGGTGTGCTCTCGTCGCGGTGCTGGCCTGGGTCATCACACCCGTCGATCTCGGCTTTCTTGCTCCGTCGCTCTTGATCGCCCCGCAATGGCTTGATCTTCTCCTCATGCTGTTCTTCTTCTCCTCGGCGTTCTTCGGCGGCGTCCTTCAGCTTTACAATCTTGCCGACCGCGGTTTTTCGCTGCGCATTCTGATTGATCTCGATGCCGCCAAGCCTCGGGGCGGAGGTGTTGAGTCGCTTGTCAAGACTTATGGCGGTGGACAAGGCCTCACCTGGATGTACGGGAAGCGGCTGCACGGTTTGCTCGCAGGCGAGTTCGTTCGTCGCGATGGGGACGAAGTCGAGCTGACCGCAAGGGGGCGCCGGACCGCAGAGATATTCGAGGCCGCGCACCGCTTCCTGCGTTTGGATGCGCAATGATGTCGCCCAATCCCGTAATGCTGAGCTTGCTGATCGTTGCCTGGTTCTCGGTCTTTGTCTGCATGCACGTCCTCGGCTTTCGCCATGGCCGCCGCAATGCGCGATGGCTTGTCACGAGCTACATCGCATGTTGCGCAGCTACGCTCCTGAGCGTGGTCGCCATGTCGCTGTGGCGCGATGGCGGTGAAACCATGGCACTATCATTGCTCATCGCGGCGCTCAGCAGCGCCTGCCTGCTCGTCCTTTACACGCCTGCGGTCTATACTGTCTTGACGTCGCTCTCGGTTGCCACGCTTATTCTGCTCTATCGCAACGGGGGACGCATGCCGGAGGCGGCCCTGTACTCACGCTTCGCAACTGATTCGATCCTGCGGCAGCGGCTTTGCGTGCTTATCGGCAGCGGATACCTCATCGAAGATGCGGAAGGAACGCGCCTCACGCCGCGCGGTCGCCTCATCGCGCGAGCTTTCGCAGCCGTCAAGGAACTCTGGCGCCTGGGACCAGGTGGATAGCCCGACGCGCAGCCTTGTTGCGCTTGCGTCCCCTATTCACGAGGATGTACATGTGTCTTCACATGATCACGGGCCGGGGAACCTTTGCATGAGCGGTGCTGCGCAAACGCGCCTTGAGCTCTACCGGATGATGTACCTCATCCGCCGTGTGGAGGAGGTGCTCATGGCGGAATACCATCCCGCCGACGAGATGCGTTGCCCCATGCATTTCTGCGTCGGCCAGGAAGCGATGCCCGCCGCGCTCGCGCGCATCATCCGGCCCAACGACATCTTGATGTCGCATTACCGCTCGCACGGGTATTATCTCGCCAAGGGCGCGCCGCTCGACGCGATGGTGGCCGAGTTCTACGGCAAGAGGACCGGCGCCAATCTCGGCATTGCAGGCTCCATGGAGCTTGCCTCGCACGAGCACAATTTCTACAGCGGCGCGATCGTCGGAGGCTCGCTCTACATGCCTTTCGGCGGCGCGTTCGCCCAGAAGTACCGCGGCGGTGAGGACATCAGCGTGTCAGTCATCGGCGACGGCGTGTTCGACGAGGGCATCACCTACGAGATATTCAACCTGGCGGCGCTCTATCGCCTTCCGCTGCTGATCATCTGCGAGAACAACAAATACGCCGCGCATACCCCGATCGCGAAACGACAAGCCATTGTTCAACTCACAGATCGCGCGCAGTCCTTCGGGATACCGTTCGAGAAGCATGATGGATATGACGTGATGCTCCTGCTTCACAGCTTGGAGCGGATCGTCCCTGAGGTTCGCGCCGGCGGCGGCCCGCGCTGCATCGAGATCGCAACTTATCGGTTCTGCGGCCATGTTGGGCCGGGCGAGGACGAGGGCATGGGCTACCGCAGTGCAGAGGAAATAAAGCAATGGAAGATGCGGGACCCCGTCGCCGCCTTGCGGCGCGAGCTTGCAACCGACCTCGACGGTGGCGAGCTGGAACGGCTTGAAGCAGGCGTCGAGGCCGACATTGGCTCGGCTGTTGCCGCGGCCAAGCGCGCGGAGTGGCCAAAATTCGAGGAGATCATCGCGTTCAACGCATCCGGGGAATACTCGGACGTGGTTGAATTTACCGGGCCCCAGACAGCGAGGTTCAGAGCCGGCCAATCCGAAGCGCTGCCGGGACCGTTCTGACATGCTCGCGCCCGACCTCAAACCGCAACAGCAAACGCGCGGCAGCACGCCGCTCAGCTTCGCGCTCGCGATCAATGCCGCGCTTCGCCAAGCTATGGAGCTCGATCCCAACGTCTTTGTCTGCGGCATCGGTGCCGATACCCCCGCCGGCATATTCGGCACCACGACCGGGCTGGTGGACCGCTTCGGCGCCAAGCGCGTGTTCGACACGCCAATTGCCGAGGCTGGGATCACGGCGCTGGCGGCGGGCGCCGGCAATGCCGGGCTGCGCCCCGTGATCGTCCACCAGCGGCTCGATTTCATGCTCTATTCCGTGGATCAGGTGGTCAACTGGATGGCGCCGTGGCGGCTGATGTCCGGCGGACGCGCCAAAATGCCGGTGACCATCCGCGCCATCATCGGCAAGGGTTGGGGCCAAGGACCCCAGCATACCAAGAGCCTGCACACCTGGTTCGCGCATGTGCCTGGGCTGCAAGTGGTCATGCCTGGGTCGCCTTCCGATGCCAAAGGGTTGCTCCTCTCCAGCATCATGAGCGATGACCCCACGATCTTCATCGAGGGGCGTTCGCTCTTTTCCATGCAGGAGGACGTGCCCGACGCGCCCTATTTCATCCGTCTGGGCGAAGCGCTGGTGCGCCGCGAGGGCAAGGACGTCACGCTCGTTACCATGGGCTCCATGGTGCCGGTCGCGCTGGAGGCCGCCGATGCGTTGACCAAGTCCGGCGTTTCGGTGGAGGTGGTCGATCTGCGCTGCCTGATGCCGCTCGACTTGCCGCGGGTGATTGCCTCGGTAAAGAAGACGGGAAGGCTGGTGGTGGCGGAGCCGGGCTGGCGAACATTCGGTGCAGGCGCCGAGATCGTGGCGGCAGCGGTGGAGACATTGGGGCATCTGCGCAGCCGTCCGCAACGGGTCGCCTGGCCGCACAGCGCAGTTCCCACCTCCGCCAGGCTCGAACAGCAGTTCTATCCTACCCGGCAGGACATCGAGAAGGCTTGCCGCACGAGCATCGCCGAAACTTGAAGCGTCGCACTGTGTCGCGTGCGAGCTCACATAACTGACGTGCGGGTCCCTTTCTCCTATCTGCCGGAACAGTTCAACGATCCTGAGCCGATCTTTGCCCGGCTGAGAGAGATCATCGCCACCGGCGATTACACGCTGGGCAAACCGGTCGAGGAATTCGAGGCGCGCTTCGCCGCACTGGCGGGTTGCCGCCATGCCATAGGCGTCAACTCGGGGACGGATGCGTTGCGGCTTTGCCTCAAGGCGGTCGGGGTTGGGCCCGGTGACGAAGTCATCACCGCCGGCAACACGTTCATTGCCACGGTTGGGGCCATTGCGGACGTGGGCGCGCGGACCGTGTTCATCGATTGCACCGATGATCTCTGCATGGACGTCGCGCAGCTCGCCGATGCGATCACGTCCCGCACCGGGGCGGTCATTCCCGTGCACCTGAGCGGTGCAATGGTTGACATGCCGGCGCTGCTTGCGATCACGCGGCCGCACGGCATTCCGGTGATTGAGGACGCGTGTCAGGCGATCAAATCAAGCCTGCAAGGAAGGCCCGCTGGTTCCTGGGGAACAGCTGGCACGTTTTCTTTTCACCCCCTGAAATTTCTCAATATCTGGGGTGACGGCGGCGCCATCACGACCAACGACGACGATCTGGCCACGCGGCTCAAGCTGCTGCGCAATCACGGCCTGGAGAGCCGGGACCTGGTCGTCTCGCTCGGGTGCAACAGCAGGCTCGATACAATTCAAGCCGTTGTTGCTGCCCATGTGCTCGGCCAAGCTGATTGGATCTGTGATCGGCGGCAGAAGAACGCCGCCTTCTATGATGCGGCTCTCGCATCAATTTCGCAGATCAGAATACCGCCCCGGAATCATCGGGCGTCGCACAGCTATGTCACCTATCAGGTCTTTGTCGAGCGCCGTGACGAATTGCTTGCGTACTGCGACGCGCACCAAATCGAATGCAAGGTTCATTACCCCATACCGCTCTATTGCCAGCCGGGACTACGCCATCTTGGCTATCAACCCGGAAGCTTCCCGGTGGCGGATCGTCATGCCGCTAGCGCGATCACAATCCCCGTGCACCAGTACCTGGAGCCGCGCCAGCTCGAGTACGTCGCCGAAACGGTCACGCGATTTTTCAAAGGGTAATGCAGCATGGCCGCGTGGAAGATTCCCTATGTCAATCTCGGCGCCCAGTTTGCGGAGGAGAAAGCCGAATTGATGCCGCGGATCGAGGCGGCGATGCTGTCCGGGATGCATGTCGGCGGGCCGGAGATCGAGGCGCTCGAAAGCGAAATCGCGACCTATGTCGGCACCAAGCATGCGGTGACGCTCAATTCCGGCACCGATGCATTGATATTCGGCCTCATTGCCGCCGGCGTAAAGCCCGGCGACGAGGTCATCACGCCACCGAATTCCTTCGTCGCCTCCACCGCGGCGATCGTCCGCGCCGGCGCGACACCGGTCTTTGCCGACGTGCGCAAGGATGGGCTTATCGATACTGATGCCGTCGCGGCGGCGATCACGCCGCGCACCACGGCGATCATGCCCGTGCACCTCTGGGGCGGCATCTGCGACATGGATGCGCTGTGGGCGAGTGCGCGACGCTATAATCTCGCGGTGGTGGAAGACGCGGCACAGGCGATGGGTAGCCGTCATCACAATCGTCGGGCCGGTGCGCTCGGTACTGTGGGCTGTTTCTCCGCTCATCCCCTGAAGATTTTCAATGCGCTCGGCGACTGCGGCTTCATCACCACCGATTCCGAAGACATTGCTGCACGCGTGCGCCTCTTACGCAATCACGGCCTGGTCGATCGGGACACGGTTGCGGAATTCGGTTACGTGTCGCGGCTTGACGCGCTCCAAGCCGTAGTGCTGCGCTACCGCCTTGGTCGTCTCGATGAGCTGATCGAGCGCCGCCGAACCAACGCGCAGCTCTACCGCGAATTTCTCGCCGGAACGCCGATTGAGCTGCCGCAGGAGAAGCCGTACGAGTACCACACCTTCGTCAATTTCGTTTCCCAGTGCGACCGACGCGACGAGCTGCAGAAGCACCTGGCGCAAAACGGCGTGCAGACGGTGGTGCACTACAACACACCCATCCACTTGCAGCCGGCCGCGCAGTCCCTAGGCGTGCGGCGGGGCCAATTTCCGGTCACTGAACATCTGTGCACTCGAATCCTGGCTTTACCGGCTAATCAATCGCTCTCGCGCAATGACATAGAGTTCATCGGCACGAAAATTCGAGCGCTGCTCGGGACACATCGATCATGCTGAAGTTAACGACCTCCTTAGACTTAGACTAATGGCACCGAATGGACAATCTTAATGGCACCGAATGGACAATCTCATGAAAGTTCACGGCTATTGCCTTAATCGGACAGGTTAATCCCAGATCGGTACCCCGCGAAATGGGAGCCCTTCATGTCGAAGTATTTTGGTGTCTGCAATGCCGACCTGGCCGCGTACGTAGGATGGACAAGACAGAAGGGGCATGAAGGTGGCCGAGATTTCCAATGAGGAACAAAACGATGTGGCTTGCCATGAGCAGGTCGATAAGTCACAACAGCACGCATGCGTGATCTCAAGGGAGCAGTCGCATCAAGGTTCGCGAGTCTAAGCAGGTCTGCGAGCTTCCCCTTGATCCGATTGATACGAGCGCTCGCACGAGAAACTCTTTTCCGAGGCGACTTTCAGCGTTTTAAGAGCATCCAAGAGCACAATCAATTGCTGATGCAGGCGCTCACGCGCATGTCACAGCGTGTTGCGAGGCTCGAAAAGCACAATCGCTGGCTGGCTGAGAGCACAATGGATGCAGCAACCGCGCTTCCGGGATGGATCTCTGAAACCACGGCGAATGGCAAAATAGTCAGAGAAGTGAGAACGAGCCAGTTGCAGCGAATTGCATCCAACAATCACCGATCAGTAGCAACAGAGCAAATCTTCCGTGAGGTCGGCGAGGCTGAGACGGCCGTTCCCGAGCCACTCGGTGAAAGCCGCGCGTTCAGATCTGACTCTCGCGACACGGGGTCCAGCTCTCTACCGTATCTCGTAGACTCTTTCGAACGGCAGCCGCGCTATTTGCCTCGCAAAAAGCATGTGCTCATGGTTGCATCGGTATTGGCTCGCGGTGGCGTTGAACGACAGATGCTCGCGACCGTTGACGGTCTTCTTCGTCGAGGGTATCAGGTTACGACCTTTTGCTTCGTACCTCCACCTCCTGAAGCGAATTTTCTTGAGGAGTTTTCGCGACTTGGCGTGAAGTGTCTCCATGCGCTTGAGCCGGCGGACGCGGTCCCAATCGATAACGGCCTGGATGTCCAATACCTTCAAGAATTTTCGCGGTTGCTGGATCACCTGGATGTTCTGGCACTTGGCAGAGCATTAGGTCGGACAATCAAGAAGTTTCAGCCCGACATAGTGCATTGTTGGTCGGATTTTGCGAACACCATTGGGGGGCTCGTCTCCACGAACCTTGGTGTTCCTAGGGTTGTGCTCGCACAATCCAGCCTGCCTGCATTCCGTTCTATCGAGGGACCTGAGCCCTACGCCTGCCGTGATGCTTACCGTCTCCTCGCCGGTCGTTCTAACGTGCGAATGTCAAATAACAGTTTGGCCGGAGGCATCGCATACGCCAAATGGTTGGACCTCCCGAATGCTAAGATTAAGGTTCTCCACAATGCCTTTTCGTCAAATGACATTCACATCCGGCAACGAAGTGAGACAGACGCCTGCCGGGAGCATTTGGGCCTTACTGGAGATATGCAGGTGGTCGGCGCAGTCACGCGGTTTGCCCCGGAGAAGGATCCGATTCTCTGGGTTGAAACAGCCGCTATTGTCGCGGCGGCTCGCCCTAATGCTCGTTTTCTGCTTGCTGGCTATGGCGAGCTTGCAGAGCAAGTCGCGCATAGCATTCGGACCCTAGGACTAAGCGAGCGATTTGTCCTCCCAGGTGCAATACAGGATGTCGGTTTGATCTACGCAGCGCTGGACGTTTTCCTTATGACATCGCAGTTTGAGGGTTTGCCAAACGTGGTCATCGAGGCTCAGGCAGCAGGAATTCCCGTTGTGGTCCCAAACGTCGGTGGTGCCAGCGAAGCCTTGTTGGATGACATTACGGGAATCGTAGTCGGTAGTCGTAGGCCACTGCGCCTAGCCAGCGCTGTGTTGCAAATCCTCGACGATCCGACTTGGCGTGAGCGCGCGCAGATGCAAGCGCCGGCTTTTGTATCGAACCGATTTGGGCTCGAGAGAATGATCGATGAAACAATCGCTATGTACGATGCAAATGGTTAGGTTAGCCTCATGGATTGGAAAGTCATTGTGAACTCTTGCTGTTCACCGACACAGGCGAGCCCGTGGTTTCTCAAGAAGGACCTCTATATGCGTGATTTGTTGATTCGGTTGCTGTCGCGCCTGGATCGCTCTGCAGGCTCATGATGAGCTCGCAGCTAAGCAAAAGGCTTGATTCAGTGATACATAATTCTCTCAGGGACTATGCCTGGGGAACAGCTCGCGGAGGCGCGCCCGAACCCACAAGGGCCAACGTAGACGTCGACGCCAGATCTCTATCAAATTGAGCAGCCCATCCCGCTCAGTTTTCAGCGCATCCCGCTCAGCGCGCAACCCGTCCCGCTCCGTGATTATGTGGCTGCGATTAAAGTATTCCCTTATGAGCTCATGTTGAGCTTGTTCCTGAGCTGTCAACTGCTTTAGGAAGTTCTCCATCTGCTTACGTGATTCATCTGAATCGTAGCTGGTTCCATGCGGGTGATGAACAAAAACCGTGCCATCCACTGCAATCAATTTATTATTGACGTGGCAGAAGAGGGCTGCAGCTGTGTCGATACCCCCACCCAAGTTGCTTTTGTCAAAATCAAATGATCTCATGTGGTTCACTACCTCTGCCGAAAGAGCCCATACGATTTCGTTGGTTTGTGTAACAAGGTGTAACGATCCCGCCTCGATTGTCGCGATGGCGGTGCGCTCAAGTGTCCAGCAGTTACTGCCTTCTATGGTAGGGGACCAAATACCGAGTTGAGGCACTCGCTCAAACGCCTCCCGACAGCGTCGAACGAGAGCGCACCAATCGTCACAGCGCGCATCTGCAGTTATATGCAGCATGATGTCACCGCTAAATTCATTCAAACATTTCTCAAATTTCTTCCCGAAGAACCATTCGCGTGGTACGAGGACTAATCGGCACGGATCAGATGGAAGGATGTCATTTTCATCGCAATATACGATCGTCACTCTATATCCAATTGCGTGCATTGCTTTTGCAATGTGCGCAGCATTCTGATGTTTTCCCGTCCAAGAATCTACAAAGATATCAATCTTAAGAGGGACACTGGCAAGCAAATCCGTCATCTTTCCCGACCTGGTTATCAGAATTACCCCCTGCCACTTACCACGTCCGTAGACTGTCTCGCGGGCAATTCGGCGCGCCGAGCAGCGAAATGCCAATCACAGTCATGCGAGAGCTTGCAAGAACTTCGAGTACCTGTTGCCGGTGGCGCCGGTGCCTTGGCGAAGAGGCGACGGGATCAGCCATGCAGAGTGTCGTGGTGGCTTGATCAAGGTGACCGACGAGCGATTCCATCGCGCGGTCGTGCAACTACCGGTCTGCAGCCGGGATTAACTCGCCCTACAGAACCAATAAGTCCTGTAGGTGACATGCGGACACAATTTCAGACCTCCTGACATAGCCGGTTAATCACTGACCTTTTCGCGTCCCGAGGCGCGGACCAATACCTGTCCGTTTTTTTCGCCTCACAGCGCAGAAGCCGTGAAACGGTGAAGGCTTTTGGGCCAACGCGTGCGGACCCAAACATGTCCGCTCTAGCTCGGCGCCCAAAACCGGACATCCTTGTTCTACGCTGTGTCAGGAGTTCTGAATTTAGCGCGCACTTCAGGTATTTGTCTAGGCCAGTGTTTCGTCGCCTGGAAGCATGTCAGGTGGCCTCGGCAAGCTTGTAGGACTTGGGTGTGCCTGACGGGGTAGCGATTGAACCCATCAATACCAGTCATGATGCTCTCTTAAGCTCCTGCTTTGAACCACCCTAATGTGGCGAAGGTCCGAGCCGGCGATCTCTTCGCGGTCATCATCAGCTCGACTGCCTACCGCCATCGTGCTATGATTTATCGTTGCTAGTTTCGACGCGAACGAAAACCTGCTCGCCGTGGCTAACGTTGACGGTACAAGTGTGCTGAACGTGGTCCCGATGACAACATTCGAGAGTTTGGAATTGCAATCGTCGTGTGCCCGATGCGAGGATGAGAACAGCATACCTCGATCTATCTGCAGGCCTCGCATCGTCATCGATGCGATTTTTTATCAGTATGCCATGACGGGGATAGCACGGGTCTGGACCTGTCTCCTCGAAGAATGGATCAAGTCAGGGGTCGCAGATCATATCGTTATGCTTGATCGGGCTGGCACCTGTCCTCGAATTGCCGGCATCCATTACAGGTCGATCCAGGCTCACAATTACGCTCAGACCGGTCCTGACAGTCTCTATTTGGAAAAACTCTGCCGCGAGCTTTCGGCGGATCTTTTTGTCTCGACTTACTATTCAACACCTACGGATACTCCATCGGTTTTCATGGGCTATGACATGATCCCCGAGGTGCTCGGCTTCGATCACATGGATGAAGCATGGAACGAAAAACGTCGTGCAATCGAGCACGCCTCTGCACACATTATGATCTCGGCTAATTCAGCTCGCGACCTCGAACGCATTATGCCTGTGGTTCCAAAGGGCAGCACTGTAGTTGCCCGCTGCGGCATAGCGAAATCGTTTCGGCCGGCGTCAAATGACGAGATCGCTGCTTTCAAGCTACGCGAGAACCTAGCGAAACCTTACATTTTGATGGTCGGTAATCGTCACGAATACAAAAACGGGTCTCTTCTGTTTAAATCACTTTCATTGCTGCCCGATCCAACCCGCTTTACGGTTCTCTGCGTGGGCGGACACGAGAATGTGGAGGAGGAGTTGGGGGGACTCATCCGTGCTACGGACGTTCGCCGGGTGGTGCTCGATGACGACGAACTCAGAGCCGCCTATTCTGGAGCGCACGCCTATGTGCGTACTTCACGCTATGAAGGTTTTGGGATCCCGCTTATTGAAGCCATGGTCTGTAGGTGCCCCGTTATTTCCTGCCGAAACTCATCCATTCCCGAAGTAGCGGGAGACGCAGCATTGTATTTGGACGATGCGGACGATGCGGTCGGTTTGGCCCAGCTCTTGCTCCGCCTCGAGGATCATGAGTTACGTGACGAGTACGTCAATCGCGGTGTAAAGCGCGCCCAGCTATTTTCTTTTCGGCAAATGGGAATAGAAGTATCAAGGTGCCTGCTCGATGCCGCTGAAGGGATAAAGAGCGGGACGCGCCGGTCGGCTGGCACAGTATGGGGCGAGCTGCGCGCGCTTCAGGTATCGGTCCATGAGCTAAAGAGTCAAATGCTTAATGTCGATCAGCTACAATCCGAACTGATGCGATCCAGGCTTCATGTCGATCAGCTGATAGCATCATCCTCATGGCGAATCACGGCGCCCTTGAGAAAACTCTCTCAATACCTGAGCAGGTCGGCGCTATCGTTATAACGGCCAATTTATATGCGGATAATTGTTAACATTCGTGACGTTGCGGTGGTGAGTTTAATTTATCGCTACGAGCAGCAACCGGTTGTATAAGAAAATCTAAGCTCATCCGCTAATCAGTCCCGTGATGAGCGAGTGTACGCTGTCAAGTATCGTATTCCCCAATATGGACGATTTTCTACCAGAACTGCCCTAACCAACACAGCCGTCGTGCTCGAATTCATTCGCATCCCTTCAGGAATATGGCGATGGATAGATGCGGGAGTCGAAAATGATGCCAATAACCTCAGACAGGCAGATGAGCGTGTAGACAGTCGGCATCAACTTGAAACGAGGGATCACAATGAAGCTCCAGCCAGCCAGAGTACTGATTTTTGGCGTTTCTGGGCAGGACGGGGCTTATCTGGCGCAACGCTTATTAGGGCGCGGCTTCGAAGTCCACGGAACATCACGTGACAAGGAGATTTCGAGCTACGCGAATCTGCATCAACTCGGTATCTACCATCGAGTCACATACCATTCGGCGCTGCTCGGCGAGTTTCGCACCGTGGTCAATGTGCTGGACAATGTGCGGCCATCCTATATCTTTAATCTTGCCGCTCAGTCGTCAGTTAGCTTGTCATTTGAGCAACCAGTGGAGACGATCGACAGCATCATTCATGGCACCATCAATGTCTTGGAAGCTATGCGCTTCCTGGGCTTAGAGGCAAAATTTTATAATGCAGCTTCAAGTGAGTGCTTCGGCAACACAAGCCAGGAACAGCCGGCAGACGAAACAACCATGTTCCGCCCACGCAGCCCTTATGGGATCGGCAAAGCTGCTTCATTTTGGGCTGCACAAAATTATCGCGATGCCTATGGGTTATTTGCTTGTTCAGGTCTGCTATTCAATCACGAATCGCCACTTCGTCCTGCAAGGTACGTAACTCAGAAGATTGTGCGAGGTGCTATGAGTATCGCGGCGGGCCGTACCCGCATTCTCAATCTTGGCGACTTGACGATCGCTCGTGATTGGGGGTGGGCTGCCGAATATGTCGATGCTATGATCCGCATGCTGGATAGGAATACGCCCGAGGATTTCGTTATAGCCACCGGGGAAACAAATACGCTCGCAGACTTCGTCGCGGCGGTGTTTAGCAGCTTCAAACTCGGGTGGCGCGAGCATGTCGTGATCAACCCCGCCTTACAACGTCCCTCAGATATCAGCTACTCGAGTGGCAACCCATCCAAAGCGGAGCGGATACTGGGCTGGAAGGCAGAGAAAAAAATGTATGACGTTGTCGAACTTTTGGTCGATGCCGAACGGAAACGCTATGCCCGCCAGTCAGCAACATAGCTGCCGCCTCTGGTGAATCCGGTCGACGCCGGCTATAGGCGGTACCTTTCATGAATTTAGGCCTGCAGTGCACGGGCCATCCCGTGATGCGACGCTTGCACAGGTACAAGGCGCACGATTGGCACGCCAATATGATATCTTTATCGGCATGATGTCTCGCATCGTTGATAAATGGTAAGGTGAAATGTGCTGATATCGTACGCGCAGAACTTCGAAGATGTCATCCTGTGGCGTGCGCTCAAGCACGTCGATCGTGGCTTCTATATCGATATCGGAGCTCAAGATCCAGTTATCGATTCCGTGAGCTTGGTTTTTTATGAGAACGGGTGGCGAGGTGTTCATGTCGAGCCACTCGATGCATACGCCGAAAAGCTTCGCCGGGCACGACCGGATGAGAGAGTCATTCAGACGGCGATCGGGACGAGTGCGAGAAGCATTCCGTTTTCGGAGTTTACTGAGACCGGCCTGAGTACCGGCAATCCGGGCGTCGCCATGATGCATCAACGACACGAGGGTAAAGGGTTGCGTATCGAAGTTCCGTGCATGCGGTTGTCCAGAATCCTCTCCGATTATCGCGATAGAGATGTGCACTGGCTGAAGATTGACGTGGAGGGTATGGAGCGTGGAGTAATTGAAAGCTGGCACCCTGCGGAAGTACGCCCATGGATCGTTCTCGTCGCGGGTACGAAGCCCAATTCTTCGGACCCAGCATTTGCCGATTGGGAACCGCTTCTTGCGAAGCTCGGCTATGAATTTGTCTATTTCGATGGACTCAGTCGGTTCTACACCAGCGACCAACATCCGGAACTAAGAAAGAGTTTTGGACCTGGTCCGAATTACTTTGATGGCTTTGTCTTGAGCGAGCATTCACCGTTTTGCGCACGAAGCAATGCCGAGCCGGCAGATGAACTGCGCACTAGGGCTGCCGTGCAGACAGAGGCCTTTGCACGGGCCGTTGCTATTTGGGAGAACGCTCACGAGCAACTGAAGCAGGAGCTTTCGATTCGCGATCAGAGGATCGACAGCCTCAGCACGTCGATCAAATCGCTTGAGGCTGATCTTCGTGCCAGCAACGAAGCGCGCGTCGCGCTGGAAGCGGATCTTAGGCGCGCAATAGAAGCGCTGGCCAGCCCCTCGGTCAAGTCGAACGAGGCCGCTCTTCTCGCCAGCAAGCTTAAGCGCGCGACAGCAGCGCTCGACGCCGTTTACGGTTCTACGTCTTGGCGCATTACCGCGCCTCTACGCGGCACCAGCCACAAGGTGCGATGGTTTGTGCGCGGCTCATGTGCTTGGCTCAGCCCGAGGCCCGCCTACCGGTTGCGCAGCGTGCTGGCGCGTCTGAAGATGATGATCTGGCCAAGTGCCCGGCACGAGCCCTTGCAGAATTTCGTCCAGCCCCATCCCAGCGAGCACGTTCAAAATGTTGGCCAGCTTAATCTTAACGAACCCGTTCAAAATTTCGTTCAGCCCAATCCCAATATAGAGAACTCGCCCGATCTTTCCGCGCGCGCGCGTCGCATCTACGACGAGCTCAAGGCCGCCATTGCGAGCCGTCAGGGCAGCCCCTGATGCGCATCGTCATCGATCTCCAAGCCGCGCAAAGTCACAATCGCTTTCGGGAGATTGGTGGCTACACCATGTCGCTCTGTGAGGCTATGGTGCGCAACTGCGGTGAGCACGAAATTGTTATTGCGTTGAACGGCCTATTTCCGGATACCGTCGAACTGATCCGAGCCGCATTGGAAGGCTTGCTGCCGCAGGAAAATATCCGCCTGTGGGATGCGCCAGCTCCAGTCGATTTTCATAGCGCACCGAAGTGGCGGCGAGATGTTGCGGAGTATATTCGCGAGTACTCCATAGCCTATCTCAAGCCTACCGTGGTTCTGGTCTGCAGCCTATTCGAAGGCTTTGCCGATAATGCGGTGACGAGCATTGGTAGGATATCTCGTGACATTCCGACGGCGATTATTCTCCACGATCTACCGCCGATCGAACGAGCGAGCAATCGGGGAAATCCCACTATGGAGAGATGGTACCAGAACAAACTGGATCACCTTCGCCGTGCGGATGTGCTGTTGTCGGTTTCCGAACTCCCTCGGCAAGAGGCTATTCGTTGTCTCGGGGTTGATCAGCGCTCCATAGTCAACATTTCGGCTGATCGCGATTCGCTGAGGCATTTCTCTTGGCGTACCACTGCGGCGCGGGCTATTTCCACTTTGGAGCAGTGCGCTCGAGAGAAAGACAAACCCCGAATCACTGTAAGCGAGGGGCGGCCAAAGCCCGCCTATTTGTCGCCGTTGCCACCGGAACGCAGCTGTGCGGCGCAATACCTTGAGCCAATAGAACAGGTGAACATGTGGGCTGCGGGCGGAACGCGCGCATTAGCAGCAGCCATAGCTGGCCTAGAGTGCCCCCCCGACGATCGCGAGCTCATCGACCTTTCAGAAGCGATCGCGCGGAGTATTCCGCGATGTTCGAAGATGCGCCAGTTGTTGGTGGATGTCTCGGGAGTTGCTCAGCACGATAACAAAACCGGCATACAGCGGGTCGTGCGTGGCGTCTTACGTGAATGGTTGGCAGGTACACCTTCTAAGATTCGAGTGGAACCTGTCTACTCGACGGTAAACGGTCGATACCGCTATGCGCGCCGGTTCACACTTGATTTTCTGAGCTGTCCTGCCGACATCCTTGAAGACGAGCCCGTGGAATTCAGGGCGGGTGACGTCTTCATCGGCCTTGATTACCACGCATATGGGGTGGCGGCCCAGCGTGGCTTCTACCATCAGTTACGTCGGTACGGAGTGCAAGTGTACTTCGTGGTCTACGACCTACTTCCTGTGCTGATGCCTCGGAACTTCCTCGACGTTGTTGCACAAGGCCATGCCTTATGGCTTGAGGTAGTGGCTGAGAGTGATGGCGCTTTTTGTATTTCGAAAGCGGTCGCCGATGAACTGACAGCATGGATGGATGCAAACGGACCCAAACGCAAGCGTCCGTTCAAAATCGAGTGGTTTCACCTGGGGGCGGATATCGCAGCCTCAATGCCAACGAAAGGATTTCCGGCGAACGCAGGCGAGATCCTTGACGCGCTCCGTATCCGCCCAAGCTTCTTGATGGTTTCCACTATAGAGCCGCGGAAAGGTCACTCGCAGACATTGCTTGCGTTCGAGCGGTTTTGGCGTGACGGCCAGGAGCTCAATCTTGTCATTGTCGGCAGGCAGGGCTGGAGCGTCGAAGAGCTGATTCAGAAGCTCCGCTCTCACCCGGAATTCAATAAGCGGCTCTTTTGGCTAGAAGGGATCAGCGACGAATACCTTGAAAAAATCTATTCGGTGTCCGCATGCCTCATCGCTGCCTCCGATGCCGAAGGCTTTGGTCTCCCCCTCATCGAAGCCGCGCAGCACCGGGTTCCGGTTATCGCTCGTGACATTCCGGTCTTCCGGGAAGTGGCGGGCGAGCACGCCTTCTATTTCATCGGCAAGGAGCCGGCTGCTCTGGCGCAGGCGATCACGGAATGGCTGGCGCTCTACGACAAGGGCGAGCATCCGAAATCCGATGCGATGCCGTGGATTACCTGGGCGCAAAGCGCAGAGCGCTTTCTGGCCAGTCTGCTAAGGCAAAATTTGGCCACGAATGCACCTTGCGAAAACTACGATCGCGACCCGAGAAAACGCATCCGCCCACCGGCTGCTCATCACTAGCCCAATCTAGGTCTTGAGAAACTCAGTCGTTACGTGCTCGCCGGCTGGGGAAATACACACGAGCTTGTGGTGCTCCCAAACGGATCGCAACCTACCGGAAAGTCCATCGGCGCAGTGCGCGAAGGGGTCGTGTAAGCCGCCAAGACATGGACTTGCGCATGGCGTCGGTCTCGTGCAGGGCACGATCGGCAGCCGCTTGGCACTCGAGCAGACGGCACTCTAGGTCAATTACGCGTGCGTGGATACCTTCAAGCTCTGCAGAAATCTGGTTCAAGCGCGGAATTCCGGCATCGAAGCGGGCTGCAAGAAGGTCAAGAGTCAAACCGTGCTCCGTGGCGAACGCAGAGTCACTAGCCATGGTAGCAGCCTCGTCGCCCCCCTTCTGCGCGACGATGGCATAATCAGGGCTAACGCCTGATAGAACATCCGACAGAGTTACTTGCTCTGCACTTTCCAACCCATCCGGTTCCTGCAATCGCAGAGCCTTGACACGTGAGAAACCATAGTATTCTACGAGAAACAAAAGCAACCCTGTTGGAATCGGGTTTACATGTGTCGGATCGAGATAAAAGTTGGAGGTACCAACCTTTAGATTTTCTGGATTTGGCGTCTCTAGGATAAGCACGCCGCCAGGTTTGAGAACGCGTAGAGCTTCCTTCGTTAGAACTTGTAAGTCGACAAACTTCAGATGCTCGACAACGTGAAATGCAGAAACGATCGACAGGCTCTCGGCTGGCTGTTCTTGAAGGTAACTGATGGCGTCGCTCTTTGCCACGTTTAATCCACGCGATCGCGTCGCCTCCAACATACCTTCGTCTATGTCGACACCGATGGGATCTAGCCCGTTTTCTGTCAGCAGTTCCAGCCACTCACCCCGCCCACAGCCAAGGTCTAGGGCGGCAGGTACCTGACCCACAGATTTCAGCGACTTGACAAATGGGATGTAGACCCTGAGGCGCTCTTTAATCTGATCGCGGGACCCCCGAAACCTGTCCTCAAACGCGCGATAGAATCCCCTCTCGCGATCATCTGACATTGGGTACTAATGCTTCATATATCCCGGAGCATACAGCGTTTAATAATATCGCGTTTCCACGTCAATGACGTTTAATACGAAAGCCTGTTCTCTCCATTCGTAGTCGGCTTAATTCAACGCGTCGATCGCTTGCAGCGTCGAGGGGAGCAACCGGCCATTCCTGTTGCAACCGTAATGCGTGGAATGGAATTGAGCCATTACTGGCCGTCCAGCGATTCGCTATGCGATCACCTCGTCGGGTAGAGCAAGCCGTGTTAGCGGCATCTCAATGACGAGTGCTTTGGCCCTTTCAGGTGAACTCGAACTGCGTTGACTGCTCGACCAGCAGGTCGCCGGCCTTCTTACCCTTGAGATGCTGCCGGTGCTCGACGGCAACCCGGATCCAACACATCGCCGAAATCGCTTCCGTAGCTCATTAGGCTGCCGGTGCCGGAATCTTGTGTCGCGCGCCGTCATGGTAGTAAAATGCACGCGCCGGGTGCCGAAGAATATGCCAGGCGCGGACGGCGCCCCCGATCGGACGGGTAGAAAACGAGCGTGGATATGGTTCCTGGTTTCCGTTTCGAGATCGATCCGAATTCCGTTCAGCGGATCGTCCCACCTAGCGCGTCGGAGAGATTTGAAGGGGTCGATTTCTCGCCATCCGGCAGCATCATGGGCATCGCGACCTCGGAAACCAATAAGGTCCTGCTGTTTAAGCGAAAGCCGGACGGCCGTTTCGAAGACAGCCCGTTTCAGACCATCGGTCGATCACCCAAGGGGCTCGATTATCCCCACGACGTCTCGTTCTCGAGGAGTGGGCTGCTCGCGGTGGCGCAGCGCACTGGGGCAATCGCGATCTATGAAAAAAATGGATCCATTTATGGTTCCGAGCCAGCTTTCGAGATCAGCGGCCTACAATCAAAACTGGCTTTCTCTGATGGCATTGCCTTTGTGCTGCCGAACGACGATTACCTGGCGGCTTGCAATCTAGAACTGGGGACCATTTTGTTCTTTCGCAGGATTTCGCGCTCGCCCGTCGCCTTCGAAGAAACACCCGAGTTCGAGCTTAAGCATCCGAGCGTCTTCCATCCCGATGGACTGGGGTTCTCGCGCTGCGGTAGGTGGCTAGCCACCGCTAACCATGGAAAAAACTCCGTGAGTATTTTTCAGCGTCGCAACAGGATTCTCTCAGCCGGCAAACTCGTCTATGGCCCGGAACCGGTCACGGTGATTCGGGATCCGCACTTCCGCTACCCACATTCGGTTGCCTTCACGCCGCGGACGAACCACCTCATCGTCACCAATGCGGGAGCGAATTATTTCAACGTCTACGCGCCAACACCGCATTATTTTGGCATGCAATGGTCGCAATCACCTGTGGCGCAAGTGATCGCTCATGATGACGAGGCATTCCGAGAGGTCAACACGGCCAACAAGATGGAGGGTGGCCCCAAGGGCGTGGCGATCTGGGGGAACAATGTAGCTGTCTGTAGCCCGCAGATCGGAATTAAAGTTTATACTTTTCGCGAGCAGCGGGGCTGGTTTGCTCGAAGAGGTCGGCGGCGAAGCCAGCAAAGGGTCGGCGTGTAGATACGCTGGTGCGGTTCGATATGAGCGATCAGGGCAGGCTGGATGAATGACATGGGCTAGAAAACCATCCAAAGTATGGCTTGTTCCGTTGGACTGGCCCGAGTCATCGCGCAACAATCCATCCACCTATTGTGTTCGATCGCCGCTTTGCCGTGCGCATCCATATTCTGTCCACTCTCTTGGACGAGGCGATTGATACGCTCAAGCTATCGATTCACGGACAGGAGATCGCCTATGATCTGTACCGTCTCGCCGAAGGTACGTTTTTGGTGCTTACGCAGCTCGATCATGCCTCACTAGCAAGGCCAAAAGCAGATTTCGGAAAAACACTTGAAATCGCAAACACAGTGCGCCCGCTGGATGTGGGTTTGAACCAAGATTCACGAGGGTTGGGTCTCGCGGTTAATTGGGTAGAACTTGAGCCTGACCGGAGTCGCGGCAAGCTTCAGCCGAGAGCGGGCATCGGCGCTCAGATCGCTGGTGGCTGATCCAGGCGCGAGAGCAACACACGCAACTTGGACCGCACTCCAAATCCAAGCCACCCCTCGCGCCGTCGGGATACCGAGAGTTGTTAGCGCCCTCGATCATCTCCCCGCAGCCATGGCAAATTGGCCATGGTTGATGCGGCTAAGCCCGTGCAGATTCCGACGCATTCCGGCCAGGTATTCCGAATTGATGCCGGCCGGGATTCCGATTTGATGCCGGCCACCGTTCCGAACTGAAGCCGGCCACCATTCCGAGGTGATGCCGGCCACCCCCGCGAAAGCGGTGCAAAAGGTCTGACGACCACCCTGCGTGTCAGCGACTCAGGCAA
>Ga0185299_10003368_pt1 | contig 21520 bp, 14 predicted proteins | sample PaiPotPPA55metaG_FD_128002 | JGI IMG/M metagenome (GOLD analysis project Ga0185299, IMG submission 128002) | Iron sulfur acid spring bacterial and archeal communities from Banff, Canada, to study Microbial Dark Matter (Phase II) - Paint Pots PPA... ... | reverse complement strand
TGGCAATTCGAACGCCGTGAATCCGGGCGAGTACCCCGCAAATCCGCTTGGGAACGTGCCGTTGTTGAAAAACGGCACGGCCGGCGGCCCAACGAGATAGTCGAACGGCGGACTCGCCGCAAAGAACGGCAACGGCTGCGTCGGATCGGATCCAAGTATCGCCGCGATAAGCGACGTGCCGTCGTAGCTCGAGCTGGTGAAGCCGTTTCCTCCGGAGCCATTTGGATTGCCTGGATAATACGCACTGACGTTTGTGCAATTTTGATCGCAATTGAATGGACCAAAACCGTACGAGAAAACGCCGGTGAACGTGCCGAGCGTCGAATTAACGAGCCCGGCATTACTGAGCGGCACCTGCGGCGAGCCGCTGATATGAGCGGTCCCCGCATCGACGTTGCCGCTTCCGTACGCGCCCGGTGCTCCTCCGGGAACTCCAAAACCGGCCGGCCCTGTAAGCGTCGGCATGTCGGCGAGCACGGCGCTCAGCCCGTTCGGCTGACGCAGCGTCGCGACGACATTCAAGCCGACGGCACTATCTTGCCCAATGCGCGCCGTACCGACGGCGAGTTGCAGGGCGTTCTGATTGAGATTCGCCTTCGAGACGCTCGGGAGTTGAGCGGCACCGTTGGTTCCGCAACCCGCGAGCAGCGCGGCAACGATTGCGGATCCGGCCAGAGCCGCTAGGGTTCTTTTTGAATTGCTCACGCTACAGCCTCGCTTGAATGTAGAAGTAGAATGTGCGACCCAGCCCGTTTGGTATATTCACCCAAACGTTGTTGCCGTTCATGAACCCGCCGTATTGCGGCCATGCCGACGGATACGTCGTGTAGTTTATGCTGCTGGTTGAGTAACCCGTCAACGGACCGCTGATTCCGGTTGCGATTGGTTGGTAGCGGCCGTTAAGCGATGCGCCGGTATAGACTTCGTTGAAGATATTTTCAACATCGAAGCCATACGTCAAACGCGACTGCGGGGCGGTGTACTCGACTGTGAGATTGACAAAGCCTTGCGGCGGCGTGAGCTTTCCGCCGGGAGACGAGGTCTCCGATTCACCGCGGCTAGCCACGATGTTCGGATTGAGTACCGAGCCCGGGTTCATCGGATCGATGAAAAACGCGGGACCCTGAGGCGCCGTGCCTGCGAGCGCGTTGGTGTTCGGCAGATTAAATGCCGTACCGTTCACGAACGCGGACGTGAGCGTACCGACACCGGTCGGATACCCGATGTTGTACGTGTACCGTGGATTCAGGCGCCAACCGGAGTGCGTTTGATACGTCAATCCGAGTGTCGTTTGGAACGGTGAGAGGAATCCAACGCGGTACAGGTTTCCGAGCGCGATCGACGCCGGCTGAATGCTCGGATAGAAATCCTCGAGTGAACTGAGCGGAATGACACTCGAGAACTCATTGATGTACGAGGCTGTGAGCTGCCCGCTCAGGCCGTATGCGACCTGTCTTGTGATATTGAGGTCGATACCCGTCGCCTGTTCCTTACCGCTGTTGGTGAGCAACGGCGGTCCAAATTGAATCACGCCGTTGACGACCAGCGGCTGCCCGTTCGGGCCCGGCAGCGGCGAAGCCTCATTCGCGATGGTATCGTGCTGAAGGCGATACCACGGAGAGAAGCTGATCGCGACGCCGTTCAATAGACCGGCCGTGAACTGGTGCGAGACGGTGAACTGGTAATTGTCTGAAGTCGTCGGACGAGCCGGCTGATACGGAATGCCGTCGAAGTTCTGGTTAATCCAGTAGAGCTGCTCGCCGAAGCTGCGGCACGCGACGAAAAAGCCGGGCTGACCGCAGTTTGTCGTGGGTTGACCGTTCGCATCCGTAACGCCGAACGGATTATAGGGTGCAAGGCCGCCATACGTTTTGGTGTACGCGCCTTGGTCGACTTCGCCGAAATCAACTGAAGCGATCGGTACGAATTGCACCGCCCGGTTGTACGTGACGCGGACTGCGGTGTTCGCACCCATTTTATACGAGAGGCCTAGACGCGGCTGCCAGATTTTTGGTTTGACCGCGTTGTTGGGGAAGTTGAACGTCGCCTTTGCATCGCAATTAAACGACGGAACCCCGTTATGATACACGCCCATGGGATCCCATGCAGTTGTCGGCGGCGTCCACGTAGCCGGCAGATACTGCGTCGTGCAGGTGAACGGATCGATGCCGGGCGTCGGCATACGATAGGTAGCGGCATCGAGCCGGATGCCGACTTGCGCGTTCAGCCTATCGTTAGGCTGCCACTTATCGCTTAGATAAGCCGAATAGTCCTGACGCTGAACCGTCGAGACTTGGTCGAACATCGGAAAGTTGACCTGCGTTGCACCGGGGTGCGCCTGAAACGCATACCCGCAGCCGGTCGCTCCGAACAGCGTCAACGGGCATCCGTCCGGACTGTTCGGACTGATGAACGCATACGGCAGCGCAAACTGATCGAGAGTTCCGATAATCGCCCCAAACAGCGCGAACGACTGCGATTGGTACGAATCGATCGGATGCAGATGGCTTATGTCGACGCCCGCCTCGAGCAGATGCTTATCGCTGAGCTGTTTCTGGAACGAAGCGGTGATACCGTTGGTTTGGCCGCCTTGAAGGATGTGAAGATCACCGGCGAAGCTGCCCTCACTGCTCGGGCCGTCAAACGTTACGACCGCATTCGTGCGATACGCCGTGATGTTGAGGAACGTGGACGGATCGAAGTTGTTGGTATATGCCAGCTTAAAGGCTTGATTGGGCTGCCAATACGTGAACGGAGCACGATTCGACGCCGAAGCAAGTGTAGCGTTCAACGACGGTTGACCCGGATAGAGCGTCGAAATACTGGTGACTTGGGCCGGTGTCATTCCATAAAAGCTGGACCACGTTCCCGTGTAAACGGGATCGCAACTGTAGAAGCAAAAGCCGTTGATGCCTCCGGCACCTTCATAGAACGTATGCTGCGCGATGTCTACAAACGCTTGCAGCGACTGCGAGTTATTCTTCCCGAACCGGTAAACCAGGTTGTCGAGCGTCTCACGGTCCGTTTCATAACGCGTGTTGTAGAACTCGTTGATTTGCGCGTATGGATGCGCTTCGCGCCCGTACTGAAACGTTTCGTTTGAATTTGCGGATGAGAGATAATTGGACCAACGCCCGTCCGGTGTCGCCCAGCTGTCGTCGAAATTCAGCCGGTGATCGAATCCGGGGTTACCGACCGCGCCGCCAAGCGTGGCGTACGCCGGATAGGTTCCGCGTTTCGATACGACGTTGAACGTGCCGAAGCCGCCGCCGGAGCCCTGCGTTATGTCGCCCGCGCCTGGAGTCAATTGCACCAGGCTCACGCCGGCCGTCGGTATCGCCAGACTGTTATTGAACTGATTGGAGTAGGCGTCGGTGTACGGGATGCCTTCGAATTCGAAGCCTTCCTCGTATTCGCGTCCGCCGTGAATGACCGGATAACCGGAAGAGTCCGCCATTGCGCCGGGCAGCGATATGAGCAAATTCGTCTCGCTGCCGTTTAAGGTCGAACCCTGAAAGTTCTGAATTTGTGGCGCAGCAACCGTTACCGTGTCGGTTGTCTGATTTGGCTGGTACGCGCTGGACGCTCCATGGGAGCGAACCGCCGCAATCGTCTTGAGCGACTTGGTCAACGATTCGTTGAGAGTCGCGACCTGGTCGGCGAAGACCGAGACGCCCGTCGCCGATACCGGCTCGAAGCCGGCAAGTTGGAACGACACGGTGTAGGTGTCGGCAAACACGCCGGTGATAGAGTAAAATCCGCGCGAGTTCGTCGTCGCGGAGTACGATCCGGACGGCGAGGCCGCAGTTACGCGCACATCGGCGAGCGGCTTATTCGTTGCGGCGTCGGTGACGTTGCCGCTCATTACGCCGGTGTTGCTGGCCAGCGCGATGCCGGCAGACGACGCGATAAAGATTGCTAGAAAGAATAGGGTAAAAACGGCGCGCATCGTGCGCGCATGCCGTCGCAAAGTACCCACAGAATCGTCCCTCCACAGAACTATATGGGTGAAATTGCAACGCCGGCAGCCGCGCAGATCGCGCTCTTACCGTGTTTCGGACGCCTCCACGCATCCGCCAACGGTGCTACGATGAAATTACCCACGAAATGTGAGCTACCTGTCGCGCGGTGTGTTAAAAGGTCAGGAAGCCGACACAGCGGCCTGGCGGCCGTCTGCTAGGAATGTGCCCAAACTCGACAGCGCACGCTCGGCCAGAGCGCGCCGGCGTGCCTTCTTATCGCGTATGGAAACGTCCAGCGGCGGGAAGGGCGCCCACGTCACGTTCGCGGGCTGAAAATCCGCGGTCTGCGTATTTTGCAGATGCGCGACAACGGCGCCGAATGCGGACTCGCGCGGGAACTCGAGCGGCGGCAATCCCAAAATCTGCCGGGCGGCATGCCTACCGGTCATTGCGCCGCACGCTGCGGCCTCGACGTACCCTTCGGCGCCGGTAATCTGTCCGGCGAAAAACAGTGAATCGGTGCCGCGCAGCCGCAAATGCGAATCGAGTAAACGCGGCGAGTCGATGAACGTGTTGCGATGCATCACGCCCAGGCGCAGCCATTCCGCGTTCTGCAACCCCGGAAGTTTTGCAAATGCTTCTTTTTGCGCGGGCCACAACAGCCTTGTTTGAAAACCGACGAGGTTGAACGCGGTACCTTCAACATTCTCTTTTCGCAGTTGCACCACCGCATAGGGAGTCGTTCCGGTGCGCGGATCGCGTAGGCCCACCGGTTTGAGCGGTCCGTAACGCAGAACATCCTCGCCGCGATCCGCCATCTCTTCAATCGGCAGGCAGCCTTCGAAGTAACGCGCCTCCTCGAACGCTTTGGTTTCGTGGCGCGGAAGCGTGCGAAGATCTTCGATGAGCTGCAGATACTGCTCTTTGGTCAGCGGAATGTTGATATAGTCGTCGCCGTCGCCTTTTTCGTATCGCGACTTGCGGTACATGGGTGTCTCGTCGATGGACTCGGCGGCCACGATTGGCGAGGCAGCATCGTAGTAGTGGAGGCGGGGGCCAACGAGATGGTCGATCGCTTTTACTAGATTGTCGGGTGGAAGCGGGCCGCAGGCGACGATGACTGGACGGTCGAGTGGTATTTCGTCCACTTCTTCCCGTTGCAAAGAAATGCGGGGATGCAGGCCGATCCGCCGTTCCACCGCTTCTGCGAAGCGATCGCGATCGACGGCAAGCGCGCCGCCCGCGGGCACCGCGGCTTCGCGAGCCGCCTTGATAATCACGGAATCAAGCAGAGCAAGCTCTTCCTTAAGCAGTCCGACTGCGTTCTCGAGCGCCGCTCCGCGCAGCGAGTTGCTGCAGACCAGCTCCGCAAGATGTCCGGTTTTATGCGCGGGGCCGCTTCGCTGCGGGCGCATTTCGTAAAGATCGACATCGACACCGAGCTGCGCCGCCTGCCATGCCGCTTCGCATCCGGCGAGTCCGCCGCCGATGATTGTTAGGTTCAGGATGACACGAGCTCGCCTTCAGGTTCTTGTGACGGATTCGCGATGCTGCTGACGTCGTGTTCTTTGTTGGCGCTGCACTCGAGTACGGTGGCGCCGCCGCGCCGCGTCTTCGCGACGACGTAAGCACCACATACGGGGCAGGGCTGCGGCACTACGCGATCCCACGAAACGAAGTCGCACTTCGGATAGTTGGCGCAGCCGTAGAAGATCCGGCCCTTCTTCGATTTTCGCTCGACGATCATGCCGCCGTCTTTGGGACACTTGGCGCCGGTATCTTTGAGGATCGGACGCGTCGTCTTGCACTCGGGATAGCCGGTGCACGAGATGAAACGGCCGAAGCGTCCGGTCTTGATCACCATCGGCCGCCCGCAGTTGGGGCAGATCTCGTCGGTGGGTTCGTCTCTGATCTCCAGGCGCGGCAGCTTCTTCTCCGCTTCCTCGAGCTTGTGAGCGAACGGGCCGTAGAACTGGTCGAGAACTTTCACCCAGTCCTCGTCGCCGACCGCGACCTTGTCGAGATCGCCTTCCATCTGGGCTGTGAAATTCAGGTCGACGATATCCGGAAAATGCTCGATGAGCAAATCGTTGACTGCGATGCCAATCTCCGTTGGCTGGAATCGCCGCTCGACTTGGATGACGTAGCCGCGCGCCTGAACCGTCTCGACAATCGTGCTGTAGGTCGAGGGGCGCCCGATGCGATTCTCTTCGAGTGCTTTCACCAGCGATGCTTCGGTATAGCGCGGGGGCGGTTCCGTGAAATGCTGCTTGGGTTCGAGCTTGTGCAGATCGAGGCGTTGATGCTGTTCGAGCTTGGGAAGCCGCCCTTTCTTCTCCTCGCCGTCATCGTCGCGGCCCTCTTCATAAATCTTTGTGAAGCCGGGGAACTTCACGACGCTGCCCGTCGCCCGGAAGGTGTATCCCGCGGCTTCGACGTCGACGGTCGTCTGATCGAAAATCGCCGCCGACATCTGCGATGCGACGAAGCGATTCCAAATCAGGGTGTACAGGCGCAGCTCGTCGCGCTTGAGGATCTGCGCCATCCGTTCGGGCGTGTGATGAACCGAGGTTGGACGGATCGCTTCGTGTGCGTCCTGTGCGCCTTCGCGAACCTTGTAAGCCCGGCCGCCATGATAGCCCTCGCCGTACGTCTGCACGATAAACTCGCGAGCGGCATCGCGCGCCTGATCCGAGATGCGCGTCGAGTCGGTGCGCATATACGTAATGAGGCCCACGGTGCCCTCAGCGCCGATATCGACCCCTTCGTACAAAGCTTGCGCTATCTGCATCGTGCGGCGCACGCGGAGTTTGAGCTTGCGCGAGGCCTCTTGCTGGAGCGTAGAAGTCGTGAAAGGCGGGGCAGCGTTGCGCCGCACTTCTCGCTGCTTGATCGAGGCGACGCTGTAAGCCGCACCGTCCAAATCACGCAGAACTTTATCGGCTTGCTCCTGATTTTCGACCGCAATTTTCTCGCCGGCGCGCAGTGCCAGGTCGGCTGGGAACGTCAACGCCGGATCGCCGGGCGATGAGAGCAGCGCGGTAATCGACCAATACTCCCGCGGAACGAACGCGAGAATTTCCCGCTCCCGATCGACGATCAACCGGACCGCGACCGACTGCACGCGCCCGGCGGAGAGTCCGCCGCGCACCTTTGCCCACAGCAGCGGCGATATTTTGTAACCAACCAAACGGTCGAGGATCCGGCGCGCCTGCTGCGCGTTCACGCGATCGATATCGATCCGGTGCGGGTGCTTGAGCGCGGCGAGCGCCGCCTCTTTGGTGATCTCGTGGAGTTCGATACGCTTCGGCTCTTCGAGCTTGAGCAATTCGGCTAAATGCCAAGCGATAGCCTCACCTTCGCGATCCGGGTCGGTCGCCAGATAGACGTCGCTCGCGCCCTTTACCGCCGATTTGAGCTCTTTGATAATATCGCCCTTGCCTTTGATCGTCAGGTACTTCGGCGCAAATCCGTGGTCAACATCAACGCCGAGCGAGCTTTTAGGCAAATCGCGAACGTGGCCGACCGAGGCCTTGACGACATACCGCGCCGGAAGAAACTTTTTGATCGTGCGCGCCTTCGTGGGCGACTCCACGATGATCACGGGCTTTTTCACGGGCCTTAGTATACAGCCGGGGTCAACCCCCCGGCAAATCTCGGGCGTATATTGCTATATATTAATGAGGCTCGACGCGCGCGATATGCCGAAATCGCCGCGCGCTTCAAATTCCAAAATAGACCGAAATTTGCAATTATCACGAAAATTAATTATGATGCGCACAAAGCGCTATATTGCGCTGTCCACCATCTCAAGTTCGTCCCCGGGGACGAAGGGAGGAATGAATGGATTCTGACATCATGCAAAACGGCGGAACGATGGGGGAAGAAACCACATCGCGCCGCGGCGGACGCCGAAAAAAGGGCGGACGTAAAAAAGCTGCTGGCCGTAAAGCCGGCGTTGCTCGCAAGAAGAGCACGCGTAAAGCAGCAGCAGGCCGCAAGGGCGGACGCAAAAAGGCTACAGGACGTAAGAAGGCCGGCGGACGCAAAAAGGCTGCAGGACGTAAAAAAGCCGGCGGACGTAAGAAAGCCGCTGGACGCAAAAAGGCCGGCGGACGTAAGAAAGCCGGACGCAAAAAAGCCGGCGGTCGTAAAAAAGCCGGTGGCCGCAAGAAGGCCGGTGGCCGCAAGAAAGCTGCGGGCGGACGAAAGAAAGCCGGACGCAAAAAAGCCGGTGGCCGTCGCAAAGGCGGACGCAAGAAAAAGGCCTAGCACTGAACTAGAAAAAGCGGCTCGTCAATCGACGGGCCGCTCTTGTTTGTGCCGATCGCACGGATCCCATTCCCACAGCTGATCGTCAAACAATTTCGTAGCGCCGCATCCGCATTCCCAGCGAAGAACATTCATTGGTTTTCCCGGTTCGGTCGCGTGGGGCCGTACGTTCTCTTCCGCGGGTTCTCCGAGTCGTTCGATGAGTTCGTGTTTCGGATACTTCATGCGCCTACCTTATGCCACGCCTCTGGCATTTGATAACGCGTTTTGAATCACAATAACAGCGGGTGCCGTATTGCCCTTATATCATCTCGTGCCTGGAGGAACCATGTCGTTGCGAATCCTAGCTCTGGCGCTTTGCTGCACCGGGCCGTTACTCATGCCGGCGCATGCCGCGGCACAAGCCACCCCCAAGCCCACGCCTGCACCGGCATTCCAAAAAATGCATTGGCGCGCGGTTGGACCCGCCGCCAGCGGCGGACGCATCGCGGCGGTCGCAGGCTCGGCGAGCGATCCGAATCTGTATTACGTCGGAACGGCGGGCGGCGGTGTGTGGAAGACCACAAACGGCGGCCAAACGTGGCAAGCGGTTTTCGAAGACCAGCACGTGAGCGCGATCGGGGCGGTTGCGATCGATCCGAATAACAACGACGTGGTCTATGCCGGCACCGGAGAGACCAATCCACGCAACGACGTCAGCTACGGCGACGGACTGTACAAAACGACCGACGGCGGGAAGACCTGGAGCAACGTCGGCCTGGGCGGCACGCGGCACATCGCGCGAATTTTGATCGACCCGCGTAACTCCAGTCACGTCATTGCGGGAGCGCTCGGAGACGTGTTCGGCGATAGTGAGGACCGCGGCGTCTACGTCAGCAACGACGGCGGAAAGACCTGGATCAAGACACTGTACGTAAACGCGAAAAGCGGCGCTTCCGATCTTGCAATGGACATGCAGCACACCAACGTCGTCTATGCCGGCATGTGGGAGTTCCGTCGCGAGCCGTGGACGTTCCATAGTGGAGGCGAAGGCGGACTGTACAAATCGACCGACGGCGGACGGAACTGGACGCGACTGACCGGTCACGGTTTGCCGGAAGGCGTTACGGGGCGAATCGGCCTCGCGGTCGCGCCGAGCAACGGCAATCGCGTATACGCAATGATCGAATCGGATAAGGGCGTGCTGTGGCGTTCGGAAGACGGCGGAACGAATTGGACGATGACCAGCAGTGACACGCTGGTCGTGCAGCGCCCCTTTTACTTCAGCCGAATGGAAGTGGATCCGAAGAATCCGGACCACGTTTGGGCACTCTCGGCGGCGCTCTCGACTTCGCGCGACGGCGGAAAGACCTTCCACATCGTGCCGGGCGGTCCGCACGGCGATTTTCACGCAATGTGGATCGCGCCGAACGACCCGCAGCGCCTCATCGTCGGTGAAGACGGCGGGCAGGCCATCACGCTCGACGGCGGCCGCACGTGGTTCGACATGCTCAACATGAACATCGGTCAGGTCTACCACGTCGGGCTGGGCAACGACAACCCGTACACGATCTGCGGCGGATTTCAGGACAACCTGGCGTGGTGCGGTGCGTCCAACTCCAAAGACCCAACCGGCATCCAGAACAAAGATTGGATCATTACCGCCTATGGCGATGGCGAATGGGCGATTCCCGATCCGGTCGATTCCGACTACCTTTGGAGCGACTGGCAAAACGGTTCGCTCGTTCTCTACAACCGCAGAACGCGCGACTCGTGGAACGTTCAGCCGTATTTCGAGTCAGCCGGCGAGCAGTTCGACAACCGGGAAAGCAAGTATCGTTTTAACTGGGATTCACCCATCGCGTTCGACCCGTTCGACGGACACGTCGCCTGGTTCGGCGGAAACGTCGTCTTTCAAACAAGCGATCGCGGCTTTCACTGGACACGCATCAGTCCCGATCTCACGCGCAACGAGAAATCGCATCAGGCACCGTCCGGCGGACCCATCACTAAAGACGTCTCGGGCGCGGAATATAGCGACACGCTGCTCTACATCGAAGGTTCGCCGCTTCGCAAAGGCGAGATTTGGGTCGGAACCGACGACGGTCTGGTGCAGATGACGCGCGACGGCGGTAAGCATTGGCTCAACGTCACGCCGCCGGGCGTTCCGGAGTGGGGACGTGTCGAGACGACCGCGCCTTCGGCGATCAAAGACGGCACCGCGTACGTCAACATCGATCGCCACCGCTCGGGTGACTTCAAGCCCTATTTGTTCGTCACGCACGACTTCGGAAAACACTGGACCGCGATTACGAACGGGCTGCCGGCCGATCAGTACGTGCGTTCGGTCCGTCCGGACAACCACAATCCCCAACTGGTCTACGCCGGTACCGAAAACGGCATGTGGATCTCGTTCGACGGCGGTACCTCGTGGCAGAGCTTCAAGACCGACCTGCCGACGACGTCCGTGCGCGACATCCGCATACAGTCCAAGTTCGACGACCTAGCGATTGCCACGCACGGGCGCTCGCTGTATGTCATGGACAACATCGCTTCGCTCCAACAACTGCCATCCGCTAAGGCGCGCGGCGAGATGCTTTTCAAACCCCGAGTTGCCTATGAGTACAATCTGCACGGCAACGACGAGGGAGCCTACACGGGATACGCAGCGGATAATCCGCCGAACGGTGTGATCGTCGACTTCTATCAAAACGCGCCGCAGAAGGCGGCACCCAACATCGAGATCATGGACGGGCACTACCACGTGCTTCGCGCGGTACAAGGGACCCACAAAGTTGGCGGCAAGGACGAACCGTATGTCTCGAACGAGGCCGGGCTCAATCGCTACGTTTGGGACTTTCAGGAAAACGGCCCCGTAAAATGGGAAGGCACCTCGCCGTTCTTCAAGGGCCCCGATGAAGGAATCGGTGTTCCGCCCGGACACTATTTCGTTCGTTTGACGCTAGGCTCTCATTCGTACACTCAGGCCGTCGTTATCGAGCCGGACCCGCTCTCGATCGTGACGGGGCGGCAAATCGTCGACGCCTATGAGTACGCGAAAAAATACTTCCGCGATTTTTCGGTCGTGGATACGATGCTCAACAACCTCGACACGGTCAAGAAGCAGCTCGATGCCGCCTCAGCGGTTGCGAAGAAAAAGAACGATACGGCGCTGAGCTCGCAGATCGACAGCGCGCTCTCTTCGCGTTCGGACATGGTTGGGACGCTCACGGCCAACTACCAAAACTTCGAGGACTTCATTCAGCGGCCCGGCAAACTGCGAGAGAACCTGCTCAACGTGGTGTATTCGCTCACGGTTCCGATAACGCCGGCTATGCGGAACATCGGCGATCGCGTCGACGGCGATTATGGCGCGGGCGTCACCAAGTACAACGCCTACGTTCGCACGGCTGTACCGCAAGTCAACGCGCTGTTGCAGAAAGCCGGCGTGAAGCCGGTGAACCTGACCCGAGTGCAATGAGGACGCGGCAAAGGCTTTTTCCACCATGACGGTTCTGGTAATCGGCGAGCGGGACGTGCACGATCTGCTGCCGATGCACGCCTGCATCGAGGCGATGCAGCGGACCTTTGAACGGCTGAACGCCTCCGGGTTCATGCAGCCCCTGCGCATTTTGGCGTGGCAGCCCGATGGGGCCGGTGCAATTGCCGCGATGCCGGCATGGCTTGGGGAGCCTTCGGCGCTCGGCGCAAAACTCATCAGCGTTTTTCCGCAAAACCGTCAAGCGGGTATCGAATCGCATCAAGGCTTCGTCGCGCTGTTTGAAACGGAGCACGGCGTTCCGCTTGCGATACTCCATGCCGGAGCGATCACGGCGATCCGCACCGCGGCGGTGAGCGCCGTAGCGACGCGCGTGCTCGCAAACGAAGATTCCGCGCAACTCGCCCTGCTCGGCTCCGGTACGCAGGCGCGCACGCACCTGGAAGCGATGCTCGCGGTGCGCCCGATTCGTCGCGTAAGCGTATGGAGCCGCAACCCCGAACATGCGCAGTCATTCGCCCTCGATGCCGCGGAGGCGTACGACATCGAGATTGCCGCAGCGGCAAGCGCGCGCGAGGCAGTCGCGGGCTCCGACATCATCTGCACCATCACGGCATCCACCGAGCCGGTCCTGCAAGGCGCATGGTTCGAGGGTGGCGAGCATGTGAACGCGGTCGGCGCGTCCGTGCCGCCCTTTCGCGAACTCGATGTCGAAGCAATCGTTCGCGCGCGTCTGTTCGTCGATAGCCGCGAGAGTGCGCTGCGCGAACCGGACGACATTCGCGTGCCGCTTGCGGAAGGCGCGATAACGGAGAAGCATCTGCTCGGAGATTTGGCGGATCTCGCGTCCGGAGCTTGCGAAGGACGAACTTCGAAAAGCAACGTGACCATCTTCAAATCGGTCGGTTTGGCTATCGAAGATCTCGCTGCCGCGCGTACGATCTACGAGCGTGCGCTCGCTGAAGGGCGAGGGAGTCCCATCGAATTTTGAGCTTGGGTACATCCCAAGCGTGGTGAACCTTCCCAAAGACGTGCTTCCGATCTATCTGACGACCTTCATCGATATGCTCGGCTACACGCTGCTCATTCCACTTTTGCCCGCATTGGCGCACAAATACGGCGCGCACGACTGGATGATCGGCATGCTTCTGAGCATTCCGGCGTTTTTCGCGATGCTTGCAGCACCGGCATGGGGCAAGGCCAGTGATTATGCCGGCCGCAAAGCCATCATTCTGATCGCGCAAGGCTTTACGCTGGCCGGCTATACGATTCTAGCGTTTTCCGGTTCGCTTTTTTGGATCTACATCTCGCGCCTCATATCGGGAATCGGCGCGGGCAGCGTCGGTGCAGCTGAGTCGTACATTGCCGACGTCACGAGCGAGCGCCAGCGCAGCACCGCTTACGCGTTGTACGGCGCGGTTTTCGGTTCCGCATTCATCGTCGGTCCGGTTGCAGCCGGTTTTCTGCAGCGGTACGGCCTGCAGTTTCCCTTTGTCGTCGCGGCGGCTCTCGAGGTGGCAAATATCGGGCTGACAATTTGGTTGCTGCCCGCGCGAACGAGGGTTCGACGCGAACGGACGACTCTGCGAACCTCGATCAAAGTCGCGTGGAGGCCGCACTTACGGCTCGTACTCCTGCGGCAATTTCTCTTCATCTTCGCCGTCGTGTACCTGCTCGCCGACTTCGCGCTGTATCTCGACCACGCATTGCACGAGAACATCCAAAATTCGAGCTGGTTGCTTGCGGGTGCCGGGGTTATCGGTGGACTTACCCTTCTGCTCGTCGTGACACCGCTCACCAGGCGCTTCGGAAATCTCATGGTCGGGCAGATCGGATTTGCGTTGCTCTTCATCGCATACACGCTCATTTATTTCGTCGTAGACGTAACCTGGTTCTTTCCCGTGCTTATTCTTTGGGCGGCAGGTGCCGCGATGGTCGAACCGACGCTCATGACGATTCTTTCCGAACGCGCCCCCAAGGAAGAGCGCGGCGCAATCATGGGCGTGAGCGATTCGGTCAACAACGTCGCTCTGATTCTCGCGCCTGCGATCGGTACAGCAATCGTAGGGGAAGCGCCCCGTTTGATCGGCGTTTTGCCTGCCCTTGCAGCTGCGGGCGCATTCGCGCTCGGCCGGCTACGGCACCGCGGGAAGCAAGTCGCCGGGTAGGGATACGGCACAGCCACCGGGAGCCGTTATCAACCGGTGGCTGTGCTCTTTCATATCGTCAACAAATGCTGACTTAGGTAGGCATCTGAGTACTGGGTTTGCAAAGCTGCGGTAAAATATTTGCAAAAGCCCACGCTCACCGGCTATGGTAACCGTCGGTGAGCGTTTTCATGAACGAGACCAAATCGTCTTCCTGTTGATTGCTCAAACCTAGGTCGCAGCACTCTGTGTCGCGATTGGCCGCAACCTCCGGACCCGGCCAGCATGTGACTCTCTCCCCCGGCGATCCAATGGCACATCTTGGCAGCCGATCCCGCGTGTTGTAGAAGTGCACCACCTCTTTGAGACTCTTGAAATAGCCGTTGTGCATGTATGCCTTGACGAAGCTCGAACTCGGGCGCATGTCGACGTTACGCAACGTAGCGACCCGGAAGCGTCCGTCGAACTCTTTCGCGTATTTCTTCCAAGGCTGGACGCCATTCTCAATACTGCGCAGGTAAGCTCCGACGGCGTAATCCACGAACGCCTTGCCTTCGGGGTCGGCGACATAACCGTACCGATCCGGGTGCGTCTGGCTATAATATGACATTGCGGTGTTCTTGGGGATTCCCAGATTGCCGGTGGTCTCGTCGGTGAACAGAGGACGTTTGTCACCCTTGGGATCGATGTGACACGTGTTGCACTTCGCCTGACCGTTAAAAAGCGCGTAGCCGCGTTGCTCGCTAGCCGTCAACCGAGTTTTTCCGGCCAGAAAAGCGTCGAACTTCGAGCTGAAGGGGCTCACTTCGGACGAGGCCTCGAATACGGCGATGGCCTGGGCCATTGCATCGAACGTGTACTGCACCTGCACGCGGTCTTGCTGTTGCAGTTGCACGACGTACGGGGTCTGGTTAGGACCTGGAACTTCCGAGCCGATCTTCAACGCTGGATTGTTGTTCGGCTTTGAGCAAATCACGTCAACGTTCTTCGGCCAGGCGATGCTGAATGAGCGCGGTCCGAGAACTTCTTCGAACAAAAAACGATAGTGGCTTTGTGAGATCCGTCTGACAACGCAGGCCGGTTCGATGTTGGCCATCTCGGATGGGTTCAGCGGTGAACCCTGCGACTGTGAAGCCGCGGGATTACGCAATCGCAATCCGGTCGCGCGAAGATCCCAGAAATTTCCACCGACGAAATCTTCACTGCTTGCGCGGTAGTAAAGCGGCGGCGAGAACGCGGCGTATGCCGCGCTCGGCGGCTTGCGCAGACCGAAGCGCGTACGTACCGAACCCGGTTGATCGACGGTCGTCTTATTGATTATCTCGATCGCACCTTGAAAGCCGGTTTGCGGCATGTGGCAAAAGGCGCACGCCGTGTTGCGGTTCACGGAGAGATTCTTGTCGAAAAATAGGAGCTTGCCGAGAACAACGACGCGTTCCTGGCTTCCCGGCGTGGTCTTCGCCGCTTGGGCGAGAGCCGAAGCTTCAGTCCGATCGACCTGCGATTCAACCTGCGCGATTTCCGCTTGCAGGGTTGCGGGTTGACTTCGTGCAGCATTTCCGTTGAAGAGCAGCAAACTGAATTCTACGATAGCGAACGACACAATCATAAGTGTGAATATGCGTGTGGACATCGCTACTGCCCCTCCCGATGCGCGCAGGTTGCGCGCAGCCGAGCATTGTAACAAGTATTATAGCACGGATAGCTCTTCTGGCGGCGCCATAAACTTGGGGCCGACGGGATCTTTCACTTCTTGCGCGATGATCTGTTCGGTTTCCGTTTGCGTCTGGGCATCAAGCCAAAAGTCGAAGCGCGTGAGAGAAAATCGAAGAGCCCTCGCGCGAGCGAGAGCTCTTCGTGTTATGGCTCCGGATGTTGGACTCGAACCAACGACCCGCTGATTAACAGTCAGCTGCTCTACCAACTGAGCTAATCCGGAACGTCCTTCGACAGGCTAAGAATGACACCGTGTGGACGCGCCGTAATTGGCTATCCCGGTCCCGCCTCCTTGTGTGGGACCACCGTAGGAATGCAAAAGTGCCGTCAACCTTAGCAACGCTGCCCGGCATCTTCGCCTCTCGCAGCTTCCGGCAGTATTACGCCGGCCAGGCGCTCAGCCTGATCGGCGATGGTTTGCGCACGCTTGCAGTGCCGCTGCTGGTTTACAAGCTCACGGGATCCGCGCTTTCCACGAGCGTCTCATATGTTTGCGAGCTCACGCCTTTCGCGCTTTTCGGCCTGCTCGGGGGCTCCTTGGCCGATCGCGTGGATCGGCGCGCGCTCATGATTGGATCCGATGCAGTGCGCTGCGCGATCATGTCGCTGTTCGCACTTCTCTACGCGAGACACGAGTTGAGCATACCCATGATCTACGTTGGGCTCGTGCTGCTCTCTATCTGCGCGGCCCTCTTCATGGGCGGTCAGTCTTCGAGTATTCCGTTCTTGCTTGGCCGCGAGCGCGGAACGCAGGCGATCGCCGCGCTCAATGCGGCCGAAAGCACGTCCAATCTTATCACCCCGATCGTCGGAGCAGCGGCGTTCAATATTTTCGGTCCGCTTCCGGCGCTGATCGTGAATGCCGCGACGTATCTGCTCTCCCAGTTCTCGCTCGCGCGCATTCCGACACTTGGGCCCGAGCGGTCATCCGGTATTCCCTCGCTGCGGCACATCGGAGACGACGTGCGCCTGGGTTTTCGCATTCTGTTTGCAGATCGAGCCTTGCGCTCGCTCACGTTAGCGAGCTTGGTGCTCAATGCGATTGGATTTGGCGGATACTCGATCATCATTCCGTTTCTGAAAACCGGATTCGCGGCGACCGATGTCCAGGTCGGGATCTTTTTGACGATTTCTGCGGTCGGCGCGATCTGCGGCTCGCTCTTCGCCGGGCGCTTCGCGTCGCGGTGGCCTTTCGGACGCGCGCTCTGCGTCGCGCTTACGCTCGATTCCGTGCTGTTCTTGCCGGTCATTCTTGCCAGGAACATCTGGGTGGCCGGGGTGTTCTGGGCGATCGCGAATGCATGCGCGAATTTCGAAGTGGCTCAAATCGTCGGGTTCCGGCTGCGCATCATCTCCGAGGAGATGGTCGGGCGCGTGTTCGGTGCGGTCCGGCTGTTGGTGCTTTGCGGAATACCGCCCGGCGCGCTGCTCTTCGGCTATTTTGCCGATCATTATTCGGCGCGCTTTGCAATGACGGTCTCGGCTTTCAGCTATTTGGCAATCGCACTCGCCGCCGTTGCGAATCCGGCAATTCGCGAAGAACGCCGTTAAAAAGAAAGAGGCACTCATTGCTGAGTGCCTCTTCTGCTCCTACCTTGAACGAGGATTAGTAAGGATGGCCTGCCTGACGGCGTACCAGGAGCGGACGGGTGAGCGTGAGCTGAAAGTTCGTGCCTTGCTTCATCGTAACGTTGGCTTTCTTATTGTAGCCGACGAGGAAGCCACCGGCCGCACCGAGCGCGCCGCCGGCGTTCGTGTGAAAGATCGTCTTACCGAGAATGTTGCCGGCGATCATGCCGCCGATGGTCGTCAGCGCGACGTGTCCGCCGTTTCGGTTCTGACCCTGCGGTCCGCCTTGCGTCATGACGGCGTTGACGGGATAGCTCGCGCCGTTCTGCAGCGTAATCGAATCCCACGCGAAGTGGAGTTCGGGGTTACGGCCCTGTCCGGCTTGCACGACCTTCACGACCGTGCCGTTGATTACCGCATTCGCGAAAGTCGAATCGTCGTTCGGATACGGCGCGACGACGCGAGCTGTGAAATGCTCACCGGCGTATGCGGTGCCGGAATCAATGGTGTCCTGCATTTGCACGTTGAGGACTTGGCCTTGCTGCAGCGTCACCGTCTGCGCCAGCGCGGCCACCGGCAGTACGAATGCCAGAAGCATGGCCAGCGCCGGGATTCTGCTTCGAAGGTTCATGTAATCTCCTTTTAAACCGGGATAGTCGGTGCGATACCCATGTATATCTAGACGTAGAACGCGAAAGGGGCCGCATGCGTTCGCATGTGGCCCCGGTTTTGAGATGTCCTCGACGTTACCTGAAGTTGGGAACCTTCAGTGTGTGGGCGCCGGCGGCCGAGCGTAAGGCCTCCACCTTGTCCAAGCGTTCCCAGGGCAGGTCGAGGTCCGGGCGGCCGAAGTGACCGTAGGCGGCCGTCTGCCGGTAGATCGGGCGGCGAAGGTCGAGGTTATGAATAATCGCAGCCGGACGCAGATCGAACGTGTTTTTGACGATTTCGGCGATTTGTTCTTCGGAAAGACGGCCCGTGCCGAATGTTTCGACGAGAACGCTAACCGGACGCGCGACGCCGATCGCATACGCAACCTGCACTTCGCAGCGGTCTGCAAGCCCAGCCGCAACGAGATTCTTCGCGACGTGACGCGCGGCATACGCCGCCGAGCGATCCACCTTCGTGGGATCCTTGCCTGAGAACGCGCCGCCGCCGTGACGCGCCATGCCGCCGTAGGTGTCGGCAATGATCTTGCGTCCGGTCAAACCGGCGTCGCCTTTCGGACCGCCGATGACAAATCGTCCGGTCGGATTGACGTAGATGCGCGTGTTCGCGTCGCGCAGCGATATCGGGATGACGTGATTGATGACCTTCTCGGTGATCTCAGAGCGGATCGTTTCGAGCGGAATTTCGGGGTCGTGCTGCGTCGATATGACGACCGCATCAACTCGCACTGGCTTGTCATTCTCGTACTCGACCGTGACTTGCGACTTGCCGTCGGGACGCAGATACGGAATGTCCCCGTTTTTGCGAAGCGCCGCAAGGTGGCGGGTCAGATTGTGCGCCAAGACGATCGGCAGCGGCATGAGTTCTTCGGTTTCGCGGCATGCATAACCGAACATCATGCCTTGATCGCCGGCGCCGATGCGCTCGAAGAGATCGTCGGGATGCTCGCCGGCTTTGGATTCCAGCGACTTGTCCACCCCCATCGCGATGTCTGGTGACTGCTCGTCAATGGAAACGCTTACACCGCACGTTTCGTAGTCGAATCCGACTGCGGACTTCGTGTAACCGATGTCCCTAATGACTTCGCGCACAATGCGCGGGATATCGATGTACGTCGTGGTCGTGATCTCGCCCGCGATGTGAATTTGCCCGGTGATCGCAAACGTCTCGCATGCGACGCGCCCGTTCGGATCCTCTTTTAGGATCGCGTCCAAAACCGCGTCGGAGATTTGATCGGCGACCTTATCGGGATGCCCCTCGGTGACCGATTCGCTGGTGAAGAGTCTACGGTACGCCATTTGTTTTAGGTTCCTTCACTCCACGACGCCATGTATTTGAGCTGTTCGGGCGTCAGGGTATCGATCTCGACGTTCATCGAGGCCAGTTTGAGCTCGGCGACTTCCTCGTCGATGTGCTCGGGCACGTCGTAGACCTTCTTTTCCAAGTCCTTGTGATTCTGCGCCAGGTAACCCGCCGCCATCGCTTGGTTCGCGAACGACATATCCATAACGGCCGCCGGGTGTCCTTCGGCCGCAGCGAGGTTGATCAGTCGTCCGTCGGCGAGGATGCAAATCTTGCGTCCGTCGTGCAGCTCGTACTGTTCGACGAACGTGCGCGGCACGCTCTTGCCCTTTGAGATGTTCGGCAGAGACTCGAGGTTGAGCTCATCGTTGAAATGGCCCGAGTTGCAGACGATCGCGCCGTCCTTCATGAGTTTGAAGTGGTGCTCGTCGATGACGTGATAGTTGCCGGTGACCGTTACGAAAATGTCGCCGGTCTTTGCAGCATCTTCCATCGGCATCACGCGGTAGCCGTCCATCACGGCCTCGAGTGCTTTACGCGGATCGACCTCGCAAACCACGACGTGCGCGCCCATTCCGGATGCGCGCGAGGCAACGCCGCGTCCACACCATCCGTAGCCGACGACCACGAGCGTGCGTCCGGCGAGCAGCACGTTGGTCGCTCGGATAATGCCGTCCAGCGTCGATTGCCCCGTGCCGTAGCGGTTGTCGAACATGTGCTTGGTGAGTGCGTTGTTCACCGCGATGACCGGGTAAGGAAGCACGCCGTCCTTCTGCATCGCTTTGAGCCGAATCACACCTGTCGTGGTCTCTTCGCATCCGCCGATCATGTCGGCGAGCAATTCTTTGTGCTTGCCGTAGATCGTGTTGACCAGATCGCAGCCGTCATCCATCGACATGTGCGGTTTGGTGGCGATCACCGCTTCGATATGACGGTAATACGTTTCGTGATCTTCGCCTTTGATCGCGTAGGTCGGGATGCCGTACTCACACAGCGCAGCTGCAACGTCGTCCTGCGTGGATAGCGGATTGCTGGCGCACAGCGAAATTTCTGCGCCTCCCGCTTGCAGCGCGAGCATCAAGTTGGCGGTTTCGGTCGTCACGTGCAAGCATGCACCGATGCGCACCCCTGCAAGGGGCTTTTGCTCGGCGAAACGCTCGCGAATCTGTGCGAGGACCGGCATGTAGGAAGCCGCCCATGCAATGCGGGAACGACCCGCCTCCGCGAGCGCGCGATCCTTTACATCGCCTCGCAACGCGTTCTCTTCGAGTACTGGCAACGTCGTAGTTCCTCTCTTGAAACGTGGAAGGTCCGGGTGAACCTCCGGCTATTCTGCCATAGGACATAAGGCCCCCGCAACGACCAAGAGTTGCCCAACCGCCTACCTAATGACCCAATCCCGTGGATTCGCTCAACGACTATCTGACAAAACTCGCCTCCCAGGCACCCGTCCCGGGCGGCGGAAGCGCGGCGCTGGTCGTGGGCGCGGTCGGCTGCAGCCTCGTCGCGATGGTCGCTCGCATTTGCGCCTCGAACAAGAAATACGAGTCCGTACGCGCTCTCGCGGAGCGGCTCATCATTTCCGCCGACGATTTGCGATCGCTGATGCTGCAACTGCGCGAACAAGACGAAGCGGCGTTTGAAGCGGTCGTCGCAGCGCGCGGCGATAAAGAAGTAATGCAGCGCGCACTTTTCAATGCCGCCGCGACGCCGCTCGAGGGCGCACGAGCAGCACTTGCCGCACTTCGCTTAGCTGTGGACGCACTCGAACTGAACAACGCGAATCTCGTAAGTGACGTTGGGTGCGCCGCGGAATTTGCCCATGCGGCGCTTCTCGCGTGCGGCTACAACGTGCGCATCAACCACAAATTCATGAAAGACGAAAAGGCCATCTCATCGCAGCGCGCGCAGCTCGAAAAATACGAGCTCAACGCCTCAACGCTACTTTCGACACTACGCACGGCGGTCAATGCGGCGCTTACTTTGCCACCGTAAGCGTGTGTCTCACATTGTCACATTGTCATCGTGAGCCTGTCGAACGACCCCGAGCCTGACGAGGGGTGCACCCAAACCGCCCTTGCCGGCAACCGCCCCCGTCGCAGTAGCACGACATGCGCGACAGCTTTTGGGTTTACATGCTGCTTTGCACGGACGGAAGCTACTACACCGGCGTAACGAACGACGCGGACAAGCGAGTAGGCGACCACAACCAGGGGATCGATCCCCACTGCTACACCTTACGCGCAGGCCCGTGCATCTCGTCTATACTTCCGAATTCCGCGACGTAAACGAAGCAATCCGTTGGGAGAAACAGATTAAGGGCTGGTCTCGCAAGAAGAAGCAAGCGTTGGTGGACGGTGATTGGGAGCGGATGCGGTTGCTGTCGCGGTCGAAGTCCTGTCAGC
>Ga0185299_10003367_pt1 | contig 21527 bp, 19 predicted proteins | sample PaiPotPPA55metaG_FD_128002 | JGI IMG/M metagenome (GOLD analysis project Ga0185299, IMG submission 128002) | Iron sulfur acid spring bacterial and archeal communities from Banff, Canada, to study Microbial Dark Matter (Phase II) - Paint Pots PPA... ... | reverse complement strand
GTACCTGGATGATCGCGCCGAAAACGTCGAGGCAGCAGCTCGCTTAGGAATTAACTCTGTACTGTTTGACACGGTCGAAAAGACCGCATCAAGAGTCGAAAGCCGATTCGACATCCCTGTACCGAGTTATGGCCGCTGTCGCCAATCAAGTTCGCAGTACAGCTCAACAAATCGGCGCCCGGCTCGGATGGAATCCGATTGATGCAGCAACGCAGCCTGCAACGGGTACGCGTAAGCGTGGCCTTAATCTTTCTTTCTGATCCACGGACTGATCATCGCAACTTGGGCTTCGAGGAAGTTGGCCAGATTGGTAACGGGAAGTGGGCTTACGAGAATCGATCACGCCACTCCCGGATGACGGGCAACCCTTACGTAATCCGGTAAGGAAAGATTTGCCGACTGTTCGGGAATTAATTCTCAAGATCCGGATTGCCGACTATCCACCAGGTGGCGTGCCCAGAACTTGTTTGAAAGCCTTAGGTTCACGTCGAGATACATGTATCGCCTTGCCGCAGAGATACATCAAATCAGATGATTTTGGACAGCTCCGGAGAGCCCTCGGCCATATCCACAGCACTACGGCATGGAGCAAAAGAATGAGAGTTGAGCTCTTTCGACCCGATTCTGTCACCGAACCGCGTCATTGGGTGCGACATGACCAGGCTTTCGCGATGATGTTGGGGCCCGGCTCAATTGAATGGGGCTCGAAGCGTTCCGCGTTGGAAAAGTTCGACTACGCCGCGGGCGATTTGGCACTGTGCGACCGTCATATCGGAGAGTGGGTCGGACTCATGAACGTACCGCATCTGCAGCTCGGCATTTCCGATGCGGCACTCATGGCCAGCTCTGACGGAGCTTACGGCGAGGTAGAACTGCGGCCTTCACGCAAGTTTGCGAACTCGCGCCTGAGTGCGCTGGTTGCGGCCGCTCATGCGGAGACGCTTGCTGGCTTTCCGAGCGGGCGGCTGTTTCTGGATTCGGTCGAACAGGCGATGGCCGTAGCGCTGGTGAAGGACCGTGCAGTAAGACACCGTCTTGTGCAGATGCACCGAGGCGGACTAGGCTCAGCGCGCTTACGAAAGATTAAAGAGCTGGTTCAGGCAAAGATGGAAGACGACTTAACTCTCGACGAGATGGCGCAATCGGTAGGATTGAGCACGGCCCATTTCGCGCGGATGTTTCGCAAGTCAACGGGCCAGCCCCCGCATCAATTCGTTCTGCGTCAGAGGATTGAGCGTGGCAAAGCGATGTTGCGTGCTCCGGATGCGCGAGTATTGGACGTGGCCGTGGCCTGTGGCTTCAAGACCCAACAGCACTTTGCCCAAGCCTTTCGTGATGTCTGTGGAGTCAGCCCGACAGAGTATCGCCAGGATTTTATCGACTCCGAAGATACGTCACTTTCACTGGCTGCCTTTTAATTCCTTCTTAACGTCCAGCCCAGGTCGGGATTTGAAGCTCATCGCTCCTTGCATCCGCATCAGCGGCGCACGACCGCCTCAATCAACAATTCTGAGTAGCCTAGCGCAGCCGATTCGAACTCTCGCCGTCGTGGCTCATTCAACACAAACCACAGACCCTGGAGTAAGTCGTTGGAGTCCTGCCTCTCGGCGCATGAATTCAGCAAGATTCCGACCATTCGAGCAGAAACCCGCACAACTCCGCATGCGATGTGCAGTTTACTCATCGTTGTGAGCGGCGCTGCGGCGTCAACAAACAGGAGGGTCACTCAATGGAATCAATTGGATTGTTAGTGAAGCTCGAAGCACGTCCAGGCAAGGAGGCTGATGCCGAGGCATTTCTGAAGTCAGCTCAGCCACTCGCGCTGGATGAAAAAGCGACTTTGAAATGGTACGCGATCAAGCTCGGGCCGGGAAAATTCGGCATCTTCGATACCTTTGCGAATGAAGCGGGCCGCAATTCCCACTTGACTGGCGAGATCGCGAAGGCGTTGACGGCGCGGGCCAGCGAACTATTTGCGGTTCCTCCGCAGGTGCAAAAAGTAGAAGTCCTTGCAAACACACCCTTAAAAGGGTGAGCGACTGGTTGTTTGTAAACAGTAAAAATATGGTTTCTGGTTACAAGAGATGACAACGAAGGAGAAAGAAATGAGAACCAAGAAAAAAGAAATGAAAATCCCGCAAACTTACCGAGCTGATTTCGCGTCCCAGGAGCCCAAGTCAGCGCTCCGAGGCCTGATGCAACGTGTTGGGTTTACCGTCCTCGTGTGTACGCTCGTCATCGGTGCGACCGGTTCTGCGACTGCGCAGCAAGCCGTTAACGGCAACACGCAAGCCGCCCCTCCAATCCCCGGAGTTATTGGAAAAGTCCAGTCATTTACAGGCAGCTCACTCGACGTTCAGACACCTTCAGGCGTGGTCCACGTTGATGTCAGGCAGCCCCTCACAACCTATAAGCAGATACCGTCGGATTTGAGTCATGTCACGCCCGCGTCTTATGTCGGCGTTGCATCGACGGAGCAGGCGGATGGAAAAGAAGTAGCGAAGCAGATCATCATATTTCCGGCAGAACTGAGTGGAGCTGCAGAAGGTAGTGTTTTGACAGACCCGCCGGGTGCAACTACTCACAGCAGAATGACCAATGGCTCCGTCTCTCGTCCTGCCGTATCGCACTCCCGCATGACGAACGGCACGGTACAGAAAGGCACCGGCACCACCCTGGTGGTCCAGTATCAGGACGGCTCTAAGACGATCTCCGTGCCTGCAAATGTCCCCGTGACGATAGTCGCACCTGAGCAAGTCATATTCGCTAGTGGCGATGTCGTCTACGCGCCGACGGAGAAACTGCCAAACGGAACACTTGTGACGGACAAGATATTCCTCTTCATTCCAGCCGCGTCTGCCAATACCAAGCAGTAAGGGCTCCGGTTAATGAGCCATTCAATGACTCCCGCGAAGAAAGCAAATTCCACGAGCACGTTGACGCATCGGCAGCACGCGCTCGTGGTCAAGCGGCACCATTTGTTGGTTCGCTGGAGCCACTGGCTGAATGTGCCAATACTCCTCGGTCTTATTCTCAGCGGCATTTCTATTTACTGGGCTTCGCCTGTCTATCAACACACGCCGGATCCGACTACGGGGAATTTCGATGTGGCAGCGGATATTGGAATCTGGATCTGCGCTCATGTGCCCGGACTGCATCAGTACAGCAATCCACCCGACTGGATTTACAACCACCTGAGTCTCGGGCCTGGCATGTTGGCTTTGGCTCTGCGCCTACATTGGTTGTGCGCGTACTTATTCATGCTGAATGGCATGGTGTACGTTGCAGGGCTGGTCACGGGAGGAGGCTGGCGGTCGTTGCTGCCTCACCGGACCGATCTACTTGGCGCGCTGAAAATGTTTCGGTACTACATCGGATTTCCCTTCGCCAAATTGCTGCACGGAAAATGGCTGCATCCCCGTTTCAACACAAAGTACAACGCGCTCCAGCGCGCAGCATACTTTTCCGTTCCGGTCGCAGGCTGCCTCTCGGTCGCGACTGGCTGGGCGATTCACAAGCCCATGCAGCTTCATTGGTTGGTCGCGATCTTTGGAGGGTATAACGCAGCTCGTGTCTGGCATTTCTGGCTGCTATGGATTTACGTCCTTTTCCTCGTCCCGCACCTGATTCTGGTTTTCGCTGACGGATGGGACACTTTGCGCAGCATGATCGTGGGCTGGTCAACACGCGTACAGCCGCCGCAGGTGATCGCACATGATCGATAGGAAAAATAGAAATCCATCTGCAGCCGCGAAATCTGTCGCGATGAAGAAGCCGGAAAGTTTTTTTGCAGAGCAGCCTCCCCAGAAGATTGAGATGGCTCCAGCGCGTTTGCATCAGCTGACCCGGCGCGACGTTCTATTGTTTGGCGCTGGCGCAGTGGCAGCGCTAGCAGCCGGTGGATTTCTCTTGCCACAAGATACGCTCAGTCGCTTGGGTGTGCGTCGAAATATGGACTCCCCTGGGAAGGAGTGGTTTCTGAACAGAGCACTGCGTATCGATGATGACGTGGCGGAAGCGCTTTACTCGAGAAATCGTAGAGTGTCCACCTACACCAAATCGCAGATTACCCCGCTCAAGAACAACTACAACGGAGCTACTCCCGATCCTGGCTATATTTCTGGATGGAATCTGACGCTGCATGGGCTCGCCTCTGGCCTAAGCATTTCTCTCGATATTCGAAATCTCACGACTCGCTTTACGGTGCGTGAGCAGATTACGAGGCTGGTTTGCGTCGAAGGCTGGAATGCGATCGCGTGGTGGGCTGGTCTGAGATTCGATGATCTGCTACGCGCCTACCCACCGATGTCGCAAGCTAAATGGGCACGAGTGGAATCGTCGGTCAATCTCGATGCTTCGGGGAATCCTGACCCTTACTTTATGGCGCTCGACCTGGCGACGGCCCGCCATCCACAGACGCTGCTCGCCACACACTTCGACGGTCAGCCCCTTACTGTGGATCATGGTGCACCGCTCCGTCTGTTGGTGCCCGTGAAACTTGGTTTGAAGAATGTGAAGGCTATTACCAAGATTTCTTATGTCGTGGAAGCGCCAAGAGACTATTGGGCCGAACGTGGATATTCCCGCTACGACGGAATTTGAAGAGTTTGCCTTCCTGGGAATCGTTGGCAAAGTGCTGCTGACGTGAAGGCAGAGCAGTGGGAATGTCCAGAAGCAGCCAGACGCCTGGACCTACAATCATCTTTCTTTTTAACCGACAGCCAAGGAGGCTGATATGGCAAGCAAACAGAAAACGGTCATTGTAACAGGAGCTTCGCAAGGCATCGGAGCCGGCGTAGTCCACTCGTTCCTTGATCGCGGATACAACGTTGTCGCAAACTCGCGCAAGATCAGGAAGTCGGATGCCTTCATCGAATCTGATCATTTGGCTCTCGTAGATGGCAACATCGGTGAGAGCGCTGTCGCTTCGAAAATCGTCGAGACAGCCGTCCAGAAGTTTGGATCCATCGACGCGCTGGTCAATAATGCGGGCATCTTCTTCACAAAGCCCTTCACTGACTACACAGCTGAAGACTTCAAGGCGCTATCTTCCACCAACCTCGAAGGCTTCCTCTACGTCACACAGGGGGCCGTCAAGCAGATGCTTGCGCAGAAGTCTGGCGGAAGCGTCGTTACCATCACGGCCTCGCTGGTGGCCAACCCGGTCGCAGGTATTACGGCGTCGGTCCCGATGATCACTAAGGGCGGACTTGAAGCCGTCACGCGGAGCCTGGCCATGGAGTACGCCAAGGAGAAAATTCGCTTCAATGCGGTCGCGCCCGGCGTCGTGGACACGCCGCTGCACAAGGACAACCCGAAGGACTTCCTGAAGACGCTCTCGCCGATGGGTACAATCTCTGACGTGAAGGACATAGTGGAACCCGTGATTTATCTCACAGAGGCGCGTCAGGTGACGGGGGAGGTCCTGCACGTGGACGGTGGTGCGCACTCCGGAAAATGGTAAGCGCCAAGGGCTCGCAGCCGGCCAACGCGGAGCGCCGACTGCAGCAGCTCGGCATCGAACTCACGCCTCCGCCCACTCCGTTCGGCGCCTATGTCGAGGCCGTAAAGACCGGCAATCTGCTCTTCCTCAGCGGTATGCTTCCTGTCATCGGACACGAGCCGAAGTTCGTCGGCCGTCTCGGGAAGGAGCTGGATGCGAGCGCAGGTAGAGAGGCGGTCTGCATTGCCGCTCTGAATGTTTTATCAGCGGCAAGGCAGAAACTAGGCTCGAGGGGGCATATTTTTTTACACGTGGGAAGGCAACATACATGATGAAGCTCCTGTTAGTGGCTTCCGCTGTGGCTCTCTGACGGAGAGCGGACGGCTGGCGATCGCGCCGATGTAAAAGCTTACCTTCAGCAGCCAGAGCATCGCATGAAAAAACTTGCATACGCCGCCATTCTTCTCGGATGTCTACTCGTTGTACCTTTGGTCGCCGGGTTAGCACGGACGCAGGCTGCTGCGAAAAACCCGCAGCAGAATTCCACGCTCTGCGTCTTCGCTGGGTGGATGGCGACCTCTTCGCCAAGCCTGGCCCAATTCAATGGCGTTGTGGTTGGCGCCGATATACCAGGTGTAGGTCGGTTAAGCGCCGACCAGCAGACCGAACTTCTGAACTCGCTGCACGAATATGGAGTTCGATATATCCGTGCATGGATCGGGACGGACGCCTCGTATGATTTCCTGAAGAAAGCTTACGCGGTTGGTATAAGGGCCGACCTGACGCTGTACCTTGTGTCTCCGCCAGGCGCACCGAAGCGCCCCAAGATGCCGGATATGCCGTGGATGTTTTCCGGTGCCCCACTGTCAGCAGCGGATATGGATCTAACCAAGTCAACTTTCCAAACCCAATTGAACAAACTCGAAGACCTGGGGATCGAACTCGCCGCATTCGAACTTGGCAACGAACAAAACAATCCAAGTTTTAATGGCGAATTCACACTCTACCCCGAGGACGCCTGCCCGAGGTGCAAGACGATGGATCTGAACGATCTGAAGCACGATCCGGAAGGACAGAAGATTGCAGCGGGTTTTCGCAACTACGTTAAGTTGCTAGCCGCAGTCAAGGATGTCCGTGATTATTCTCGCCTCAATCGGCATACTCCCATTCTACTTGGAGGTTTAGCTGATCAAGGCCCCGAAGGACCAACGCCGAGATCGCGAACGAACAGGGTATCGATAAATGCTGCGATCGAATACATGCGCCAATATGGGCTTGACGACGTGGTTGACGCGTATGGAATACATACTTACCCATCGGCTAACGGACCAGGGCAACCAGCTGCGGCAGCTAGCCGGCGTGAGAAACTTGAAAGTTATGCTCTTTCGGAATGCAGGCCCGAGGGCCAAGGCAAGCCGTGCTGGATCACAGAATGGGGATTTGAGAACAAGGATGAGTCGTGCCCGATAAACGACACCGCTCGGGCAACGCTCGTTCAAGAGTTCATGGCTGATCTCCGCCCCTACGTGAAGCAGAAACGTGTCGCCGGTTTGCTGTATTACACCTGGCAAACTGATTTTGGTGCAAAACATGAGGAGCCTCATAGCATCTATCGGTGCGGTAGCCTAACTGATAGCGGAAAGCTGGCCATTGACGCCAGCTTGTTGAAGTGAGCTCCAACCAGGACTCGATTGACGACGGAAACGACGGGAGTTGTCCACTGTGACCAGCCCCCTGCGCATGATCTCGGCGCGCGCGGTGGCAGGAAGCTGGAAGATCAGGAAGAGCCGATGTGATGCGGGGGGCCGCTCTCAACGAACCAAGCCGATTCACACGAATCGCGAGAGGATTTTATGGGGAGAATCTACATCGTGACAGCTTTCATTTTGCTTGGGGCTGGCGCCGCGCAAGCTGCTCAGACAGGCAAAGTGATCGTCGGTGTGAACACCGTCGGCATCGAGCGCATGAACGAGCAACAGCAGGACGCCTTTGTTGAGCAATTGCGACAGAATAATGTGAAGGTAGTTCGCGTCGGCATCAATGAAAAATACAACCACTACATCATCCGTGCTTATCAACAAGGCATCGGCGTCGTGGCTGTCGTGTTTCCCTGGCTTGGCAGTAAAAACTTGCGCTTCCGACCAGCAGCTCCATCGATAGGACTCATCTGGGGACAAGCGGCGTTTTCAACCATCGATCCGGAAGCTTTCCGGATGTGGTTCAGCTCTCGCACCGCCGCTTTGGAGGCGGGAGGGGTGCGCCTAACGGCGTTTGAGTTTGGCAATGAGATCAATACCGCAGGCTACGACAGCGATTTCCCGATTCAAGCCTCTGAGCGCGTGCTGGGGTTATCCGATCTCAATAACGCTAATGACCCGGAAGCTGCCGCTATAGCGGCAGGTTACCGTGTCTATTTGAAAGCGCTTGCCGAACTCAAGCATCTGCGTGACTCATCGAAGCTCAACAAGACAACGCCTATCATTTCGGCAGGACTGGCCGATGACGGACCGCCTGGCAAGCGGCCCGGTGCAAAAACGGACGGCGCAAGCCTTCCGGATACGCTCCAGTTTTTGCGCCAACATGGCTTGGACGAATTGGTTGACGGCTACGGCGTCCATTTCTATCCGAGCAATCCCGACCCCAATACCCCCCTCTCGCAGCGAATTAACGGCCTCGCGGAGCGCGCATTCGCCCTGTGCAGTTCTGCCAAACCCTGCTGGCTGACGGAGTGGGGTTTTGCCAATCGGGATCTGTCCTGCCCAATCCACGATGAAACGCGCGTGAAGTTATTTCAAACCGAGCGCGAAGCCTTCAAAACCTTTGTAAGACAAGGACGGCTTGCCGCCATCGTTTACTACAACTGGACGGCCCTGCCTGGATTTGAAGCCCAGGCCGTCTTCCGATGCGGCGCGCTTACCGACGCGGGAAAATTAGCCCTGAGTCCGATGTGACGGGCGCAGCCTTCAACAACTCTGGAGTTGTCGTGAAGAGACCACGATTGCTCGCGACGTTCGCCTCCTTCGCACTGTATCTTTGGCTGGTCCCGCCATCCGTGTTCGGTCAGAAAGCGGGAACCGGCCGTATTCTCGGCCACCTTGATGGCATTTCCATTGACGCCCGAGGTGCGCATATCAAAGGCTGGGCTTGTCAACAGGGCCGTCCCGAGTCGCTCACCGTTCATATTTACGCCAACGAGGGCGGAAATGACGCGCACAAGGGAATCTTCGCGCTGGCCGGAAAAGCCGATCTCGACGAAGAACCCGGGGTCGATGAGGCCTGCAAGGACACCGTTGGGCGGAAGCATCGTTTCGACATCCCCTTGCCAGGCGCGATTCTCCTCAAACTTCATGGCATGCCGCTCTTTGTGCACGGTATTCGCGTGGTCGGTAACGTCGAGAATTCTGCCATCGCGGGTTCGGGCACCACAAAATTTCCGGATGCGCCGCCTGTCCGGCACGAGCCCACGTCCTATCCACATCTGACCGGCCACTACGTGAGTCTCGACACGCATCCGCGAGTATTCGACACGCGTGAGGAATTGCAGGACATCGCGCTGCGAACTGGCAAACAGGGAACATACTCTTCCGGCCGGTACGCGGCGCTTGCCGACCGCGTTCGGCGGGATATTTCAGCCAAGGTGGACTGGGAGGCGACTTACTCGGGCTGCGATCTGGAGATCTATTTACGCGGCTTTGCGTACGAGCAAAAGCCCGCCTACGGCAACGACCGTTCCGACGACCAATTGCGCGCGGCGATGCACGGAAAATCCGGCTTAGCCCCGCCACACGGGGCGGCCATTGTCGCGGCGCGCGCCGCACTCTATGCGACCCTCATCAAAGAGGGTGCAGCGCAACTGCCGGGTTCACCTTCGGCCAGCGATGCGGCGGCATTCGCCAAACGTATTCTGCTGGCCTGGGCTGACCACGGGTTCCGCGACGAAAAGGGCGCATTCCGGCGAACCGACGAAAGCTATTGCGACCTTACCCCCGACGGCAAACCCCACGTCACACAGTTCGGAACTTTTAACGGCGCGCTTATACATGCGCGCGGGGTTATCTATTCCGTCCACTCGCAGGATCTGCTGCAGGGCATCGGAGGGCTGTCGCGTGACGAGCAGGGGCGGCTCGATGCGTTTCATCGCAACATGTTCGAGACGATCCGCTCCATCCATAACCAGGAATACGAAATCGACAAGAGGTGGAAGTACTCCGATGAGATATACAACAACCAGTTCGTTGGCCATCTCACAGCGCTCCTTTCGATCGCGCGCCTCCTCGACGACGAACCGGACTTTGAAGCTGCCCTCAACGGAGGCGGCGGCGCCCGGGCGATCAAGCTGCCGTGGATTGAGCTTTTCGACCATGTCATCTACGGCGAGAACGACACGCCTTTGCTGAACATCACGCCCAATACGAGCGTCGATCCCCTGAAGAACCACTCCGCCTACAGCACCGCGATTGTGGCCCCCGGCGAGATCAACGACCGCTATCGTCACGCGAACCCGGCGCAAACCATCGGTTATCCCATGGGCTCGCTGCAAGGCCTCTATATGGCCGCTGAGCTCATGAAAATAGCCGGGCTGAACGCCTATGCCTACCGGGGCACCCACAACCAGTCGCTGGAGATGGCGACGGATTACTATGCGTGCTTTGCGAAATACGCCGGCTTTGCGAAATTCATAACGGCGGTGAATTCACGCATGTGTCCCGACGCGCAACAGTATTACGGAGTGATCGTGAACGGTGTGGGGGAGAATGTCCTCATTGGCGCCTATCGCTTCCCGAATGACGATGAGTTGATTTCGCTCGATGCGCCCGCAAAGGCTGAACTTGCGATATCCGTCTTTTCGCTGGAGCCGATCCTATTCGGCAAATGGCGAGATTGAGGAAAATTTTAAGGCCGCACACGCGGATACCGACGATCTGCCAATCATTTGAGCTCGGGAACAACCGCCTGGCAGCTTAAACATGCCACAGGACCCAACCCGGAAATGAAGACTCGTGTTAAGGCTTAAGCGCCGGATAGGGAGAGATTCGAGGGCGTTGCCCAGTGCGCGCCGTCGGCTTTAAGAATGAGCCTTCCGTTTGCAGCGTCGTGCAAGTATCGCCGGGCAGAACGAAATTTACGACGTTGACCATCGTGTTTGGTGTAGTCGTGTTTCCGGACGTGCCACTCCCAGTCAAGATTCCCGCACAGGCCTCGTTGATCGTGTTGCTTTTCACCACGTTGTTGTTGCCAGTTCCACCGCAAGAATCATCCAGGTGGATAGCAGCCTCAGTGCTACTGTTTATAACGTTAGATGTTAATGTATTCCCATTACCGCACACATCGATTCCATCGAAGATCCGTGTCCCAATAACTTTGTTTCCATTCACCACATCGTTGTTGTCTCCGATGTAGATTCCGAACTGGGTGCTTCCCACCGAATTGTTCGACACGGTGTTGTTGCTCGTTCCGAAGACAAGTATGCCCGCCGCCGCATCTCCAGTATCAGAACTCGTGTCAGGCCCCCAAATATCGTCGATGGTTGTATTCCCAGTGATTTTTCCCGTAGCTCCAAATCCGAGTTGAATCCCGTTTTCTGCCGCGCCGTTTGTCGAACCTACGCCGATCACGGTATTGTTCTCGATGATCGTGACGGGCCCTGCCGTCGAATCTCCGAATCCGTTAACAGTGATTCCATTCTTCTGATATTTGTGCACGGTATTGCTCGAGATTGTAGTGGTTGAGACTCCGCCGTCTCCGCTCTCGACATAGATTCCCAGACCGTTCTGGCAACCCTGGTCAGCCGGGTTAACCTCGATTTGGTTCCTAAGTGCGTTTTGAGTTATGGTGCCGGAAACATCGAGATAATAGATACCCACCATTAAAGGATTGGCACAACCGGCCATCCCATTTCCAATGCCGTCCACGGTCATGTGCTCGATGATCACGCTTGTAGCTGGCGACAGCACCGCGATCTGTGCGGCTACAGGTGCTCCCGCGTTCGCTGGATCTGTGGTATTTGCAACTAAACCGCCGGCCGGGGGCACGACAGTTGGGTTGTCCGAATTTCCAGATGACGTTCCGTTGAGTGTCAGATTTTTGGCGATCGTCACTTGCTCCGCATAAGTTCCGGGACAAACCAAAATCGTGGATCCCGGTGGAACTGCATTCACCGCATCTTGAATTTTCACAAAATTTGTCAGTCCCGGCTTGCATCCTCCTACTGCGACCGTTGAAGCGTGCGCTGGCTGGCCCAAGAAACATGCAACTAATCCTGCGGCTACAATCGTAATTGTGCGCAGCATCTTTTCCGTCATAAGTCCTCCATATTTTTTACTTGGAATGCTGGGGGAAAACGGAGTGTAGACCTTTGTGTATTGAAAGGTCAAATATAAACGTTAAATATTCACAGACTGTTAATATTCAATTCCTCTGTGGTTATGGGACGCACTGAGATCAGACCTAGATTGCGAAAAATTGGCGTATGAAATGGACGCCAAAGACTCGGGATTTCTGACGATCCAGGCATGTCACGACTGTCCGGCAGACTTTAAATTCAGTTCACGTCTGCAGTTCGCCTAAGTCGATGGCAGCGGCTGCTAGTGCGATGCGGGACGCGCACGTCGCCCGCTGCTAAACAACGCCAATCTATCCGCCACGACTCGCCTTACAGAATCAACTACTTGCTGGAGGAGTTTATAGGGAACGATCTCATCTGGCTGCTTTGCGAGAGCAGCATCCAATCCGCGTCGCCAGGCGAGCCGCACCTCTGTGTTGATGTGCACAACGGTAATCCCCGCCGCGATGGCTTCGCGTAAGTCATCGTCGTCGGTTCCAGAAGCGCCGTGCAATGTCATGAAGATCCTGGCCTCCGCCTTGATCGCGCGAATTCGCTCAATGTCCAGTCGCTTCTTTGTATTGCCTGCAACCATGCTCTTGAGCATTCCATGCATGTTGCCAACGGCAGGAGCCAATGTATCGACTCGGGTCTCATCCACGAACTGGTTGGCTTCGGCGGGCGTCGTAAGTCTTTTCCGCAGATCAGGTGCGGCATCGTGAATCTCCGAGCCGCTGCCAATGTCGCCAATCTCCCCTTCCACAAGAATGTCAGGACGCAACTCCTTCAACGTTTCGACAGCTGCTTTTGTTTGACGGATATTTTCCTCGAAGGGCAGGGTCGAAACATCGAACACGATCCAATCGAATCCGGCCTTCGCGGCTTCTATGGCGCTGGGCAGCGAATGTGTGTGATCCGCATTCAAAAAAATGGGGAAATTGTAGTCTTCGCGTAAACTCTTCACCATCGCAGAGACCTGGCGAACGCCCACGAACTGCCGTTCGCCTTCGGATGCTCCGACGACGACCGGGACGTTTAGGTCCCGCGCTGCCTCGAAAACTGCCTTCAACGTGACCAGGTCCGAAATATTGAAGTGGCCGATCGCCACTCCGTTTGCTTCTGCTTGTTCGAGGATTTTGCGTAGAGTCTGCATATTTTCTTCCCCCGTTCAACAGCTCGCCAAAGAAATTGCCCGAGATATCCAGCTACATTCTAGAGTTTACTCGAATCAATGGCGACGCGCGTCTCTCATTGACGGCTTAGGGTTTACGTGGCAGGTCGTTCTATGATCCTCGCCCAGCGCGAAGGTTTGGACAGAAGCGATGGACGCTTTGGGCAGATCTTCCAAGGCAATTTTATCCACACCCGATCCCTACGACTTCACGGCGAACAGCGCGCTGGAAATCGCTTCAAGAATCACCGCGCTGCCGGTTCCATTGGGCTTAGTTACTCCGTCCCAGACATTCGGCGCGGATTTTGTGCTGAGTCTACCGGGATGCTCTCGTACGGACATTCCGGCGCGCTCGCACGCGAGTAGCCGTGCAGAACAGGGGGACATCTAATGGCCGTGTGGGAAATCTTTCGCCGCAAGCCTCGACCACCACAAAAAGTAACGACTGGCCGCTTCGAAATCGAACGGAACGGTGAAGTTGCGTATCTGGAATACACTTTGGCCGGAAATATTCTGGAGTTAACCCATACTGAGGTTCCTGAAAAATTGCGTCATATAGGTCTTACGTCCTCCCTAGCAGAGACTGCTCTCAACTGGGCCCGAGAGCACAATCTCAAAGTCGACATTGTTTGTGATACGGTGCGGCACTATGTGGCGGAGCACCCCGAGTACTCAAACCTTGTTATGCATTGAAATGGCGGGAACGACGGGACTCGAACCCGCGATTTCCTACGTGACAGGCAGGCGGTCTAACCAGCTGAACTACGCCCCCCAAACCTGAACCGGCAACGGACAGCTGAAAAAAGGTTCGGATTAGTAATGGGAAGTCGGCTTCTCTCCAGCGATTGGTCGGTCACTGCTGGCGCGTTTATCGGGACAAATCGAGAGGCATTACTTCAGAATTGCCTGTGAGGAAAGCAGATTGTTAAACTTTAACCCGGTTATGCGTATGGTCAGAGCATATTTCTGTCGTTTCGTACCTTCTATCTCCGCTTCTTGTAATTCCGGATACAATCGATTACATGGAACCCAATTCGCAAAAGGTCTCCCGGGTGGCCTTTGCCTATCTGTGGTCCATCTTGTTTTGGATGGGTCTTGCCGCTCTGGCTGCAGCGGAGGATAAGGTCCGCTTCTTGGAGAGGGGGCTCCGCACATCTTACGGGACCGCACTCCTTATCGAAGGCGGATTTCTACTGTGCGCGGCGCTGTTGACGCCTCCCATTTTCGCGACAGTTCACCGCTATCCGATCACCAAACCGATTCGGATTGGTCGCGTAGCCGGGTATGTTCTTGGCGTCGCCCTTTACATCATCGCCTGCGTGGGCCTCCGTTGGGTTATAGTGGCGCCTTGGAATATTCCTGCTCAGAAGTTCGAACAACGCTCGTTGCACACATTGTTTACGGGTTTATACGCTTTTGCCGAGATAATCTGGAACTTCATCATTGTTCTGGCAGCCGCGCATGCATACGAGTATTTTAAGCGGGCTAGGGACCAGGAACTTCAGTTGCAGCAGGCGCTGGCCACGAGCGAACTCCAAGCGCTGAAGAGTCAGCTTCATCCGCATTTCTTATTCAATACTCTTCAGGGAATCTCAGCTCTGATTGATACCGAGAAAGAGCGCGCCAAAACGATGGTTCTCAAGGTCTCTAACTTGCTTCGGACTGCTTTGCAGTGTGCGAGCTCCGATGTCATTAGCCTCGATGAAGAATTGAAGTTTGTCGGCGATTACCTCAGCATCGAGAAAATGCGTTTGGAAGACCGACTTGAAGTGCGTTGGCAAATTGACCCTGCCACGGGGCAATTGCTCGTGCCGCAACTGATCATGCAACCTCTCGTGGAAAATGCGATTTTCCACGGCGTGGCTTGCTGCCGCGGAGGAGGATGGATCGAAATTTCGTCCCGGCGGGCGGGAGGCATGCTGGAGATCGCGATACGCAATAGCGTTGGAGGAAAGCGGCAAGCAGGGATGGGGCTAGGCCTCCAGAATGTGAGAGCACGATTGAAGCATCTTTATGAGGACGAGGCGACTCTCTGCTTTGACCAAGGCAGCGATGGCGTTGCGATCGCGAGTCTTGTGTTGCCAGCAATCGGTCAACAGAAGGAGGCGACGAAAGAAATGTCAGCCTCGAATGTACACGCTTAGTGGAGGGAAAGATTGTGCGGGTATTGATTGTCGATGATGAACCACTTTCCAGAAGCTCCCTCGAGAATGCGTTGAGAGCGAGAAACGACATTCAGGCCCTCGATTGCGCGAACGATGCTGTTGACGCCCTGGAATTACTACAAAAGAAGCCCTATGACGTTCTTTTGCTCGACATTCAAATGCCGGAATTATCGGGAATCGAGCTGGCCGACCGGCTAAACAAGCGAGGGCAACCGATACCATCGATTGTGTTTGTCACTGCGCACCATCAGCACGCGGTTGCTGCATTTGAGAAGCATGCCGTTGATTATGTCCTGAAGCCCTTTTCAAACAATCGTATTCATGAAGCGCTAGATTTGGCGATCCGCAGAACAGAAAGCGAGCGGGCCGCGCAGTTTGTGAAAATACTGCCTCAACTGGAAGAACTGTTGTCGAAGTCAGCGAAAATCGCCATCAAGACGAAAGGAAGGATCCTTTTCGTCGATCCGGCCGACGTGGTGATTATCGAAGCTCAAGGCAATTACGTATTGTTACAGCGGGCTTCAGGATCGTACCTACTCCGAGAATCGATTTCCACGATGGCAGAAAAGCTAAAACCGTACGGATTTATAAGAATACACCGCTCCGTGCTGGTGAACAGTTCCTTCGTTGAGGAAATTCAGCCTTGGAACACGGGAGAGTACGTGCTTCGCATCAAAGGGGGCAGAGAATACACAGTCTCGCGCACTTACAAGAGCAATCTGAAATCCCTGGCAAAGTTCTGGATTGGCGCTGACACTTTCGTCGAGGACTAGCGCCGCGCCCAGTTTCACAGCGAGAGAACCAGACACAAAGAGGGCCACTGGCTCCCGATCGTCGTGGACGCAGCGTCCAGGACTCGCCGGCTCTTTTCTCTTACACAAACACCGCCAAGGTTAGATCGTTCCGCGTCCAGTTCGACCTGTCTTAATTTCCGCGACACCGAGTTTGTGCATCGCAAGGATCTACAGAATCTGGAATTCGTGGACATACGGCTGTTTTTTAGTGTGTCTTCACAAACTAGCGTGACGGATCTCCGAGAATATGATGCAAGCCTCCAAGATACGGGGTTGGAGGCTGACTAGCTCACCTCCACAAACTCATAAAGCCCAAGAAAACCGCTCACATAAATCATTGAAAAGTAAGCTTCCGAATAACTTCTCATGTTGGGAACTCGACTTGCTCCTATATCTGCGCTGAGTATCACCCGGGGCGTGTATTTAGTTTCTGCGCGGATCATTAGTACATAAGTTAATGGAGGCTTCGGTGAATCGAAATTTTCGCAGATTTTTGGTGTTCTCGTGTACGGCGATCTTGGCCCTCAGTCTGACAATCGTTGTGGCCGTGAGCGCTCAAGTAATCAGCGCCGACCTCGTCGGAACGGTCCTAGATAAGACGGGTGCGGGGGTACCGGGCGCGACGGTAGAAGCGGTTAACTCCGAAACCGGAGTTAAGTACAACACTCAGGCAAATGAAAGCGGTGAATATCGCTTCAACAATTTACCGGTGGGTACGTACAGCGTGTCCGGTTCCTCTTCCAACTTCGCTACCACTACAATTAACAATTTCCAGCTTGAATTGAATAAGACCAGCACGTTGCAAATCACCCTGGAAATTAAGGGCGCTGCTACATCCATCGAGGTCTCGGGTGCTGCACCAGCCTTGGACACCACGACGGCGCAAATTACCAGCACTTTTGACCAGAAGCTCGCGGCGGACTTGCCCGTTTCGTCAGTCACAGGCGGCGTTCTGAATCTTTCCCTCTTGAGCGCTGGCGTCGCCACCGGCGGCGGAATCGGCGCAGGCACCGGTCCGAGCATCGGTGGCCAGCGACCCAGAAATAACAACTTCACCATCGAGGGTGTGGACAACAATGACAAAGTCGTGACCGGCCCGTTGGTCACGATCCCGAACGATGCAGTGGCGGAATTCTCAGTTCTGCAAAACCAGTTCACTCCTGACTTCGGACATTCGTCCGGTGGCCAATTCAACACCATCATCAAGAGCGGCACGAATTCGTTTCATGGCGATGCGTACATCTACTCTGAGAACAGAAATTTTAACGCCATCGACCAATCCGTCATCAACAACGGCCTCACGTCAAATCCGCGCTATGACAACAACCGCATGGGCGGCACATTTGGCGGACCGATCTTCAAGAACAAGCTCTTCTTCTTTGGCGCTTTGGAATATAACCCCATCGGAGCCGCGGCCGTGCTTGGGTCCCCCGTCTGCGCGCCGACATCCGCTGGTTATAGTGCCTTGGCGGCTTTGCCGGGGATTTCAGCGACCAACCTAGCCATTTTGCAAAAGTACGCAGCTCCAGCTGGCTCCGTAGACACGACTGGAACGTGCGGTCCTTCTGCCGCCGCTAAAGGCGTAGAAACAGTGACTAGCAACACCGGCGCGACTGCGTCGGTGCCAGAAGGGATTCTTAGCTTTTCCGGTCCCAACTACCTTAACAACTGGGCGGCGTTGGGCAGTATTGATTACGACATATCACAAAAAGACCAACTGCGCGGGCGCTATGTGTATAACCGCTCCGTGGGAATTGACACGACTGCATTTTTGCCTGCCTTTTATCTAAATGCGCCGACTAAATTTCATCTTTTGACCGTTAATGAATACCACACCTTTAACCCCAACACGCAGAATGAGTTCCGGCTTGGCTATAATCGCTTTGATAATAAAACGCCAGCTGGGAACTTTTCGTTCCCGGGTTTGGATAGCTTCCCCAACATCGTTCTCAACAGCCTCAATGGCCTTAATATTGGACCTGATCAAAACGCACCGCAGTTCACGATTATTAACACCTATCAGTTATCCGACAACATCAGCTGGACGCACAACAAACATACTGTGAAAGTGGGTATTGAGGGTCGCAAGTACATCTCTCCTCAATCGTTCACGCAGAGAGCGCGTGGCGACTACGAATACACTACTTTGCAGCAATATCTGGACGATCTGAGTCCTGATTATCTGGCCCAAAGAGGCGTAGGCCAATCCACCTATTATGGCGATCAATCCGCTGTCTATTGGTTCGTGAACGACAATTGGAGAATAAGACAGAATCTTACTTTGAACTTCGGCTTGCGTTACGAGTACACCACCACGCCGTTCGGTATTCGTTCGCAAAGCCTGAACGGTATTGCCTCCGTCCCTGGCGTTGCCGAATTTGACTCGCCCCGCGCTCCCAAGAATGACTGGGGACCGCGTGTGGGATTCGCCTATTCGCCTGGCACCAGCGGTAAAACGTCTATCCGCGGCGGCTTCGGGATCGCGTATGACGTTCATTACGACAACATCGGCAGTTTGTCTTTGCCACCGGAGTTGAGCGTTACGGAGAACACCCCGTCACTTACAGCAAATACTCCGAATTTTCTCGCCAACGGCGGCTTGCCACCGGGAACGGGAGGGATTACGACGTTTCCTACACCCGCCGCGGCTCGTGCAGCTACTACGACGTACTATCCGCCGGACGTGAAGGATCCGAAGTCCATGGATTGGACCCTGGGTGTACAGCACAGCTTCTGGAATGATTATACCGTCGAGGTGCGCTACATTGGCACTCGAGGGATTCATCTCGACGTGCAATCGATTGTCAACCTTGCGGCTCTGACGACGCCTGCTTTGCATCTCCCCACGTACATCGGGAATGTGCCGTCGCAGGCTGCATTGGACGCCTCGACTGTAAACCTGGGCACAATTTTGAGTAGCGGTGATGGCATAGTGCCGCTTTATGATGCTGCTGGTTTCAATCAAAATGCCCTTACGTCTTTCATCCCTGCGGGCTCCTCGACTTACCACGGTTTGGCCTTGCAGGTCACCCGCCGTATGAGTCATGGACTGCAGTTCGTTGGGGCTTACACCTATAGCCACTTAATTGATAACAGCACCGCAGACTTCCACACCACCGACCTGACACCGCGCCGCCAGCAAGATTTTGAAGACTTGGCTGCTGACCGATCGAACTCAGCTCTGGATCATCGCCACCGCTTTACTATGGCGTTGGTATATGACGAGCCTTTCTTCAAAAGTGGCAATGCGTTCACCAGGAACGTTTTGGGCAATTGGGAGATTGCCCCGATCTACACCTATCAGACCGGAGAGTGGGCAACCGCGCAAAGCGGAATCGATGCCAACCTAAACGGGGACTCGGCTGGTGACCGCACCATTACCAACCCATCGGGTGTCGGAGTTACAGGAAGCGGTGTAGTGCCACTTTGCACTAGCGCCGTGGCGCCCGCGGATTGCACTTTGGCTAACGTCTTGAACATTGCAGACAATGTTGTGGGTTACGCCGCAACCAACCCAAGTGCAAAATATATTCAGGCCTACTATGGCGCCTTGGCCAATACCGGCCGCAATACCATTCTCACTCCCCCAACGAACAACTTCGACGCCACGGCGATCAAGCGCTTCGCGATCACCGAGCGGTACAAAGTTGAGTTCGGAGTGCAGGCCTTCAACCTGTTGAATCATCCACAATTTATTCCATGCTGCGCCGCGGGTGCTGGCCCCGGTGCGCTCGGTGGAGCGACCAACGCGGTGACTGCCCAGGGCGTTACCGGTTCGGCGCGCAACGCCCTTGAGCCGCAACGCGGCATCTTCAACAACTTTAGTGCGGTGTTCCCGAGCGAAGCTCGAGCGCTGCAACTTTCCTTGAAGATTTTCTTCTAGACCCAACCCTTTCGCTTCTCGATGAAGCGGTAGATTCGCAGAAGGCGCCCAGATCTTGGGACGTCTTTTGCTTTTTCCAGCGACGCACGAAAACAACCGTACATCGGTGATTTCCAGTGCCCCATTTATATGTATTGGTCTTCTAATTCCACAGGAGGAATCACTGAACCAAATGGGCCAAAAAATAGTCGCCGTGATCGCATTGGGAACTTTTGCGCTGGTTATCGGGCTCGGCGAGTTGCGGCAAGCGCAAGCGCAGGAGGCCAAAGAACCGTATCCAAGCATGGCTCCGCTTGATCAATACTTAATGGATCGCAACGCCGAGATTGCCATGGCGCGGAGCGCGGCCCCGGAGGCCATCTCGCGCGATGCCGATGTCCTCGTCCTGGGAAGGCATGGCTACGAAACCGCAGTCAAAGGTAAGAACGGTTTCGTATGCGTTGTGGACCGAAATTGGATGGGCCAATTCGAGGGCGAAGGTGCTGACAACTTTTGGAACCCTAAAGGTCGAGGCCCGCTTTGCTTCAATCCGCCGGCTGCCCGCTCCATCCTGCCAATTACGATTAAAAGAACGGAGTTGGTATTGGCCGGTCAATCCAAAGCTCAGATCTTCGAAGGCATGAAGGCATTCGTAAAGCAAGGACTGCCACCCCTGGAGCCTGGAGCCATGTCCTACATGATGTCGAAAGAACAGCACCTTAACGATGGCAGCCACCCCAACTGGATGGCTCACCTGATGTTTTACACTCCAGTCATGGACGGTTCCGTTTGGGGTGCAGATCTGCCCCACTCTCCCGTCATGCTGCATCCACACTTCAGGGGCAATCCTGAACCGATCGACGAATTCATGGTTCCCGCGGGCTGGTGGTCGGATGGAACGCCGGACCCAGTCAAGCCGAATTAGCAATGCGAATGAGTGTGACCTGTGTGTTCTCAAGAGTCATGTGATCTATGAAAAACGTGTTGTGTTCTGTCCTTGTTGTGGTTACTTGCCTTGCGCTGCTAGCCGCCGCGCCTGAAGAAAAAGCGCCCAAGCCCCAATATGACCAGAAGGGCCAGCTTATACGGCCTGCCGACTACCGCGAATGGATGTTCCTCTCCGCCGGCTATGGAATGAACTACAGCCCAGGCTCCGACGACCACGAAATGTTTACCAATGTTTTTGTGCAGCGCTGGGCTTTCAACGAATTTGCGAATTCTGGGAAGTGGCCGGAGCAGAGCATGTTCGTGATTGACGAACGGGACGCAGCGAGCCGAAGTTCCATCAACCTGAAGGGCCACTATCAGACCGATCTGGCGGGGCTGTCCGTCGAGGTGAAGGATTCGGCGCACAATGCCGACAAGTGGGCCTATTATTACTTCTTCGGCGCCGACGGCAAGACTGCAGAAGCTATGCCGCACGGCAATCCCTGCTATGCCTGTCATGACGCTCATGCCGCCGTCGAGCACACGTTTGTGCAGTTCTATCCCACGCTGAAGGTAGTGGCGAAGAAGTTCGGGACATACAACGAAGCGCGGGAGCAAGTGACGGAAGCGAAGTGAAAGTAATTCCCCAGGAGGAATCAATGAACCAAATGGGCCAAAAAATAGTCGCCATGATCGCATTGGGAACTTTTGCGCTGGTTATCGGGCTCGGCGAGTTGCGGCAAACGCAAGCGCAGGAGGCCAAAGAACCGTATCCAAGCATGGCTCCGCTTGATCAATACTTAATGGATCGCAACGCCGAGATTGCCATGGCGCGGAGCGCGG
>Ga0185299_10003366_pt1 | contig 21539 bp, 14 predicted proteins | sample PaiPotPPA55metaG_FD_128002 | JGI IMG/M metagenome (GOLD analysis project Ga0185299, IMG submission 128002) | Iron sulfur acid spring bacterial and archeal communities from Banff, Canada, to study Microbial Dark Matter (Phase II) - Paint Pots PPA... ... | reverse complement strand
CCTTAGCCATCGTCGGCGTTACATTTTGCTGAAAAACCCCCATCTCGTATGCTGAAAGACTCACGTTTCGTATCAGGGCGTCGCTTCAGCGATGCCGTGAGTTCTTCGAAATCAGACTCCCCCCTTTAGGGGCTGGACATCGAAAACTGGGTTTTTCAGCGAACTGCTTAGGCACCAACAGGACACGTACCAAGGTGTCCCTAGAACGCCCGCAAGCGGCCATATAATCAGAGGTTAGAAGGGTTTACTCCCTTCGCCCCCCAAAAGAGCTTCACCTCGGAGTACGAATGCCCGGAGTACGAATGAAAGAGCGCGGTTGGATTGAACCAATTGTGGAACGGGTGGTTGGCCAGGTTTTGGACAGCCATGCCGCTCAACTACGCGCCGAGATTGTCCGCCGGGTGGTGGAAGAGATCGCAGCCGCAGCGACCGCGGAACCAAGGGCCCACGATGCGGCTTCTGCGTCCGGTCCAGCAGATCTGGCGCGCGCCGTTGCCGAAATCCAGCTGGGCACCTCACAACGGGAAATTCTGCGTGCGCTGCTCGATACCGGCGCTCGGCACGCGGCGCGAGTCGCGCTTTTTGTCGTGAAGGGTAGCCATGCCACCGGATGGCAGGCACGCGGCTTCGCTAATAGCGATGCAGTGAAAGATTTCGCCCTCGATGAAAACGCTCCCGCCGTCGCTCGTGCGATTCGCGATCGGGTGGTGGCGAGCGCGCCGGTTGCCGACCTCGACCCGCGTTTCCTGAAGGAATTTGGCACGCCGGCGAGCGGAGAAGCCCGGATTCTCCCTTTGATTCTGAAAGACAAAGTTGCGGCGCTGGTTTACGCCGATAGTGGAACGGATGCCGTGGGTCTCCTGAACGCTGGTGCGATCGAACTGCTGGTGCTTTCGACTAGTGCATGGCTTGAGGTCAACTCACTTCGCAAGCAGGCGCAGACGCACGTCGACAGTCACAACGTCACGCCGACCGAAGCGCCCCCACACCAGGCGCCGGCGCAACCAGTGCCGGCTTTCAACGATCCTTTTGCCTCGCATGCTCCAGCGTATGCTTCTGGTCAGGCCATGGCAGCAGCGGCAGCGGGCGAAGCCTCGGCGCCAGTCGCCAGCGCCGCCCAGAGCGCGATCGCCGAAGTTCAGGCCCCGGTCGTTGAAATGGACCCTGCGCTGGCCGAGCCCCTGCCAATCGGTGATGCCGGAACTAAGGCAACCCTCGAAACGCCGCCGGTTTCTTCAATCTCACTCGAGGATCAGGACGTTCACCGCAAGGCCCAGCGTTTCGCGCGCCTGCTGATCGACGAGATCAAGCTCTATAATCAGGCCAAGGTCGCGGAGGGCCGGAAAAACAGAGATCTATACGACCGTTTGAAAGAGACGATTGAGAAAAGCCGTGCGACGTACCAGAAACGGTACGGGAAGACCGTTGCAGCATCTGGCAATTACCTTCAAAATGAAATCATACGAAGTCTCGCAGAAGACGATCCTTCCATCATGGGTGCCAACTTCCGGTACTAGGTAGGGTTTGAGTGCGCCGTTTAGTAGTCGTGGTTTTCGCTGGAACTTTCTTCCTGCCCGGGCTCGTTTTTTTGCAGCCTGCAGTCGCCCAGTCCAACTCATCTCCTCCAGTTCAAGTTCAGGGCGCGCCAGTTAAGAGCGCGTCACCTAAACGCACGCCCGCGAAGAGCACGACTGCTAAAAGCACGGCTCCCAAGCGAAAAACCGCCCCTTCCACCGCCAAGAAGAAGCATAAACCCATCTCTCGGCACGTGCGCCGCGTGCGGCAGGCCTTTGTTGCCTCCGCCAGTCTTCGTCCCATGGCGCAGCAGTTGTTGCAGGACCGCACTCCGACCGCCTATGCCGGAGTCGAAGCCTTTGCGCGCCGCCACACTAAAGAAGATGCCGGCGCGCTGGCGTGGCTCGTCCTCGGCTATGCGCACACGCTCGATCACGATTATGCCAAAGCCATCGACCCGTTGAACCGGGCCAAGGCCGGCGCCAGCGAGCTTGGAGACTACGTGGCCTACTACCTTGGCGACGCCTACCTGAAAACGGTGCACAACGCCGAGGCGCTCTCCACGCTCGCGGATTTCAGCAAGAACTTTCCCGACTCACTTCTGATCCGCGATGCCCACCTCGTCTATGCGAGCGCGCTGCTCGCGGAAGGCCGGGCGCAGGAGGCAGCGGATCTGCTGGAAAAGGACCGTGCCCCGGTTCGCGCCGATGTGGAACTCGCCGTTGGGCGCGCCTACGAAGCGGCGGGCGATACTCAGAAGGCGGCGAGCGCTTTCCGCAACCTTTACTTCAACCTTCCGACCAGTTTCGAGGCGGATGTGGCGGGAACGGAATTGCACAAGCTTGGAATCTCCGGGTCTGTCGCCGAGAGCCGCACGCGCGCCGATCTGCTGTTCAAAGCCAAACGCTATAGCGACGCGGCTCATGATTACCACGATCTAGTTGAAGAAGTTACTCCCTCAGACCGTCCCGAAGTGCAGCTGGCGCTGGCGGGAGCACTCGAAAAAAGCGATCGCAGTCGAGACGCCCGCCAGATTCTGACTGCCATGGGCACGCAGACGGGCGACGCTGAAGCCGAGCGCCTCTACCTGTTGAGTGAGACCGCGCGTTCCACGAGCGATGAAGAGGCCGTGCCACGGACGCTCAACGAGTTGCGGCAGTTTGGTCCGGCGAGCCCGTGGCTGGAACAAGCACTGCTTTCCGCCGGGAATATGTACCTGCTGAAGCGCGATTACGATCGCGCCATCGACTACTTCGGCGAGCTGCAGCAGCGCTTTCCCAAGGGCGGTCACGCATCCTCGGCACACTGGAAGGCCGCGTGGCTGACCTTCCGGCAAGGCCGAACCGACGACGCACGTAAAGGTTTTGAAGACCAAATCGCGCTCTACCCCGATTCCGCGGAAATTCCCGCGGCGCTGTATTGGCGTGCGCGTCTTGCCGAAGAAGAAGGCAATCCGGCGATGGCGCGGGCGTTTTATCAGAAACTCTCTGACCGCTTTCGCAACTACTATTACGCGGAGCTCGGCCGGCAGCGCCTGAAAGTCTTGCCGGACCCGGGTGCCGCATCGCCAAAAGAAGTCTCGCCAACTACAGATCCGGTGCACTACCCGCTGCTCGATCATGTTTCTCCGCTGTCAACCGCGGGAAAAATTACCGCAGCCGCCCCTCCCGACGACAACCTGCGTGTCGAACGGGCGCGCCTGCTCTCAAACGGCGCGCTCGCGGATATGGCCGTGCGCGAGTTGCAGGCCGCCGCGACCCAGGAGGGAGGAACCTGGGCGCCTCCTGAGATGGCGCGCGTCTATCAGGATGGCGGCCGCTACGATCGCGGCATCGAGATCATGAAGCGAGCGACGCCGAACTATTTCGCCGTCGATATTCCCGACCTGCCGCGTCCGTACTGGGAAGCGCTTTTCCCCAAAGCGTACTGGACCGACCTGCGTAAATATTCAGTGCTCAACGGGCTCGACCCCTACCTCGTCGCATCGCTCGTCCGGCAGGAGTCGGAATTCAATGCGCTGGCTCTCTCCCGCGCGAACGCCGTGGGCCTAATGCAACTTCTGCCGAATACGGGCAAGACCGTAGCAAAACAAGTCAAGCTCAAGGGATACAGCGCGCCACAACTTTACACTCCAGCTGTGAACCTCGAACTTGGGACGCGCTACTTCAAAGAGATGGTCGACAAATACAATGGACAGTTCGAGTACGCGCTGGCCGCCTACAATGCCGGCACCGACCGCGTCGGAGACTGGCTGGGACAGGGTCACTACCGCGATCCGCAGGAGTTCGTCGAGTCCATCCCCTTCACCGAAACCCGGGAATATGTGCAAGCCATTTTGCGGAATGCGAATGTGTACCGGCAGCTTTACGGGACGCCGTAGCTGATCGGGCCTCCGCTTTCACTTGAAGCCGCGCACGCGGAAATCTTTACCACAGGGGGCACGGAGGAACACAGGAGAAAGCGTTCCGGAGTTTGTTGATGGTCGGTTGAAACAGAATCTCTCTGTGTTCCCCTGTGCCCTCGGTGCTCCCTGTGGTTAAGCACTTTGCCCCCGCGAACACCCGGTACCCACCGGGGCTTTTGGCTACGCCGACTGTTGGCTGGGCGACTTCGTAAACACGATCTCGAACACGAGCAACCCCGCTCCGACAACAATCGCGCTGTCGGCCACATTGAAGGCCGGCCACTGGTGCGGGCCTATATAGAAGAGCAGAAAATCCACCACGTGCCGGCTGACCAGGCGGTCCCACAAATTGCCGACCGCACCACCGAGGATCAATGACAGCCCGATTCCAGTCGAGGTAAGACTATGGCTGTTTCTCCAGAGCAGTGCGGAGACGATCAGCAGCGCAATCACAGAAAACAAAATCAGCAGGCCGACTTTCCATTCCGAGGGAGAATCCGCAAAAATACCAAACGCAGCCCCAGGGTTTTCGGCGTGGATGATGCGAAAAAATCCAGGGATGACCGTGATGCTGTCGTGCAAGGAAAGCCGGTGTGCGACCGTCCACTTGGTGACGCGATCGAGAGCGATGACGAAAAATGCGATCAGGAAATGATATTTACGCATGAGGAGAAAATTTCTTCTCTTGTCTATAGCTTATAGCGTTTGCTGAAGTCGCGGTCACGCCTTGACAATTTCTTTGAGCACGGCGCTGCAGCGCTCGCACACCGTCGGATAATTCTTGTCCTCACCCACGTGAGTTGAGAAATTCCAACAGCGCTCACACTTCAAGCCCGGGGCTTTGCCGACCTGCACCACAACCGGAGCGTCGCCATTTCCCGCTCCCTTCTTCACTTCGACGGCGGAAACGATAAAGAAGTAGCGTAAATCATTCTTGAAGCGCTCCAGCACGGAGAACACCGGATCAACCGCGGTTAAAGTAACCTGTGCCTGCAAGTTGCCTCCGATGAGTTTCTGGTTGCGTGCTTCTTCCAGCGCTTTCAGCACCGTTTCGCGCACCGCCCGCACTGTCTTCCAGTCTTCGGCTTGTCTAGGATCAACAGCGACTCCAGCTTCGGTCGTTCCCAGCAAGTCCCCCGCCTCCGGGAAGGTCGTCAGATGTACGCTCTCCAGCCTCCCCCCGACCGGAGGCAAGTACTGCCAGACTTCTTCGCAAGTGAAGCTCATGATCGGAGCCAGCAACCGCACCAACGCTTCGCCAATGCGCCAGATCGCAGTTTGCGCCGCGCGCCGCGACACCGATTTGCGCCCCGACGTGTAGAGCCGGTCCTTCAACACGTCGAAATAGAAGGCGCTCAGTTCCACGCCGCAGAAATTGTTGATCCGGTGATAGATTTTGTGAAACGCGAACTCTTCATACGAGCGCTGCACGTCCGCCGACACTTCCACCGCCTGCCGCAGCATGTATTGATCGATCGGCTGCATCTGCTCCAACGCGACCGCATCTTTTACGGGATCAAATCCATCGAGATTTCCAAGAATGAAGCGGAAGGTGTTGCGAATGTCGCGATAGATTCCCGCGACCCGCTGCATGATCTGCGGCGAGCACGCGACATCTTCGCGGAAGTCGACCGACGCCACCCACATGCGCACGATTTCGCCGCCCAGCGTGTCCGCGATCTCGACCGGATCGACCGTGTTGCCGAGCGACTTCGACATGGCTCGGCCCTGTTCGTCAAGCGTCCATCCGCTGGTCGCAACCATGCGATAAGGAGCGCTGCCTTCGTAGCCGATGGCGCAGAGCAGGGAAGAATGGAACCATCCGCGGTGCTGGTCGCCGCCTTCGAGATAAAGATCGGCGGGCCAGGGCAGGTTCGGCTCGTGACCAAGGACAGCGGCGTGGCTGGATCCCGACTCGAACCATACGTCGAGAATGTCAGTCTCCTTTCTAAACTTCGTGCCGGCGCAATGGGCACACTTGTGGCCGTCAGAAAGAATCGCGTCGGCTTCCGGCGTGTACCACGCATCGGCGCCGTGCTGCGAAACGAATTGCACGACCTTCCGGTTGATGTGCGGATCGTTCACCGGCTTGCCGCAGTTGCCGCACAGAAATACTGCGATCGGAACTCCCCACACTCTCTGGCGCGAGATGCACCAGTCCGGGCGCGTGGCGATCATGTTGGAGATGCGTTCCTCGCCCCAAGCCGGGTCCCATTTCACTTTGGCAATCTCATGCAGCGTGCGGCTCCGCATGGTCTCGCCGGTGGTTTCTAATTTGGAAGCGCTACCTTTTGTTGTCGGCTTCATCGGCGTATCCATACCGATGAACCACTGTTCGGTCGCGCGGAAGATCACGGGGTTGTGACAGCGCCAGCAGTGGGGGTAGGAATGCTCCATTTTTTCGGAATGCATCAGCACGCCGCGCGCCTTCAACAGTTCGACGATCGGAGCATTGGCATCAAACACCCGCTTGCCCTCGTACTCCGGAAGGCCGTAGCGCATGATACCCGCTTTATCCACGTTGCAGGTGGGATCGATCTTGTATTTCTGTCCAGTGATAAAGTCTTCGGCGCCGTGCGCGGGAGCGGTATGCACTACGCCCGTGCCTTGGTCCATGGTGACGTAATCCGCCAGCACGCCGACGATCTTGCGATCCAGAAACGGATGCCGAAACTCGGCATATTCCATCTTGCGTCCGGGAAAGCGGGCGATCTCGCGGGCCGATTGCAATCCAGTCTTCTCTTGCACTGACGCTGCGAGCCGGGCGCCCACAATAAACACTTCATCGTTATTTTCAGGACCGGCTTCGAGCGCCACATATTCTTCGTCAGGATGAAACGCCACCGCCATTGACGCCGGGAGGGTCCAGGGCGTCGTGGTCCAGATGACGGTGAAAACCTTCTTCCCTTTCAGCGCCACATCGAGCGACGCCGGGTCGCCCGCGAACGGATACTTCACCCACACCGTCGGGCTGGTGTGGTTCTCGTACTCGACTTCGGCTTCCGCTAATGCGGTCTCGTCGAACACACACCAGTACACCGAACGCAATCCCTTGTAGACGAAGTCGTTCTCCAAAAAACGATAGAGAATGTCGAGCACCGCCGCCTCGTATTGCGGCGTCATCGTCGAATAAGGCTGGTCAAACCGGCCGAATACGCCGATGCGCTTGAACTGGGAGCGCTGCAAATCAAGAAATTTTTCGGCATATTTCCGGCATTCGGCGCGCACATCGACAGCAGCCATTTGCAGCTTCTTGCCGCCCAACATTTGATCGACTTTGATTTCGATCGGCAGCCCGTGACAGTCCCATCCCGGAACATACGGCGAATCGAAGCCAGCCATATTTTTCGACTTCACGATGAAGTCCTTCAGGCATTTATTCATCGCCGTCCCGAGATGGATGGGCCCGTTGGCGTAGGGAGGTCCATCGTGCAACACGTAGGTCGGCGCGCCCTTGCGCACTTCCCGGATGCGGTCGTAGATCCGCTGCTCCTCCCACCGAGCTAATAGTTTGGGCTCATTCTGGGGCAGTCCCGCCTTCATGGGGAAGCCGGTTTTGGGCAAATTGATGGTGGATTTCAGGTCCATCGGCACTCGAAAGGTTCTCCCAACTGATTGAATCTTTTCATTATATAGGGAGCGAATATAGGGAGTGCGGAAAGGACACGGAAGGACACGTCTACCGGGCCGCCGCATTGGGACCGAATTCAAAAAGTACTGTTTCCCGTCCGGAAAAAGCGTGTACAATTTTCATCAGAGCGAAGCCTGCAGGCATCTAAATCTTTGGGAAACGTTGGGCGGCAAGGTTCGCCCATTTGGCCCAAAAGGTTCGCCCGTTTTTCAAGCGACCTTTTAGGATCGCTCGCGCATCCAAACCAAGGGCACCCGCTATTGTGAACTTGGGGTTACTGTTCGGGAAAATATGCCAGAACTCGAAACACCGCAGAATGCGCCAGCGCTGGGTCCAGAGCCCGAGCTCCATCTCCTACTGCAGAACCAGACGCTAGACGAGCCTCTCTGGAAATCCCTGTTTCGCAATATTGATGAATTCTTTTTCCCCAAGAAGCTTCCTCCGCTGGTCCTGACTTCGAAGCCCGTTCCCGTGCGCGACATTTGGGGCTTCTACAACTACAAGGGACGCGGAGCCGCTGGCTCAACCGTCATCCACGTGCTGGCAGTGGCGCTCATCATCCTGGCTACCTACCTGGGACGGAAGATCGTCGACGTTGCCAAGCCCAAAGAAACCGTCCTGTTGATCGCGCCCGATGACCTTCCTGTTCTGAAGCCCTCGAAGAGCATCAGCGGTGGAGGCGGTGGTGGTGGAGATCGCGACAAACTCCAAGCATCGCAGGGACGCTTGCCCAAGCAATCCATGCAGCAGATTACGCCGCCGATGGCGGTGGTGCGCAACCTGCATCCGAAACTCGAAGTTGCTCCGACGATCGTAATTCCTCCCGATGTTCGCCTTCCGCAACCCAACATGCCCGACTTGGGGAACCCGCTTTCGCATCTGCCCTCTGTGCCATCGAATGGAACCGGCACCGGCGGCGGCATTGGCTCGGGTAGTGGTGGCGGCGTCGGTTCGGGCGAAGGCCCTGGATACGGTCCCGGTCGCGGGGGCGGCACCGGCGGTGGAGTATTCCACGTTGGCGGCGGAGTCTCGGCTCCCAAAAAGATTTATGACCCCGATCCGGACTATTCAGAGGAAGCACGGAAGGCAAAATATCAGGGGACGTGCGTTCTGTATGTGATCGTCGGCTCGGATGGTAAGCCACGGGACATCCGCGTGTCCCGAACGCTAGGCTTGGGCCTGGACGAGAAAGCGATTGAAGCCGTCAAGACATGGCGATTCGAACCCGCCACGAAAGATGGCAAGCCGGTCTCGGTGGCGATTAACATCGAAGTCAGCTTCCATCTGTATTAATGGGCTGCATCGTAGAGACGTGTTTTGCCGCGTCTGCCCCCCTCCTCTTGGGCATGAATCGTCTTAGGCATGAATCTTCCGCCTATTCCTTCAAATCCACGTGCACCACATCTTCCACCGCAAATCCCAGAAACCGCGTTCCCATCTTCCTGAATTTCTCCGCCGAGTCCGTCGCAAAGAACTTGAGGTGGGGAAGGCCTCTCTGCTCGCTCTTGGTGTGAGCTGAAGACGTGTGAGATGAAGAGGGCTCCGGCTCGATTTGCAGTTGGCGCCCAAGTTGACGCGCCACGTCCAGCGCCGTGGACTCGGCCGAGTCCACGATCGCGATGTGCTCCGGCGCCATTCTCCGCAGCAGCGGCTTGATCAGCGGATAATGTGTGCAGCCAAGCACCAGCACGTCGGCATCATCATTGCCTGCGTCCTCCGAAAAAGCTTCCTTCAAATAAATATTTGCCACCTGCTCGGTCACCGGATGTTCCACCCAACCCTCTTCGACCAGCGGCACCAACAGAGGACAAGCCTTCTCGCGCACCTGGACCTTTCTGGCTTCGAGCGCCCGCCGGTAGGCATGGCTGCTGATGGTCGCCTCAGTGCCGATCACGACCACCTTCCGCTTCCGGCTGGCCGCCGCCGCGGCTTCCGCTCCCGGCTCGATGACGCCGATTACCTCCACGCCAGCCGCTGCTTTAATCTCGTCCAGTGCCAGCGCGGTTGCTGTGTTGCAGGCAATCACCAGCAACTCCGCTCCCTGATCCTGGAGATAGCGCACCGCGCCGACGGCGTAATGCGCAACCGTGGCCGCCGACTTCGATCCATAAGGAAGGCGGGCCGTGTCGCCGAAGTACAGATAGTCGGCGCGTGGAATGCGCTCGACCAGAGCCCTGAGAACGGTTAGCCCGCCAACACCGGAGTCAAAGACCCCAATCTTCGGCCTGCGTGAGGAAGCCATCGTGCTTATGATACAAGGCGTCCGGAAGCGGAAGGTCTATGCCGGTTTCAGAGAGAGCGGAAACCGATTTAGCCGTTGGCGATTCTGACCCGGCACTTCGAATCTGGGGAGAAAAGGCCGAACCACGGGGGGCACAGAGGAACACAGGGAAAAGAACACAGGGAAAACCGCAACCCTCCGGCTAAGCCGGACTACACCTTCCGTGAAACTAGCGCAAAGCGTCCGCAACGTTTTGGCCGGCATCCTCAAACGAGAACGCGATCGAAACATTCGGATACTCCTTTCCGCCGACCTCCACGTACGGATAAACAAAATAGTTCAGCGGCGCGCCCTCCTGAGCCGGCGCAAGTTTCAGGTCGCGTCCCTGCGTGAACTGCACCCGATTCACATCGTGCGCGCCGAAAAAGTAATCATGCTTTTCCTGATGCTTCCAGGCCTCCGAAATATCTACCGGAACCCAGCCGGTCGGATCCAAATAAAACTCCGCCCAGCAGTGGTATCCGGGAATTTCGGCGGAGTGCTTATCGGCAGGAAGCGGAAAACCGATCTGAAAGCGCGCCGGAATCTTCTCGGCGCGCGCCATCGAAATAAAAACCGAGTGAAAATCGGTGCAGTTGCCATGCTTCGAATCGCAGGCCCAGAGCGTGTCGCCGTGCCCCCAGCCGGTGCCGGTCTTATCATATTTCATGGTGCGAAAAACGTATTCGTAAATGTCTTTCGCTTTTTCAAGCGGCGTGGTCGCTCCTTTTGTTTCCTGAGCGGCCAGTTGCGCCGGAAGTCCCGTTACCGGCACCAGTCGGTCCGGCTCAAGGAATCGCGCCAACTCGACTCGCGGCGCTTTTGCAGACCGCGCGTCACTAAGCGGTTTTCCGTTTACCAGCACCACGTGTTCTCTCCGCATCACGTCGTAGTCCACGGAAAACTTGTACTCACCCTTGTCAGCTTTCGACGTCTCGGCGTATAGAACTTCGTTCCCGTACTCCGGCTGCCGAACCTGCTTGAGCGGCAAGTCGCCGCTCTTGGAGGCGACCTTCACGTCCTGAAAAGCATCCGAGTGGGCCAGCGGTATCCAGACCCGCACGCGCTCGCCCGAGTTGATATTTTTCACAGTGAACGCATAGTGGAAGTTGAAGTGACGCTCGTTTTGGGTGGGAGCCGTCTGTGCAAGAGCCAGCAGAGACGACGATGCAAGCAGTAAAGCAAGCACAGATCGACGCGGCATGACGCATCCTTTCAAGCTTTCAATCAATGAATGATTGGCGGCTGAGAAACATTACTGATGAGCAGGGAAGCGGCCGACGGACGTTTTAGGCGGGACTATCGTCAAGTAAAACCGCGGCCGGAGAGTCGAGGCGGGCACCGCATAGTTTCGCAGTCTGCCTGTTGTATGGGCGGATTGTCAAATTCTGGTTGTTTCGAAATTATTGTGTACGCCTGAATTGTAGGCGCACTGTTTCTGCGATCAGACCGACCAATGCATATGTAGCGGCATTGGCGACAAGAACCCAATAGAAATAAATACCGAAATGGAAATAAAAACCAGCAAACACGATTGGGCAAGTTAAACGGACGAAGGTCCATACAATCGGTTCGGCTGAAATTATCTGAGTTGGGGCAATTGCCAGGACATAAAGATTCCAGCAGCACGCAACCAGAAGGCCCGCACTCGCCCACATTGCAATTCGGTATTTCAAGCTGCCGCTCCTACTGTTCTCTGGCCCAATGATCTCACCGATTCCCCCAAATTCCAACGCGATCTGTGAGGCCGTCGATCGTTCATCGGACACTAGCAACATGCAGTTGCCTCACCCAACCACCGCCCGTTATCCTTCTCGCCATGCCCAGCACGCTAGTCGAATGCGTCCCCAATTTTTCAGAGGGCCGTGACAAGGCCAAAGTCGATGCCATAGTCGAAGCCATGAAAATTCCCGGCGTCTATCTTCTTGACCGCGAGATGGATTCCGACCACAACCGCTCGGTCATCACCCTGGTTGGCGAGCGTGAAGCCATTCAGGAAGCCGCCATTCGCGGGGTAGGTAAGGCCGCCGAGGTGATCGATCTCACGAAACATCAAGGCGCGCACCCGCGCATGGGCGCAGCCGATGTCGTGCCCTTTATCCCGATTGACGGCGTCACCATCGAAGACTGCGTCGCCATGGCGCGACACGTAGGAGCCGAGATATGGAAACGCTTTCAGATTCCGGTCTACCTTTATGAAGCCGCCGCAGCCACGCCCGAACGCCAGAACCTGGAGAATATTCGCCGCGGTCAGTTCGAAGGCATCCGCGCCGACATTGCGACCAATCCCGCGCGCAAGCCCGATTTCGGTGACCCTCGAGTGCACTCTACCGCAGGCGCAACAGTCGTAGGAGCGCGCAAAGCTCTGATCGCCTACAACGTCTTCCTGAATACGCCCGACGTTGACATCGCCAAGAAAGTCGCGAAGGCCGTGCGCTTTTCAAGCGGTGGTCTGCGCTTCGTCAAGGGTGCCGGATTCCTAGTGCGCGGCCTGGCTCAGGTCTCGATGAACCTGACCGACTTCGAGCAGACTCCCATCCACCGCGTCTTCGAATTCGTGAAACGCGAAGCCGCGCGCTACGGCGTCACCCCGGTTTCAAGCGAGATTGTGGGACTGATTCCAAAGAAAGCGCTGGAGCAAGCCGCGGAATGGTTTCTGCAAGTAGAGAATTTTGATTCCTCGCTCATCCTGGAAAACCGCCTGACAGCAGTGATGACCGGAAAGATGGCCATCGGCGGATTGCGCGCCGGAGTCGAGCCCTTCATCGAGCAACTAGCGGCGCCCACTGCGACTCCCGGAGGAGGCAGCGCCGCCGCCGCTACCGGAGCAATGGCCGCCGGACTCGCTAGCATGGTCGCGTCCATGTCGCGCGGCAAAAAAGCCTATCTGCAATACGAAAGCCAGCTCAGCGAAGCGATCGCTCGCCTGGGCCCGTTTCGCGAAGAACTCAAGTCCGCGATCGACGCCGACGCCGAGTCCTACAACATCGTCATGAAGGCCTATAAGTCGGCCAAGGAATCCTCCGATGGAGATGCGGCGATTGGCTCCGCTCTTAAACAGGCGACCAGCGTCCCTCTTGGTGTCGCCGAAAAAGTAGTCGAGGTGGCCGAGATCGCAACCAAGCTGAAGCCGATCACCAACCCGAACATGAAGTCCGATCTGACGACCGCGATTGCCCTGGCAAAAGCGGCCCTCGAAGGCGCGCTTGCAAACGTTGAGATCAACCTCGATTCGCTAAAGAAGGATTCGCCGAAGGACGAGGCGTTCGTCAATGAGACGCGCAAGCGCGCGGCCGCGCTGAGAGGCTAGGACCTGTCCATGAATCCGCTTCCCAGTTATCTCAAATACGTCGCATTGGTGGACGCAATACCAGCAGGCGGGCTGGAGTTCTCCATTACAGGGTCCAAATCTGAAGGCAATAACCTTGGCTTCCCGTGGTACCTTAACGGGTCAATGCACAAACCTTGTCCAGTAATCGCAGCTCGGACAGGCGAGACCAAGTTCTGGATGACCTTTGACACGGGTGCTGACGGCATCATGGTGGACCATTCAGTAATGCCGCCAAACTTTCAAAACCATGCCATCGGGCATAACATTGCAGGCGGAGTGATAGGCGATGCACAATCCCTAGCTCCTCTTGTCCAGACGTATTGGAGAATGGGATCGTTCGTCCTTCGGGGATTCTAAATCAGCCCCTCTCTTGGACAGGTAGGAACAGGCCTTCACTTCAGGGCCCAGGGTCACGAGCGCAAAAGCGATATTTCGCCAAACAATCACAAAGTCTCCGATTTTGCGGCCTGAACTGGGACGCGCGCCGCCGTGTTTTCGACTTTCTGCTGTTTCCAATGGGTATCCGGACATGTAGCTTGTTGCGGGATTTTCCTCATCGTACAATGCCGGGCTAACTCGTCAATGGAGGCAGTAATGGTAGATACAGCCAAATTAGACTGGCAGGTCGTATGCGATCGCCAGGCATTCGACAAATGCCTGGCCGATGATAAGTTTGCTCATATCGTAGCGCTCGCGCGAGCGGTGAACGCTCTCAGGTTTGTACATTCGGCGATGCTTCATTCGGGCGCCGGGGATTCTCCAGAAGCGCGATGCGGCCGGCTCAACTCATATCTCTTCGGATCGGCAATTATGTATGAATGCTTGAAGCTAGTGAAAGCAATGAACAAACCTTTCATGGACGATCCCGCGTTCCAAAACGGTCTTCGCCTTTTGTTGAAAGATAAAACAGCCCAAATAATCGAACGGGATCATCTTGATCCGGCGCGAAATTGGGCGGTGTTTCATTTTTTGCCGAATCGTTTCGCCGATGTGCTGAAGAGCGCGACTTCCGACGGGTGTCTCTTTGTGGAGGGTAGAGGGAACAGAAGAGAGGACTTATATTATTCATTTGCGGACGAGCTCGCCGCGAAGATTGTCGCTGGCATTCCTGAAGACAGCGAGGAATTCTTTCAGGTGCTCCGCGACGCGATGGGAAGCACGAGGGATTTAGTTGATCGATTTACTGATCAGGCAGAACAATTGATCTCCTACCATCTTAGCCAGTGGGGCTTCAGGGTCAAAGGGTAGCTGACGCAGTCGCCGGGTGCCTTTAGGTCTCGCGGTTTTCGAGACCTGGGATTCCACCGCCGCGTGGGGCTTGGGGAATACTTGGAACTGGATACTGGCAACTGCTTTTTTCATCACGACCAGCCGTGTCCACCATCACAGACACCCAACCCGCCCCATGCGACAATGTTCCAAGATTAGAGCAGCCACAAGTACGTCCGTTCCAAAGACGGACCTCGAAGGGAGTTTGACGGCCCCAATTTGAACCGCTGAGCCCGGCACCAGCATCCGCAAAAATCCGAAAAATCATAGGACGAAAGCTAAGTCTTCATTCCGGAATATTTTACGAATAAGTCCTTTGCTCTCTAGATTTTGGAAAATTTCCACAGCCTAACCCCATGATTCCAAAGATTAGGGGGGAGGGGGGTACCGGTAAACACGGGTCGATATCTTTCTAGTAAACACGCACCAAATGAGGAAAAACGAGCCGCTGAAGATTCGGGTCAAACAAAACTCTAGAAGTGATGAGTGATCGCCAGAAGTCAGATCCGATCCGATCCGACGTAATGACCAGTGTCGAAGAAAGACAAGGCACCAAACGCAAACTACTGCGATTCGAGCGTTCTCAGACCATGCCGAGGGCGGACGCACTTTAGTTACGGTCTTGCATCGCGAATTAAGGACTAAAATAGGGTTACAGCAGCTTAGAGTCTGCCAAAGATCCCCAACGTGCGGTTTGCGTCTTGCATCTAAACTTGCAAACCCCATTCTTGGGATTTCGTTCTGAGGACTTCGTTTCGAGGACATATGAAGAATTTGTGTTTTGCGTTTTTGCTTCTGTGCGCAACGGCTGGCTCTGCCATACCGATCGCTTCGTCGGCACGGGCCATGGTGCCTTCTGAAATTCAGCAGTTGATCGGTGTCGACTATCGCGCGCTTAAAGATTCACCCACCGCGATGGCGCTCAAACAGCAAGTCCTGCCCGACAACCTGAAGGAACTCGAGACCGCGCTGAAAGGCATCGGCATTGACGCCGAGCGCGATCTTGATCAGCTCAATTTCGCCTCTTTCCGTACCGAGAAAAAGGGCATTCAAACCATCGGCGTGGCAGCCGGGTCGTTCTCCGCCAAAGCTGTCCTGAAGAAGATGAAGCTCAAGAAGATCGCGGGCACCAAGTACGGCACCGCCAGCATTTTTCCAATGGACAACGGTCTGGTGATGACTTTCCTGGACGACAACACGCTGGCCTTTGGCACTCCTGCTTCGTTGCACAGCGCACTCGATACCCGCGACGGCAAGCGCCCTTCGCTCGATTCAAATTCGGTGATGACTGACCAGATGTCGGCCGTCGATGGCGCGGCCGTGTGGAGCATCCTCGACCAGAAGGGAACCCAGGCCATGATGTTTTCGGCGCTGGGCGATGCCGCGAAAGTTGCCGACTACGAGACCCTTAAAAAGCGCATCCTGGCTTCCCGCTACACCATGAACTTCCAGAGCGGAGTGAATTTCGATCTCAGCGTTCTCACCGCCGACTCGATGACCGCGGCTACGCTTTCCACCATCGTGAAGGCCGGCATGCTCTACAAGAAACTGAACGCCAGCCCGGTCGAAAAGACTGCCATTGACGCTACCACTGTCGATTCCGACAGCTCGAATGTGCAGCTGCACTTTAAAAGCGACGACCAGAAATTTCAGTCGTTGATGCACTCGCCGCTGTTCGCGGCAGTCTCGCACTGACGTTTCGCACTAACGGTTCGGCATAACGTAGCTCGGCAAGCTTCGCGCGAATTCGACGCAAAAAGAAAAACGTCCCGGATGTTTGCTCCGGGACGTTTTCTTTGTATATGGATTCGGATCGGCGAAGTTTCTTCGCCGCCGCAAGTCAACCCATCTACGACTGATTTAAGATGCCAGTCATGATCGAACTGCGTCTTGCTCTCCGACGTCGTCTGCTGGCTTGTCTTATCGCACTGGCTCTTGGTTGCTTGCTCAAAGAAAACCTGCTTGCGGAAGGCAAAGCTCCGACTGGCTCTCTGGAAGCGCTTGCGAATGACTTCTGGCAATGGCGAGCGCGCTATCAGCCGTTTTCAAAGGACGATATACCACGCATTGAGCGTCCCATCGAAGATCGCGCTGGTCCGCGGGATTGGTCCGCGAGTTCCATTGCGAGGCAAAAGGCGATGCTGGAAGATTTCGAAAAGCAGTGGAGGCAAATCGACACGACTGGTTGGAGCGTGGCTCGGCGAGTCGATTACCGGTTGATGGGTTCTGCGCTTGCCCGCGTGCGCTGGGAGTTGGATGTAAATCCACGATGGCAGCGCGACCCTTCGTTCTATCTCGATCAGACGCTCACGGCGCTGCTGGAAGCGCTGGTGCAGCCTCCCCCATTTGACGCTGCGCGCAGCCGCGAGATTGTGGACCGGATGCAAGACATTCCCAGGATTATTGATGATGGGAAGGCGAACCTCCACGCTGTTCGTCCCTTTGCCGCGTTAGCAATCGGAGATCTCCACGAGATTCGACCCAAGCTGGAGCGAGTTAGACGCGAGGTTGTGCCCATGCTGTACGACGGCGGACGAAGGGACGAAGCACCGGGGAACGAAAGCCTGGCTGCGAAATTTCAAACGGCGACGGAGAAAGCCATTCTTGCATTGGAATCGTATCGAACATGGCTGCAAGCGAAGCTCGACACGATGCCCGACAACGCCGCCGTCGGACGAGCGAACTACGAATTCTTTCTACGCAATGTCGCTCTTCTTCCTTACAGCCCGGAACAGCTCTTACCCATCAGCCGCCAGGAGTGGGACCGCTCGGTTGCGTTCGAGCAATACGAAAAACAGCGGAACGATGCTTGGTCAAAGAAGGGACTGCCCGAGCTCAAGCCTGCCGCTAGTCTGCAGGATGAGATCGACAGGGCAAAGCACGACGAACTTGCGATCCGCAAATTTCTCGAGGACAAAGGCATTCTCACCGTGCCCGCCGAGGTTCGGCACTACACGCTGCGGCCGATGCCCGGTTATCTTGAGGCGCTCGCCGATTTTGGAGAAGTGGATGACTTCACTGGCCCGTCAAGATTGAATGACGATGGCGTGCGCTGGGTCAGCCCGCCGTCAGGCCAGCTCGGATATTTTTGGCTGGCGACTGCCAAAGACCCGCGGCCGGATCTGGTTCACGAGGGCGTGCCGGGACACTATTTTCAAATGTGTTTGTCGTGGAGACATGCCGATCCGATTCGCCGCCACTATTACGATTCGGGAGCCAATGAAGGAATCGGGTTTTATGCTGAAGAGATGATGCTGCGGGCAGGACTCTTTGACGACAGCCCGCGCACTCGGGAGATCATCTACAACTTTATGCGATTGCGCGCGTTACGCGTTGAAGTAGATGTAAAGCTTGCACTCGGATCGTTCACCATTGCGCAAGCCGCCAACTACCTTGCCCAACATGTGCCCATGGACAAGAAAACGGCGGAGGGAGAGGCGGCGCTGTTCGCGACCGACCCCGGGCAAGCCATCAGCTATCAGATTGGGAAGAGTCAGATCCTGCATTTTCTCGCCAATGCGAAACTTGCTCAAGGCGACAAGTTCAGCTTGCGAGCGTTTCACGACTTCTTGTGGAGTAATGGCAATGTGCCGATCGCGCTGCAACGGTGGGAATATCTTGGGGAAGATGACGACCTCCAGGCAATTGATTCGGCCGGCGACGAGCGGAGACATTAAGGTCATACCGTTTCATTGTGTCCACTTTGATACGCTGGTGCAGAACTTATCCCAATGAATGAATTGAGGACGTCGCCAATCTTGGCCACATAGTCTGAGAGGCGATTGAAGGGTCGCCCGAGAATGGGGCACAAAGCAATGAGAGTTTTAGTTACCGGGGGAGCGGGTTACATCGGCAGTGTGGTTGCCGATGAGCTATTGCAAGCCGGACACGAAGTTATCGTCTTCGATAATCTGAGCCGCGGCCATCGTCAGGCTGTGCCGAAAAACGTTGACCTGGTGGTAGGCGACTTGGCGGATCGCGCTTGCCTTGACCAGCTACTACGGTCTCGTACGATTGATGCGGTCATGCATTTCGCCGCGCTGATCGAAGCCGGCGAGTCGATGAAGGCTCCCGAAGAATTTTTTCGCAACAACACCTCGAATGCGCTGACCCTGCTCGAAGCGATGCTGGCCGCTCGGGTAAAGCGTTTCGTTTTCTCGTCGACGGCTGCGCTGTTCGGCAATCCCGAGCGCACTCCGATTGAGGAGGACGATCCCGTCCATCCGACCAATGCGTACGGCGAATCGAAGCTGCTGGTGGAGCGAATGCTGGCCTGGTTCCATCAGATTCACGGCCTGCGCTATGCCAACCTGCGATATTTCAATGCTGCCGGCGCCTCCCGTCCCGACCAGGGGGAAGCACACCGACCGGAGACCCATCTCATCCCGCGCATTCTGCAAGTCGCTCTCGGCCGCGCCAAACACGTCAACATTTTCGGCACGGACTATCCCACCCGCGACGGCACCTGCATCCGCGATTACATCCACGTCAGCGATCTGGCTCGGGCGCACCTGCTGGCCCTCGAAGCGCTGGCGCTGGAGAAAAAGCTGGAGAATTCCAACCCGCTGATCTATAACCTGGGCAACGGGCAGGGTTTCAGTGTGCGCGAGGTGGTCGAAGTGGCGCGGAGAGTCACGGGGCATCCGGTGCCGGTGATCGAATCGCCTCGCCGTGCGGGTGATCCAGCGGTATTAATTGCCAGCTCAGAAAAAATTCGGCGCGACCTGGGCTGGCAGCCGAGATTCCCCGATTTGGAAGCCATTGTTGAAAGCGCGTGGCGGTGGCATCGCGTCCATCCTGACGGATACCCGCAATGAAGATGCCGATCGATAAAGGTTCAACCCCTGGATGTCAACCCTTAGATGTTCAACCCTTAGATCTTTAACCCATGAACTTTTCTGAGCGGACATTGGATCCGCATCGCCGCTTCAATCCGGGAATGAGTACTGGTAGGGTCAATTCACCTGCGAGGTTCAAAGGGCAATTCCGACCTGTCCACTAGCGGTGGAACTTCACGCAGTTCGTGCACCACACCGACCGCGCTCCCCGGCTGATCGCAACCGGTGTAGGTAAATTGCGGCACGATTTGCTTGAGGTGGGCGAGGATCGAGGCTCGCTTGCCGAGCGACACGGCGACATAAAGTTCGTCTAGACCATGCTTCAACGCCGGCCAGGCGAGCTTTATACTTTCCGTGCAGGCGATCTTTTCACAGGCGCTCGGAAGGACCCGCTCGTCGGGATAGAAGAGTTCTTCGAAGAGTTTTTCGCCCGGACGGAGGCCGATGAACTTAAATTCCGGGCGGGATTTGCCGGAGAGGCGAACCAGAGTCTTCGCCAGGTCCGCGACCCGAACCGGCTCTCCCATGTCGAGCACGAGGATGTCGCCGTTCCGGCCGATCGCGAAGGCCTGCAACACCAGGCTGACCGCTTCGGAAATTGTCATGAAAAAGCGGGTGATCTCGGGGTGAGTGATGGTGATGGGCAGGTTTTGACGGATCTGTTCCTGGAAGAGCGGAATCACGCTGCCGTTCGATCCGAGGACGTTGCCGAATCGGACCGACACACAGCGCAGCCGCTCCCCGGGCCAGGCTGCGAGAATCAATTCTCCCACCCGCTTGGTGCAGCCCATGACGTTCGTCGGATTCACCGCCTTGTCGGACGAAATCATTACGAAGGTCGCGCAATTCGAACTTTGTGCCACGTTCAGCAAGGCCAGCAGTCCGAAAACGTTGTTGCTGACCGCCTCCTCCACATTGGACTCCATTACAGGCACGTGCTTATAGGCGGCGGCATGGAAGACGATCTCAACCCCATAGGTAAGGAATATTCTGCGCATGCGTTCCGGGTTGCAGAAGTCGGCGACACAAAATGCCTTGCGCTCGGCGTCCTCGCCCTGGGCAAGCTGATGCTGCAAATGAAAGATTCCGGTTTCATTCTGGTCGAGGCACACAAGAAGTTTCGGTTTGTACGTCCTGATTTGACGGCACAGTTCGGAACCAATGGATCCCGCGGCACCAGTCACCATGACCACGCGGTCCCGAATATGCTCCCGCACCGATTCCAGATCGAGGTCGACAGGGATACGCCCCAGAAGATCCGCGAGCGAAACTTCCCGAACCTGCTGCAAGATGACTCGACCCGCGATCAATTCCGTCATGGAAGGGACGGTTCGAAAAGAAGTGGTTGTTTTTTTACAGATTGCCACCAGGCGACGCATCTGGATCGGGGTAGCCGATGGAATCGCAATCAGGATTTCGTCGATTCTTTGCTGGCTGACTACTTTCGTCAGAGCCTGGACGGGGCCAAGCACCGGCACGCCCAGAACTCGCAGGCCTTTCTTGAGTGGATTGTCATCGACGCAACCGATCACCCGATAGCCGGTCTCTGCTACCTGGGTTTCGCGAATGATCGTCTGGGCGGCATGTCCGGCGCCAATCAGGAGTAAACGTTTCGAGGTCGAGTCTGCCCGCACGGTTTCCGCAAGCATGCGCGAGAGTACGCGCACGCCGGTCAACAGCGTAAAGGTAATCAGCGCCTCCAAAGCATAAATGGACAGCGGAAAAACTTTCAGTCCCAACCCATAGCGCACGATGACCAGGAACGCGAACGAACCGGCGAGGATGGCTTTCAAGACGTCGACGGCATCGCTGATTCCCGTGGCCGCACCGTAAGCCAGCAGTTTGGTTAACGGTCCAGGATACTCGTGGGCAATGACGCTCGCGATCGACCATGCTACCAGGGCATGTTCCGACGGAAACGAGGCGCCTCCTGCTCCGAAGCTGCCCGCGTTCGCGGCGTTGGGACGCGGCCTCTGGAACACCAGTTTCATGGTCTCGCCCAGGACTAGGCCGTTCACCGCCGCTTCTCCGGCGAGGAAGCCGGTCTCGCGGCTGTGGTCGTCGTGGGTGATTGCTCCGCGCAGATACAAGCTGGCAGCGCCACCGACCATGGCCGCCAGTCCATAGTTGCTGAAACTGCTGCTGTGGGCCATCGGGGTATTTCCGAAATGCCGCATGATGTCTTGATCGGACGCCACCAGGCCGAGGGTGCCAACTCCCAGGGGCAAGAGCCACTTTTTGTCTTGGGTATGTAGATGAAAGGGGCTGGTCCAAATCGCTTTCTGATCGGA
>Ga0185299_10003365_pt1 | contig 21544 bp, 19 predicted proteins | sample PaiPotPPA55metaG_FD_128002 | JGI IMG/M metagenome (GOLD analysis project Ga0185299, IMG submission 128002) | Iron sulfur acid spring bacterial and archeal communities from Banff, Canada, to study Microbial Dark Matter (Phase II) - Paint Pots PPA... ... | reverse complement strand
GGCCGAGCATCCTGAAGACTGGCTGTTGTCGATGGAAATTTTCGAGATCCTCGACGCGACGGATCAACAACGCGAGCTGAAAACGAAAATCGAAAAGTTCCTGAACGCGAGGAAAGCGGAAACGAAAGATCTCTCGACCCTAATCAGCTGGGGCTTCCGGTTAGTCGAGTACCACAAAAAACCGGAAGACCAGGCGTTACAAGCCTCGCCCAAGTGACTGTAGCCGCTTCGCTGTGCGAAGCACGAGAGGAGCTCGTCGAGTTTAGGACGCACCGCCCACACGGCGGCGGTTACAACTACGGTCGTTTGTCGTTCCGCGCGAAGTCGAGGAATCAAAACCTTCGTCTTTAAAGTGCCTTTGGCCCTTTTGCGCCTTTGCGTATTCGTCCTTGCTCAAAATATTTTCATCGAGTTGCATATCGGTGCGCAGAAAGTTTTGGAACCACGTTTCGATCCGCTGTCGATCTTTCAGCACTTCCTCTGTGATGTAATTAGCGTCAATGTTGATGCAAATCGCGCCGACGATTCCGAATTCCTTTCGTTTGATCGGAATCGTCGTGCATTTGAATTTTCGGGTACCGATGTTCAGCTCGTAGTTCAGCTTGTCCTCATTCAGGAGCTGGCGACGCTTCAAATCAATTAGCAGATTTGTTGTGCCGTCGCGTAAGTGCCGGCCGGTTACGTTGTTTTCGAGCGTAATCAGCGAGTGCGCGGGATCAGCCAGATTGTGAAGCAGGATCTCAATTCCAGTATTTGGAAACGATTTGCCGATCAGCCGCACAATCCGCTCGTAGTTCTCGAGGAATTCGTGTGTGTCATCGGTGACTCTTTTGCCGTCGTATTTTTCAAATAGCTGCGCGTAAACCTTCTGCTCCGTGGGCTCAAGTTGCGTCCGCACATTGTTTTGCTCACCGATGAAGATGAGTTGTCGCGCGGCTCTATGATCTTCGTTCTTGAGGAAGTAATGCATCCCCAACCGGAAATCTTTCAGGCTGAACTCGCCAAAGTTTTCCCTAGTTACGATAAACGGATAAAAGTCGTACTCTTCGAGATTTCGCCCAAACTTGCGCTGACGCTCCTTGTATTTGCCCCACAGAAAACCGAGGCCCAGAAAGAGCAACGAGACGATGATCGACGCGATCACGTTGATCCCGAGCTCGCTCTGCAAAGCATTAATCATATTGCGAACACTGAATCACAGATTTCCAACCAGACTGGAGAGTGTGATGTTTTCGACCAGCGTGTCCGTCGGGCGCGCTAAAGCGAATGCGACCGCATCAGCCACCTGCGTCGCGCTCATCATGCGGTCGCGTGGCCATTTGCCCTCAACCTGGCTCCAGATTTCGGTGTCAGTCGCGGCGGGATAAACGTTGATCACGCGTACTTTGCGGTCGCGCAGCTCTTCGCGCACGCAGCGCGAGAAGCCTTCGAGCGCAAACTTGCTCATGCAGTAGGCACTCCAGTTTGGAAATGCGGTCTTTGCCGCGACGGAAAGAATGTTGACGACGCTCGAACCCGGCGGCATCCGAGGCGCAAACCGCTGCGTTAACAGGAACGGCGCAGTAACATTCACACCGACAGTTTGCTCCCATTCGATCGACGTGATCTCGGTGAACGGTTTCACTATCGCAATGCCGGCGTTGTTCACGAGCAAGTCGATTGGGTGGCGGCCTACTTCGGCAACGAGATCGGAAACGCCACGCGCCGTTGCGAGATCGTGAATCAGTGGCGTCACCTTCACACATTGTGGCTCGACAACTTTGCGCGTTTGCGCGAGCGCTACCGTGTCGCGTCCGTGCAAAAGCAGTTCCACATCTTTGCCAGCGAGCTTTTCCGCAATGGCGCGACCGATCCCGCGGCTGGCACCTGTGATCAGATATCGTTTCATGCTCTTGCGAGAACGTCGAATGCCCCACGCTTACCGTCCAATGCCGAATCGCAGAATGGTAGGGCGCAACTTCCGGGCGCACCGCGGAGATGAAGAACGGAAGGCTCGGCGATCCGTCCTACCCTCGCGTTATGTGCGCCGCAACGTAAACCGGTTGTTTGTCGTTTCCCACAGACGCAATCGCACGAGCTGGTGATTCACACGATTATCAATCTTTGGCCAAAGCGCGCGCACGATGTTTTCGCCGGTTGAAGGCGCGCCTTGAAAATCCTCCGTTTCCAGATCCAGATGGCGATCCTGCCAGGGTTTAAGTGATTCATGAATCGCGTCGTTCAACGCAACGAAATCGTAAAGCGTCCCGCTGCGCTGGTCGTATTCGCCTCCGATCGTTGTCTCTGTCAGGTAGCGATGGCCGTGGCCGGTCGGATTGTTGCACTTACCATAAAGCCTCACGTTCTCGGCATCGGAAAGCGTCGCCGCATGCAATCGATGGGCCGCGGAAAACGGTACCTGCAGCCCCAAAAACATCGTGTTGTCTTCCGATGCTTCGGCAAAGAAATCAGCTCGCTCGTGCAAACGAGCCCGATTCAATGGCATCATCGAAGTGACGCGTTCGCAAATGTATTCGGCCAGACTCTCAGTGGTTATCGGACGTTCTTTGAGCCCGATTACTTCGTTAACATACTGGTGATCGAGTTCGGCGTGCAACGCGCGGATACAGGTGTCGATTTCGTCGTAGCGGACCAAAGGCCGTTTAAGATCGAGTTGTTCCTCTCGAAACGTGAGCCGGCAGCGATAATTGTGCCCGTGCGGTGCAGTGGCCGGACCAAACAGCCGGACGTTTTCCTCCGGGCTCAGATGCGGCGACATCGTTCTGCGCGCCGCTGAGAATTCGAACCAATAATTCGCTTCGCACGCGCCGGTGGAATAGTAGGTCGCGCTCCGCTCGGGTGACTCGCTCAAGTGGCAAACGGACAGTTTTGCTCCCGCGTCCGAAAACAGCGGCTCGACGTCGCAATAAAGCTGACGGGCAACGTTCTCTGCAGTCGGCGGAACGTCGCGAAACGACGGATTGTCCTGGTTTAAAGATTTGTGATCAAAACCATCGCGAAGGACTGTTCCGGCGCGCTCCTTAATTTCGCTGATGTTGATCAGCATCCCGGTTGCTGGATCGACCGGGCCGGTGAAGACGAAATAAGAAACGTAATTTCGGCCGGTGCCATAGCGTGCATTTGTTTCCGGACCGAAGACAGCCACGTTTTCCTCCTCGCTCCAATGTTTGACGTCCAACCGTCGCGAGGCAGAGAATTCCAGGCGTTTGCTGACGGTTAGGAGCATGATTCAGCAAACACGGTGCACGCCATCGCGCAAGCCAGGTAACTTAGGCATCGCTGCCTGACGCATCATTCAGTCGTAAACCCGACAAACAACGACGCTCGTTGAAAGCAACAGCCTAGATGCCCTTACGTCAGTCGGTTAGTAGCGAGAGAAATTCAGAGCGTGTTCTGGCGTCTTCCTTGAAAACACCAAGCAAACACGATGTTTTCATGACTGAGTTCTGCTTTTCAACTCCGCGCATCATCATGCAGAGATGTTTCGCTTCAATGACCACCCCAACGCCGCGGGGATGCAGTGCCTTCATTAACGCGTCGGCAATTTGCATCGTCAGGTTCTCCTGGATCTGAAGCCGCCGCGCGAACATGTCGACAATCCGCGCAGTCTTCGACAGGCCAACGACTTTACCGTTGGGTATGTAAGCAACGTGCGCCTTGCCGACGAACGGAAGCAAATGGTGCTCGCATAACGAATATAACTCGATGTCTTTGACTAGAACGATTTCGCTGGCTTCGGACTCGAAGAGCGCATTGTTGATTATTCCATCCAAGCTCTGCCTGTAACCAGCGGTCAAAAATTCGAATGCACGCGCTGCACGGCGCGGCGTTCTAACCAACCCTTCCCGCTGCGGATCTTCGCCAATGGCTTCGAGCAAGCCGAGAAACGATTGCTCCATGCTAGCGACCCGCGCCGCTCCGCAGGGTTGAATCTTGCTGATTCGACGTTCAGCCGCTTGCAACTCAGTTTCGGTTTCGGAATTTCCGTCCCGCATTCGATCAATCTACCTCGACTGCCCCCCACCTCAAGGAGCGGCGGTCACTTCCGCCCACCGCAGGACGGACATCCTACCCGTGCGGCAAACAGCGTCTCGCTTGATTACGAGTTTTTCTCGGCAGGCAACATGCCTACCGGCCTCACAGTCAAGATGGCTGTGCTACTAATCCAGCCAGCTCTGCGGATACTTTTGGTCGTCGAGCGCAACAGCTTGCTCAGTGAGCTCGAGTGTATGTTGCGTGTCGAACATCACGGCCAGCTCTTCGGTGCGCGTAGCGTTCTTGCTCGCCATGATCGTGCCGGGATGCGGCCCGTGCGGAATCCCGCGCGGATGCAGCGTAATTGAAGCTGGCTCAATGCCGCGACGCGACCCGAAATTGCCGCGCACGTAAAACAAAACTTCGTCCGCCTCGACGTTATCGTGGACCCACGGGATCCTGACGGCCTCTGGATGCGTATCCAACATTCGCGGTGCGAACGTGCACACGACGTAACCGCGAATCTCGAATGTCTGATGGATCGGCGGGGGTTGGTGGACCGTGCCGGTAATCGGCTCGAAGTCCTGCGCATTAAATGTGAATGGATAAACGTAGCCGTCCCAGCCAACGACATCGAATGGATGATGCGCCATTGTCACTTGAGTCCAGCGCGGGCCGTCCTTCACTAAAATTTCGGTATCTTCATCCTTGTCGATCGCCAGCGGTTCGGTCGGGCCGTGGAGGTCGCGCTCGGAATATGGCGAACCCATTTTGATCTGGCCCTCTTTATTCATGTAACGCTGCGGAATTCGGACCGGCCCCATGGATTCGAGAATCAGGTAATCTTCTTGCTCGACGTTGTCTGGAACCAGCCGGTACGTGATGCCGCGCGGAATCACTATGTAATCTTCATCGCGATATCGCTGTTTACCGAAAACGGACTCGAGTGTGCCGCCACCTTTGAATACGAAGATGATCTCGTCGGCGCCGCCGTTGCGATAATATTGAAATTTGTCGTAAGCCTTTTCAGGGCGCGAACGGTACGCGACCACATCCTGGTTAAACAGAATCGGAACGCGTCCGGTGTAGAGATCGCCTCTGCGAGGAATGTTCGCCGTTTTCAGGTGATGATGACGCAAGGGACTCTCGGTGGCTTTCTTTAGCTCCTCGCATTTCAGAAGTTTTACGTTACGCACCCGCGTTGGCGGCCGCAGATGATACATGATTGAAAACGCTTCGTTGAAACCTTCGGTGGTAACTACGTGCTCGTAGTAGATGCCTTCGTTTTTGTACCCCGGGCCGGCACCGTTGCGATGGAACCAGATGTGATGCTTTCGCGGTATCTCACCAACCTTTTGATAAAACGGCATGATCTATTTACCTCCTTTTGAATTCGGACTAACTCCTCACCCTCCCCCTCTCCTCTTGTTTAAGAGGCGAGGCGATCCGTTCACGCCTAGTCGCAACGGCATTTGACTCGGATCTATTCCGCTTCTCCCCTCGAGGGGAGAGGATTGGCGTGAGGGGTGCTCACTCATCACTATAAATTTCCTCTCGCGGCCTGCTCGCGTTCGATGGCCTCGAACAACGCTTTGAAATTGCCTTTGCCGAAGCTCTTCGCGCCTTTGCGTTGAATAATTTCAAAAAAGAGTGTCGGACGATCTTCTATCGGCTTGGAGAAAATCTGTAGCAGATAACCTTCATCATCGCGATCGACGAGAATGCCCAGCTGTTTTAGTGCGTTCAGTTCTTCATCAATGTGACCGACACGATCGAGCAACGTGTCATAGTACGTCGAAGGCACCTTTAGAAACTCGAGCCCACGCTCCTGAAGTGTGGTTATCGTCTCGATGATGTTGTTCGTCCCCATCGCGATGTGCTGCACCCCCTCGCCGTCATAAAAATCGAGGTATTCTTCCACCTGCGATTTCTTTTTGCCTTCCGCGGGCTCGTTGATCGGAAATTTCACGAACCCATTTCCGTTGCTCATCACCTTGCTCATTAACGCAGAGTATTCCGTGGAAATGTCTTTGTCGTCGAAAGTCAGGATGTTGCGGAACCCCATCACATCTTCATAAAACTTCACCCACGGATTCATCTGGTTCCATCCAACGTTGCCAACGCAGTGGTCGACGTGCTGCAATCCCGTTTCCGGAGCGCGAAACGCCGGCTCCCATCTCCGAAAACCTGGCATGAACGGACCTGTGTAGTCATCGCGCTCGACAAACACGTGAACGACTTCGCCGTAAGTATGGATCCCGCTCAGAACAATTTTGCCATGCTCGTCCTTTAACGTTTTCGGTTCCATGTAACTCTTGCCCCCGCGCTTTGTGGTCTCCCTCCAGGCGGAGGTCGCATCCTTCACTTTCAACGCGATCGCCTTCACGCCGTCGCCATGTTTAAGAATGTGATCAGAAATTGCATGTTTCGCGCGAAGCGGTGTGGTCAAGACAAACGTGATCTTGTTCTGCCGGACCACGTAGCTGGCGCGCTCTCGCACGCCGGTTTCGGGTCCGCTATAGGCCACCGGCTGAAAACCGAGCGCGCCTTGATAAAAATGCGCCGCCTGCTTGGCGTTACCGACGTAAAACTCAATGTGATCTGTCCCTTCTAACGGCAAAAAATCTTCCTCTGCCGCCGGGGGACTCTTCTTTTTTGGAGCAGCAATTGTCGTTGGCATAATGACCTCCTAAATCTCTGGCGCTGACCGCGCCTTCGAAATATAAGATCGACAGTTGCCTATCGCAAGGCTACGGCGCGCAAAGACGAGCTCACAGCCGACGCAACGTGGGCGCGCGCGCGATGCTCTTGCAAATACGATTCACGCAAACCCAGCCAAGTTGCTCCGCTATAAGCGCGATGCGAACTTGATTTGGACGCGACATCGATGCGAAAAAACTCTCTTCCCCATCATCTTGCTGCACTCTGGTTTGCTGATATTGCCGGCTACAGTGCCCGTGTTGCGGAGGATGAGCGTGGCGCGCTACAGCTGGTCGAAATCTTGCAGGCACTCTCTCGTAGTACTGTCCAGCGCTACGAAGGTCGAGTGGTTAAATTCCTCGGTGATGCGGTACTGGCGGAATTTCAAAGCACTGAGTTGGCTGTGCGTGCCGCGACTGTGTTGAGCAAAGAGTACAGGGAACAGTCAGGCAAGACTGGCCGCGTGCACGATCTGCGCATCGGTGTTCATCTTGGCGACGTCGCCAAAGACGCAGACGGCGATCTATATGGCGACGGCGTCAATGCGGCAGCCCGAATCCAAGCAGCGGTCGACCCAGGTCAGGTGGTCGTAAGCGAAGACGTCTGGCGTCAAATCCGCGGGCGCGAAGGGTTCCGTTTCGAGCCATTTGGTAATCGGAATCTTAAGGGCGTAGGTTTAATGGATCTCTACATCGTCACCCTGGACGAAAGTCCGGCGACCATCTCGGTTTCGAGCTCGGAAGAAAGGAGTCATGGAACCGAGCAAAGGAAAGAAAAGATTCGCTCCATTGCGGTTTTGCCGTTTGCCGATCTCAGCGCGGAACGCGACCAAGAACACTTCAGCGATGGTGTTGCAGAAGAAATCCTCAACGCACTGAGTAAGATCAGCGGTCTCCACGTTCCGGCCAGGACATCCTGTTTTGCGTTTCGCGGCGCTACCCTCGACGCGCGGGAGATTGGTAAGCGTCTTGGGGTGGAGACGCTTCTCGATGGTAGCATCCGAAAAGCTGGAAAGCGTGTCCGAATTAGCGTGCAACTCGTCGACGCAAATAACGGGTACCAGCTCTGGTCGGAACGCTTTGATCGAGAGATTGAAGATATCTTCGCAATCCAGGACGAAATCGCCCGAAGCGTTCTGGAGTCGTTAGGCCTGGCGCTTACTGAACGCGAAGAATTCCGCTTCCTGAAGCCTTCGACGACCAACATCGAGGCGTACGAAGCTTATCTCCGTGGACGTAAACTTTATCACAAATGGACGCGTCAAAGCGTCGAGTTCGCGCGACAGATGTTCGAGCGGGCAGTCAAGACCGATCCGGACTTTGCGGCCGCTTGGGCAGGTTTGGCTAATGTTCATGTCGATCTCTTTCGTTGGGGACGCAATCCGCGAGATTTGGAAGAGGCGCAGCGCGCGAGCGAGTATGCCTTGAAACTCGATCCAAATTCAGCGGAGGCCCATGTTTCAGTCGGCCAGGCTCTTGCCATTCAGCGACGTTTTTCGGAGGCAGTAATCGCGTTTGATCGGGCCATCACAGAGGATCCCACTCTCTTTGAAGCATATTATCTGTACGGTCGAATGCTGTTTGAAAGCGGAGACGTCGAGAAGGCCGTTAAAATGTTTGAGAAAACGCAAGCTGTGCGACCGGACGACTTCGAATCGCGCGTTCTCTACGCGCAGGCGCTAACCGAACTGGGCCGTCAAGATGAGGCTCGCCGCGCCAACCAACTTGCAGTCGAATTCATCGAAAGACACCTTGAACTCGATCCTGATGAAGCGCGCGCGTACAGTCTGGGTGCCAGCGTTTTAATCAGACTCGGACAAAGCGAGCGTTCGAAGCAATGGACTCAGCAAGCGATGGCGCTTGCGCCGAACGATCCTCTAGTTCTATACAACGCCGCGTGTAATTTAGCACTGCTCGGCGAGGGTGAATCCGCTCTCGATGGACTCGAACGTGCCCTCGAAGCAGGTGTCGCTGTAGGAGACTGGATTAAACACGACCCGGATTTTGACAATCTCCACAGTCACCCACGCTTCCAAGCGATCGTAAAGCGGATCGCCCCTTTATAACATCGTAACTCGGTCGTGGTGAACTGACAGAGTACTTCCACCATTGGGAGTTGGACAAAAGAATGGAGCGTCACATGAACACCGCCGCTAACACGGCTCAACCCGCCGGCAGCCGCGTCTATCGTAGCGCGGCTGTCCTACGCGGGTGATTCACCGATGTGTCGTTCCTCATTGGTGGAAGCCGAGGATTGAAGGCCATTATGCTGGCACTCATCTTTCCGATAGCTGTTGGGCTGATCTCATACGGCGGACGATCCGCAGAGAGCCAGTTGCAGCGGCATCATAATTCAAAACAGACTGCAGGGTGAAATAATCGGACACACTAGGGAGACAAGTAGGTATCTTAGCGGCATGAATAGTGGATCACGACCAGCGTGGCTCGCAGCACTTTCGATTGCGGTAATCGAGGGACTCTTGCTGGCTGCACACGGACAATCCTCACCGTCGATCGGAACCACGAGTGCGTCTGCTTCCGTGCTCTCGCGTAACTTCGTAGTTCCATTGAGCGTGGTCGATGAGTTCTACCCGCAGGTCGCCCAGGAAGCGAGCACGGGGCAAAACGTGACCGCTGTCGGCAACCCCAAAGCCACACGGAGCGTGATCTACGCGAACGACGACAATTCGAAGAAAGTGACCATCACCGTGGACAAGTACGAAAGCGAGACTGACGCGTCGTCCGCGTACGAGCAAGCTGTTGAGAAGAGTAAGATTCCGGGATTCAAACCGCTTTCCGTCTCGAATGTAGGCCAGAAGGCGTTCGCCGGCACCGTGACAATGGGCGCGGAGACGCACGTCGGCTTAGGCGCGTTGGTCGGCAAACTGATTGTAGGAGTAACGCTGGCGGGCTTTGACGCTACGCCTGACAACGTAGCCAAGCTTGTTGCCCTCGCCCATAAGGAAGACGCTGCGACCAAAGCGGCCCTAAGTGCCAGCGGAGATCAATAGCACGGCGAAGCTTAACACTTCGTTCAGCGGACATCGGTAGCTTGACCGCCTGATATACGGTCCCGCCTCAATGAAAAACTTCATGCAAACTCGAACCTTAGGAATTCTATCCGTAACAGTTGGCATCGTGGTTTTCTTCTCGCCCAGTCCACTCGCAGCGCAGCACGGGCAAGCTTTCCGAAATCACGAGTCTGCCAACGAAGTCTACTCACCTTCCCTAACCCCCGCGATCTATCTGGTAAATTTCCTGTTGCTATACATGGCGAATCCCGACATCGCCGCTTACATGCCCGCGTATAAAGCGCCTATTCCTCAACCGGTCGTCGATTGCCTGGAGCAAAATCCCACGGGAACCGGCTGTCCGTATGCTGACTACCGCCAATACTTCGAAAACCCCGATGGTGGCGGTAATCAAAACAGGGAGTGCTTCTGGCCTAACGTGTGCCAGGAGTCGCCGAAATGGGCGCACCTGGCACCGCGCAAATTCAGACAGGCGGGAGACATCAACGAGCCATTGGGAAGGAGACGGGCCGACCAGCTCGCTCACCTCCTTGGCATGGACGCAGGCATGATTCTGACCGACTTCGAGTACCGCTGTGTGATCGGGATACCTCCGAGACCTCCGGACCGCGAGACGATCTTCCGTTGCCTCTATAACCTCACTAACTCAAACGGCAACGCAGCCATCCCCCTCTCCAGCTACGGGCTTAACGTTAATGACCAGGGAGATATTCGAAGCATTTGCGCGCCCGGCTCGCCGTGTCTCGAGTTCAACGCTTTGTTCGCGGGTCGCTTGGAGGAAATTTTCGCGGAGTGTGGATGCCTGGAGAAATTTCTGCGCGTGGTGGCCGAAACGCCGCTTCTTCAGCTCATCGAAGATGCGAATCCCTGCCAGGAGAGTGGCGAACCCGCATGCCTCATCGAAACCACCTGCGCAGGAAACTGCCCTTAGAGTAGGGCTGCTAACTCGTAAGACATTAGAGTACACCCGCTCTATTTGACCGCGGTGTTCGAACTCGTTGTGGACAGCTTTCTTTGCGGTGCCCCAACTTTTGGAACTAAGGCGTCGATCGAGTGCATTCACACTGCGCCGCTACAATCGCGGCAGATGAATCGTCGCAATCATACAGCGCGCGCTGCCACTTTTCTGCCTGAATGACTATCTCAAGGAGACATCATCTATGCGGAAGGTAGTCGATAACGAAAAATCGGTCGTGCAACGGAATTGCAGTCGAATAGTCTGCCCCTTGTAAGCAGCAAGGCTGAATGATTTTTGCGAATAGTTTCCAGGCGTCGTTTTGTCCCTGTTGCTGTAGGTCGCGAGGGTTTGAAGCAATGTGCCACTGGTGTTGCGAACTTCGACATACAGGAAATCATATGCCGTTGTGATACCCTCTTGCGAACTGCAGTTGAACCAGAAAGTCAGATTTCCCGTAGCGGTCGTCGGAATTGTGACTGTTTGGTAAGTTTGTCCCGATACATTGTTGTTCACGCCGAAATAAATGTAGCCGGTGCCGGTGTGAGGATAGTTGCCGTTGCTGGTGTAAAAGGCGCCGGAACCCGACATTACCCAAGGCGGTAGGCTGCCTTCAAAGCCACCATTGACGATCAACTGAGTGGGAGTTGCTGTGGGCGACGCTGTCGCGGTTGCTGTGGCAGTTGGAGTAGCTGTTGGCGTTGCCGTAGCGGTGGCGGTTGGCGTAGCTGTAGGCGTTGCAGTCGGAGTCGCTGTTGCTATCGCAGTTGCTGTTGCTGTTGCTGTTGCTGTCGCAGTCGCTGTTGCTGTCGCAGTCGCTGTTGGTGTTGCAGTCGGAGTTGGAGTTGGGTTGCCGGTCGCCAGCTTGAAACTTCCAATGCGAGTACGCCAGCTAAACGAGGTGGTCGTGGAATAGTATTCGTTGGTGTACCAGAACGTCGTGTCGTCCACGGGATCGATTGACAACGAACTGTAATCGCCCCAACGATTGCCGCTGCCGGTTTGGCTGCCGGCACCGTCAAAAAGATGGGCTTCGCCCTGGGCTAAAGTGTTAAGCGGATCTGTCGCTAATCGTCCTGCATAACGAAGCTGCGGCTTAATACTCGAGCTTGAAGCGCTAAAGCCGATGGCAAGATTCCCCTGCCCATCCATCGCTGCGCTTCCCATCCAACGCCAAGTTGTATCCGGCTGGTAGGTGCTCTGCTGATAAACAGTTACGGGGCCGGATGTCACGTTGTGTAGTTCGAACCAGCGCACACCTGCCACTCCGCCAGAGCTTACGGTGTAGTTGCCAACGACAGATTCGTGGTCGCCGAAATTCCGATAAGCCAGGCGAAACATCAAACGATCCCCGATACCGTCGAGATAATTTGAGCTGGTGACTCCGTTTTCCGGCACACACGCGCGCGTGCTAGGACAAAGGGCGGTGAAACCAGCCGCCCCCGGAGTGGCAAACGTCGTAAAGGTTGAGTTCCCGGGAGTAACGAAATCCACATGAAAATGATATGTGGTGTAATTTGGATTAGTGGCTTGACCGGGAAATCCTACGAAAGTGTTCGGAGCACCCGTTGGCGGCAACGTCGGCCCATCGAGATCTGCGGGAAGGAATGGATCAACCGATCCGCCGAGAGGTCCGACTGGACTGATAAAGGTAGCGGCCTGCCCGGACAGCATTTTCGTCCGATCAAAGGCGAAGGGCTGAGGACCGAGATAAGTTGTGCCTGACGAGTTAAACACATTCATGCTCATGTAATAGGCATCAGGCCATACGCTCAGGTGAGGGTAATCAAAGAAATTCGACCCGAGATGAAATCCGTAGCGGTAATAACTGCCGGTGGCATCTGAAGTCGTGGAGATGGCTATGCACTCGTCAGTTATCGTGCTGACACCAGCAAACTGACTTATGAGCCAGCGGTTCGCCAGATGATCATAGAGCACGACCGGATCACCGCTTCCGTTGTTTTGGCAGACACCGCCAAAGCCGCTCCAAATGGAAGAAATGCTGTTAGGTCCTAAAACAGAATTGCCGGTGGCCTTATCAAAGACCTGGTATCCTTCATTGACGATTTGAACATATTGCGTTAGCCCGACGGCCCCGTTGGGGTCAGGAGGGGCGCAGCTACAGCCCACGCCGGGAAAAGGAATACCGTCGAATGTGCGGATGGGAACAGGTATATTTGGTCCTTTGCCGGCAAAGACTGACGCATCCCAGTTTTGGACGACTGGATCAAAACTGTCTGTGTGCCGATAAGGTACTTTGGGGTTTTCATTAGCCTCTCGCTCACCTCCACGTCTCAAATCTGATTCCTTCCAGGCAGGCATGTCGCGCAGTGGTGGGGAAACATCATTGTGATAAGAAGCGCCAACCCAGACGGAGCTGCCGTTGGTATTACCCGCTCCTTGGGCCAGAGATTTCGTACCAAATGAGCCACTGATCGCAAGCAGCGTCAGCAAAAGGCTGATCAGGCACAACAGGCAAGCAAGAACACGCGAAAGAGAGAACGCAGATTTCCGAGGGTTTACTTTTTTCATATTATTTCCTTCATTTTGTTAACCGACTCATGCGGCGATGCTACGGAGGTCCGCCTGCGGTTGCCAAGCCTTTCTAACATTATTTTTTTGTAATGTTTGGGCACCAGAGGACTGAGAAATCGATGGCTTATTAATGCGTCAAGATTGACATGGGGGAAACAGGGTCGTTCGCGATCCGACTGGTTGCACACAGGAGTAAACCAGTTCGCTGTCTTGTGACCGAGACTGCCGCTCGACTGGATTCACGGAGCGCCGTTAGAGTCGCGGTGGCAGGTGAATCGTCGCAATCATGCAGCGCGCGCTTCCACCGCCAAGCTCAATGGTAGGGAGATCAAGCGGTATGAGTCGCGCATAGCGACTCAATCTTTCACGTTGTTCCTCAGCCAACGATCGAGCGGCGCGACCGGAAAGCACCAGCAGTTTCTCGCCACTCTTATTGTGTAGTTCAATGGCGTTGCCGGCGAAATTCGCGATCTGATCTGCCGATAACTCCACGATCTCTTTTTCGGTCTTCTCCAGGCGCGCACGCAGCTGTTGCCGCTCCACTTTGTTCCGAATCATCTCCAGACCAACCATCGCGAAGGCCGTGCCGATGCACATCATCACGTTGGTGTGATAGATCGGCTGGCCATTCGAATCGATGCTGGTGAAAGTGACCGGCTCGTAGCTGAAATCATCGGCAAAGCGTTGGATCACCTTGGGATTGGAGCGATTTGAGAGCGAGACGTACGCAATTTTGTTCAGATGATCGAACACAAGACTGCCTGTGCCTTCCAGGCAGCAATCGTCATCCTCGAACGGCGAGTAATCGATCACCTCGGTGACCCGATAGTGTTTGCGTAGTTCCTCGATGATCTCCTGCCGACGCTCGCGTCGCCGCAGGGCTGAATACATCGGGAAAAGGGCAACACGCCCATCATGATGCGTCGAGATCCAGTTGTTTGGGAAAACCGCGTCTGGTTTTTCCGGCTGAGTTGTATCTTCAAAGACGTGCACGTTAACTCCGGCAGCGCGCAGCGTCTGCACAGCCGCATCGAATTCCTTTCTTGCCAGCGGCGTCAACGCATCTGAATCACCATCGGCGTTACGTTGGAACGCATTGTCTGCCGCCGTTTCCGGATTGGGATAAAACCGGCCGGGGCGGATCATCAGCACCGAGTTTGTGCTTTGCGCGTGATCTTCCTCTGTCATTCTGAGCGAAGCGAAGAATCTCAGATCACTTCAGTGAACGAGGTTCGAGCAAACAGCCAGAGATGTTTCGCTTCGCTCAACATGACAGAAATTAATCACCGAAAGAAATATCGACATCGCGCGCGGTTTGCACCAGCTCGCCGTTAGGCGGGACAAGCTTTAGGCGATTGACTGCTTCGGCGATAGGCACGTGACGCACCTGGTAGTTTTGGTAACTCACCATCGACCCGAAATGCCCCTCGTTAGCTAACTGAACGGCTTTGACTCCGAAACGTGTCGCAAGAATTCGGTCCAACGTTGTAGGCGCGCCGCCGCGTTGGAGGTGACCGAGCACGCAACAACGCGTTTCTTTACCCGTGCGTTTCGCGATTTCGCGCGCCACAATGTCGCCAATACCGCCGAGTCGAAACTCGCCACCTTCCACGTCGCGTTTCACTTGTTCGCCGTGCTTTGGTCGAGCACCTTCCGCAGCGACAACCACAGTTCCATGATAACCGGCCACTTCGCGCGAATTGATCACGTTCGCAATCTTTTCGTTATCGAACGGGATTTCGGGAATCAAAATGACATCGGCACCACCCGCGATACCCCCTTGCAACGCGATCCACCCCGCGTGCCGTCCCATCACTTCGACGACAATGACGCGCCGATGGCTGGTCGCCGTAGTGTGAAGTCGGTCCAGCGCATCCACAACTACGTCGACGGCAGAATCGAAACCGAACGTGGTCGCCGTCGCTTCGAGATCGTTGTCGATCGTCTTCGGTACACCGATGCAGTTGATGCCAGCCTCCTGCAACTGTTGCGCAGTCACCAGCGATCCGTCGCCGCCAACGACGATCAATGCTCGCGCACCGAGGTCCTCCAGGATCTTCCTGGCGTCTGCAATGCTCTTTGCCGGGACGATGGTCCGATCGCCCGCGCCGACTTTTGCAACGAAATGGCCGCGATTGGTGGTACCAAGGATTGTCCCGCCCAGCGCCATGATTCCGTTTACAGCTTGTCGGTCGAGTATGACGTGATCGCCAGGCGGCAGCAGCCCTTCGAATCCGTCGCGAAAACCAACCACTTCCCAGCCAAGCTTGTCCGCTGCGAGCACTACGGCGCGTAAAACCGCATTAAGCCCGGGACAATCGCCACCGCTGGTCAGAACACCAATGCGCGGTTTCATTTTCGCAGAAGCGAAATTAGAGGACTTTTTTGGGATCAGCCATCCGCCCCGCAGCCGCCCATTGATCGTACAACTGCCAGCCGCGTTGCATCAGAGATGCACCTTCTCCGAACCGGTTCGTGCTGCCCAGGAGCACCACCATTATGTGGCGCGGATAAACCGTTTCCATCTGGCCGTTGCGAACAACTTCCGATTCACGATTTGCATATAAAATCAAACAATCGCCCGCACGCGTTGAGCGGCCTGTCTTCACTCCGTCGATGCCGTTCTTGCCGAGGAGCTCGTTCGTGTTGCGAAGCACGTAACTCAGCTGCTGACCTTGGCGATTGAATGAAATCTGGCGGTCCTTTTGCGACACATAAAAGCGAAAGCTCGGCTTGTTCATCGCGTATCGCGTGAGACGCGCCATGTCTTCGGCCGTGGAATACGGCAGGGGCTTCACTTTCCAGTCGATGCCGTGGGGATTGACAAAACGCGTGCGCTCCATCTTCAACTGTTTCGCCAAGGCGTTCATCTGAGCGACGAACATGTCGGCCGGTGTCAATTTCGCACTCGCCTCAACTGATCCCAACTGCGAACCGACGTGGTGAGCCAGCGTATAAGCTGCGATGTTGTCGGATTGCACAAGCGCGGCGTAAAGAAGATCGCGCAACGTGACGCTGTCACCCGGTTGAAAGCCGACGTTATTTTCAGTAGTCCCTTGAAAAGCCTCCGGCGGAATCGTCACTGCTCCATTGAGATCGCCGGATTTCTTTTCTGACCAATCCAACACCACGCATGCCGTAGCAATTTTTGTCAGGCTACCGACCTGCAGCTTTTTCCTCGGTTCCTGTTCTTCCAAAATATAGCCGGTTTGCGCGTCGGCAATAAGGTATGCCTGCGCGGCTATCGCCGAACGAACAACTGAGGCGCTCGCAAGAAATGCGAGCAAAACGATCAGAAATCGACGTAGTGAGTGCATAAGATCCCCGGAACGGCAGCACCTTAATCGGCGCATTTCGATTCGCAAACGCTGACAGTGTTGCTTCACTCAGTCTTCTGCGGAGTTCTGGCGCGGCTGATCAACAGGCGCATGAGAAAATAAACAATGATCGCCGAGGGAACGGCCAGGAAGAGAGAACCAATAAAAGCGGGCCAGAAGGCAGGCCAAACGACGCGCGAAAACACGTGCCAGTGCATGTAATCGCGCAAACCAAAATGGCGAAAATGTACGCGTTGGGCCATCGGACGCTGAAGGGTCCAGCACCCGAGATGGTATTCGGCGACATAGATTGCCGGCATTACCCAGATCAGAACATCGTGCAGCGTTACCGCAATCGCCGCAGCGATCTTGTTGCAGCGAAAAATCCATGCTACGGCGATCGACAGCAATGTCTTCAGCGGATACAGCGGAGTGAACCCGAAGAAAATTCCAATCGCTGACCCGAGAGCTATCGAGTGCGGCGTGTCGGCGATCGTCATCAACGTCATGTGATGGGCGACCAACCAACTCTTCATCTGCGCCAGTGGTTTTGGTAACCGTTCCTCGTAAGCTGACTCGCTCCCTCGATGTGGCTCGTGCACGGCTCGAACATAAACCAAAACAAATTTGAGTCTGCAAGATGCTCCTCGGCTCGACTCCGCTTGAAATCGGCGGAGTTCGTTCCGCTTGCCGCAATGAGCAGCCGCGGCTACAACCAAAACGCTAATGGCTCCATCTGATGCGCCGCACCGCTACTCGATTCGCGGAGGCAAAGAAGGCAAAAAACGTCTCGATCTGCTCGCTCGCGTGATGCTACCGACGACTATGGAACTACTCGATCGTGCCGGTCTGATCAGAGGGATGAAATGCCTGGACGTCGGTTGTGGCGGCGGCCATGTGGCGATCTCGATGGCTCGCGTCGTCGGACCTGAAGGACGCGTAATCGGCACAGACACAGACAGGGAGATTCTCGCGTTGGCAAGAGAAGATGCCGAAGCTGCGAAGATCACCAACGTTGAATTCCAACAGCAGGATGCTTGCGCGTGCGTATGGCACGAGGAGTTCGACGTAGCTTATGCTCGCTTTCTGCTCTCGCACTTGAGCGAACCGGATATCTGTCTCGCAGCCATGGTGAAGGCGTGCGCGCCGGGAGGAAGTGTCGTCATCGAGGACACTGATTTTGCAGGGAGCTTTTGTTATCCAACTTGTGTGGCCTATGAGCGGTACGTTGAGTTGTATCAAGAGTTGGTACAGCGGAGGGGTGGCGATCCAAATATAGGACCGAAACTGCCAGCCATGTTACGCCGGGCCGGTATGCCCGGGGTCGAGCTCAATGTGATCCAACCCGCTCACATTTATGGCGAAGGCAAATTAATGGCGGCACTTACCATGTCGCGGATATCGGATGCGTTGACCGTCGAAGGACTTGTCAGCGAAGGCGAAGTGCAACAAATCTTAATCGAATTGAATCACGCGGCAGCAGACTGCGAAACGGTGATCAGTTTACCAAGAATCTTTCAAGTCTGGGGCAAACGCGGAATGGGCGATCGCGGCGCGAGCTCGAACTAATCCCTACCCGAGCTCAAATGTCGTCACACCGAAGACTCCGCTGATTTCGATATCCGGAAAATTGCCCGTATACATTCTTGCTGTCTCGAAGACTTTTGTCATTCCGTAGCGCTCAACCAGCGAGATTGCCAAAGGGTTCACCTCAGGAACGTCCAAAAAAATTGGCTCAATCGCCGGCACTCGTTCACTCAATCCAAGCAGGATTTGATCGGCTATCATTTCATTGTCAGCAAACAACGGGCCGACTTTGAAACCTTCCTGACAGCGCCGAACGATGCCGTAGCCGACCAGGCGATCGCCCCGCACAAAGCCGAGCGCATGTGAGTCCGGCATGCGATTCCATGGCTCAAGAAAGCGCGGTCTTGGAACTGGAAAAAACCGTGCATCGAACGCAACCAACTCTTCAAATCTCAACCGATTTAGCGGCACGATGTTCTGTTTATCAAACGCCGGTCGCGGAAGATTGTGGCCGCGATGCCGAATGTTGCGATAAGCAAGCTTGAAACCCGATTTGTTGTAGTTCGATTGCTGCGTGATCACGCCGTCCAAACCGATATTGTGCCCACATAGTCGCTGCATGGCTCGCCTCCAAAGGGCTATCCCAAACCCTTTCCCGCGATGTTCCGGCACGACGATGTAAAAACCGATGAAGCCGAACACGCCTTCGTACGAGACGGCCGAGATGCAACCGATTGGTTCACCTTTTAACAGACCGATTAAGAAGCCATGATGATCCACGTAATAAAAGCACTTCGCGTCGTGCAGACCAGGGTTCCATCCTTCGCTGGCCGGGCGCGCCGTCGCAAAATCGACCTCGTCGCGCCGCACCTCCCGAATTTGAAGAGCGGGTCGATTTTCGGGGCTATCGATCTTTCGTCTCAACGCCGTTCACAAATGGCAAATGCGACGGGCGTTCGCCAGTCGCAAGAAAGCAGAGCGACATTCGCATTTCAGACCTGGGAATGCGTATCGCACTGCACGCATGTTTAGAATAATTCCGGGGTTTCCGGCGGAGTTGTGACGATTTGGTCTAGCGCCTTGCGTAGACGAAGCGCCGCACGCGGCGCATAATCGAGATTGTTGTTGTTGAAAATCACATGCAGCTCCCGCGCTTCCTTTGCGAGTTTTCTGCTGCGCTGCGCGACCTCCGCAATTTCCTTTTCGTTGTAATCGTAATCGAAGCGCGCCGCCACGGTTTTACCAGTGATGTAAGCTTTCGCGTTGCGCCCATGCAGGCGCAGGTATGCAAAATTTGAGTTTGTCACTTCGTCGACATCTGATCGCATCACTGTGAAATGGTCCGATGCGGGCGCGTCCACGTTCACCAAGATCGCTCCATGCTTCCGCACAAAATCAATTGTCGATTGCAGTTGATCGCCGATCGCCCAGTTCCGATTTCGAAACTCAATCGCCAGCTCGTGCCCATTCAGCATATGGATAAGCGGCTCGAGTTCGTGCAACTCGTGTTTCCGCGGCGAAAACGCCGGCGAAAGTTGCAGAAGCAGCACGCCCATTTTTCCTGCACTGCGAAAGATTGCGGTCGCACGCAGAAAAACTTTTAGCAGCGCCTCCTGCATGTCTCGCGTCGGGTTGACCTTCCCTTTCGCGTCCGTCTCCACGCGGCTTTGTAAATCGGGAGGCAACAGCTTTGCGGGTGTCGAGTGAAACGAAAACAGCTGGTGCAGTTTTACATCGAACGTGAAGTCACCAGGCGTTGCAGAGCACCAGCGCTCCACCATCCTCGGTTCCGGCGCGGAATAGAACGTAGAGTTTACCTCAACCAAATCGAAATGCTGCGCATACCAAGGTAACCGGTCGCCTGCCGGCAGTTTCTTCGGATACCAGCGCTCCACAAAACCCGGGTCCGACCAACTCGCCGTGCCAACAAGAATTTTCCCGCTCACCCATTCAACGAAGTCGCGATGCGGCGAAAGACAAATGCGTTTGATCCAAGTGAAACGGTTTTTGGATTTGCAGAAAGTTGACGCCCCAAGTATTCTCATCGCGCGGGGTGGAGCAGCCTGGTAGCTCGTCAGGCTCATAACCTGAAGGTCGCTGGTTCAAATCCAGCCCCCGCAACCAATTTCTTCCAGCTGCGATGCCGTATCGAGTTTACGTCATCCAAAACCGTGAGGGAAAGTTTTACATCGGCTTGTCCGAGGATGTTGTCCGAAGAATTAATCAGCACAATGTGGGTGGCTCCACATGGACTCGCAGGAAGGGGCCCTGGACCTTGGTTTGGCAGAGCGCAGAGATGAACCTCTCATCTGCTCGAAAACTTGAATTGTTGCTCAAAAGACAAAAAGGAGGCGATGGATTTTATCGAATGGTTGGCCTGTCGCGAGTGAGCTCATAATCCCGCGCCTGCGGGATCGCTGGTTCAAATCCAGCCCCCGCAACCAATTTCTTCGAGGACTGCTGCGCGACCAGCTTTTCTTTTGTACCGAAAGCGGCGCTTGCCCTGAACGAATGGCGAAGCAAGAGTAGGCTCCGCGTCACCTAAAGCGATCCAGCGTAGCTCAGTGGTAGAGCGGTCGGCTGTTAACCGATTGGTCGTAGGTTCGAATCCTACCGCTGGAGCCAATCTTTATGTTTTGGGTGTACGTTCTTCAAAATCCAGCGGGCCGTTTCTACATCGGCCACACAGATAATCTTGCAGACCGAGTCGCTAATCATAATCGCACCGACAAAATCATGGGGAAGTTCACACGGAAAAACGGTCCGTGGATTTTGGCCTGGTCGGAAGAATACGCCGATCGTTCAAACGCTATGCAACGCGAGCGCCAAATAAAATCCTGGAAATCCGCGCGTCTGATTAAAAATCGGTTGTTGGATCGAAGCAGCAGCTCAGTGGTAGAGTCCCGACACAGTCGGGATTAACCGATTGGTCGTAGGTTCGAATCCTACCGCTGGAGCCAAATTTTAAACCGCTCACGACGAGCGCTTTCTCCAGCTGGCAGGACGGGAAAACGAGAAATGCCAGCAGATTTGCCAGCAGAACGAAGGGCGAGGGAACAATTCGCACCAACTCTGCTGCAACTCCGCCACTACTCGCTAACGGAAAAATTCGGCGCGTTCATTCTCCTCAACATGGAGAAAAACGTGCAACTCAAATACCGAATCTATCGCCGGCACAACGGCGTTTTTTACTGGCAGGAAAACAATTCGAAAAAGCAGGGGACACTTCGCACAACTGACAGGCGCGAAGCTGAACGGTTGTTAAATGCGATGAACGAATCGCATCGGCAACCGACAATAAATCTGAATCTTGCTCGTGCCTATCTGGCGGCCCACGATCCGAAAATGGCGGGGCGAACGTGGCAGGCGGTAATGGATGAAATGTCAACGCATGGAATTCCATCTACACAGCTTCGGTGCGCCCGAGGTTTTCGCAGCAAAGCCTACGATCCCATTCGCAACAAACCGCTCGTCCAAACGACTGGCGAAGATCTCCTCGCTGTT